>Ga0134126_10009263_pt1 | contig 12406 bp, 12 predicted proteins | sample KB31752_FD_96881 | JGI IMG/M metagenome (GOLD analysis project Ga0134126, IMG submission 96881) | Terrestrial soil microbial communities with excess Nitrogen fertilizer from Kellogg Biological Station, Michigan, USA - KB3-175-2 | ecosystem: Environmental > Terrestrial > Soil > Unclassified ...
GGTCTAGCCGGTCTTGCTGCACGGAGTAGATGTACGGACCAGGACCGGCCAGCCTTGCGAGGCCGCTTCGGCTATCCACTCGGTGTCCGCGACTTCCTCGTCCCTGGGCATGCCGTAGTGCTCGGCGAGGGTCACTACTTCCCAGCCGTCCACCCGCGAGGCGGCGGGCACCGCGACGCGGCCGAGGCTGCGGTCGAGGAAGAACTTAAGCGGCCTGTCGCGCGGAGGCACGCAGCACGTCCTCTACCTCAGCGCGGGTCAGGCCGAACTCGGCGGCGACGGAGTCAACGGGCTCACCGGCCAGGAATAGGTCCATGACGTCATCAACCTCCGCGCCGCCTCGGGCAAGGCGCGGCCTGCCGAATGCGTGGTCGGGGTCAACCGTCACCTCGGCCACGCGGTACTGGGGGAGGCGGATCAGCTGGGCGTACCCGTCGCTGGCGAAGTCCACCCGGCTTAGGTACTGGTCGATGACCTCGGTGAAGACCCGCTGGCCGTTGCGGACCACGACGAGCTCGCGCGCGGAGTCCCCCTCAGGGCTGTCGCCTGCATGCAGGGCATAGTCGTACAGGACCTCGGCACCGTCGGTATAGAGTCGTCGGCTCGCCAGCGCGTGCTCAAGCCCGAGTTCGCTCGCCAGAGCGTCGATGGCCGGGCGGATGCGCTGCATGGGGACGCCCGCCTTCCGGAACCCGGCGAGCGCGTACGCCTCGGCGAGCCCGATAAACGGCACTGCCGCCTCGTCTTTGTGCGCTGGCCGGATGGCTGTGATGACCGGCAAGGCCCGGGCCGTCGCACCGCCATGTTCGTGCCGTTGGTAACCGTAGGCCCAGGAGGACAGCGTGGACGGGGGGACTGACAGGTAAGCGGCTGCTTCCCCGATTCCGTACAACAACGTAGCGAACCGGTCAATGCTCACGACCTTCACCTCCTGCCTGCCTCCTTTCATCATCTCAGAACTGCTCAAGAGCTAGTGTGCGCAACGCCGTCAGCGGCTCCGCGCTAACAGGGTACTCGTCACTACTCGACCATGCGAATAAATTGTCGACAATAGCGCACATAGCTACCGCACCGAACTGGACCACAGCACGCTGACCGATGCCGGGACTCCGGCGTAGCGTGTGCTGATAGGAGGTGGTGCGCATGCCCGAGGTTGTGGTGCCGTTGACGATCCGGGACCTGACCGCAGAGGATCTGCCCGCGTGCGACTGGTCCGGGTCGCGCTCCCATCTGGTGAGCGTCGCCGAGGCGCTGGAACGCGCCCTGCTCGGCGAAGTGGACTATCTCGCTGCCTGTCCGCCGTCCGGCCTGCCGGTGGCGATCGGCGGAGTCGACTACGCGAAGGCCCCCGGTGCCGGGACCCTGTGGCAGCTTTCTGTGCACGGGGCGCTGCAGTCCTGCGGGATCGGCACGCTCCTGATCAAGGCCGCCGAGCAGCGGATCCGCGCCCGCGGCCTGCGCCGGGCCGAGCTCGGCGTCGAGGAGAGCAACCCGCGGGCCCGCGCGCTGTATGAGCGGCTCGGCTACGTCGCCTACGGGCGCGAACCCGACGCATGGGACGAGGAAGCTCCGGACGGGTCCATCAGCCGTTACGAGACGATGTGCACCCTGATGCGCAAGGAACTGCCGTAGCGGCTAGTCGTTGGCCAGCAGCGCCTTCAGCCGGTCGAGTTGGGCCTTGGGGTCGCCGAACAGCGCGTTCTGCGAGATGGCGTTCTTGTAGTACAGGTGCGCGTCGTGCTCCCACGTGAAGCCGATGCCGCCGTGCAGCTGGATCGTCGCGGTCGTGGCCGCGACGTAGGCGTCGGACACCGACACCCGGGCGACCGCGGCCGCGCGAGCGAAGTCATCGGGCCGTTCGTCGGCGGCCCGCGCCGCGTCGAGCAGCGCCGCGTGCGCCAGCTCCCAGTCGGTCCGCAGGTCCGCCAGCCGGTGCTTGACGCCCTGGAACGCACCGATCGGCCGGCCGAACGCGGCCCGGATCTTCGCGTACTCGACTGTCATCGCCAGGGCCGCGCCGAATCCGCCGAGCTGCTCAGCCGCCAGTGCTAGGTTCGCCAGGTCCTGGGCGAAGCCGAGCGCCCGCACGGCGTCGCCCGCCAGCGGCCGGGCGGCTACGTCGTCTAGCCGCACCGTGCTCACCGAGCGGGAGTGGTCGAGCGCGGGCGCCGTCGCGACCGACAGGCCGGCCGCGACCGCGTCCACCTCGTAAATCTGAACGCCGCTGTCGGTGACGGCGGGCACGAGCAGCACGTTCGCCTGCGCGGCGTTGAGCACCGGGGTGACCTCGCCGGTGAGTGTCCCGCCTTCGCTCCGTACGGTGACGTCGCCGGCCAGCGCCAGGGTCGCGATCAGCTCACCGCTCGCGATGCCAGGCAGCAGCCTGGCCTGGGCGTCCTTGTCGTCAAGCTGCAGCAGCACGCCTGCCGCCAGGGTCCCGGCGAGCAGCGGGGACGACACGAGCCCGGCCCCCAGCTCGGTCAGCGCGACCGCGAGCACCGCGTACCCGGCCTCCGCCCCGCCGTACTCCGCCGGGATGATCAGGCCGGACAGCCCGAGCTGAGCGGAGAGCTGCCGCCATACGTCGGCATGGTAGGGCTCGTCGGCTTCCATGAGCTCGCGTAGCTTCGCCAGCGGGCTGCGCTCGGCGACGAAGCGCCGCACCGAGCCCGCGAACTGCTCTTCCTCGGCGTTAAGCAGCAGCGCCATCGTTGCTCCTCATTTTGTGTTCAGTGTGCCGACGCGCAGCTGGTTGAACGGCGTGTTGCGGTCGATGCCCGGGTCCTTGGCGAGGCCGAGCACGCGCTCGCCGATGATGTTGCGCTGGATCTCGTTGGTGCCCCCGGCGATCGAGCCGCCCGGAGCGGCGATGATCGCCATGATGACCGCGCGGACGTCGGGGTCGGCGGCGCCGCCCGCGACCACCTCCGGGCCGAGCACCGCCTCGGCCACTTCGGATGCGGACATGGCGAGCTCCGCGCCGGCCAGCTTGGCGACCGATCCTCGGGCCCCCGGGTCGCGCCCCGCCATGGCCTCCTCGCGCAGCAGCTGCCCGAACAGGCGCGCAGAGCGCTCCCGTGCGTAAAGCCGCGCCAGCCGGCGGGTGACTTCCACATCCGTGCCGGTCCCGAGGCGATCGGCGAGGGCGCTGAGCGAGTGGTAGGAGAGCGGGCTGGTACGCGGCGCCGACATCGTGCCGATCGTGACGCGCTCGTTGCGCAGCATGACGACAGCGGCTCGCCAGCCGTCGTTCACTTCGCCGATGACGGAGTCGGCGGGCAGCCGCACGTTGTCGAAGAAGACCTCGTTAAACGGCGACGCGCCGGTCGCCACCTTGAGCGGCCGCACCGTCACGCCGGGAGAGTGCATGTCCACGATGAACATCGTGATGCCGTTGTGCTTGGGCACCGCCGGATCGGTGCGGGCGATAATCGCGCCGAAGTCGCTGTACTGCGCGCCCGACGTCCACACCTTCTGGCCGTTGAGCAGCCACCCGTCGCCGTCCCTGACCGCGCTGGTGATCAGGCTCGCGACGTCAGACCCGCCGCTCGGCTCGGAGAAGAGCTGGCACCAGATCTCCGCGCCGCGCAGCATGGCGGGCAGGTAGCGCTTCTTCTGCTCCTCGGTGCCCAGTTCCAGGATCGTCGGCCCGGGCATGCCGAGGCCGATGATGAACGCGCCGACCGGCAGCGCGTAATCGCGGGCCTCCTGGCTGAACGCGATCTGCTCGGCGTTGGTCAGGCTCTGGCCGCCGTACTCCTTCGGCCAGGTGATGCCTGCGAAGCCCGCGTCGTACAGCTTCGCCTGGAATTCCTTCTGTGCCGCGAGGCCGGTGGCCCTTGGCTCGCCGTCCGGATCTGCGGCATCCGACCTGCGGGGAGCGTTGGCGGCCAGCCATGATCGCGCACGGTCACGGAAGCTCGTTACGGATTGTTGGCCCATGCCGTTTGTCCCTCACAAAGCCGTGGTCCCATGAGGCTGAAGTGAACGGAAATCCGTTTCGTTCACCTTGCGATCGAGCGAATCACGCAGGGAGCGCCGGTGTCAACGGAGGGCTTCGGCGCCGGCCCGGAGGGCAAGGCTTGCGGTTGGTACCAGGTGTAACAACCGCCCGTTCTGTATCTTCTTTAACTCCCTTCGTCCCTTGACCGTTGATACAGATCTTGTTAAATGGAATTAATTCTAGAAATTGCCCAGGGGCGCCACCTCGCAAGGAGGCCGTATGGCAGGCGGCACCGTTCCCGTGCCTACCCCGGAGACCGAGCCCTTCTGGGCAGGCACGCTGGCGGGCGAACTGCGGATCCAGCACTGCAACAGCTGCGGAAAGTACTACTTCTACCCCAGGCCGTTCTGTCGTTACTGTCAGTCACGGGACGTCGAATGGCGCACCGTGTCCGGTGCGGGCCGCCTGGTCTCCTATGTGATCAACTACCGGCCCCTGCCGCCTGCCGACCCAGCCGAGCCGCAGGTGATCGCCTTGATCGAGCTCGACGAGGGTCCCCGGATGCTGTCGAACATCGTCGGGGTGGCGCCTGAGCCGGAGAACCTGCCGCTCGACGCACGGGTCACGGTCCAGTTCGAGCCGCGGGGCGAGCAGGCGCTGCCGGTGTTCTCCCTTGTTCCGGAAACGACTGTCCAGGAAGCGGCCCGATGACCAGCATGCACGGCGGGGATGTCGCCATCGTCGGCGCGGCGGAGACCAGCGAGATCGGGGTGCTGCCCGACCGTGCGATGATCCAGTTGCACGCGGAGGCGGCACTCCTCGCGCTGGAAGACGCCGGGCTGACCGCCGCCGACGTCGACGGCGTGGCGACCGCGGGGCCCCTGCCGCTCGAAGTGTCGCACCACCTCGGCATCACGCCGCGCTGGCTGGACGGCACGATGGTGGGCGGGTGCAGCTTCATGCTCCACGTCAGGCACGCGGCCGCCGCCATCGCGTCCGGCGCCGCCGACGTCGTGCTCGTCACGCACGGTGAGTCGGGCCGGTCGCGGGTCGGGGTGGGCGGCTACCGGGGGAACCCGGGATCGCCGCAAGGCCAGTTCGAGGCGCCGTTCGGCGCGGTCGCCCCGTACGCCACGTTCACCGTTCCCGCGCTCCGCTTCCTGCACGACCGCGGGCTGAGCCGCCGCGACCTGGCGGAGGTCGTGGTCGCGCAGCGCGAGTGGGCGTTGGGGAACCCGCGGGCCTTCCGGCGCAAGCCGACCACGGTGGACGAAGTCCTCGACGGGCCGCCGATCGCTTACCCCTTCACGCGCGACATGTGCTGCGTGGTGACCGACGGCGGCGGCGCGCTCGTGCTGACGAGCGCGGCCCGGGCGGCCGACCTGCCGGGGAGCGCTGTGTACCTGCTCGGCTCCGGTGAGGCCGTGGAAGGACCCATGATGTCCCAGATGGAGGACGTCGGCTCGTTCGGCGCGTTCCGCCGGGCCAGTGCCGAGGCGTTCGCCACGGCCGACGTGGCACGCGCCGACATCGACCACTTCATGGGCTACGACGCGTTCGCGCACCTGCCGCTGTACATGCTCGAAGACTGCGGGTTCGTCGGCCACGGCGAGTCGGCCGCGTTTATCGCCGAGGGGCACACCCGCAAGGGGGGCTCGCTGCCCATGAACACCAGCGGCGGCGGCCTGTCCTACACGCACACCGGCATGTACGGCATGTTCGCCATCCAGGAGGCCGTGCGGCAGTTGCGCGGCCAGGCGTTCGCCCAGGTGCCCGGCGTCACGATCAGCTTCGTGCAGGGCGTCGGCATGTTCTTTGGCGCCGCCGGCAGCCTCGTGCTGTCCAACAGGCGCCCGTAACCTCGGTTAGAAGGGATCAGCGCAGATGGGTGTCATCGACGGACGCGTCGCGATCATCACTGGCGGCGCCAGGGGCATCGGCGCCTCGATCAGCCGGCTGTTCGCGGCCGAAGGCGCCAGCCTGGTCATCAACGACCTGGGCGGCGCGCCGGACGGCACCGGCGGCGACCAGGGACCGGCCAAGCAGATCGCCGACGAGATCACTGCCGCCGGCGGGCAGGCCGTCGCCGACGGCGGCGACATCGGCGACGTCACGACGGGCGAGCGGCTGGTGCGGACCGCCGTCGAGCAGTTCGGCAAGCTCGACATTGTCGTCAACGTGGCCGGCATCCTGCGCGACCGGATGATCTTCAACCTAGCTGAACAGGACTGGGACGAGGTGATCCGCGTCCACCTGAAGGGCCACTACTCCACGGTCCGTCCGGCCTCCGCGTACTGGCGCGAGCAGCGCAACCCGCAGGGTCACTACCGGGTCATCAACTTCACTTCCATCTCCGGGCTCGACGGGTCGCCGGGGCAGCCGAACTACGCGGCGGCCAAGATGGGCATCATCGGCCTCACCTACTCCCTCGCCCAGGGCCTGTCCCGCTACGGCGTCACCGCCAACGCGATCGCGCCCGGCGCGGCCACCAGGCTCACCGCGACCGTCCCCGAGGACAAGCGGGTGATGCGGGAGAACCGGCCGACGGACGAGGACCTGCGCCGCTCACCGGACAACATCGCGCCTGTCGCCCTCTACCTGGCGAGCGAGCGGTCTGACTGGCTGACCGGCCGCGTCATCTCCTCCTCCGGGTTCGAGGTGGGCCTGTACGCGAACCCGGAGATCATCCGCCAGCTCAGCGCGCCGGAGCCATGGGAGTACGAGAGGCTCGCCGCGGCCATGGAAGGCAGCTTCAAGCCTGCCGCCAACGGCCTGCCGCACAGCGTCTTCTCAAGCCAGATCCGCAGTTGAGCACAACGGGACATGGACGCGCTGGCCGGCCTTCAGGTTATCGATCTCAGTTACGGAATGGCTGGGCCGATCGTCGGGGCGTTTTTCGCCGACTTCGGCGCCGAGGTCATCAAGGTCGAGCCGCCTGCGGGCGACCCGGCACGGGCCGAGCCGGGCTTCACCGCCTGGAACCGAGGCAAGAAGAGCGTCACGGTGGACCCGGCGGACCCGGCCAGGCGGGGCTGGCTCGCGTCGCTGATTGGCGGGGCCGACCTCTGCGTGGTGTCGTCGGAGGCCACGCTCGCCGCCTATGGCCTCGACCTGTGGCGGCTGCTGCGCGACCACCCCGCCCTGGTGCTGGTCGAGACGCCGCCGTACGCGGGCGCCGCTCCCTGGCACGGCGGCGGGGAGTCCCAGGGCCTGCTGTCCGCCGCCCTTGGCGTCGCCTGGCGGCAGTCCTCCTACGATGGCGGCCCCGTGGAGTCCGTGGCGCGCTTCCTCCTGCAGGTGCACGGCCTGTGGGCAACGGTCTGCGCGGTCGCCGCGCTCTTCGAGCGGGAAGGCTCCGGGTTCGGGCAGCTGGTGAACGTCAGCGCCGTGAACGCGGTCATGGAGGCGAACATCGGCTCGTTCAGCGTCAACCCCGCGATGCCGGACCCGTCGACCGGCGTCGGCCCCGGCGGGCGGCATCCCACCTACACGCGGTTCGTCGCCAGGGACGGCAAGTGGCTCGCCTCCGGCGCGCTCGGCCCGAAGTTCGAGCGGCTGCTGCTCGGCGCGCTCGGCCTGTCCTGGATGCTGGACGAAGAGCGGATGGGCGGCCGGGTGGAGAACCTTGTCCGGCCAGAGAACATCGCCTGGGCGAATGAGCTGACAGCCAAGGCCTTCCTTGAGCGAGACCGGGACGAGTGGCTCACGATCATGAGCGGCCTCGGCATTCCGTGCGGCGCGCTCGGCGACCGCGGGGACTGGCTCGACCACCCGCAGGTCCGCGCGATCGGCATGCGCGCCGAGGTTGACGACCCGGAGCGCGGCCGCGTCATCATCCCCGGGGTGCCGGTCAACCTGACCGACTCACCTGGCCGGGTCCGCGGCCCGGCGCCGCGACCCGGGCAGGACGACCACGTCGAGGTCAGGGTCCCGCGCCCCAGGCCGGAAGGTCCCGCGCGGATGAGCGAGGGCCCGCTGGCGGGCATCCGGGTGCTGGACATGGGCACGTTCGTCGCGGGACCGTACGCGGGGTCGCTGCTCGCCGAGCTCGGCGCGGACGTCATCAAGGTCGAACCGCCGGCGGGCGACCCATTCCGCGTGGCCGGCTTCGTGTACAACCGCGGCATGCGCAGCCTCGCCGTTGACCTGCGCCAGGCCGCCGGCGTCCGCGCGTTTCGCAGGCTCGCCGCCACGAGCGACGTCGTCGTAGGGGCGCTGCGCCCCGGAGTTGCCGCCAAGCTCGGCATCGACCACGAGAAGCTGGCGGCGGACAACCCGGGTCTCGTCTCCGTCTCCCTGTCTGCCTACGGCGAGGGCGGCCCGCTATCCCACCTGCCCGGCGTGGACATGGTGATCCAGGGGCTGAGCGGCATGATGCGCGCGCAGGGCGGTGATTCGGCCCCGGTCGCCAACACGATCGCGATCATCGACGTGACCACCGCCGCGATGATCGCGCTCAGCGCGGTCCTCGGCCTCCTGCACCGGCAGCGCGGCGGGGCAGGAAAGGGCCAGCGCGCTTGGGTGTCTCTCGCCGGCACCGCCGCCTACCTGCAGACGGGTGAGGTCGTGCGCTATGCGGGCAGGCAACCGGCCAGCGTGGGTGGCCGGGACTACCTTGGCACTGACCCTTTCGACCGCTACTACCCGGCCGGCGACGGCTGGGTCCGCCTGCACGCGACGCATCAGGTCACCGCGCAGGAACTCCGGTCCGTGGGCCTGCCGGTGGCCCCTGGCGCGTTCGCCGCGGATCCCGCTGCGGCGCTCGCGGCGGCACTCGCCCCCCTCACCCCCGACATCGCCGCTGACCTGCTGAACCGTGCGCACGTGGCCGCGACGCCGGCCCGCCGGATCTCGGAAGTGGTCCGCGACCCGCAACTCGTCGTCTCGGAGTTCGTCCATGTCAGGCCAAGCGCGGCCGGCGCGGTCTACGTGACGCCTGGCCGGCTGGCCTGCTTCAGCCGCACCCCGAGGTTCGGCCCGCTGCGCTCGCCCGGCGTTGGCGAGCACTCCCGGGCCGCCCTGCTATCCGCCGGCCTGACCGAGGAAGAGGTGACCGCCCTCGTGGCCGCCGACGTCGTCATCGACGGCGACCCGATGCAGCAGGGGCTGGCGACGGCCTACCGCTGAGGGCGGTTTTCTAGTAAGGGACAGTGACATGAAACTGGACGCGATTCTGCCGGTTGACGACCTAGCCGCCGTGGCTGGCGCCGCGCGCGAACTCGAGGCTGCCGGGTTCGACGGCGCGTGGACGGCCGAGGTCGGTCATGACCCGTTCCTCCCGCACGCCGTGGCGGCGGTCGCCACGGAACGGATCCAACTGGGCACCTCGATCGCGGTGGCCTTCGCCCGTTCCCCGATGACCATCGCCTATACCGCCCACGACCTGCAGGCCGCCTCGCACGGCCGTTTCATCCTCGGGCTCGGCAGCCAGATCAAGGCCCACATCACCAGGCGGTTCTCGATGCCGTGGGGCAAGCCGGCAGCGCAGATGCGGGAGTACATCCTCGCCCTGCGGGCGATCTGGGCGTCCTGGGACGAAGGCCGCCCGCTGGACTTCCAGGGCGAGTACTACCGGCACACGCTGATGACCGCGATGTTCCGCCCGCCGCCGTCGCCGCACGGGCCGCCGCGGGTGTTCCTCGCCGCCGTCGGCACCGCGATGACACGGGTGGCGGGGGAGGTGAGCGACGGGCTGGTCGTCCACGGCTTCACCACCGAGCGCTACCTGCGCGAGGTCACGCTCCCCGCGCTGGCGGTGGGCACCGACCGGGCCGGGCGCACGCGCTCCGACGTCGAGGTGACCTGCCCGGGATTCGTGGTCGTCGATGACGGAACCGAGGCATTCGCCGCGCGGCTGAAGGCGACGCGGCGGCAGATCGCCTTCTACGGCAGCACCCCGGCCTACCGGCCGGTCCTGGAACTGCACGGCTGGTCAGAACTAGCCGACCGGCTGCACGCGCTGTCCGTGACAAAGGACGAGAGCCGTTGGGCCGCCATGGGCGACCTCATCGACGACGACGTCCTCGCCGCGTTCGCCGTGGTAGGCGGCCCCACCGCGGCCGCCGTGGAACTCAAGCGCCGCTACGGCGACATCGTCGACCGGGTGCACCTCCCGGCCGCCGCTGGCCTCACCCCTGCCGAACTGGGTACGTTCCTCTCGGCGTTCCGCTAGTCCCTACCGGGCAGGGCCAGCTTCTCAAGGCGGGCCGCCTCGGCGGGCAGCAAGTGCGGGTCGGCTAGCCGGTGCCGGACGGCCAGCTGCCGCCAGGAGTCGTCGAGCGGGCCGACGGCCCGCATGAACGCACGGGTGAAAAGCACCTGCATGCCCCGCGCCGCGAGGGCTTGGAAGCGAGGCAGGGGCACATCGGAGAATCCGATGATGATCCAAGTCATCGCGATGTCGGCGGCGGCTGGGCCGAACAGCGCGCCTTCCCAGTCGATGATCACCGGCCCGTTCGCGGTGAGCATCACGTTCTGCGGGTGCAGGTCCCGGTGCAGCAGGACCGAGGTTTCTCGCTGCGGCGTCCCGAACGGGAGCGGTCCGACCATGTCCGGGAGGCTGGCGGCCGGCACCTGATGGACGAGTTCGTGCAGCCTTGCGAGCAGCCGGGCCTGCGCGTCGACCGTCCACGGCCGGCGGGCCACCGTGTCCAGCATGGTCGGCCCAGTCACCCGTTCCATCACAATGTCGGTACCCGACACGTCAAACACCTCGGGCACCGGCACCCCGAACGTCCGGGCAACCCTCATCACCTGGGCTTCAGCGTCCACCCGGGCGGGGTCACGCCCGTCCCGGTACCGGCGCAGCACCCGCCTGTCGCCGATGTCATAGACATCGGCGCTGCGCCCTGCCCCGACCAGCTTCCCAGGTGCCCCATCGCCCATGACATGAGTTTGGCAGCCGCCTAGGTGCCTGGCCATCCGGATTTTGCCGGCTTTGACGGTGGTGCGACCCGTCCTGGCCGCACCACCGTCAACAGCGTCAGCCGTGGACGATCACGCCGCGGATGTTCTTGCCTGCGACGAGGTCGTCGTAGCCCTGGTTGACCTCCTCCAGCGTGTACCGGGAGGTGACGAGCTCGTCGAGCTTCAGCGTGCCTGCCTGGTAGAGGTCGAGCATCTTGAGGATGTCGCGCTGCGGGTTACCCGACCCGAACAGGCTCCCCTTGATCGTCTTCTCGAACAGCGTCAGCACCCCGCCGGACACGTGCACGGTCAGCTTGGCCGGGTTGGCGAGCCCCGTGACGACGACCACGCCGCCCTTGCCGACCACGTCGAAGGCCGACGAGATGACCTCCTCGTCTACGACCCCGACGGTGATGAGAGCCTCGTCCGCCATCTGCCCGCGCGTCATCTCGAAGACGGCGCCCTGGGCCGAGGCGGCGTCGGCGAACGCGTGCGTGGCGCCGTACGACAGCGCCGTGGCCCGCTTGAACTCCAGCGGGTCCACGACGACCACGTTCTTCGCGCCGGCGTGCTTGGCGCCCTGGACGGCGTTGATCCCGATTCCGCCGATGCCGTAGATCACGACGGTGTCCCCGGCCCGGACGTTTCCCGCGTACACGGCGGTGCCCCATCCGGTCGGGACGCCGCACCCGACGAGCACGGCCGTCTCAAGCGGCAGTGACTCGTCGACCTTCACCACCGAGTGCTGCGAGATCGTGGCGTACTCGGCGAACGTGCCGACCATGCACATCTGTCCGTAATCGGTGCCGCCGGCGTGGAACCGGAAGGACCCGTCGGGGAACGATCCCGCGAGGATCGTCGCGCCCATGTCGCAGAGGCTCTGATGCCCGGTCGAGCAGTAGCGGCACACGCCGCAGTTCGGGATAAACGAACAGACGACGTGATCGCCCGGCTTGACCTTGGTGACCCCCGGGCCGACTTCCTCGATGATCCCCGCGCCCTCGTGCCCGCCGACGACCGGGAACCTGGGGGTCAGGTCCCCCTCGGTCAGGTGCAGGTCGGAGTGGCACAGCCCAGCGGCCACGTAGCGGATGAGCACCTCACCCGCGCCTGGCCCGTCCAGGTCAAGCTCGGTGATCTCGAACGGGGTCTTGACGTCATGCAGTACCGCGGCTTTGACCTTCATCAGGGGCCAACCTCCTTGTTCGCCAGGCTTGCGGCCTTGCGCCGATTGTCCCCGCGTAACGCCTGCGGTAACAGTCTTCCGGCGGTAACAGTCTCAAGGTGAGACATCAAGGGGTCAGGCATCCAGCCCCAGCTCACGGGCGATCAGCATGCGCTGCACCTCCGAAGTGCCCTCGCCGATCTCCAGGATCTTCGCGTCCCGGTAGTACCGGCCGACGGCGAACTCGTTCATGAAGCCGTACCCGCCGAAGATCTGGGTCGCGTCCCTGGCGTTGTCCATCGCCGCGTGCGAGGCGGTCAGCTTCGCGATCGCCGCCTCCTTCTTGAACGGCTCGCCCGCAACCATCTTCGCTGCTGCGTGCCACCAGGCGA
>Ga0134126_10009264_pt1 | contig 12405 bp, 12 predicted proteins | sample KB31752_FD_96881 | JGI IMG/M metagenome (GOLD analysis project Ga0134126, IMG submission 96881) | Terrestrial soil microbial communities with excess Nitrogen fertilizer from Kellogg Biological Station, Michigan, USA - KB3-175-2 | ecosystem: Environmental > Terrestrial > Soil > Unclassified ...
GGCTTCCGCGAACGCATCGAGCGCATGGCTCAGTCGGACATGCCTCAACTCGCCGCCTACGATCAGAATGCGCAATATCAAGCCGGACGCTATACGAGCGGCAAGGCGCGCGAGCATTTGAAAATATTTTGCCATGAACGCGACCGCAGTCTTTCCTGGTTGCGCTACTTGCCGGAAAGCGTTCTCGCGCGCAAGGGCCAGCACGCCGAGTTCGGCGTGATCAGCGTCGCGCAATTGATGAACGAATGGGCCTTTCACGATCTGGGCCACATTCGCCAGATAACGGAGCTTTTCCGTTCTCGCGCTTTTTTCCCGGCCATGGGTCCATTTCAAAAGGGCTATACGATCAGACCGTAATTCGAGTTTTGCCTATGGACGAAATCTCGCGCTGCATTCTGGAAGTATTCGATGAGCTGGGCCGCGACACGCTCGACCTTCACGCGCTGATGGAAATCGCGGGCGGCAGCGATCCCGCGCGCCGCGACAATATTCCCGGCGCCGTCGAGTTGCTGGTCCGCTCCGGAGCGCTCGATCTGGCGGGTGGCGGAGACGTTTATCGGCGCAGCGAACAGGGACGGCTCGCCGTCGCCAAGCCCCGTGACGTAACACTTTACTCGCGTCCGAAGTGCCGTCTGTGCGACGAGGCGCGCGCGGCCATTCTTCCCATCCTCCGCGAGTTCGGCGCGCCGCTCCACGAAGTGAATATCGACGAGGACAAAGAATTGCGCGAACTCTACACGAACGACGTGCCCGTCCTTTTCATGGGCTCGCGCGAAGTGGCGCGCCATCAAGTTGACACGGTCAAATTTCGCAAGGCCCTCGAAGACGCTAAATCCTGATTTCATTTCCATACGAAAAAATACGCGGCCATGCCGAATCCCACGACGATCACGAGCCTGCGTATATTCTGCGGATTGATTTTCTGCGCGTAGTACGCCCCGCCGTATCCGCCCAGCGCCGCGCCAATCAGCATCACGACCGCCTGCGGCCACACAATCACCTTCGCCGAAATGAACAGAATCAACGCCACGCCGTTCACTGTGCTCACGACGAGCGTTTTCATTCCATTCATGGCGTGAATATTCTCGACGCCCAACAACGCCAGCATCGCCAGCACCAGAATTCCCGCGCCCGCGCCGAAATATCCGATGTACACCGCGATCACTAATTCCAGCAGCAGCCCGGCAACGAAAAGGATTCGCCGGGTGTTCGGATGGCCGCCCCGGCCGCGCACCCAATTCGTGATTCGTCCGCTAGCGACGAATAGCAGCGTTGCGCCGAGCAGCAGCCACGGAACCATGCGCATGAAAACATGCTGCGGTGTGCGCAGCAGAATGAATGCTCCGATGATGCCGCCCACGATTCCCGTCAGCAGCAACGGCGGCAACAGCTTGCGCACTTGCGGCGTCTTCAGTTCTTTCCAATAGGCGACAGTGCTTGCGATCGTGCCCGGCCACATGGCTGCCGTGTTGGTTGCATTCGCGGAGATGGGCGCGATTCGCGTGAACAGCAGCGCCGGAAACGAAATGAAGCTGCCTCCGCCGGCGACGGAATTCAGCGCACCCGCGACCAGAGCAGCAAGAAAGAGGAATCCAGCCTCGCCCAAAGACACGCGCAAGAATAACTTTTCCGGCGCACGCTGTCACTTGCGTTCTGGGCGTTTCGCCCGCCTATGACTGAAAAGGAAGGGTGTGAGAGATACGCGAGCCGCTAAAAGGTGAGTCGCGCGCCGAGTTGGGCGGCGAAGGGGATGCCGACGGTGGTGCCGGGGCCGAAGAAATCGCCCAGGGCGCCGGCGGGAACGCGCAACTGATTGAGGCTGGTGATGGCCTGCGTCTGCGTGCAGGAGGAATTCAGGCAGAACGCGGTGGCATTCGTCAGATCGTTCACTGCCGTGGGAAGCGCGGCGAGGTTCGTGACGTAATTTGCGCCGGGATTGTTGCGGTTGAAAAGGTTGAAGAACTCGACGAAGGGCGTGGCAGTGAAGCGCTCACCGACCTTGAATGGACGGCTGACGCGCATATCGACTTGAATATAAGGTGTGCCGCGAAATTGATCCATGGTGGTTTGCACGCCGTTGATCACGGCGCGATCGTTGGCTGCGTCGCCGACTCCATTTACGTCAACGGGAGTGGTGATGGTGAATGGGCGCGCGCTTTCGAATTGTGACAGCGTGCTGATCTCGAAACCGCCGGGAGTGTGAAAAATTCCCGCGACAACCAGGCGATGGCGGACATCTTCGCCCGACGGGCCGTAATCGCCTTTCGCAAAGGCGTCGAGCGGATTGCAAACACCGTTCACGTAATCGAAAAGCTCGCCGAGAATGCATCCCCAGGTTTTCGCGCTACTGAGGGTGTAGTTGACGATCAGATTCGCGCGCCGCGAAACGTTTCCCTGCAGGTGAATCGAGAGCGCGTCGTAGCTCGAGCGATTGTCGGAGCGGAAAACGGTCAAGTCTGGAACGTCATTTTGGAAACCAGGATTCGGCGAAAACAACGTGAAGCCTGCCTTGTATTCATAGCGGCGATAACCGTGGACGCCTTGCTCGTGCGTCCAATCGGCGCTGGCGATCCAATTCTTGTTGAAAGCGTGTTCGACACCCGCGCTAGCGTGTAGGGCGTAGGGAGTTTTGTAATGCGGGTCGATGATGGCGCCTGCGCCGCCGTTGGACGCGCCAGGAATGCAGCCGGGGTCGCCAGGATTGACGCACGGGCCCGGTGCGGTGTTCACGGCTTGAAATGCAGTGACCCATCCGTTCTGTGCGAGGTCGTTGTAATAGAGGCCAATGCCCGCACGAATCACAGTGCTCTCGGACTCTCCCGGCGAATACGCGATGCCGAGACGCGGCGCAATTTGCCCGCGGTAATCGTGGGGCGCGCCGTCGATGAGCGGAATTTGCAACGCGCGCAGCGTCAAGAACGCAGGATTTTGCAATTGCGATTGGCTCGAGGCGGTGAAGAGGCCGAACGTTGTATCGTAGCGAATTCCCGGATCGATGGTGAGATGTGGCGTGACGCGCCAGAAATCCTCGGCTTAAAAACCGAGGCGCTGGACGTTTTGCGAAAAGCGGCCATTGCCAGCGGGAGTGCTGGCGCAAGCAGTTCCCGGTGTGGGCTGCAAACCGCCGCTTGGCGTACACGTCCGGTCGACGGTGAACTGTTGCGGATTGCCCAGATAATCCGTGGGGTTCATGGCGAATGTCGTGAGAGTCTCCGCGGTTCCCGAGAGCGCGCCGCTCAGAACGGGTTCATGGATGAAATCGATTCCGAAGCGCGGATTGTGCTTGCCGGTGGCGTGGCTGACGTCGTAGCGGAACTGATATTTCTCCTGATTGCGCAAGACGGGAAACGCAGTGATGGGCGTTACGAATTGATTGTCTCCAAACGTTTCGAACCCGGAGATGGTTTGAAACGTGGAGCTGAACGGAAACGCGAGCGCAAATCCAAAATTGGAATTGCGGACTTCGGTCAAATGCAGGCCGCTGGCGTCAAAGGTGAATGAGCCAAGCCACGTGGGGTTGAACGTGAATTGGTTGCTGATGACCATATTCAGATAATTGTTGTGCCAGTCCGCGCCGGTGGATGGAAGAGTGGCCTGCTGAACGGCGAAATTCTTGGTGGTGTAGTTGTCCTCCGACGCACGCAAAAACCATTGCGAACGGCTGGACTGCGCCCAATCGATTCGGGCGCTGCCGAGGTAATCGCGAAACGGAACACGAACGTTATTGGGAACGGTGATGGAATTCACGCCGGGAATCAAACCTTGAGCGGCCAGAGAGGCGAGAGCGTTGAATTGCGCGAGGCTCGCGGGGCTGTAAGCGATGCTCGCATTTTCATGGTTGTATTCGAAAGAGGTGAAGAACCAGAGCTTGCTTTTCACAATTGGGCCGCCCAGCGTGGCGATGTAATCCTGAGAAGAGAAAGGCTGCTTGGGCAGCGGCGCGGGATTCTCGATGGGATAACGCGCATCGAGAGCGGCAGCGCGTTCGGTAAAGGCAGCGTCGCCATGCCATTGGTCGGTGCCGCGCTTGGTGGTGATGACGACGGAGCCGCCGACGGTGCGGCCCGTGTCCGCGTTTTGCTGGGAAGTCTCAACGGCGAATTCCTGGACGGCATCAGGGGAAAAGTTCTGCAGAAAACCGCCGATGTAATCGTCGGAATTGTCGCCGCCGTCGACGTTGAGAACATCGTTGAGTCCCGAACTGCCGCCGAAAGAAACCGCAGTGATGCGCGCCTTGGTAGGGTCAGAAGGCTCGACAGGTTCAGTGCCGGGAACGAGAAAAGCGATATTGGCAAAAGTGCGATGAGCGAGCGGAATCGATTCAAGGTCCTGCGCTGATACCGCACCGCCGTGAACAGCGCTGGTGATATCGATTGGCTCAGTGGTGATGGAAGAAGCCTCGGCCTGAACCGTGACGCTCTGCTGAACGGGAGCGGGTTTCAAGGTGACGCTGACGTCTTGAACGGAGCTGACGACGGCGGAGAGGTCGGAGGTGGCGTCCATGAAACCGGACGCGGAAACGGTCAAACGGTAGGGTCCTGGCGGAAGATCGGCGAGGCGAAATTCACCCTGCGCGTCGGAGATAGCCTGGCGCTCGAAGGAAGTTTGCAGCGAGCGAGCAACAATTTTCGCGGAGGGAACACGCGCGCCGGTCGTGTCCACGACTTCACCGACGATGCTGCCGCGAAAATTCTGAGGGCGCGACAAAGGCGCCAGAAAAATCACGATAAGAATGAAAATAACAACAGAGCGCGTCTTCTTCGCGCAAGCATGAAAGCTGCTGATTCCGACGGCCGGCTTCATTTCATTTTGCAGATTACTTCGCGGGAGAAACTACTACCACGGGCCGTATTTCACTGAATCGAAGTTCAGTGATTTGAAGCTCGGGCTTATCGAATCAGGTGTTCGAGCAGGCGATGCACGGAGTAAAGCGTGGCTGGGCGCATCACGGCGGCGACCACAAGACCGGTGATGACGAGAGAAATGCCGGCGAGCAATGCGCGCATTTTGTGAGGAGCCTTTTCGGCGTGCGCTTCGAGGCCCAGCAGGCGATCGACGCGGACGAAGAGATCGCGACCATCCTCGATCAGGCAGCTGACGAACAAAGACGCCCGTGAAGACGGAACCATCCGCGCGACGCGCACGAGCGCCTCGGCAAGCGAAAGCGAGCGCTGCGAGTTTCCCGCGGCAGCACGGTCGTCGGCGGCCCATTCGGTGAAACGCGCCCACGAACGATCCATGGCGGCGAAGCCTCGCGAAAGTGGGAAAATGCCGGGCGCGAGAAGCAAAAGGAAACGCTTAAGGTTGTCGCGCGAAAATTGGTGAGCGCGCTCGTGCTCCAGAGCCGCGTCGAGCTGATGTGGCGAGAGCGCTTGCAATACGCCGCGCGACACCACGACCCGCGGACGGATTACGCCGGCCAGCGCAAGCATCGCACGGTCGGTGTCCACGACAAGCAGCGGCTCTTGCTGATTCGGAATGAGCGTAGCGTTGCTTTCACGTTCGCACTGGCGGCGGTAACGAAGCGAGACAAGAATGGCGCGCAGAACTCGCGCAAGAGAAAAGACCCAGAGCGCGACGCCGAGAAGAGCGACGAAGCAGCATGCGATGCCGACGCGTTCCGCTTTTGCATCCGGCTCAAGCCACAAATAGCTGGGCACGCAAAGCGCGGATACGATGAAAGCGGACACGGCGACAGGCGACAGGCGCAAGACAAGCAGAAGGCGCGCGGCGAAACGCGGCTTCAGCGATTCGCCCAGCCGGATGGCGGAGGGCGCGAGGAGCCATGCCGCCAGGCTTAGGGCCGCGTAAATCAGGAAAAACGAGGCGAAGCAGAGACATACCAGCCGCAGAATGTAGGGAAGAATCATGAGCGGCCTCGACGAAAAAGCTCTCTGCGTTTCCGGCGTATTCTCTTTTCGAGTGCATCGAGGAGCGCTTTGTCATACTGACCCACCGCTTCGACCAGGCACGAGATCAGCAAATCGCGCGAAGGCTGCGGCCCTGCGAGGAAGCCAGCGACAAGATCTCCGGCGCGCTTGCGCTCCCATTCTTGCGGTGAGAGGCGCGGCGAATAAAGAAAGGCGCGCTCAGACTTGCGGCGATTCAGCAAATCTTTTTTGTAGAGGCGGTCGAGCGTCGTCATGACGGTAGTGTATGCGAGCGTGCGTGGAAGCTGGTGAACGACGTCTCGCACACTCGATTCGCCGCGCGACCAGAGAATCTCCATGACGCTGACTTCAAGGTGGCCGAGCGCCAATTGTTGAGCGTCGGCGCGTTCTTCGCGCGTGTGCCCGGTTTCGAGAAAGCGAATCATCGGTTCATTCATCTGCTGTCTTTGAAGGCTGCCCTTGAGAACCAACAGATTCTAGACCTACTCACGCCAGAGTAAAACAAATTTGTCCGCAAAAGGTGGCTTTCTGCCGAGTCAAAACATCTTAATTTTGGGGCGGCAGATGGATGCGTTGATTTCTGGCAGAGCCAAGCACAGCCGCCCGGTGAAAATTTACTAAGCGAGGTCGCGCGATGCCCTTGGGGGATTGTAAAAGAGAGACAGTCATCCGTACGACAGTTTCGAGAGTCTCCGTAGTTTTTCTCGCAATTATAACCATTACAGCAGGGGCTAATTTTTCAGCGAAGGCTCAGGGGTCAAAATCGAAGGCGGACACGAAATCCGGTTCGAGCCGTGACGGAAAAATCGACGCGCAACAACTGGTGCGTGAGACAGTGCAGAACGAGCTTAATTCCGGTAAGAACGACCCCAGTCTGTGGAGATTCCGCAAAATTACGGTGAAAGACAGCAAGAAACAGATGTACGACGTAATCGAAACAAAGAACGGCGAAGTCGACCGCCTGCTTGCGGTGAATGACAAGCCTTTGAGCGCCGAGCAGCAGCGCGCTGAGAATGAACGCATTCAAAAATTATCCGCGGATCCGGATGAGCAGAAAAAACGAGCCGAGGCGGAAAAGCACGATGGCGACCAGGAGGCGCAGTTGCTCAAGATGCTTCCCGATGCGCTGACGTATCAGTATGCCGGAAAAAGAGGCGACATGATTCGGCTGACATTCAAGCCGAATCCGAATTTTCACGCCTCGACGCATGAAGCGGAAGTGTTCCACCATATGGCCGGAGTGATGTTGATTAACAATCGTAATAAACGCCTGGCGGAACTGAGTGGCAGGCTGGTCACCGAGGTGAAATTCGGCGGTGGAATCCTTGGGCACTTGGATAAAGGCGGAACGTTTGAGGTGAAACAAGGCGAGGTGGCGCGCGGACACTGGGATATGACGCTGTTGGACACAGAGTTGGCGGGGAAGGAGCTTTTCTTTAAGACGATCAGCGTACGCGAGAAAACGATGGAATCAAATTATAGCCGCGTCCCCTCCAATATAACCGTCGAGCAGGCGGCGCAAATACTGAGGAAAGATAAGACGGAATCGGCAGCGATGCCGTCGAAGAAGAACGCAACGAACTAGAATTACTCACTTGGCGAGGCGACGTCTTTGCCATTCAGGGCGGGAAGTACCGCGTTAAAGTGGGTTTCTCGCCAGTTCACTGACTCCAGCTCGATCGTATTCCCGACCTGTTTAGTCCTGTTTTAAATCTATGTTAACATAGGGCTTGTAGCAATCGTTGTCCTTGAGTTCTGCTTGACACGACGGGCCAGGTACGCCTAGAATGAATATACGACTGGGTGGGTCGTATATCCAGTCAAGTCGCTTCCATGTTGAAGCTATCGAAAAAATCGGATTACGCGCTGATCGCCTTGAAGCATCTGGCGACGCATTCGAACGACGGCTCGTGCAGCGCTGCCGATATCGCTGAACTTTACGGGATTTCCGCGCCGCTAATGGCTAAGGTGCTGCAAAAGTTGGCGCGCGTGGGCCTGGTGGTGGCGCGGCACGGCTCCAGCGGCGGATACACGCTGGGGCGCGACGCGCGAACGATCACGGCGCTGGAAACGATCAGCGCGATTGACGGGCCGGTGTCGCTGACATCCTGCGTTACGCACCATGGCAACTGCGATCAAACGCACACCTGCACGATCAAAGAACCGCTTCGCAAAGTGAATCACAGCATTCTTGAGATGCTGAGCAAAGTCACAATTTCACAAATGGCTGACGACGCCCCGGCTTCCGAGGTGGTCGAGCTGAGGGTTTAGGGGAGATGAGGAATGGCAATTAAACTACCGATTTATATGGACAATCACGCGACCACTCCAGTGGACCCGCGCGTTGTTGTTGCGATGCTGCCCTACTCCACCGAGAAATTCGGGAACGCGGCGAGCCGCAATCATGCGTTTGGCTGGGCGGGCGAAGAAGCAGTGGAAAACGCGCGCGCGCAAATCGCGCAGTTGATTGGCGCGACGCCGAAGGAAATCGTGTTCACAAGCGGCGCGACTGAATCGGACAATCTGGCGATTAAAGGCGTCGCGGAGATGTATCGCGAGAAGGGCAACCACATCATTACGCAGGTGACGGAGCACAAAGCCGTGCTCGACACTTGCAAGCGCCTCGAAAAAGAAGGCTATGAAGTGACCTACCTGCCGGTGGAGAAAGACGGGCGCATCAATTTGGACGATTTGCGCCGGGCGATCACTCCCAAGACGATTTTGATCTCGATCATGTATGCCAATAACGAAATCGGCGTGATTCAGCCGGTTGCGGAGATTGGCAAGATCGCGAAAGAAAAGGGCGTTTTCTTCCACAGCGACGGCGTGCAAGCCGTGGGCAAAGTTCCCGTGGACGTGCAAAAGGACGGCATCGATTTGCTTTCGATCTCCGCGCATAAGCTTTACGGGCCGAAGGGCGTGGGCGCGCTGTACGTGCGGCGCAAGAATCCGCGTGTGCAATTAACGGCGATGGTCGACGGCGGCGGACACGAACGCGGCATGCGTTCGGGAACGCTGAACGTTCCGGGCATCGTGGGATTCGGCAAAGCGTGCGAACTGTGCCGCCTGGAAATGGCCGAGGAAACGAAGAAGCTGAGCGCGTTGCGCGACCGGTTGAGGGAAGCCATCATGTCGAAGTTGGACGAAACGTTCATCAACGGCACAATGGAGCATCACCTGCCGCACAACATCAATATCAGCTTTGCGTACGTGGAAGGCGAATCGCTGCTGATGGGCATCAACGACGTCGCGGTGTCGAGCGGTTCGGCTTGCACTTCGGCGACGCTGGAACCGAGCTACGTGCTGAAGGCGCTGGGCGTCGGAGAGGATTTGGCGCACACGTCGATTCGATTCGGAATTGGAAGATTCAACACGGAAGAAGAAGTCGATTACGTGGCGAATCGCGTGGTCGAAACGGTAAATCGCTTGCGCGAGCTTTCTCCGCTGTACGAAATGGCGAAAGAAGGCACGGACGTGAGCAAAATGAATTGGAAGACGGCGTAAAGTTTTTGTGGGGGCTGGGGAACCGGAAAAGTTTGATCAAATTTGCTGGAGGGAATGATGGCTTACAGTGACAAAGTAATCGAGCACTACAACAATCCGCGCAACGTGGGCTCGCTCGACAAGAAAGATCCGAACGTGGGCACTGGGCTCGTCGGCGCGCCGGAATGCGGCGACGTGATGAAGCTGCAAATGAAAATCAATCCCGATACGCGCGTGATCGAGGAAGCGAAGTTCAAGACGTTCGGTTGTGGCTCGGCGATTGCGAGCTCTTCGCTCGCGACCGAATGGGTGCGCGGCAAGACGGTCGAAGAGGCGCTGTCGATCAAGAACACGGACATCGTCCGCGAACTTTCGCTGCCGCCGGTGAAGATCCACTGCTCGGTATTGGCGGAAGACGCGATTAAGGCCGCCATTTCCGACTGGAAGAAAAAAGCTGGCGAGGGCGATGCCGTCGCGCAGGCGGGCGCGGCGCAAGCGCACAGCTAAGGGAGTTTCGCACCCAGCCGCCAGAACGCTGTTTGTGTACGCCGGCAAGAGGCGAGGGCGATGATTCACGTCACGGAAAAAGCGGCGGAGAAAATCCGCGAACTGCTCGTTAAGGAAGGCGTGCCGCCCGACTTGGGTGGATTACGCGTAGGCGTTCAGGGCGGCGGGTGCTCTGGCCTGTCGTATGCGATGCGGCTGGAGACGCAGGCGCGCGACCGCGACAAAGTGATCGAGGAAAATGGCGCGCGCGTTTTCGTGGATGCGAAGAGCTTTCTGTATCTCGCCAATACGACACTCGATTTCGAAGAGACGCTTGTGCGACAGGGGTTCGTTTTCCAGAATCCGCAAGCGACGCGAAGCTGCGGCTGCGGGAGTTCCTTCACAGCCTGATTTTGTTCTGCTTCTTTTTGCAATGTCCGCGGCGGGGGGAACTTGACCATGCTCGATGCCGCGAACTCAGCCGTCTCGCCAAAAAATCGTTTGGGAAATCATCCATGAGCTCCACAAAAACACAGACCGGCGCTGCGCCCGCTCAAGCTTGTTGGAATTGCAAGGCGGTTGCGGGCGGCGGGCATTTCTGCGTGGCGTGCGGCAAAATTCAGCCGCTCATCGATGGTGCGGATTATTTCGCGTTTTTCGGATTGCCGCAAAAGCTGAAAATCGACGACGCGGAGCTCGAACAGCGATTCCATCAACTCAGTTGGAAGCTGCATCCGGATAATTTCGTGAAAGCGTCGGAATTCGAGCGGAATTTGGCTTTGGAGCGTTCGTCGGAATTGAATGACGCGTACCGCGCGCTGCGCGAGCCGATTCTGCGCGTCGAATATCTGTTGTTGCGCGAAAAGGTTCGCAAAGAAGGCACCACCAAGCAGCAGGCGCCGCCGGAACTGCTCGAAGAGGTGTTCGAGTTGAATGAATCACTCGACGAATTGCGCGAGGCTAAGACTGGTGAAACGCCCGAAGGCGGAGACCTGAGCGAGTTGCGGGGAAGGCTTAGTGATGCGCAGAAGAATTTTCAGGAGAAATTGGAAGAAGTCGACGCGGAGTTGCGGGGCGTCTTTGGCGAATGGGATGCGGCTGTGGATGCAGGTGCGGACGATGGCGAACGCCACAAGCAGATGGCGAAGTTGAACGAAGTGCTGAACCGGCGTTCGTACATCAGAAATCTGGTGCGCAATGTCGCACAGGAATTAGAGGCTTAGAAAAAGTTCATGGGGAAGACAGTTGGAATTGATTTAGGGACCACGTTCAGCCTGATCGCGTTTGTCGATCCGGGGACGGGCCAGCCGCGGTGCATTCCGGGGCCGTATGGCGAGACGCTGTGCCCGTCCGTGGTGAGCTTGGACGCGAACGGCACGATTGTCGCGGGCGAGCCGGCGCGACGCCGGTTGCTGACGCAATCGAACCGCACGATTTATTCGGTGAAGAGGTTGATGGGACGCGGCGTCGACGATGTGCGCGACGAGCTGAAGATTTTCCCTTTCCGCATAGACGAAGAAAGCCGCGGTGTGATTCGCGTGAAGCTCGGTGACAAGTATTTTACGCCGCCGGAGATTTCCGCTTTCATTCTGCGCGAGTTGAAATCGTGGGCCGAGGATTTTTTCAAGGATACGGTCGACCGCGCAGTGATCACCGTGCCTGCGTATTTCAACGACGCGCAGCGGCAAGCGACGAAAGACGCGGGACGGCTCGCGGGCCTCGAAGTGTTGCGGCTGGTGAATGAGCCAACGGCGGCGGCGCTGGCCTACGGATTGCACAAGCAGCGGCGTGGCCGGGTAGCCGTATACGATTTTGGCGGCGGCACGTTTGATATTTCAATTTTGAAACTGATTTCGACCACCGAGGGCGACATTTACCAGGTGCTCGCCACCAATGGCGACACGCATCTGGGCGGAGACGACATCGATAACGCGCTCTCCGCGATCGCGCGCAAGGAAATCGAGAAGAAATATCGCGTCGATTTTGAGCGGCATCCGGAAGCCGTGCAAGAATTGCGCAAGACGTTGATTCACACCAAGCACAAGCTTTCAAGCGGCGAGCGTGCGACGATTCGGTTTGCGTTGCCCGATGATCGCATCTATAGCCGCAAAATCACGCGCGCCGAATTCGAAGAAATGATCACGCCGATCATCGCGCGGACCATGACGCCGGTGAAAATGGCTCTGGCCGATGCGAAAATGCAGCCGTCCGAAATGGATGAAGTGGTGCTGGTGGGCGGATCGACTCGGATTCCTCTGGTGCGCAAAACGGTCGGCGATTATTTTGGACGCGCGCCGCATTGCGAATTGAATCCGGACGAAGTGGTGGCGCTGGGCGCGGCCGTGCAAGCCGATATTTTGGAAAGCGGCGTGAAAAACATGCTGCTCCTCGACGTGACGCCGCTGTCGCTCGGCATCGAGACGATGGGTGGCGTGGTGGCGAAACTGATTCCGCGAAATTCGACCATTCCAGCGAGCGCGCAGGAATTGTTCACCACGGGCGTTGATAATCAGACGGGAATCGACATTCACATCCTGCAAGGCGA
>Ga0134126_10009265_pt1 | contig 12405 bp, 12 predicted proteins | sample KB31752_FD_96881 | JGI IMG/M metagenome (GOLD analysis project Ga0134126, IMG submission 96881) | Terrestrial soil microbial communities with excess Nitrogen fertilizer from Kellogg Biological Station, Michigan, USA - KB3-175-2 | ecosystem: Environmental > Terrestrial > Soil > Unclassified ...
CGTCCCCCCGCTCCGCCCGGTCCCCCCGCTCCGCCCCGTCCCCCCGCTCCGCCCGGTTCCCTCGCTCCAGGCCGGCCAGGCCGGCGATCGTCGTCGGCCCATCGGCATCCGGGGCCGCGCTCAGGTTGACCCCATTCCGGGCCGCGTGACGCCGCAGTAACTGGCCGAACGCGTCCCCCGACAGCCGCGCCATCAGCGCCACCGGGTACCCCAGGCGCGCCGCCGCGATCGCGATGTTGAGCCCGCTCCCGCCCGGCAGCGCCCGGACCGTCGTCTCGTCGGAGGTCGGCGCCAGGCGGACTACCGCCTCGCCGAGCACTGTGATCACTGCCGCTCCGTCCCAGCTGACCGCGTTGCCGTCACGGCCACGCCCAGCGGCTCCAACCCATTCCAGGCCGGCAGCCAGTAAAGCCGGGATTCGGCATAATTGCCGATGGCCCGACGGCAACCCCTGGCAAATCTGAGCTATTACCGGCCCATGCGTCAAGGGCTGGCAAAATTAGGCCAGTTTCCGGTTTAATTGCTCAGTGCGCGAACCCGACCGGTCCCTGCTCCGACCGAGCGACCGCCAGCTCGTGGCCACGCTCCGGCGGCACGGCCAGCTCCCCCGCGACCGGCTCGCCCGGCTGTCCGGCCTCCCCCGCAGCACCGTCACCGACTCCCTGACCCGCCTGCGCAGCCAGGGCATCGTGGTCGAGCAGGCGATGCCCCGCCCCACCGGCAAGGCTGGCCGCCCGGCCAAGCTGCTCGCCCTGGCCGCTCCCGCCGGCCTGGTCGGCGTCATCGCCCTCACTCACCAGACCCTGCAGGCCGCCGTCGCCGGCATGGACGGCACCCTGCACGCCCAGCGGCGCGTCGACCCCTACTGCGGCGGCGCCGGACCCAGCCTCGCCCCTGACGCGGTCGCCCTGCTCGACCAGGCACTCGGCGACATCCAGCGCACGCGCGGCGACCTCACCCGCGCTGTCGCCGGACTGCCCATGCCCGTCAACGGGCAGGCCGGCGCGGTCCAGCTGGCGCTCAGCGACCAGCTCGGCATGCCCGTGCGAATCGAGAACGACGCCAACCTCGGCGCCCTCGGCGAGGGCGCGTTCGGTGCCGCCGCCGGCATGGAGAGCTTCATCTACATCAAGATCGCCCACGGGCTCGGCGCCGGCCTGATCCTCGAGCGGCACCTGTACCGAGGCGCGGGCGGCATGGCCGGCGAGCTCGCGCACATTCACGTCGAGGGCGACGGGGCGCTGTGCCCGTGCGGTGGCCGCGGCTGCCTCATGACGACCTTCAACACGCCCCGGCTCATCGACTGGATCCAGACCGTGCATCCCGGTGTCACCACCATGGAGGAAGTCCTGGCCCTGGCCGCCGACCAGGACGCCGGCGTGTGCCGCATCCTGCGCGACCTGGGCCGCACGCTGGGCCGGTCGCTGGCCGACTTCTGCGTGTACCTGGCGCCGGACGGCATCGTGCTCGACGGCATCCTGGAGAACGCGGCCGAGCCCGTGATCGACGGCATCCGCCAGATGATGAACCAGCTCACCCCGCCCGCGGTCGCCGCCCGGGTGCGGGTCGCCGGCGGCCTGCTCGGCCACGACGCCGAGCTGCGCGGGGCCGCCGTTCTCGCCCGCCAGCACCACCTGACCGGCGGCTGACCCGCGCTGGCGGAGCGGCGGGGCTGACGGGCGTACCGTGCCAGGTGTGATGCCTGACCGGCTGCCGCTGCCGCCCCTCCCGACCCTGCGCGGCGAGCGGGTCGTCCTGCGCGGCCACCGCCAATCCGACGTCGATGACCGGCTGCGTCACCCCATTGATCCCGAAGAGGAGGATGGCTACGGCTCAGGCTGGCGGCGGGAGTGGGACGGCCGTCGCTATCACACCCGCGAGTACCTGACCGCTACCCCCAGGCCGGCCGAGCCCGGGGCGTATGACTGGGCCGTCGAGCACGACGGCCGGTGCGTCGGCAGTGCCGGGCTGCGAGTGGACGACGGCCAGCATCGCGCGTCCTACACCGTGGGCTTGTTCGTGGCCGGGCTGCGCGGGCAGGGGCTGGGCCGCGAGATCACCCGGCTGGTGCTGGCCTGGGCCTTCGGCCCGCTCGGCCTGCACCGCGTCGAGCTCGAGGTGCTGGCCTTCAACCGCCGGGCCATCCGCTGCTACCTGGCCTGCGGCTTCCGCCAGGAGGGCATCCGCCGCGAGGCCGAGCTCTACCCCGACGGCTGGCACGACCTCATCATCATGGGCATCCTCCAGTCCGACCCGCAGGACGCCGGCTCGCAGGACGCCGGCTCGCGGGACCCCGACCTTCAGGACGCCGACCCGCGTTTCCGCGGAAACGCCTTGTGAAAAGCTGCACAAGCGGCGGCATGGGTGACCGCGCGCGGGGTTCCTCACCGAGGCAACGACCTCTGCTCCTGCCAGGGCGCTAGCTGGCGGCGAACCGGCCGACGCCGCCGGATGCCCCGGTCACCAGCACCCGGCGGCTCAGCACCGAGCCCAGGGCACGCAGCACCTGCAACGCGCTGACCCCGGCGGCCGGCGGCGTGCTGGCCGCACCCAGGTCTACCCCGGCTGGCACGACGGCCAGCTCGGCGGTGGGAACCACGCGAAGCTCGGCCCAGCCGCCGGCCCACCCAGACGTGCTCACCCCGGCGCCGGCGCGCGGGCCGGAGCCGTCAGCCGCAGGCTGCACCACGACGCCGGCCGCGTCCCAGCCGAGGACGTCGCCGGGCTGCTTTCGCTCCGCCAGGCCGGTCACCTCGCCGACGTTGAGCGCGATGGCCTGGATCGCGACCATGGCCTCGTCCGAGCCCGGCGCCGGCTCGGCGGCATCGGCCAGCCGCAAGCCCGCGGGCGCATCCGGGTCATAGCACAAGGCTCGCATCATCATCCCCTCATGCTGGCATGCGTTCACAGCCTGATCACGCCGCGGCCAGGCCGTTGATGGTCAGCGGTCTCACGTTACGCGCAAACGGGCGATCTGCGCCCAGCGACCTTCACCGCCACCAGCCCTGTAACCCCCGGCGTTAAAGGTCTTTAGTGGCGCCTGAGCCGGTCGGACTAGCGCAGCGCTGGAGTACTAGGAGCCTATCCGGTTGTAGGAACTTGTGCCGAGCTCGAAAGAATCTACTATGGTGATATTGAGCGAGTTAATCTTCGCCTGGGTGAGATCCGAGCCACGACCTTCGTCTTCTCGCTGTTCCACCCTCTCAAAAAGGCGTGCCGTCGACGGACCGACCAACATGAACAGTATCTTCTCGGTCAGGCCGACGGATCCGGGCTGTCCAACTGTTCTGCTCGGGATACTCCAGCAGCCATTCCGTCGCGGGAGAATCTCTCCGCGCGGATAGTAGCGCTGCGAGTAGCCATGGACGTGAGTCGTGATACTGACTGACTTCGCCTCCCAATGACCGACGGCAAAGATCACCTGACCGCGGGAGGGGCGCCTGTTAAGGTGTCCATACATGGCAGAGTGCAATTGCGCCGTCCTGGCATCGCCATCGGTGCTGTAAATCGAATACCAAATGTCAGTCAGCTTCATGCCTCCCTGGTAAGCCGAGCTAGAGAGTCTCGCCCGATGGGCCGGGCCAATGAGCGACACGGCGCACCGATCGGTCTCTGGCCTCTTTCCGGTATTGCCTGATGTGGCCGGCAGCACGGCTAGAGTGATGGCCGAGGTGACAATACTTGCCAGTGAGGCGGCGATGCTGAGAGAAGAGTTCGCGGTTTCGAGCTTCGGGCGGCTTATTCCATCGGCCCTGGCCTGCCGCGCTGGGATATGACGGCGACTCTGCGGGCTATGCGTTCTGATCGCGACAAAGATCGCGGCGATCAGGGCAAGGCCGGCAAGGCCGACGCTGAGCCAGGTATACCAGCTGAGATGCCCTTTGTACTTCGCTATAGCGAACGTCGCACCAGCCAGGACGGCGGCTATCAGGATCAGGTAACCGCGCTTCATGCTTCGCGGCCGGACTGGGGTCGGCGATGCGCTCATCGGCCGACGCCAGGCCGCACTAGCGAACCCGCTGCGCGGGCTATATCCCCGCGTCTTGTGCGCAGGATGCCTGGACCTGCTGCTGTCGGATGCAAGAGGACGTTACCTCCCGTTTAGTGCTCTAGCGGGCGCCCGCGGGGGCGGTCCAGATCCTGATCCAGTCCACTTGCATGATCACTCGCCTCGGAGTCGACTTATTCGGCTTGCACAGATGAGTAGCGCAGCCTACGTCGTTCTGCATGGCCAGGTGAAACGGCGTACTCGGTATAAAATTGCGCCTTCCTTTAGCGCGCTTGATAGTCCACAAGGGCTTGCCATCCAGCCAGAAAGTGATATGGCTTGGGAGCCAGTCTACGGCGAGAATATGCCACTTCGTAAAATCGGCGGACGAAGGGATGGGCTGACCGACCTGCTGATTCTTAGCGCCAAGGTGCACGAACTCACCGGCGCCATGGCGACTGGGATTCGAGATCTCGGCCATGTCGATTTCTCCGTCGTCCGGCCACTTGCCCTTCGGCCACAGCAGAACGACTGGCTCCCATCCAGATCCGCTGTCGGCCCTGAACCTAACCGCCCATCTTCCGTAGGTCTGGTTAAGGTTGTAGGAGAGGCCGCCACCTACATAACCATAGGGTCGCTGATAATGACCGATGATCTCCAGGGACCCGTCGTGAACCTTGACCGACTGCAGTGTCCGCTTCCAGCCTGAGTACTTTCCTGTCGGGTCATCGTAGACAGTCCAGCGCTTGAGGTTGAGCTCGGTGCCGTTAAACGTATCTGCCCACGCCGGCTTGCCCCATTTGATGCTCGCTGGCGCATCGGCGAACATCCCGGCCGTGTCGTGCACCTTCACCTGCGGCACGGTTGCTGTGGAATAGGCCGGACCAGCCATCAGGGCTAGCAGCACCGCGCTAACGGCAAGACCAGCAACCTTGCTGGCCAGTCTGATCCGATTTGCAGGAGATACTCTCGTCTTCCGCCCCTCAGTTAACCGCGTGTCCCGCGAAAAGATCACTAGGTCCCCCCAACACTGGCGTGCTGTGTATATCCAGACATGTTACCGCCGTTCCATACAGGCTCGCCGTTATCCGAGGTTCCGTGATAGCCCCGGCATCGGGGCTCTCTAAGGAGTTATGGATCTAGGTGGCGCCATCGAGGGCGCTCGATATGCCACTATCGGCAGCGGCCGGAAAGGTTCCTGCGGGCGGCGGATCAGATCGACAGCCGCCCGGTAGCCGTGAGCCGACCAGCGCCGATGCGGGCACCCCGCCCGGCAGTGTCCTCGCGTAGCCGGTGCCGGGAACCTAGGGCGATCTCGGCGACAGAGCGAGCGCTCTGGGCGAAGTGGGAGCAGACTGCCCGTTGCCGCCTATACACTCGCCGACGGCGGCTTGTTCCGTGTGTACCGCCCCTGGACCCGGTGATCCATGGGCCAGGCCGCGCCCCCCAGGGGCGAAGCGCAAGCTTGCCGCGCGCAGCAACTTCGCCTGCAAGAAGGTCTGGAGCGCGCAGATGCCGATCAGCCCAGGTGGCGCGTGACCGAGCCTGCGCCGACGGCGACCAGGATGACCGCGGATCCAGCGCAGCACGCCGGCGCGAACTTCGCGCGCGGTGCCGCGCTCATCGCCGGCCTCACGATCTTCTCGCGGATACTCGGGCTGGCCCGCACCCTGGTGTTCTCCCAGACCGTGGGGGCCGGCTGCCTGGGCACGGCCTACGTCACCGCCAACCAGGTGCCCAACCTCGTCTACGAGCTGGTCCTGGGCGGCGCGCTGGCCAGCGCCATGGTCCCGGTGCTGGCCCGCCCGGCCTCGCGCTCCGCCACTGATCCCGCGGAGAAGGCCCGCGTGGCCCAGATCTCCTCGGCCCTGCTGACCTGGTCCGTGATCATCCTGGTACCGGTCACCATCTGTGTCGCCGCGGCCGCCGGGCCGATCGCGTCGGCGCTCAACCCGGCCAACGCCAGCGCGCACTGCGTCCGCGCCGAGGTGGTCACCACCACCGGCCGGATGATCGCGGTGTTCGCTCCGCAGATCATCTTGTACGGGCTGTCGGTCGTGCTGTTCGGGCTGCTGCAGGCCCATCGCCGGTTCACGGGCCCCGCGCTCGGGCCGGCGCTGTCCAGCCTCGTGGTCATCGCCTCCTACCTCGGATTCGCGTCCCTGGCCCACGGCCTCCCGCTGAGCCGGATCTCGCTCGGGGCCGAGCTGCTGCTGGCCACCGGCACCACGGCGGGCGTGGCCGCACTGGTCGTCGCCGGCCTGCTGCCGTCCTGGCGGCTGCACCTGCGGGTCCGGCCCACCCTGCGGTTCCCGCCCGGAGTCGCGCGGCGGGCGGGCGGGCTGGCGCTGGTCGGGGTGATCGAGCTGATCGCCGGCGACCTGTCCTCGATCGTCGCCATCGCCCTGGCCAACGGGCACGGCGCGACGGGTGCGATCGTCATCTACAACTTCGGCTGGCAGGCGTTCAGCTCCCTGCACGCGGTGCTCGCGGTCTCGGTCGCCACCAGCGCCTTCCCGGTGCTGGCCTCCAGGGACGGCCCCGTGTTCGACCGGACCTGCGCCCGGTCGACGCGGGCCGCGCTGCTCGTCTCCTGGCTCGGCACCGCCGTGATGGCCGCCATTGCCGTGCCCGCCGCTCACGTCCTGGCCCGGCAGCCGGATCAGGTACCGCAGCTGATCATGGGCTTCGCCACGTTCGCCCCCGGCCTGGCCGGGGCCGGGCTGATCGCCAACCTGTCGCGGGTGCTGTTCGCGCTCGGGCGGCTCCGGGTCGCCGCGGCCGCCCTGGCCGGCAGCTGGCTGCTGGTGACCGTTGCCGACGTGGTGCTAGTCGAGCTCGCTTCGCCCCGCCTGGTGGTGGCCGCGCTTGGCCTGGGCAGCACCATTGGCCAGACCGTGGTGGCCATCCCCCTGGTGCTGGCGATCAGGCGGATCCGCGGCCGGGACGCCGTCCAGGGCACCGGCCATGCCGCGCTGGCCGGCCTGGCCGCCGCGTGCGCGGGCGTCGGGGTCGGGGTGGCCATCTCGGTGGCGCTGCCGGTCAGCCACAAGCTGCTGGCCACGGGCGTCGCCGTGGTGGCCGCCTGCGGGGCGGCCGCGGCGTTCGCGGCGGTCGCCTACCTGCTGGACGACGGAGACCTGCGGATCGTCGTGGCCCGCCTGCGCCAGATGGCGCTGCCCCGCCTGCGGCGAAGGTAGCGCGCCCGGCGGCACGTCCCGGTCGTCATGGCTCGAGCAGGCGGATCCGGTAGGCGTCCGCGAAGTAGACATCGCCGGACCGGGCCACGGCCACCGCGGTCGGGCGGGTGAACTCACCCTGGAGCGCGGGGCCGCCATCGCCGAGGCCGCGGGTGCCGCCGCCGGCGATCCGGTAGATGTCCCCGGCGGTCATCGCCTGGCCGTAGAACGTGCCGGTCCTGACGGCGACGACACGGATGTAGCTGAAGCCGTCGGCCAGCACCAGGTTGCCCGCGGCGTCCAGGGCGGCGCTGGCCGCCGCGACCCCGGCCTGAAGCGCAGGGCCGCCGTCACCGGAGTCGCTGGTCTGGCCGTCGCCGGCGATGGCGTAGATGTGCCCGACGGTCATCGCCTGGCTGTAGAACGTGCCCGTGCGGGCGGCCACGACGCGGACCCGCGAGCCGTCACTGATGACGAGGTTGCCTGCGGTGTCCACCGTCACGCCGGCGGCCCACACCGGGGTCTTGGTGGCCAGGACGCCGTTGGCGTAGCCTTCGCGCCCGTTGCCCGCGACCAGGTAGATGTGCCCGGCGGTCATCTTCTGGCCGTCGAACCTGCCCGTCCGGGCGGCGATCAGCGCGACCCGCCCGTCGAGGCTGTCGGCCACCACGACGTTGCCGTCCTGGTCGACCGCGAGGCTGGTCGGCGTAATCGAGGCCCGCAGCGCCGGGCCGCCGAGGCCGGACACCCCGAAGTGGCCGTTGCCGGCCAGTAGGTAGACGCGGCCGGCCGTCATGTGCTGGCCGTAGAAGCGGCCGGACCGCACCGCCAGCACGCTCAGCCGTTGCGCGCCGTACAGCGCCATCAGCAAGTTGCCCGCGGCGTCTGTGGTCACCGAGACCGGGCTGACCAGGCGGACCTGGCTCGCGAGCCGGCCGCCGCCGGGGAAGCCGTTCCCGCCGCCGACAACCGAGTAGATGTGGCCCGCGCGCATGGCGATGCCGTAGTAGCGCCCGGACCGGGCCGCGACGACGACGATCCGGCCGGCGTCGACGTCGGTGATGACCTGGTTGCCGTACCGGTCCAGGGTCATCCCGGTGGTGCCGGACGAGGTGTTGTTGGCGAAGGCGTCGATCTGCGCCTTGGTGGCCGGGCCGCCGTTGCCCGTGTAGCTGCTCCTAGTCCCGGCGACGGCGTAGATGTGCCCGGCCGTCATCTTCACGCCGTAGTACCGGCCCGACCGGGCCGCGATCGCCCGGACCATCTCGTTGTCGTAGTAGGCCTGCTGGTCGCCATAACCCTGGCCGTCGGCGACCAGGATGTTGCCCGCACTGTCCACCGTGACGCCGGTCGGCCCGGCGAACTCGGCCCTGGTCGCCGGCCCGCCGTCGCCCGAGGTGCCCAGCTTGCCGTCGCCCGCGACGGTGTAGACGTTCCCGGCCCGCATGCTGACGCCGTAGAACCGTCCGGTCCGGGCCGCGACGACCTGGACCCGCGTGCCGTCCTTGCCCTCGATCGTGACCGAGCCCATGTCCGAGAACACGATGTTGCCCGCGCCGTCGACCGCGACCCCGGTGACCACGCCGATCCGGGCGCTGGTGGCCGGGCCGCCGTCGCCGCTGTACCCGCAGCCGCGGCCCGCGACCGTGTAAATGTGGTCGGCCGTCATCTTCTGGCCGTAGAAGGTGCCGCCGCCCGCCGCGACGACCCGGATGTGACAGGTGTTGCTGTCGCCCAGCACGATGTTGCCGGCATGATCAACCCGCAGCATCGGCCACGGCTCCGACAAGTCGATCTTGCCGTCGCCCTGGGGAGCCAGGGACAAGTCGGCGGCCGTGGCGGGACCCCCGTTGCCCGTGTACCCGTAGTCCCCCGTGCCCGCGATCGTGTAGATGTCCCCGGCCGTCATGGCCTGGCCGTAGAAGCTGCCGGTCTTGACCGCGATGACCCGTACCCGGTCGTTGCCGGCATCGGCGAACACGACGTTGCCCGCCGAGTCCACCCCCATGCCGCCCGGCCCGCTCAGCTCGGCCGCCGTCGCCGGGCCGCCGTCGCCGGTGAACCCCTGCGTGCCGTCGCCGGCGATGTCGTAGATATGCCCGGCGGCCATCTTCTGCCCGTAGAACGTGCCCGACCTCGGCGGCACGACCCGGATCCGGTTGTCCCCCCCGGTCGGGCTGCCGTCGTCGAAGTAGCCGCCGTCGGCGATCAGCAGGTTCCCGGCGTGGTCGGTCGCCAGCCCGCACGTCCAGCTCAGAGCGGCGCTCGTGGCCGGGAACCCGCTGGGGACCGAGGAGGCCAGGTCCACCGTCCCGACCGGGGTGGTCAGCTGCCCGGTGCGGATGCTGACGCTGCGGATCAGGCCCGCGCCGATGTCGAGCTGGCCGCCCGCGAAGTTCACGGCGCAGGGCGAGCCGATGTTGATGCCCCTGGCCGGGCCCGGCCCGCCAGTACCCCCGGCCGCTGTCTCGATCCGCCACGGGCCGCTCGCCGCGCTGGCCCCGGCCCCGGTGGCCGACGCCGGGCCGGCCGCCAGCAGCAAGGCGCCGACCAGTCCCAGCGCCGCCGCCGTCACCGTCCGGGTGGCGAAGTGATGTGCCCGATGCCCTCGATCTGCCCTCATGACATTTCCTCCGCTCCGGCTGCTTATAGGACGGGCGGCTAACCCGACCGGTTGACCGGCACCCGGCGGCGCGTGATAGGAGACGGGCATGAGCGAGATGACGCAGGAGGAAGCGCTGCACCAGGCAGATGCACTGGTCGGCCAGGCCCTGAAAGAGACCGAGGCTCGCTGCCGGGTGCTGGCGCAGTACATCAGCGAGTGCGATAACAAGGGCTCAAGGACCGCGGCCTGGAGCCAGGCACTCCGCGAGCTTCATGCGCTACACGATCGCCGCGGCAAGCTCATCCGCCGCCGCAGCCTGATCCAGCAAGCCCTCGACTGCTCCGTAGGCGACGGCCCGCCCAAGGCGCCGCTGCCACCTGCGCCGGCCCGGGCGGCCGCCCGGCCTCAGCGCCAGGTCCAGATTCAGGCCCGGCGTCAGCGGCCGGCCTGAACGGAACCTGCCCTGTTACGATCGCGGGCGCTCCTTGATGCCTGCCGCGAGCAGATCGACCACCTCAGCGATCCGGGCGGCACGGACGTCTGGCCTGCGGGTCGTCGCATCGATCCAGCGCAGGTAGGCCTTGCGGTAGAACTGCGCCAGAGTGTCGAAGAACGCGGCCGCCTCCGGCCTGGCCGCGAGCGCCTCGGCGATGTCGTCGGACAGGTCACCGCGCTGGGGACCTTCGGGGGCCAGCTCAATGGTCACCTCGTCGCCGATCGCGAGCCCCAGGTCCAGCAGGCGCTTCTGGGCCAGCGTCAGCACCCATCCGCCGTCCGCCGGCATGAGCCGGGACCGGATCCGGCAGCTACCGATCGCGCCGCCCACGGGATGATTGGCCTTGGCACCCCACGCCTCATCGGGGTCGAACGGCATCGCGATGACCGCACTGTCGTCAGGACCGCGATCGATGACCGCCCGGAAACGCTGTGAGCCCATGACTCCATCATGGCGGCGAATCCCGCTGCCGGATAAGAAGACGCCCTCAGGATCGGCTGACGCCAGATTCCTGAGGGCGCCCGCAGTGCGTCTCCGGGATTGCTAGAAAGCGACCCCTGGAGGCGTCTGACGATTGAACATCGCGAGCACCTCCTTCCTGATGCAGAGGACATGTCTGCCGCGGCGCGCCCACTGTAAGACTGCCCGCCGGCCGGCAGCAACGCATTTAGACGCCGAGGAGAGGATCTTGGTCTTGGAACAGGACGACCTGACTGTTCGCCCGATCGCCGGGCACGAAGAACTGGCCCTTTTCTCGCGGCTGGGAGATCCTCGACCTGATGACCCTGGTCCTGGACGGGACGCTGGACGCGCATAGCCAGGTCGACCTGGCCCGGATGCCCGCCCGCGAGGCGGCGGTCCGGCACTACGAGGATGAACTCGCTCACTACCGCAGCCCGAGGGACTGGTGGCGGATCGCGACGCTGCCCGACGGCGAGCCGGTGGGGTTCATCACCCCGGCTCGTAACAACTACAACCCGATCATTGGCTACGTCGCCGTGCTGCCCGGGCACCGCGGCAATGGCTACGTGGACGAGATCCTCGCCGAAGGCACCCGCATCCTCGCCGCGCAGGACGTCCCGCGCATCCGGGCGGCCACCGATCTTGGCAACCTCCCCATGGCCAGCGCCTTCCGCCGCCTCGGATACGTCAACTTCGAACGTACGATCAACATGATCTGGCCCTAATCTGGGCTTTGGCCGGATACGAGCGGGTATGGGAAGGCCGGTGCGGCGGATGAGTCCGGGCGAATGGGCGCTGCGCGGCGAGCGCAGCTTGTGGACTGGCCGGCCCGCTCACGCCAGGGTCACGGCGGCCGAGGCCGGACTGACGCTGTACGTGGCCGTCGCGCTGGTCCTGATCACGGTTTTCCTCGGCCGGTGGCTGCGCGGTGTTCCGGACATCATCAGAGTCATGATGGTCAGCGTGTGGGGCATCGGCATCCTCCAGTTACTGGCGATGCTGGCCAGCCTCCTGGTCATCGAGCCGAGAAGGCAGCGCGGCACGGTTTATGAGGTGACGAATTACCGGGTCATCGTGGCTCCGGGCGCTTCCCGACGCGGAGCAGGCCAGCCGGGTCATCTCAGCGGCCCGGCGGCGCCTACGGGCGGGCGAGATCGACCCGTTCGCATGGGCTGGGCAGCCCGCGGAGCCGGCGGTGCCGGACGGGATCACGCTGGGCGCCGGCGAAGAGGTCCTGTGGGCCGGCGGACCGGCCCGGATCCCCTGGTGGTTCGGCAGCCAGGACGTTTACGTGTCCGCATCCGCTCTCGTCTGGCTGGCCTTCGTCACCGGCCTCGCTTCCGCCGACGGCTCACCGCGCCGCCGCGGGTGGCAGCAGCTCACCTGGCCCGCCTCCACGGTGACCCCGCCCGCGTTCATCGGGCTGGCCGACGCGGAGGAGGTCGCGGGGCTCGTCGGCGCCGCCCAGCTCTCCGCCCGCGCCCGGGTCAAGGGATGATGCACGTCAGCGGATTGTGACTGCCTCGGAGATCCGGCGGGCGCAGGCCATCGCTGAGCAGTCGGTGGTGTCGACCTCCACGTCATAGACGACGCCGGCATGCACCGCCGTGGCCTGGGTCATCGCCATGCCAGGGACCCGGTCGGGCCGGGCCCCCTCGCGGCTGGCCGCCGCCAC
>Ga0134126_10009266_pt1 | contig 12403 bp, 11 predicted proteins | sample KB31752_FD_96881 | JGI IMG/M metagenome (GOLD analysis project Ga0134126, IMG submission 96881) | Terrestrial soil microbial communities with excess Nitrogen fertilizer from Kellogg Biological Station, Michigan, USA - KB3-175-2 | ecosystem: Environmental > Terrestrial > Soil > Unclassified ...
ATAATCTGAAATTAATTCCGCAACGCGCTGAACGGCCAGTCCAGTCCTGAATTTTTTGAGCCGACGAGTCGGTTTATCGGTAGCTTGCAGCAGCGCCTCATTAAGCACTGCCTTGGGGTCGGGTAAATCCTCAACCCTTGAAACTGATGGAAGGTTCAACGGAGTAGTTCCGTTTGGATTGCCCGCTGCGTGGCGAATTGCAGCTTCGTCAAAGAGCAACCATGCTTCGGTCATTCTTACAGGCACGACGCAGGCATACGGACGCTCTGCAAAGAAATCGGCGGAAATGCGCTGGATTGCAGAACGAATTTCGTTCACGCGGTTTTCACGCGGCTCGCGTTCGGCATCTCGATGCACAAACAATAGTTCGCACGGGAAAAGTTCGACCGCAGTGCGGATCTTAAGCTCAAGACTTGGGAATGGTTTTGGAAAACTCCGCAAGTCAGCCCACGCCGGTTCGATTGGTTGGTTTACCCCGTTGGCTTGGAGAAGCCACTTCAATGGATGAAGTAATGCAGCATCAGATGGCCCATCTGAAACGAGGGTGAAACGCATGAGGCTTATGCACCGGATGGGAATGTCAGCAACATCTGTACGTCGCTGCGATCCATCACGCGTTTCTTTTCCACATCTGAATCGCGTTCAGCCGCTGAAGGGTTCAAATACGCAAGTAGGTTGCCTTTGCCAGTGATGCGATGTCCTTCCACCTTCTGACGCCAATTACCTTCGAGACAACTGAATAGTAGCTGGCGAAATCTGACCGGCGGCTTTTTGTTCTGACCATCTGTCGCTCTGACGCCTTCTGCCAATTCTGCGACCAGCAGCGAATCCTCTGGTGTCTGTAGCACAACTGAAGGGGAGTGGGTGTTAATTATCACCTGCCGCAGCGGATTATCTTCATCTACTGGCGACTCAGTATCTGTTGCGATGTCTTGCAACAGGCGAAGCATTGAATGAATGCGTCGCGGATGGATACCATTTTCGGGCTCTTCAAAACACAACACGCCGCCGCTTTGGCGATCAAACTCTGTGACGGCCAGCGCCAGAAAACGCAATGTGCCGTCTGAAAGCGCACTCGCTGGGTGAATCGTCCCGTCGCGTGTTGTCACTTGGACTGTGAACAACTGTCGCGTCTCGTCCCGGTCAACTCGAACTTCGCGAACGTCTTCAATCAATTCGGCCAAGCGATTTGCAACACTGGCGAGCACAGCACTCTCCTTAACATTGTCAGCACGCCCATTTGTGCCATTTCCGTTGTGACGGGCGAGTTGGTTTAGCGCAGCTGGCAAATGAGCACCTTCGGGCGTCATTTTCGTGGGGGCAGTAAATGGGTCGGGCCGTCGCAGCGCGGAGCTTTCCAAGTGCAACATGCGCCAAGACTGCATTTCTCGCCGCACTAGCATCGCTGTAGGGTATTCGCCCGCTTGAACTGTGCTGAGTAGCGTGCGCCGCAGGCTCGTCGTTGGGCGCTTGAACAAACGGCCGGAACGACCATCTTGGTGAAGCCGGACCGTTCGCTGATTGCCGTCTTCTTCTGTTGAAATGAATTTTGCCGTGTGACGCCCTTTTAACACCGACTTTCGCCATTCGATTGAGTGTGGGAATAGCAAGTGCCGTGTGGCGTCAGTCAATCGCAGTGGCACGAGGGTTTCTTCGATCAACTCCAAAAGGCCAGCTTCTTGATCGGGTGAGCTTTCGGGCCGCAGACCCAACACCAGCGAGTAACGGACAAATGTGCTCGATCCTTCAACCGGTTGACCGAGTTCATCCACTCCGCTTGGGGGAAGAATCATATCCGCTTCAAACCTAATCCTATCCGCGCGAGTCACTCCGACTCGATGAAAAATCCCTTGCAAGTCACCGGTTCGTTCCGACTCGGATCTGACGGAGAGTGCTGCTTCCGTCAAGGTTCGGTCAGTCAACGCGCTGATAAACAATATCGCGTCAAAGAGATTTGATTTGCCGACGCCATTTGGCCCGGCGATGCACGTGAACGGCCCTAAGCGGACATCGACGTCCACCAAGTTCTTGAAGCCTGAAACTTGCAACCGGGTTAGCATCGAAATCAGACTACACGATTCGCTTCAGGATGCATTATTATTCACTTCTTCTTCCCATGCACCTTCGCCGCCACTTTCAGGCGCAGCGCGTTGAGCCGGATGAAGCCCGTCGCGTCGTCCTGGTTGTAGGCTTTGGTCGGGTCGGCTTCCATCGTAGCAATGTGCGGGTTGTAGAGGCTCACCGGGGATTTGCGGCCGGCGACCATGATGTTGCCCTTGTAAAGTTTCACGCGCACCGTGCCGGTCACGTTCTTCTGGCTCTCGGTCACGAGCGCCTGCAACGCCAGCCGTTCGGGCGCGAACCAGTAACCATAATACACCAGTTCCGCGTAGCGGGGGATGAGCGAGTCGCGCAGGTGCATGACCTCGCGATCCATAGTGAGGCTCTCGATCTGCCGATGTGCGAAATGCAAAATCGCGCCGCCGGGCGTCTCATACACGCCGCGCGATTTCATGCCCACGTAACGGTTCTCCACCATGTCCACGCGCCCGACGCCATGTTTGCCGCCGAGTTTGTTCAACGCGCGCATCACGCCGAGCGGCGAAAGCTTTTTGCCGTTCACGGCCACACAATTGCCCTTCGCGAAATCCAGCGTGACGAACTCCGACTTGTCCGGCGCGTCTTCGGGGAACACGGAGAGTGTGGTGAACGAGCCGCGATATTTCGTCGCGCTCGCGTCCAGCCACGGGTCTTCGAGAATGCCCGCCTCGTAGGAGATGTGCAGCAGGTTGCGGTCGGAGGAAAACGGTTTCTTCGCGCTGGCTTGCACGGGAATCTTGTGGCGCTCGCAATAATCAATCATCTCCTGCCGCCCGGGAAATTCGCTGCGATACCGCGCGTCCCGCCACGGCGCGATGACCTGCAAATCCGGCGCGAGCGCGGCGGCGGTGAGTTCGAAGCGCACCTGGTCGTTGCCCTTGCCGGTCGCGCCGTGGGCAATGGCGGCGGCCTTCTCTTTGCGCGCAATCTCGACCATGCGTTTGGCGATGAGCGGGCGCGCGATGCTCGTACCGAGGAAGTACTGTCCCTCGTAAATCGCCCCGGCGCGGATCATGGGGAAGATGAAGTCGCGCGCGAATTCCTCCTGGAGGTCATCAATGTAAATCTTCGAAGCGCCGGTTTTCTTCGCCTTTGCTTCGAGGCCGGTGAGTTCGTCCTCCTGCCCGATGTTTGCGCAGAACGCGATCATCTCCGCGTCGTATTTTTCCTTGATCCACGAGAGCAACACAGAGGTGTCGAGCCCGCCCGAATAAGCCAGAACAATTTTCATAGTTGAGTCCAACAAGCCCGCGGCGAATTAACGCGACGCCGCCGGAATAGAAAAGCAAAAAACCGGGATAAGGGCGATCCTTCGACGGAAATCAGACCTCCGGCATCCGGCCCCCAACCTCGGGTTTCAGGTATCCACCTTCCGCTCTTTGTCCGGCCGGCTCGATGTGCACCAGCACGTCGTAAACCTCGGGAAAGCGAGTGCGCACCTGATCCTTCACCTCATGTGCGATCTGATGAGCACGCTGCACGGTCATTTGAGGGTCCACCTCCAGGTGCATATCGACAAAGAAATGGTAGCCCATTTTGCGCACGATGCACTTTTCCACCCGGGCAACGCCGACAGTGGCTTCGGCGATATCCCTCACTCGTTCCGCGACCACCGGGTCGGGCGAGGCGTCCATCAGCTCGTCCAGTGACGGACGCAGCAGACGCCACCCGTTCCACGCGATGATGCCTGCCGCAACGATCGCCGCGACGTCATCGGCCATTTCGTAATCCTTGCCGCCAATCAGCGCGACGCTGATGCCGATCCCTGCGGCCAGGGAAGTAATGGCGTCGCTGCGGTGGTGCCACGCGTCCGTCCGGACGGCCGAACTTTCGACGGAAATACCCTCGCGCAGCACGAAACGAAAAAGAGATTCCTTGATCACGACCACGACGACCAGCACAAGCAGCGTGTAAGCCGACGGCCCGCGATGCGGCTGAACGATCTCTCGAATCGCCTGAACCGTGATGCCCACCGCGGCCAGCAGGAGCATGGTTGAGACGACCGCCGCAGCGAGCGGTTCGGCTTTTCCGTGGCCGTAGGGATGATCTTCGTCAGCCGGTGCGGCCGCCACCACCAGACCGCGCCAGACGATGATCGAACTGAACAGGTCGGCCAGCGACTCAACGCCGTCGGCGACCAGGGCATGAGAATGTCCGATGACGCCTGTAGCCATTTTCACAGCGGCGAGCAGTGTGTTGGCGACCATGCCCAGGAAAGTCACGCGCAGGCTGCGTTGGAGGCGGGTCGTGGCCACGGCACAATTAAATCACAGAGGCGAAAAACATAAAATGCGAAACGAGAGGCACAGACGGCGGCGGCCGGATCGATCACGGTTCGTGGTGTCAGGCGATCATGTGACAGAACATTCCGTCACGCAGCTTCGGCTCGAACCATGTGCTCTTGGGCGGCATGATCCCGCCGGCGTCGGCGATGGTCATCAGGTCTTCGATGCCGGTCGGGAACATCGAGAAGGCGCAGGCGTATTCGCCGTTGTTGACCAGCTTCTCCAATTCGGTTGTGCCGCGGATGCCACCGACGAAGTTGATTCGTTTGCTCGTGCGCGGATCGTCAATGCCGAAGACGGGGTCGAGCACGTATTTCTGGAGCAGCGTCACGTCGAGCTTCTCAATCGGGTCGGCCGTGGCGGCGAACTTCGGACGGAAAATTAACGTGTGCCATTTCCCGTTGATGAACAAACCAAGCTCGTGCTTGCGTGTCGGACTGGCCGCACCGTCGGATTTGATGACAAACACGCCGTCGAGTTTTTCGAGAAGCTGCGCGGAAGTCAGGCCGTTCAAATCTTTCAACACGCGATTGTAGGGCAGGATCTGCATCTGATGGTGCTGGAAAATCACCGCGAGGAACCACGCGCTGTGGCCCGCGCCTTTGCGCGACTGGAAAACGCGCGCTGCCGCCGCGCTGCGATGATGTCCGTCAGCGATGTAAAGCGCCGGGATTTTCGAAAATGCCTCTTCAATTCCCGCAATTACCCGCGAGTCGGAAATCCTCCACGCCGCGTGACGCACGCCGTCCGGCGCGGTGAAGTCAACGTCCGGACCCTCTTTGGTTTTGTTCGCGGCCAGTTCGTCGAGTTCGGCCGCCGCCCGACAGGTGAGAAATACGGGGCCGGTTTGGGCGTTCAGGGCTTCGACGTGCCGCACGCGGTCATCCTCCTTGTCGGGTCGTGTCAACTCGTGCTTTTTGATGATGCCGTCGAGGTACTCTTCACAACTCGCGACGGCGACCAGGCCGGTCTGCGAATGTCCGCCCATCACCTGGCGGTAAAGATAAAAGCACGGCCACGAATCCTGCCCGAGCGCGCCTTGCGAAATCAGTTTCGCAAAGTTCTCCTTTCCCTTCGCGTAAACTTTCGCTGCGTAAAGGTCTGTGCCCGGCGGGAGATCGATTTCCGGCTTGCTCACGTGAAGGAAACTGAGCGGATTATCCGCCGCGATCCGGCGCGCTTCTTCAGACGACATCACGTCGTAAGGCAGTTCGCAGATTTTTTCGGCCAGTTCTGGTTTCGGTCGGAGCGCCGCAAAAGGCTTGATCGTCGCCATAAAAAGTGGCGCAAAGATAGGGAGACACGCGCGGGATGACACGTCAAAAACGCCCCGGAACGGACCGAGTCGGCGCCGATATTTGACTTGCAAAAACGGGTGTTCTGACTATATATGCGGCATATCGAAATATGCCGGCCGGATTGACAGCAACTGCCGCATGAACAAGTCTCAACCGTTGGGGGTGTCTTGAGCCGCCCGTTCTCTCCTCGTTCTTCTCCTTTCACTGGTTCATTCGTCAGGGTTAACGGAAAAATCCGGGCCCGCGAAGTCCGGGTCGTTGGACACGACGGCAGACAACTCGGTGTTTTGCAGCTCGGCGAGGCGATCAATCTGGCCCGCGCCCAGGGAGTGGACCTCGTGGAAATCGCGCCCAATGCGACCCCGCCCGTCTGCCGCCTCGTTGATTATGGCAAGTTCCGATATGAGCAGGCGAAGAAGGACAAAGAAGCCAGGAAACACCAGCACGCCAACAAAGTTAAGGAAATCCAACTCAGCGTCACGATTGACCCGCACGATTTCGGCGTCAAACTCAGCCACGCCATCGACTTTTTGTGCGACGACATGAAGGTGAAGGTTACCTTGCGATTTCGGGGACGCGAAATGGCGCATCAGGAGTTCGGTTACCAGGTGGTTAAAAACTTCATCAAGGAAGTCGCCCCGTTCGGCCATCCGGACGCGGATCCGAAACTCATCGGCAAAGGCATCAATCTGATGCTGAGTCCGCTGCCGCGCAACAAGCGGGCGAAGAATCCAAATCAACCGGCTTACACGGGGCAGGGTAACGGCGCTCCGAACGAACACGATCAGCCCGCCGCGGGGACGAAAATCGAAGTGAACAGGTCAGACGCGGTCGTTGCCTCCAGGTCCGCGCCGGGAGCGTTCGAGAACAATCCTTTCGCCAAGCTGGATCTCAAGCCTCGCGAGGAACGCGCATAAGCGGGCCGTTCAGGTTCGCGCCGATTTATTGGATTACTCCCCGTTTCCGCAGAAGCGATTCCATCGCCTTGTCCATCACGACATCAGCGAGTGGCCGTGTGATTTCATCCAGTTCCGACAACACGGCTTTTAGTTTCACGGGGTCACCGGGCGAATCGTCGCTGCTCAGCAAGTCTTCTGTGCGTTTCAGCGCGTCTTCAATCCGCGCCTTGTAGCTGGCATCAATCTCGCCGGACCATTCGACGAGTGCCTTGCGGGTCGCGCTGATGGTTTCGCGGGCGCGTAACTGTGCCTCAATCCACTGACGCGCGCTCAGATCCTCGAAGGCGTGTTCGACGGATTCCTCCACCATCTTTTGGACCTCGGCATCGTCCACGTCCACAGCCGATTTCACCTCCACCACTTTTTGCAGACCTGTTCGGGTGTCGCGCGCCAGCACCTGCAGGATGCCGTTCGCGTCGATTTCGAACTGCACGCCAACGCGCGCCACGCCTTTGGGCGCGGGTTCGAATTCAATCGTGAACCTGCCCAGGCTCCAGTTGTCCCTTGCCCGCTCGCGCTCGCCCTGCAAGACGTGGATCAACATGCTGCGTTGATTGTCCACGGCCGTGGTGAACAGCTCGCCCGCCTTTACGGGAATGGTCGAGTTGCGCGGAATGATGACGTTCATCAGGCCGCCAAAGGTTTCAATGCCGAGTGACAACGGCGTCACGTCGAGCAACAGCATGTTTTTGAAACCTCCGGAAAGAATTTCGGCCTGAATCGCCGCGCCGAGGGCAACGGCTTCGTCGGGATTCTGCGACGTGTTGAGCGCCGGCCCCTTCGGTTTGTGTGGCGTCGTGCCAGGGCGAACGTCGCCACGCGTTTCTTCGAATTCCGCGCAGCCGAACAGGTCGGCGACGAACCTCCGGACCAGCGGCATCCGCGTCTGCCCGCCGACAAGGATCACCTGATCCAGATCGCGTGGTTCCAGTTTCGCGTCGGCGAGCGAGCGCAGGCAATGCGAACGTGTCCGGGCCACGACATCGCGGGTCAGGTCCTCCAGCTCGTTCCGTGTCATTCGATGGTGGAAGCTGAAATCCGCCGCGAGGAAGGGCAGCGCGATTTCGACTTCGGTTTCCGCCGAAAGACGAATCTTCGCGTGTTCAGCGGCTTCGCGAATGCGCGAGAGCATTGCGAGGTCTTCAAGGTCACGCGGGTGCCCCGTTTCGTCCGGGCTTGAGGGAGTGCCTTTCATCGGCGTCGAGCCGACCGTGACGGGCGGAGCGCCCGCGCCGTGCCTCAAATCCGGCCCGCCCGCGGCCCTGATTTTTTCGACAAGGAAATCGACGATGCGCCGGTCAAGATCGTCGCCGCCTAGGCGCGTGTTGCCGTTCGTCGCGAGCACCTGGAAGACGCCGTTGTTCAATTCGAGAATCGAGAGGTCGAAGGTGCCGCCGCCCAGGTCGTAAACGGCGATTTTTGAGCGCTGTCTGAGTTTGTCGAGACCATACGCCAGCGCAGCAGCCGTCGGCTCATTCACGATGCGCTCAACGCAGAGGCCCGCCAGTTCGCCGGCTTTCTTCGTGGCGTTGCGTTGCGCATCGTTGAAGTACGCCGGGACCGTGATGACGGCGCGGGTGACGGCTTCGCCGAGGAACGCTGCGGCATCGCACTTCAATTTCTTGAGAACTTCGGCGGAAATCTCCTCCGGCGTGTAATCGTGATTGTGAATGTTGATCGTGGCCGGTCTCGCGCCCCCGGCGTTCACCGGATAAGTAACCTGCATCTCTTCAGGGGAAATCTCACCACCGCGCCGTCCGATGAACCGTTTGACTGAATAGACCGTTTCAGCGGGTTTCAAAACCCGCGCGCGGTTCGCCGCGTGTCCGACGACCGGTTCTGCGCCGCACGCGGGGATATGAACGACCGACGGCGTCAGCCGCCGCCCGTCTGCATCTGCTATGACCAGCGGAATTCCCGAATCCACTGTGGCCACCAATGAATTGGTGGTGCCCAGGTCAATGCCGACAATTCTGCTCACGTGGCCATGCTGCCACGATTGTCGATCGCCCCGCACGCAATTTTGGTTTCCATTTTCGCCGCGCCTCGGCAGATTCCATCCGTGGTCAGGCTGGCTTCTCATGACACTCCGGACCGGTTTGAGTTCGAGCGCGCATTGACGCGGCGCGGACTGAAGTTCATCGCCGGCGTGGACGAAGCCGGACGCGGTCCGCTCGCCGGTCCGGTTGTCGCCGCCGCTGTGTTGTTTCCCATGGAATGGATTTCGGGCGGACTTCCACCCGAGCTCGAGGGCTTGAATGACTCAAAGCAGGTGGCGGCGGGACGGCGCGAGAGTTTTTTTGCCGCTCTTACCGGCGACCCAGCCGTCAGGTTTGCCGTCGCCCGCATGGAGGTTGGGACGATCGACAGCATCAATATTTTGCAGGCCACGCACCGCGCCATGAACGAAGCGCTCGCGCAGTTGCGGCCGCCGCCCGAGCACGTGCTGGTGGACGGGCTGCCGGTGACGTCGCTGCGGTTTCCTCAGACCGCGCTGGTGAAGGGCGACGCGCGGAGTTTTTCCATCGCCGCTGCCAGCATTCTTGCCAAGGTCACACGTGACCGTCTGATGCTTGAATACGACCGGCAGTTTCCTGCGTATGGATTCGCTGAACACAAGGGCTACGGGACCGCGCGCCATCTCGCCGCCCTGGAAAAACACGGTCCCTGCGCGATTCACCGCAGGAGTTTCGCGCCGCTCAAAGCGGCGGGACAGGCGGAGCTGTTCTGATGGGATTGTGGTCGAGCATCAAGACGGCGTTCGTTTCCGACCGGGAGGCCGAGCACTTGCGGCGGGGCAAACTCGGCGAGAAAGCCGCGAAAAAACATCTGCGCCGGGTCGGGCTGAAATTTCTCGCCGCCAACTTCCGTTCGCCACGCGGCGAAATTGATCTGGTCTTTCGCGACCGCGATTGCCTTGTTTTCGTCGAGGTCAAGACGCGTTCCTCCGAAGACTGGACCCGACCCGCCGCCGCCGTGAATGCAAACAAGCGCCGGCGTTTGTCGCGGGCGGCGCTGGATTACGTCAGGCTGCTTCATAACCCGTCCGTGAAGATCCGCTTCGACATCGTGGAAGTACTGTTGCGCGATGGCGCGGTGCGCGAGATCCGCCATCTGCCGAACACGTTCTCGCTTTCGCCGCCTTACCGCTACGGGTAACCTCCGTTTCATGCCGGAACTGCCCGAAGTTGAGATTCTCGTGAGGCATCTCGCTCCGCTGCTGAAAGGCAAAACCATTCGTGGTGTCGAAGTCCGTCATGCGCGGGTCCTCCGGCCGACACAGCCGGCGCAGTTGAGTCACGCGTTGAACGGGGCGGTGTTTGTGAACCTCATCCGGCGCGCCAAGTATCTCATGTTTGCATTGCGGCGTGCAGACGGGAAGGGGACGTTTCTCCTGGCTGGCCACCTCGGCATGACGGGGCGCATGTTCTTGCAACCGGCCGGCGCGCCGCTGCCCAGACACACTGCCGTCGCGCTTGATCTCGGGAGGCAGCGTTTCATCTTTGAGGACACGCGCCGTTTCGGGCGGTTCACTCTCGACCTTTCAGCGCAGCGCGGGTTGGGACCGGAACCGCTCGGCAAGGAATTCACCGTTGAGTATTTCGCGGCGGCACTGAAGCGGTCTTCCCAGGGAATCAAAATCAAACTGCTCGATCAATCCCTGCTGGCCGGGGTTGGGAATATTTATGCCTGTGAAGCCTTGTTCGCGGCGCGCGTTTCGCCGCGACTGGCGGCGCGGAAACTCACACGTGACCAGGTGCGGCGTCTCTGGCGCAGCATTCGCCAGGTGCTGGTCAAGGCCGTGGAATTCGGCGGCACGGTGTCGCTCGACTGGACCGGGAGAACAAATGATGGCGGTGTGTTTTATTACGGGAACGCCGGGAGCCCGCCAGATTTTTATGAAGAGCGGTTGCAGGTTTATGACCGGCAGGGTCGTCCCTGCCGGGTCTGTAAGGCGCCCGTCAAACGCATCGTCCAGGCTGCGCGGAGCACGTTCTATTGTCCGCGCTGCCAGCGGAACTGAATCGCGGAAATCAACTGTTGACGGTGCCAACAGCGGTTTGTAGATTGACCGGCCATTTGGGATCCAGAGTAGCTCAATGGTAGAGCAATCGGCTGTTAACCGATGGGTTGTAGGTTCGAGCCCTACCTCTGGAGCCATTCAACCAAGTCGTTTGCGGGTAACGGCGCGTTTCGGAGGAGGAGGGCAATAAGACCCCAACTGTCAGGGAAACTGTCAGGGTCTGAAGGTGCTCAGCGAGCATCTCTTTAGAATTCGCTCGCACTCCTTCATTACTCGGTCAGTGCTTCCTGACACAGAGTAGCTCGTCTCCCTTACCGTGGTGAGGAAACGTGCTATGAAGCAGAAGCAGCGGTATTGGCTTTTCAAACGCGGGCATACTTACTATCTCGAAGACTCAGTCTCCGGAGAGCAGAAGAGCCTTTGCACTTCAAACCGACAGGAAGCCGAACGCATCCGCCTGGCAAAAAAGCGAGGCCGCACAACGCCCTCAACTTGGCTTGGCTTTGGCGAAAGCCTACTTAGCTGCCTGGACCCGACCGGCGGCTGGCATCGTGGTACCAGCTATCGGCCACCACTGGCGTTTAATGTAGGTCTTAACGAGATAACGGCGGTGGGTTCTCCCATCACACCGCCGGGGATGATCTTGCACCATGTGTTTAGTATTCCGCAGATCGTGAAAAGAAAAGCCGTGCAAACGGCAGTGGCTGAGAACGCTGAGGACGAAGATTCGGTTGGTATAGCCGCCCAGAATGCGCTCATGGGAGCTTTTTGACTAAGGCCAGCGGTTGATGCTAAATACAGAAATGAAGTTTTCAGAAGCGAAAAGGGAATTCGACATCCGATACTATCTCTGGTCGATTTCGGAATTTGAGAAGGAGATTGAGGAGTCGTTTCCCACCCTGCGCTTGTTCAAGGCCGGGGGCGCTTGGAAGACCTATCAATTCATGTTGAAACTTCCCAAAAGCGAGCAGTTGGTTTTGGCCCGCAGTCTGGTCAAAAGGTCCCACCCGAACGCGGTCAAGACCCTGGGTGAGACCTGCTCGGCTGAGGAGGAGTCGCTGCGCTCGCGGCGTGACGCGGCTTTCAGCAACATTTTGAGCGTTAGCGAAGAGATTCGGGCTAGGAAAAAGGCAGGAGAACCTGTCAAGCTCGCGGGCAAGCGGAAGCTCCGAAAAGTCATGACGGCACAGTTCAAGGCGGCGTTTGGAAGCGAGTGCATCGATTTGGCGCGCGCGGATGAGGACGAAGAGATGCTGCGATTCAAGATGAAGCGCGCTGGATGGTTTGTTACCACGTCTTTTTATTTCGGTCGCAGTAAGCCCGTTCTTGACTATATGCATGGAATCGCTAGTGAGGAGCCCCTAATATACCGCGAGGGAATCGGGCCTATGGTGATGGGCGCAGGAATGTCTTTCAATTCCTGCCTCGGTGTAAGTCGGAGCCAATGGAACTATATCACAGACGAGGAGATCGAGCCTACATGTGACACCGTGATAGAGCTCTGCGCTCATTTTTTTGAGGTTTTGCCGAAACTGCTGAAGGGTCTGGAATGTGACAACGTGGTGCCAGACGGAGCAGACATTCGAGGATTTTAATAGAGCAGCAGCGACTAGCTGTTACGAACTTTTTTGCCATCGTGTGCGCCAAGCGAAGCTTGGTGCCTCTTGCAGGGTGCGAGTCCCTGTCGGGTAAGGAATAGTCAACCACCCGTACCAAGTGTTGGCGTTTTGAAAGAAG
>Ga0134126_10009267_pt1 | contig 12403 bp, 13 predicted proteins | sample KB31752_FD_96881 | JGI IMG/M metagenome (GOLD analysis project Ga0134126, IMG submission 96881) | Terrestrial soil microbial communities with excess Nitrogen fertilizer from Kellogg Biological Station, Michigan, USA - KB3-175-2 | ecosystem: Environmental > Terrestrial > Soil > Unclassified ...
CACCCCGCCGCAGCGGCGAGCCTTCGTGCTCGTGATCGACGCATGCGGCGCCGGGGCGCTGCCGGATGCGGCCGCTTACGGCGACGAGGGGACGAACACGCTCTCGCACCTGGCGCAGGCGGCTGGCGGGTTGAGCCTGCCGGCGATGGGGGCGCTCGGGCTCGGCTGCGTGACGCAGGTCGAGGGCGTCCCGCCGAGCGGCGATCCGGCCGTGCACGGGCGCCTGGCTCCGCTCGGCCCGGGGAAGGACTCGATCACGGGCCACTGGGAGCTGATGGGCGTGACGCTGCCGGCGCCGTTGCCGACCTATCCCGGCGGGTTCCCGCCGGAGCTGGTCGCGAGGCTCGCTGCCGCGACCGGCCGCGAGCTGATCTGCAACCGCCCGGACAACGGCCTGGCCGCGATCGAGCAGTTCGGCTCCGAGCAGCTGCGGACCGGCGCGCTGATCCTCTACACCTCGCAGGACTCGGTCGCGCAGCTCGCCGCGCACGTCGATGTGGTCGGCGAGCAGGAGCTGTACGAGATGTGCGCGGCGGCGCGGGAGGTGCTGAGCGGCGCTGACGCGGTCGGGCGCGTGATCGCGCGGCCGTTCACCGGGCGCCCGGGTGCGTTCGAGCGCACGCCCGGCCGGCGCGACTTCTCGCTGGCGCCGCCCGCGAGGAGCTACCTGGAGGCGATCGAGGCGGCCGGGCTTCCCGTCGTGGGTGTGGGCAAGATCAGCGACCTGTTCGCCGGGCGCGGGGTGGGCGAGGTGCGGCCGGGCGCGAGCAACGAGCAGGCGCTCGCGTCGGTGGCGGGGCTGGTCGGCGCGATGCCGGCGGGACTGGCGTTCGCCAACCTGATCGAGACCGATCAGCGATACGGGCACCGCAAGGATGTCGCCGGCTTCGCGCGGGCGCTCGAGGCGATCGATGCGCGCGTGGGCGAGCTGTGCGCCGCGCTGGGCGAGGACGATCTGCTGATCGTCACCGGCGACCACGGCGTCGACCCGCTCCACCCGGGCACCGATCACACGCGCGAGCACGTGCCGCTGCTGGCGACCACCGGCGCGATGGAGCGCGCGGGTGGGCGCGGCGGCTTCCGCCACGACGGCGCGATGGCCGACGTGGGCGCAACGGCGCTGCGGTGGCTCGCGGGCGGGGAGGAGCCGGCGCTCCCGGGCCGCGCGTTCCTAAGCTGAGGCAGCATGCCCGAGCTTCCCGAGGTCGAGACGATCAGACGCCAGCTGGCGCCGATGGTCGAGGGCCGCACGATCGAGAAGATCCAGATCGACGATCCCCGCTGGTCGCGGCCGCTGGCTCCGGCCGAGCTCCAGGACGCGTTGCGCGGCCGGCGGATCCAGTCGCTGGGGCGGCGCGGCAAGTACCTGCTCTGGAACCTGCAGGGCGACGTGCATCTCGCCCAGCACCTGCGGATGACCGGTGCCGTGCTCGCCGATCCCGACCCGGAGCCGGGGCATGCGCGCGTGCGCATGGACCTCGGCCCGCGACGGAAGGGCGGGCGCCCGGTGCGGCTCGTGATCTCAGACCCGCGCCGTTTCGGGACGGGCGAGCTGCTGCTGGGATCCGAGGCGCTCGAGGAGTTCCTCGACGCGCGGCTGGGACTCGAGCCCTTCGACGAGGGCTTCACCGCCGAGCACCTGCGCGAGGCGCTACGCGGCAGGCGCGCGCCGATCAAGGCGGTGCTGCTCGACCAGCGCAGGATCGCGGGGGTGGGGAACATCTACGCCGACGAGGCGCTGTTCAGGGCGGGGATCCACCCGCTGCGCGCCGCGGGCACGCTCACGCGGACGCAGATCGTGCGGCTGCGCGACGGTATCCTCGCCGCGCTGCAGGCCGGGATCGACGCGCGCGGGGCGAGCATCGACGACTTCAGGCACATCGACGGCGTCAAGGGGTCCTTCCAGGACCGCTTCCTGGTGCACCTGCGGGCGGGCGAGCTATGCCCGGTGTGCGGGGGGACGATCAAGAAGATCGTCGTCGCGGGACGGGGGACCTATGTGTGCGAGCGCTGCCAGCCGCGTCCGCGGCGGCGGCCCGTCAGGCGGGCGGAGCGGGAGGCGCCTGCTGCGGGCCAGCCCCTGCCAGCAGCTCGTCCAGGCGGCCGTCCTGCTCGGCGGCAAGCAGCTCGTTGAAGCCGCCGACGAGGTGGTCGCCGACGACGACCTGGGGGAAGCTCATCATCCCCGTCTTCTCGACGAGCTCGACGCGCCCGGCGGGGTCCTTCGTCAGGTTGACCTCCACGAACTCGACGCCGCGCTTGTCGAGCATGCCCTTCACGCGCGCGCAGAACGAGCACGGATCGGTGCTGTAGACGATCACCTTGGCGGTTGTGCTCCCCATTACTTCATAAAGTATAGCGGTACCGGCCCGGGGTGCACAACGGCCTCGTACAGCGGGGCGGGGCGGCGTTCGCGGTCGCGTCCGGGGATCGCGCCTGGCGCGATCCTAGACTCATCGCGTGGCCGGACCGGTCAAGACCGAGGCGGTGGTGCTGCGCTCGATGCGCTACGGCGAGGCCGATCGCATCCTGCACCTCTACACGCCGGCGCGGGGCAGGGTCTCGGCGATCGCGAAGGGCGTGCGCCGCGCGCGCAGCCGCTTCGGCGGCCGGCTCGAGCCGTTCTTCCGGATCCAGGCCGAGCTGCACGAAGGCCGGGGTGAGCTGCTGACGGTGACGGGGGCGCAGACGGTCGACGCGCATGCCCGGCTGCGCGGCGACGCGGGGGCGATCGACGCGGCGGCGCGGGCCTGCGATGCGGTCGGGCGACTGTTCGAGACCGGCGAGCCGCACCCGGGCGTGTTCAATCTGCTCTGCCGCCAGCTCGGGCTGCTCGACGAGCAGGCGGGCGCCGGCGTCTCGCCGGCGGCCGCGCGCGCGGGATCGTTGAGCTTCCGCCTGAAGCTGATGCTCGCGGCGGGCCTGGCCCCCCAGCTCGGCGCGTGCGCGAGCTGCGGCGAGACCGAGCACCTGGTCGGCTTCTCGGGCGCGGCCGGCGGGGTCGTCTGCGCGGCGTGCGAGGCCGGCTCGTTCCCGTTCGGCGAGGAGGCGCACGAGTTCATGGCGGGGGCGCTCGGGCGGCCCCTGAACGAGGCGCCGACGGCAGGGGACCAGGCGCTGGCGCAGTCCGAACGCGCGATCGCCGCGACGCTCGAGCACCACGCGCATCTGCGGCTGATGCCGGCCAGCGCCGCTGCCTGATCGGGTATCGTCGCCAGCCGTGGACGAGGGACTTCCGATCGCCTACCGCGTGCTGGAGCGCGGCGTGCCCGTGCTGAGCAGCGACGGCGAGGAGGTCGGCACGGTGGACCACGTCGTCGCGGCCGTCGACCAGGACATCTTCCATGGGGTCGTGCTGTCCTCCAAGCGCCTGGGCAGGCGCTTCGTTCCGGCCGAGGACGTGGCCTCGCTTCACGAGCGGGGCGTGGACCTGCGGATCAGCGCGGCGGAGGTCGCCGAGCTGCCCGCGCCCGGCGGCGGGGCTCCGGAGTACACCGAGGACCCCGACGAGTCGAAGTGGGAGCACTGGGCGCGGAGACTGACCGGCCGCAAAGACTGGCGAGCATCTCCCTAGAGGAGCCTGGGCCGGCCGCATCCGGTGCGAGAATCGGGGCATGAGCCCCGCCGGAGCGGAGAGCGTCGCCCAGGAGTTCGCCGAGCGGATCGGCGAGCAGGAGAGCCGCCTGCTCTCGCCGCTGGCGGCGCGCTCCTATCCGGCTTTGCGCGAGCACGCCGAGGAGGACTGCTCGCTGCGCACGCCGTTCCAGCGCGATCGCGACCGGATCGTCCATTCGAAGTCGTTCCGGCGGCTCACGCACAAGACGCAGGTGTTCGTCTCGCCGCGCGGTGACCACTACCGGACACGGCTCACGCACACGCTGGAGGTGACCTCGATCTCGCGCACGGTCGCGCGGGCGCTGCGGCTGAACGAGGACCTGGTCGAGGCGATCGGCCTCGGACACGACCTCGGGCACACGCCGTTCGGGCACCTCGGCGAGGAGGTGCTCGACGCCTGCCTGCGCGAGCGCTTCGGCATGGGCTTCCGCCACTACGAGCACTCGCTGCGGATCGTGGAGCGCCTCGAGCCGGCGCCGGGCTCGCTGCGGGGGATCGTGGCGGCGGGGCTCAACCTGACCGAGCAGGTCCGTGACGGGATCGTGCGGCACTCCAGCCGGGCGGAGCTGCCGGCGACGCTCGAGGGGCGGATCGTGCGCGTGATCGACCGCGTCGCCTACATCAACCACGACATCGACGACGCGGTGCGCGCGGGGCTGCTCAGCGAGGGCGAGCTGCCCGCCGAGCCGATCGAGGTCCTGGGCCACACGGGCTCGGCGCGGATCGATCGCCTGGTGCACGACATGGTCGAGCACTCCGAGCGCGCGGGCGACATCGTCCAGGGTCCCGAGGCCGGGCCGGCGATGGCCGAGCTGCGGGAGTTCATGTTCGAGCGTGTGTACCTCGGTCCGGCGGTGAGGGCCGAGCGCGAGAAGATCGCCGCGGTGCTGAGCCGGCTGTTCGACCACTACGTGGAGCATCCCGAGCTGCTGCCCGAGCCGCCCGGCGGCGCCGGGCCGGCGGGCGCGAGCGCGGGGGAGGCCGAGGAGGCGCTGGCGCAGCGGGTGACGGATTACCTGGCCGGCATGACCGACCGGTACTGCATCAGGGAGTACACCGAGCTCCAGGTGCCGCGGGCGTTCGCCCGCTAGGTTGCGCGAATGGCCCTCTACACGCGCGAGTCGCGGGACGCGGTCCGCGACGCGGTCGACTTCGTCGAGGTGGTCTCGGCGCGCACGGAGCTGCGCCGGGCGGGGCCGGCGCGCTACGAGGGGCTGTGCCCGTTCCACGACGAGCGCACGCCCTCCTTCGGGATCGATCCAGCGCAGAAGGTCTACTACTGCTTCGGCTGCCAGGCCTCGGGCGACCTGTTCACGTTCGTGCAGGAGAGCGAGGGCGTGGACTTCAAGGGAGCGCTGGAGCTGCTCGCCGAGCGCTATGGCGTGGAGCTCCAGCGCGAGAAGGAGGACCCGCGCGAGGCCGAGCAGAGGCGCGAGCGCGAGCGGCTGCTGGAGCTGCTGAGCCGGACCACCGACTACTACCAGCGCTTTCTGTGGGAGTCCAAGGAGGCGGCGCACGCGCGCGAGTACCTGGCCGAGCGCGGGCTGGGCGAGGAGATCCTGCGCGAGTTCCGCGTCGGGTACTCGCCGAGCGCATGGGACACGGTTCTGAAGGCCTCGAGCCGCGGCGGGTTCAGCGCAAAAGAGCTCTACGCGGTGGGGCTCGCGCAGCGCTCGGGCGGAACCGGCCGGGTCTACGACCGCTTCCGCTCGCGGATCATGTTCCCGCTCGCCGACGTGCGCGGGAAGGTGCTGGGCTTCGGCGCGCGGGCGCTGGACCACGACGAGGACGGCGCTTCGGCGGCCGATCGGCGGCGGCCGAAGTACCTCAACACGTCCGAGGGCGAGATCTACCACAAGGGCCGCCAGCTCTATGGAGCGGATCTGGCGCGGGTGCACGCGACGCGCGCGGGCGAGGTGATCCTGTGCGAGGGCTACACGGATGTGATCGCGCTGCACCAGGCGGGGATGCGCAATGCGGTCGGGCTGATGGGCACGGCGCTGACCGCCGAGCAGGTGGGCGAGCTGGCGCGGATGGCGCAGACGGTGCTGCTGGCGCTGGATGCCGACACGGCCGGGCAGGAGGCGATGCTGAAGGCCTCGGCGCTGGCGGCCAGACGGAAGCTGGAGCTGCGTGTCGTGCCGATGCCGGCGGGAGCCGATCCGGCCGAGCTGATCCAGCGCGAGGGCGCGGAGGCGATGGCCGCGGCCGTGGCCCGCTCGGTCCCGTTCGTGCGCTTCCGCGTCGAGCGCGAGCTGGATGGCGGGGACGAGCGCAGCGCGGAGGGCAGGGACAGGATCATCGAAGCGCTGCGCCCGGTGTTCGCGACGCTGCCCCCGAGCGCGATGCGAATGGAGCTGACGGGGATGGTGAGCAGCCGGCTCGCGCTGCCTGAGAGCCTCGCCGAGCAGCTGCTGGGCGAAGCGGGCACGCGGCCGCGTGCGCAGGAGCGCCCGCACGCGGCGCGTCCGGAGGCGCGCACGCCGGCGGAGCGCGGGCGGGTTGGAAACGGCGGCGCGTCGCGGAGCGGGGGGCGCCGCGACGATCCCGAGCGGGCGTTCCTCGCTCTGTGCATCGCGTCGCCCGAGGAGGGCGCCGCGGCGCTCGGTGCGATGAACGTGGACGCCGACTTCTCCAGCGACGTGCTGGCGCGGGCGGCGCGGCGCCTTCGCGACGGCGACCTGAGCGCGCCGATGGCCGACCGTCCGGGCGAGCCGGCGCTCGACGAGGACGCGGAGCTGCTCGCGCTGCTGGCCGAGCTGATCGTGCAGGCGGCGGGGGAGGAGCCCGACCCCGGCATGCTCGAGGTGCAGCGCCTGCAGCTGGAGCTGGCGAGCCTCGAGCGCGGCATCCAGCAGGCGCGGGGCCGCGAGGATGCTGACGTGAGCGCGCTGGCCCGCCAGAAGGCCGAGCTGAAAGTCGAGTTCGACCGGGCTTACGCACGGGTGCTCGAGGCGACGGGGGACAGGGAGCGCTAGCGCGGTCCTCGCTCGCCGCGTGTGTCCTGCGGCGGCTCAGTTGTCACACCGGCGCAAACTTGCGTGTCAGGCGCGTGAACGTTGCCCGGAAACCCTTGGTTTGCAGGGGATCGTTGTTGACGATGGGGGCATGGAGCCCGCGCCGCTCGAAGAGATGCTTGCCGAAGGGCTGTCGCTGGCTGCGATGGGGCGGCGGCTCGGTAGGCACGAATCGACCGTCGTCTACTGGCTCGAGCGCTACGGACTGCGTGCGGTCAACGCCGAGCAGCACGCGGCGCGGGGTGGGCTCACGCGCGAGCAGCTGGAGCCGCTTGTGGAGGCGGGGATGTCGATCGCGCAGATCGCCGCCGCGGTGGACCGGAGCAAGGCGACGGTCAGGCACTGGCTCCGGCGTCACGATCTGAAGACGTGGAGCCCCTCGGGGTCGCGCCGGAAAGCCGAATCACAGGCTGCGCTGAGCGCCGGACAGAGGGAGGCGAAGATGGCGTGCGCGCGCCACGGGGAGACGGGGTTCGTCCTCGACGGCCGCGGCTACTACCGCTGCCGCCGATGCCGCGCCGAGGCTGTTTCGCGCCGCCGCCGCAAGATGAAGCAGATCCTCGTTCAGGAGGCCGGCGGTGCTTGCAGCGTCTGCGGTTACGCGGAGTCGCCCAGGGCGCTGCACTTTCATCACCTCGACCCGGCCGAGAAGCGTTTCGAGCTCAATGCCAAAGGTGTCGCCCTCGCGCTCGATACGCTACGTGCGGAGGCTCGGAAGTGCGTGCTTCTGTGCTCTAATTGCCACGCTGAGGCAGAGGATCGGGGAACCGGCCCTCCAGCCGAGGCACGTTGATCGCTGTAGACATAGACAGGCCTTACTGTCCGGGGTAGCTCAATGGCAGAGTAACCGGCTGTTAACCGGTAGGTTGTGGGTTCGAGTCCCACCCCCGGAGCTTCCCGACGGCGCCGCCGTCGCAGAACTCCTCGACGAGCTCAGCGGCTGCACGGCCCGGGTCGTGCGCCGAAGACCACGCCGCAAACTTCCGCGCTCGCGCGCGGATCGAAGCGTCCTCCAGTGCTCGCTCCACCGCAAGCCGCACCGTCCGCGGTGAGACGAACCGCCGCGGCACCCTCACCCCGGCGCCGGCCCAGTCGAGCCGGGCCGCGTTCTCGTTCATGTCGCCGACGGCCGGACAGGCGACGACCGCACAGCCGCACGACAGCGCCCTGACGAGCGTGCCGTGGCCGGCGTGGCAGACGACCGCCGCGCAGTGGGGCATCGTGCGGGAGTAGACGACCCAGTCGACCACGCGCGCGTTGTCGGGCACCGGCAGCGGCTCCGAGGGCAGCCGCCGGTTCCATGTCGCGAGCACGCGCACGGGCGCGTCGGCAAGGCCCCGAAGCGACGCGCGCAGCAGCCGGTGCTCGGCGTCCTGTGCGGTCGAGGGGGCGACGAGGACGAGGGGCCGCTCCCCGTCCAGGTTCTCCGCCGGAGCATCTGCGGGCGCCGGCGGCTCCCACATCAGCGGGCCCACGACGTGGACGTGCTCGGGCCAGCGTCGCGGGTACTCGAGCTGGGGGAACGTCGCGACGATCGCGAGCTGCCGGCTGATCCCGCCGTGGACGTGGTCGAGCGCGGGCAGGCCGAGGCGGGCGCGTGTCTCGTTGAGCTCGTTGCGCCCGCGCTCGAGCCCGCGCGCGACCACCGGCTGCGCGCGGCGCCAGAGCGCCCGCCCCGCGGCGGTCCGCGGCATGCGCGCGCCGAGCGAGTAGATCGGGTGCTCCGGGCGCCCGTGCGGGTACACGTGCGGGATCAGCGTCGCGCAACGGCGGCCGTCCATCTCGGCCGCGAGCGCGGGGGCGAGCGTGAGGATGTCCGACACGACCGCCTCAGGCGCGAGCTCGCGCACCAGCGGCAGCGTGTCCTGCGCCGCGTGCACAACCGCCTCGTAGAAGTCGAGCGGCTCGGGTCCCTGCGGGAACACCTGGTACTCCGGGGCCGGGGCGAAGGCCATGCCCTCCGCCTCGACGTTCTCCTTCCATCGCCTCCACGTCTGCAACGTCACCTCGTGCCCGCGGGCGACCAGCGCGCGGCCGAGCGCGATCATCGGGAACGCGTGGCCGGGGTCGCCGAAGGCGCCCAGCAGGATCCGGTGGCTGGCCAGGGGGCGGCTCCCGGCGCTAGGCGGCCAGCTCGGCCAGCATCCGCATCTGCTCCAGGCGCTCGTCGCGGCCGAACGCCGTCGGCGTGACCCCGAGCGTGCCGACGCCGGCCTCGCGGTAGGCCGCCAGCCGGTCGCGGACCATGTCCTTCGGGCCGCACAGTGACACCGTGTCGATCAGCTCGTCGGGGATCGCCGCCATCGCCTCCTCGCGCTTGCCGTCGAGGTAGAGGTCCTGGATCGTCTTCGCCTCCGCCTCGTAGCCGTAGCGGCTCACCAGCTGGTTGTAGAAGTTCTGCTTGCGCGAGCCCATCCCGCCCACGTACAGGGCGATGAACGCGCGCATCGTGTTGCGGGCCGCCTCCAGGTCGTCGGAGATGCACAGGCTGACGGTCGGCGCGATGTCGAAGCCGTCGAGGCTTTTGCCGCTGCGCGCCGCTCCGTCCTCCAGAAGCTTGCGCAGGTCGGTCACGTGCTCGGGCGAGAACAGCGTGGGGATCCAGCCGTCGGCGATCTCGCCTGCCAGTTCGGTGTTCTTCGGCCCGATCGCCGCCAGGTAGATCGGGATCTGATCCTGGACCGTCGAGATCGTCAGCTTCAGCGCCTTGCCCGGCCCGTCGGGCAGCGGCAGCTCGAGCGTCTCGCCCTTGAACTCCACCCGCTCGCGCGCCAGCGCCATCCGCACCACCGCCACGTACTCGCGCGTGCGTTGCAGCTGCTTGGCGAAGCGCTGCCCGTGCCAGCCCTCGGCGACCTGCGGGCCGGAGGAGCCGATGCCGATGATCATGCGCCCGTCAGAGAGCTGGTCGATCGTGGCCGCGGTCATGGCCGTCATCGCGGCGGAGCGCGCCGGCATCTGGAAGATCCCCGCGCCGAGCCGGATCTTGCTCGTCTGCCCGGCGAGCCAGGCCAGCACCGTGGCCGTGTCCGAGCCGTAGGCCTCGGCCGCCCAGACCGAGTCGTAGCCGAGCCGCTCGGCCTCCTGGACGATCTGCAACTGGTCCTCGGAGGTCAGACCGAGGCCCCAGTAACCGATGTGGATGCCGAGCTTCATGCAGGTTTCCTTTCAGCTGCAGGGATTTCCTTGCCGGCCGAGAGACAGAGGCCTAGTCTTGGCCTCGCCCCTCCCAGCGAGAAGCCCGAGCGCCTCGAGCGGGGCACAGCCTATGCGAAAGCGCCGCACCTCAAGCAACCCGATCGAGCGCCTGCGCCTGGCGATCGACTGCCTGCCGGTCGCCACCCGCGAGGCGATGCTCGCCGGCGTGCTCGCCAGTGAGCGCGTGATCGCCGGGGCCTACACCGACGGCACCGGCGGCGTCTGCCCGATGCTCGCCGCGCACCGCTCGGGCGGCCGCACGGACTTCCTCTCCTTCGCCAAGTCCTGGGACCGCTTCACCCGCTGCCGCGGCGCGAGCCGCCCGGCGACCGAGCGCGAGCTGAGGATCCTCGTCTCCCAGCTGCAGGCGAGCCTTCACGAAGCGGACGGCTGCGAGCTCAACCGCGCGATCGCCGAGCACCACCGCCTCGTCGCCGCGTCAAGGCGGCGCGGCGCCGCGCGTCGCTCCGACGAGCACGATCCGGCGGGCGAGATCCGTGCGCGACGCCTGACCCGTCCGCGGCTGCGCCGCGCGCGGGTGGCGCTCACCGTCTGAACGCGCGCTCAGCGCCGCGGAGGCGCCGTCCGCCCGTGGCCGGACCGGCCGCGGGCGCCCGCGTAGCGTGCGATCTCCTGTTCGAAGGCGGGCCAGTCCCATTCGAGGGCTGCCTTCTCGGCGCGACGTCGTGCGAGCGACTTCGCGCCGATCTTCCACAGGTCGATCGCGGCGGCGAGGACTCCCGCCACCACCAGGACGCAGAGCGCGTTGATGAAGAGGATGGTTGTGACTGACATGGCGCTCCTCTGGGGATTTCCCCAGCGGAGCGCCGTGAAACGTGCGCTACAGCCCCTCGCCCGGCCGCACGAACGTGATCTCCGGGACGACGCAGGCGGGGGAGACCCGAAGCAGGAAGCGCACCGACTCCGCGATGTCCTCCGGGCGGATCATCTGCTCCGCCGGCACCTGCCCCTTGACGAAATCGGTCATCGGCGTGTCGACGAAGGCGGGGCACAGCGCGGTCGACTTGATGCCGTCGGCGCCGAGTTCCTTGTTCATCGCTTCGGTCCAGCCGACGACGCCGTGCTTGGTCGCCGAGTAAACCGACAGCCATGCCTCGCCGTGCTTGCCGGAGATCGACGAGGTGTTCACCACGAGCGCGTTCTTGTGCTCGGCGCCGGCCTCGCGCAGCATCGGCATGCACTCGCGGTAGAAGATGAAGATCTGGCGCAGGTTGATCGCCAGCTGCATGTCCATGTGCTTGGTCTGGATCTCGCCGACCGGTGCGCCGACGCCGACACCCGCGTTGTTGACGAGCACGTCCAGGCGGCCGTAGCGGTCCTTGTGCGTGGCGACGACCTGCTTGATCTGCTCCTCGTCGGCGACGTTGACCGCCAGCGACTCGACGTCGTGGCTGGCATCGCGAAGTTCGGCGACCGCGCCCTCCAGCTTCTCGGGACGCCGGGAGGCAACCGTCAGCGCGTAGCCCTCCTCGCCGAGGACCTTTGCGATCGCGAGCCCGATCCCGCTCGACGCACCCGTGACGATCGCTGCCTTCTCTGCCGCCATCTGCCATCCCTCCTGGTCGTAATCCGCCACGCCGCCCGCCTGCACCCCGAATGGGGTGTCCAGACGGCGGCGGGAGCATATCTCGGCCGGGCGGAGCTACACTCGCGGAACACGTCGTCGAGCAACCGGGGGTGCACGATGTTCGTCTCGAGAGGATCCCGCGCCGGTCTGCTGTTCTGCGCGCTCGGCGCAGCGCTCGTGCTGGCCGCGCCTGCATACGCGATGAAAGAAATGGTCAGGACCAAACCGCACAGGGCGATGGTCGGGCAGACCGTCACGGTGAAGGGCAAGGCCCTCCCGCCGAACACGACGATCAAGGTGGCGGAGTGCGGCAAGACGTCCTGGCTCGCGCCTGAATCGCCCTGCCTGGAAGAAAACGCGATCGAAGTCACGACGAACGCGAAGGGGCGCTTCGAAACGTCGTTCACGGTCGGGCTCTGCCCCGAAGGCGAACAGGTCGGCATGCGCACCGAACGCAGGTGCTACGTCGGGCGACTCGTCACCGGCGAAGACAACGGCGAGCTGCTCGGCGCCTCGAAGCTGATGGTCAGCTACCCCTGATCCGGGACCCGCGCTGGTAGCGTCTGGCCGACCCGTCCGGGCCACGCCCCACGCCGGGCGGGCCCGGCCGGCGCCGGGCCCGTAGCTCAGTTGGTCAGAGCTGCCGACTCATAATCGGTAGGTCGCTGGTTCGAGTCCAGCCGGGCCCACATGCGACACGCGCAAGAATGTGGCCCGTGAGGAGCTACCTCGCCGTCCCACTCGTCGGGCTCCTGGCCGCGATCCCGTTCCAGTCCTCGGTCGCGCCGCTGCCCGGATCGGTGCGCACAGAGGTGCGAAGCGCAGGCCTCTGGCACTCCGGCTGTCCGGTCGCGCTCTCGGAACTGCGCCTGCTCACGGTCACCTACCTCGGCTTCGACGAACAGGCGCACACAGGCCAGCTCGTCGTCAACCGCAACGCCGCAGCTCCGCTCGGCCGTGTCTTCGCGAAGCTGTACGCGCTGCG
>Ga0134126_10009268_pt1 | contig 12403 bp, 14 predicted proteins | sample KB31752_FD_96881 | JGI IMG/M metagenome (GOLD analysis project Ga0134126, IMG submission 96881) | Terrestrial soil microbial communities with excess Nitrogen fertilizer from Kellogg Biological Station, Michigan, USA - KB3-175-2 | ecosystem: Environmental > Terrestrial > Soil > Unclassified ...
CGCCGTGCCATCGTGGTGTTCCATGCCCTGTTCATGCGTGCAGGGTAACAGTGGCGACAACACAGGCAGGAAGGCGCACGTCGACCTGCGGGATATCGGCGGGATCGTGGCATCCGGTTTCACGATGTTTCCGACACAACCAGGCTGCCGCGCTTCCCTAGTCGCGATGGCGGCGGCTCAGGGCAGTGACATACCCCACGTAGAGGACCGTAGCCACCAGCGGCAGCGCATACCATGCGTATGACATGGCACCGCCACCGCGCCAGTGCAGGAAGATCACGATGCACGCGCTCAACACGCACAATGCCGGCAACAGGAACAGCGACAGGTTCAGCACGCCGAGCCGCCGCTTGCCCAGCGAGCCGCCGCTGGCAAGGCCGCCACCGGAGAAGGCCACCAGCATGAACAGGAAATTCGCCAGCATCAGCTGCAGGATCGTGCCTGTCAGGGTCCATCCGAATGACATGTCGGTCCTTTTCGTGTCCGGACACCAGCCGGGTTGTGCCTTGACAGTATGCCGCGAAAACGGGGCGCGGCATGTATCGCTTGCCGTTGCGACGAGTCGCCCCACGAAAGGCTATGCTGGCGGTTCACTACTGACTTTGATGATGTCCATGCGCCATTCGTCGATCTGCGTCCTGGCCGCCGTGCTGCTGTCCGTGCCTGTCCTGTCGCCGGCCATCGCTGCGAACGCGCCCCGCGCCGAGCGCCGCTGCGGCTGGTACGAAAACCCCACCCCGGGCAATGTCACCCTGACCGATCGCGACGGCAGCTGGCTCATCGCCATGCAGGGCGGCCATGAAGCGAAAGGCGACCGGCCCGAATTCAGCGATGCGCAATGGGTCGTGACGAACAGCGGCGACCACGGCTACGGTTGCGCCTGCCTGACCGTGCAGACCGAGGCATCCAGCCACACCGTGCTGTCGATCAGCCACGCGACGGCGCGATCGCTGGCCGTCTGCCGGCGCGACAAGTCGCTGCATGAGCCGCCGCACGACCCGGACATCGACGAATGAGCCATGGCGTCCGGGGCCGGCGCGGCTGCAGGATCTCGCAGGCGCCCGTGCGGAAACGACGTCATGGCCAATCGGACTCTACCAATCACTGAACCTGCAACTCGGATGAAGTCGAACCTGATGCCCCTCAGGGTCGGACGCGATATTTTTCCGGACATCCTGTCCATCGAGTCGCCCCAACGGGGCGCCTGCATCCGATGAACTGGAGCACCATGGGAGGACAGGGCGATGCGCATCGCAAGCGTAGGTCATGCGGTCTTTGCGGCGGTCATGATCGCTCTCGGCATCATGGGTCTGATCCGGGGCGATTTCGCTCCACTATGGCAACCCTCACTCGTGGCTGTGCCTGCGCGCGCGATACTGATCTATCTGTGCGCCCTGATCTTGCTGATATCCGGCACCGGCCTGCTCTGGCAGCGCACGGCCGCACCCGCTGCGCGTGCCCTGCTCGCGTATTTCCTGCTCTGGTTGCTGCTTTTCAGAATGCCTGCCATCTTCCGCGCACCCACGGCGCAGGATTCCTGGTCGGGCCTCGGCGAGGCCGCCGTGTATGTGGCGGGCGCCTGGGTGCTGTACGCGTGGTTTGCCCCCGACCGGGACGGGCGGCGTCCCGACTTCGCCACCGGCGACAAGGGCCTGCGCATCGCAAGGGTGCTTTACGGGCTGGCCATGATCCCCTTCGGTGTGGCTCATTTCCGTTATGCCAGCGAGACCGCCGCGCTGGTGCCCGGCTGGCTTCCGTGGCATCTGGCCTGGGCGTATTTCTTCGGCTGCAGCTTCATCGCAGCAGGCCTGGCGATGCTCCTTGGTGTTTACCTGCGACTGGCATCCGCGCTCTCGGCTGCGCAGATGGGTCTGTTCACGCTGCTGGTATGGCTGCCCATCATTGCAGCACCCGGCACCGAAAACGCCTTCGAGTGGAGCGAGACCGTCATCTCGATGGCGTTGACCGCCAGCGCCTGGATGGTGGCTGACTCCTGCCGCGGCATGCGCTGGCTCGCCTCGGGCAGACGCTGAGGCGGCGTCAGGGCGACGGGCATTCTGCCTGCTACCATTTTCCGCTGCCGTACCCGAAACCCCATGATGCCGGAGCGATGCGACGATGGCCCACTATGCAGCCCTGCTTCGCGCCGTCAATGTCGGCGGCACCGGCAAGCTGCCGATGAGCGAGCTCAAGTCCATGTGCGAAGCCGCGGGCTTCGCCGACGTACGCACCTACATCGCCAGCGGCAACGTGCTTTTCACGAGCAGGCTGGGCGAGGCCGCGGTGCGGAAAAAACTCGAGCAGCAACTGCATGACTACGCGGGCAAGCCGGTCGGCGTGCTGATACGCACGGCCGCCGAGATGGCCCGGGTGCTGGCCGACAATCCGTTTCCGGAGGCGCCGGGCAATAGGGTGGTGACGATCTTTCTCGACGCTCCGCCGCCTGCCGACGCGCTGGATGACGTCAGGCACCGGAAACTGGAGCGACTCGCCTGCGGCACGCGCGAAATCTACGTGCACTATGTCGACGGCATGGCCGACTCGCGTCTGACGATTCCCGCGGCCAAGGCTGGCACCGCGCGCAACATCAACACCGTCGCCAGGCTGGTCCACCTTTTCGCTGCACGCTAGGCCAGCCCCGCAGACCCGGTTTCCGGTCGACGTTCTCTGGCAGGCGCCTGGCATTGGCAGACCAGCTACTGGCTGCGATGATCACCTCTTTGCTGGAGCGATAGGGATGCGAATCCACGCCGCAACGATCCTGCCCACGCTGTCCGCGATCATCGTCTTGATCATCGCCGGCCTGTTCGCCGTGATTGGCAACGCGCAGGCATCGCCCGAGCGCTATCGCGTGGTCGGTTACACCACAGGCTGGAACCCGCTGCAGGACAAGGACGTCGGCAAGATCGACACGCTGATCTACGCGTTCGCGCAACTGCAGCAGGGCCGCGTAACGCTCGATGCCGCGAGGGCGCAGCGACTGCGCCAAGTGATCGCATTGAAGGCAACGCATCCGCAGCTCACGGTGGAAATCTCGGTGGGCGGATGGAGTATCGGCGGCTTTTCCGAGGCGGCAGCCACGGCAGCCGGTCGCCGCGCCTTCGCGGACAGCGCCGCGCAACTGGTGGCCGAGTCCGACGCCGATGGTCTCGATGTGGATTGGGAGTATCCGGGGCACCATGAATCGGGCATCCAATCCAGCCCACAGGACCGCGCCAATTTCACCTTGCTATTGAAAGCGATTCGCGCCGGCCTCGACCGGGTCGGTGCCGCACACGGTCGCACCGGCGCGAATCACTACACACTGAGCATCGCCGCCGCCGACGGCCCGTTCGTCAGCGGCATCGACCTCGCCGCGGTGGCACCGAGCCTGGACTGGTTCAACCTGATGACCTACGACTTCGTCAACGCGATGACGCCCACCACCGGCCACCACAGCGGACTGCGCGCGTCGAAGCTCGCGCCGGCCGATGCGCGCAGCACCAGCCGCGCGGTGCGCCAGTTCATTGCCGCCGGCGTGCCCGCGCGCAAGCTGGTGATCGGCGCAGCGTTCTACGGTCGCCAATTCGCCGGCGTGCAAGCGGCGCACCACGGCCTGTACCAGCGCTACGACCACTTCCAAGGCACGCTGCCATGGCCGCAACTGAAGGCCGATTACATCGGCAAACAGGGCTACGTGCGCCACTGGGATGCCACCGCGCAGGCACCGTGGCTGTGGAACGCCAGGACCCTCAGCTTCATCAGCTACGACGACCCGCAGTCCATCGCCGCCAAGGCGGCCTTCGTCAAGACACACCACCTGGGCGGCATCATGTACTGGGAACAAAGCCTCGACCCGAGCGACGAACTGCTCGACGCGATCTGGCACGGTCTGCAGTAGCTCGCCCCTCGCGGATCTCCGGTTTGACTGCCGGCCAGGCGCAGCCGACTTGCACGTTTGCCGGTACCTGCCTTGGTAACTTCTGCGCGTCCGCGCCAAGACCCGAAAGTGCCTGAACCTTGAACCAGTCCGGTTTGCGATAGCATCGCGCGAAGCGTCCGGTCGAAGTCGGGCCTCGCGAATACGGGGTCGGTGACACAGGGGAAAGCGGGATGTTGGGTTACTACCTCGAACTGGCCGTGCGCAGCCTGAAACGCAGCCCCGGCCTCACCGCATTGATGATGCTGACGATCGCCTTTGGCGTGGCCGCGTCGATGACGATGCATGCAGTGGTCCGCGGCCTCTCCGCCGATCCGATGCCCGGGAAGTCGTCGCAATTGTTCATGCCGCAGATCGACTCTTTCGGGCCTGGCAACCGCTTCCATGACGAGCCTCCCGATGCGCTGAACTATGCGGACGCGATGGCGCTGATGCACCAGCATCGGGCGCTGCGGCAGTCGGCGATCTATGCGATCTCGCCGTCGGCAATGCCGACCGAAACCAGCCGCAACCGCAGCCCGATCTTGCTCGATGGCTATGCCGTGTACGGCGAATTCTTCCCCATGCTGGAGGTGCCGTTCCATTACGGCCACGGCTGGAGCGCGCAGGACGATGCCGCCCGGTCGCCGGTGGCGGTGATCAGCGACAGGCTCAACCGGCAGGTCTTCGGCGGCGGCAGCAGCGTCGGCAAGACGATCGATATCGACAACCGCGACTATCGCATCGTCGGCATCATCCGCGACTGGAATCCGCAGCCGCGGTTCTTCGATGTGAAGGGCGGCTACTACAGTGTCGAGGGCCCCGATGTATTCCTCTCGTTCCGGCACTCGGTGGCGATCCACATGGTCAACGCCGGCTGGGATGGTTGCAGGAAAGGCACGAGCGATCCGCAAGGCGATTTCGTCGCGCTGCAAAACTCGGACTGCGTATGGATCGCCTATATGGCCGAACTGAATGATCCGGCGGCCGCACGACGGTATCGGCAATATCTCGATGACTATGCAAGCGATCAGCAAAAGGCCGGGCGCTTCCGCTGGGCACCGAACAACCGGCTGCGCGACCTGCCGGCGTTTCTCGATGTCGAGCACCTGGTTCCGGGCAACATCCGCCTGTCGCAGCTGGTGGCGATCGGCCTGTTGCTCGTGTGCCTGGTGAACACGATGGGTTTGCTGCTGGCCAAGTTCCTGCGAAGCAGCAGCGAGATCGGCATACGCCGGGCGCTGGGGGCCTCGCGCAGGGCCATCCACGCGCAGTTCCTGATCGAGGCGGCCGTGATCGGCATCGGCGGTGGCGTGTTGGGTTCGCTGCTTACTGTCGTGGGCGTCCTCTGCATGGGCCAGGTACTGTCTTTGGCATACGCCGACCACGCGCAAATCGATACGTCGCTGCTCACGCTCACCCTGCTTGTGGCCGTGATCGCCACCCTGCTCGCCGGCGTGTACCCGATCCTTCGCGCCTCGCATGTGCCGCCCGCGTGGCACCTGAAGGCGCCGTGAGGAGCAGGCCATGACGATTCACCCGATCCTGGCCGCCTTGCGCCGGCACAAGGTCGCCGTGCTGCTGATCATGCTGCAGATCGCGCTGACGCTGGCGATCGTGGCCAATGCGACCTTCATCATCGGCCAGCACATCCAGCGCATGAATCGCCCGACCGGCGCCGACGAGAAGGATCTGATCCGGGTCTTGCAGCAATGGCCGGCGGCGCCCGCCGGCGACGATGCCGCCGCCATCGAGCAGCTCGATGCCTTGCAGCGCACGGATCTCGCCACCTTGCGGAGTCTGCCGGATGTGCAGGATGTCGCCGCATCGACCAGCATCCCCTTGCTGGGCGGTTTTACGACTGGCGACATCACCCTCCATGCGAATCAACAAGGCATCGCCGTGCATGCGGCCTATTACTACGGCGACCAGTACCTGCGACGCACCCTGGGCTTGCACCTGGCCGCCGGTCGCGACTTCGAGGCCAACGAGATCCGTCACGGGCGTGCCCGCGCCGACTCACCCGTCATCATCGTGAGTCAGCCCGTGGCCGCAGCGCTCTTTCCGAATGGCAACGCGCTTGGCCAGACGGTGTATCAGGATGGCGAGCCATCCACCATCGTGGGCATCGTCGAACGCCTGCAGATACCGGGAAGGTCGGACAGCACCTGGGGCTACAACTCGGTACTGGAGCCGTTGCGCGCCGATGACGCCTATGCAGGTTATGTGGTGCGTGCGCGTCCGGGGCACGAACAAGCGGCGATGCGTGAAGTGCGCGAGGCATTATTTGCCATCAACCCGATGCGCCTGATGCCCGAGCCCTGGGCCGGCATTCATTCGTTTGCCGAGATACGCGAGAGAGCCTATCGGCCGGATCGCGGCATGGTGCTGCTGATGAGCGTGATCAGCGCCATTCTGATGTGTGTCACTGCCGCAGGCATCGTCGGGTTGACCAGTTTCTGGGTGAGTCAGCGGACCCGGCAGATCGGCGTGCGGCGGGCACTCGGGGCGCGCAGGATCGACATCCTGCGTCACTTCCAGATCGAGAACCTGCTGATCGCCGGTGGCGGCTCGGCCGTCGGCGCGCTGTTTGCCGTGGGCCTCAATGCCTGGCTGATGACGCATGTCGAAATGGCGCGTCTGCCGACGCCCTGTGTGGCACTGGGTGTACTGGTCATGCTCGTGCTCGGCCAGGCGGCGGTGCTGGTACCGGCACGCCGGGCATCCAGGGTGCCACCGGTCGTGGCGACGCGTTCTGTTTGAGGTATGGCTTCCCTGGCTTGGCGTACACCGGACAAAGGGATCCATGACCATGGATTCAGGACGATGTTCCCGACCGATCGGGTCAGAAGCACCTCGAATGATCATGAACGCCCGTGATGCGACTGGCGTTTTTTTGACGTCGCGATCAACCGGAGCTCGGCGGGGTCTTCGTCCTCTTCTCATAGTCGGCGGCGTTGAGGGTGCTCACCCACGCTGGCGGTGGCGATACCTGCACGGGCTCCTCTCCGCCCGTCACCGACACCGGATAGGTCGCGACGACTTGCGTCCCTTGGGTCGACCCGTCACCCGCACTGACCCGTACTTCGTCCACCCGCGCGCCGGGATCGAACAGGAAGAACCATCCCATGGCTTCACCGCTGCCCGCGGGGTAGCTTCGCGACGCGTTGCTGCCGGCGTTCGCCGCCTTGCCCGCGAAGTAAGGTCGCGCCCAGATCTGCACGGGCCGGTCGCTGGTGTAGGCGAGATGCCGATGGAAATTCTGGTTGCGACCCAGCGTAATCGCATCGCCGGCAGGGAATGTGCCAATGACTTTCACCCTGGTCGTTGCGCGTGCGATACCGGCGCTGGTCAGTGCCAGCACGACCGCACACATGATTCCTGTCCATCGCCACGTCGCGGATCCCCGGCCTGCCCGCTCTCGCGGATCATAACAAGGGCGAGAAATTGCCGATTGACGGAGGTGGTTTGCGCGGAATCGCCAGCCTCCTACGCGATTTTCCGCGGTTGCCGCCAACTCACCTGGTCGGCAATGACCCGGACCTGACGACCTTCATCTCGCTGTCGGCGCTGTATGGGAGTCGCCAGGCGGATGCCATTTGGAAGGCGCCGGATGCTAGATTTGGCAGACGCAATGGAATGCGTCCAACCATCACTCCACTCCAAAGGGGAAAATCATGCGAAATAAGACTGTCATTGCCGTTCTCACCTTCCTGGCCCTGTGCCTGTCGGGGGCCGCTTTTGCGCAAGCCCCATCCACTGGCCTTGGTCAGTCGTGGCCCGACGCACAGGACGTTTCGGCCAGCCCGAATTACCACGTCTTTGTCTTCGTGTTGGGAGGCGTCAGCTACATTCAGGTGAACGATTTCTACGGAAACATCCTGGGCAGCGTCGGCACCGCCAACGGTCAATACATCACGTTGCCGATCGGACGTTTCGCGCAGCTCGTTTCGACTCCGCAACAGCCGGCACCGGCCTCGAATGCAACGCCTGCAACCGCGCCCGTCGTTGTTTACAACGATGGCGCCACGACGGTAACCGCCACACCCATGAGCGACGGCACGCTCCAGCTCAATGCGAAAGGGTCGACAACGCAATGCGATCCGGTGGATTGCAACATCAAGAGGCAGTAAGCGCTCGCATCCGGCCCGGCGGCATCAGTCGCCGGGTTGAATGGGATCGAGCAACAGCACGCTCATCCGCTTGCCGCCCGCCATGGAACGCACCCGAACCTTCCCTTCGAAGGTGGCCGCACGGTCTGCGATGGCCGCCTGCCCTACCCCGCTGGTGAAGCGTTGCAGTCGTGGGAGCAGCGAATCCCAACGGACATGCGGCAATCGCACGGGATTGGTGCTCGCCTCGATTCTGATCACCACCCAACGCCGTTCATGCTGCCCGCACCGGATGATCACATGGACATCCGACACGTCCCTGCCAAGGCATGCACTTGTCACCGCCTCGCCAATGATGCGATACACCGCCAGGTGGATGGCATGCGGGAACGTGCTGAGTTGCCCGCGCAGTTCGCACCAGTAGACCATCCCCGCCTCGTCCAGCATCCTGGCGAACTGCCCTTCGCGCAAGGCCTTGGGCAGTCCACGTTGGCCGATCTGGTTGGGATACAAACCATCGGCCAGTCGATGCAGCTGGTCCTGGGCAAACAGTGCCTGCCGCTGATAACCGCTATCGTCATTGGCGGGATGCAAATGGCGTAACCGGCCCGCCAGCATCAGCAGGGCGGAATGAAAGCACTCCTGGATCTGGTTCAGTGCCAGAGCCGTGTTCTTCATCTGGATTTCGCCCAGATCCATATTGCGTTGCGCCAGCGCCAAGGCATTGCGCATGTCTGCGCGCTCCTGCTGCGCGCGCCGATCGAGGACCGCGATGCGCGCACCCGCCAACAGCATGGTCGAAATGGCCATCGCGACCAGTGTTTCTGCCTGAAGCGTCGCGTGATCGTTTCGAGCCGGCATCAGAATCATGACGCCAACGCTGGCCAACGTGCCGCCGATGGCCGCACCTTTCCACCCATGCCGAAGCGCAAGCCAGATCATCGGGAGAAACATCGCCATCTGGGCGATCTGTTGGGAATGCGGATCGCCCTCCCCCATCCAGACCAGGAACGCGAGCGCCGGCACCGCAAAGAAGGCTGCGTCGAACATCAGTCGGCTTTCGCCGATTCCATGAACCACTTGACGCCAATTGCCGCCGGCTTCCAGAAAAAACTGGTGAAAGGCCAGCGTGATGGGGGTGATGGTGAGAATCCCCAGAAAATTGCCCAGGGCCAGCTGTGCAATGAGCTGCCCATAACCAAGCACATAACCGGGCGGAAAAGGAGTGATCAGGAGCTGACCCAAGGTGATGACCGTGGCAGCGCAAGCCACCAGCAGGGAACAGAACACCAGCGCACCCATGTTGACGGAAAGCCGCTCGGGAAACAGCTGCCATCGACTGCGGAACAGCCAGACGATCGGGATGAAGTAGCAGATCGAAGGCACCAGATTCACGACCGACCAGAGCAATCCAAACTGGTGGTAGCAGGTGATGCTCAGGTAGGCCAGACGCGCTGCATCGCCCGCGATCAGTGCCGGCCAATACTTGTATTTGGTAAGCAGAAGAACGCTGAGGTGAAATCCGGTGAGAATGATCCAGTGCGGGATCGACAACTGGCGAAAGAGCACCAGCGCCGCGCAGTAAGCGACGGCGATCGTGATGTTTCTAGTCCAGGCATTCGCCCAAAATCCACCTTGCATCGTTCCACCCCTTCTATGGAAATCCCTGATGCCCGCCAACCAGCTGAACCAGCTGATCATTGCCATGCGGGCGGGCCCCCAAAGAAACGTGCGCATGGACTTTCGGTGATACACCTTAGCTTAGCTTAGCGCAGCCCGGGATTCAGACGCGAAAACTGTGCGCTGGAGTGTGAAGAAGGGTCGCGCATGACGGTGGATGCCGGGAGGTCATGGCAGGGCCTTCCACAGATGGAAGCCGGCCAAGGCACCTCTGCAATGGCTTGTTTAATCGGGTTTTCCACTCCACTTCCCGCTCCCGCGTGGCCGCCGCCGCTTGCGCCCGCTTGTCCTGGCCCGTTCCACGGACCGGCCCGCGGCGCACAACGGCCGCACGCGCGTTGACTCTAGCCGAACTCACAAATCCTGACCAAGTCAACTCCCCGCCCATCTCCACGACCAGCCGACGGTTCCGGCCCGAGGACCTCGACCCAACCGGAACGATGATCGGCACGATCCCGGTTTGGCCAGCGACACGTCGGCGTGCCCATTTGCGCAACGAGACAACATGAAAGGATGGATGTAAAGCGAGGCGGCGACTTCCTGCACTAGCACGCCAGGAAGCGGGCTCAGGCGAACAGCCTTCGCCTTGAATTCGCCGCTGTACGAGTGGTGGTTCGGTGGCGTGGATTGGGCATGGGACACTCATGAAATGTTAGGCCATGGTGTCCGCAACATGCGTGGCGAAACGCAAGCGATTGCCATCTGGATCTGTGACAACCATTTCTCTGGAACCCCAAGGCGTATCTTGCGGAGCCTCGGTTGGCTGAATGCCGCCAGCACTGAAAAGGCGAAAGCACTCATCAACGTCGGGCACAACGAAATAGGCGGCCCCACCTGCCTGGCAGTCTCCGGTGTGCTCGGTGAGGAAGATGGTTTGGCCCTTCCGGGTGAGTTGCAGAAAGAGGGGGAAGCTCGCCTTGAACTGATGCTGCCAATCGATAGCAAAGCCAAGGCCCTGCACATAGAACGGCAAGCTATTCGCTGCACTGGCAATCCGAAGCTGCGGTATGACTGTCTGGCTCACGATGTACTTTCCTTGCCGCATAACGCTGGAATCAAGCGGCGGCGCAGCGGTCCGCTCGAATGATGGGCAAGGCGGCAGCACGTACGCCGTCGGTGAACCGGACCGCGCCCGGTGAAAAGCGCTGGTTGAGCGCCACGCCGCCGCACCTCTGACTACTGCGAACGTGCCCAAACGAGTGCGACGATGGCGCCGCCAAGGCACATGCCTGTACCGATGAGATGCACGAAATCCACCGCCCGAACGGTGGCGAGGGACGGGCGAGCGAGCATGCTGCAAAGGCCTATGAGGCCAAAGGCGGCGAGAACGAAGACGACTCGAAGAGATTCGCGGCGCGAGCTCATGGACTATCACCTCTCTTAAGCGTTGTGGACGAGGAGTGGGAACGTTAGGTGGCGCCTAACGCCGGAATTGAGCGGCGGCGTAGCCGTCGGGTTCTACCCCGGTTGGCAGTGATCTGACACAGCGTGAGAGCACGCACGTTCGCAGGTTGGCTTGATGCCAAAGTGCCGGAGCTCGCGAGATTCCCGAGAGTGAGCATGATGATGCTACGCAGCAGATCATAAACCTTCGCCGCCTACAGGGTCCGTCTCGATACGCTCGCTGAATTTAGTTACGAGAGGCTTGCCTTGCAACATGGCATGCCGCACCGAAGGCAGGGATAGAGATGCCTTATGACTCTCCGAACTGTCCCAAACCTCAGTGATCCAGATGCCATCTGTGTCCGATACATCACGCGCTACCACATAGCTCAAACACCCCGGCATGCTCCTCGCGCCTTGGAGCAAGATGGATATAAGCAAGTCACGCTTGCCAGGCACCGCCTCAAGTTTGCTAATTAGCCCGTACATATTCGAGGTACCTTTCGCGACGCCCAACCTGGGAAGGGACAATGCAAGAGCTGCCGCGCCCGACATCGCGATGAACCGGCGGCGGCTGATGTCCGCCATATGCTGCCTAACGCTGGAGTTAAGTGGCGGCGAAGCCGTCCGCTTGGATGAGTGGTTAGGGCCCAACGCGATAGCTGGCGACCATGGACCTAAACGCCGGCATGGCGCGCTCAAGGCCGCCCTTTGTGCGGGAACTTACAGTAAAGAGTACGTAGAACTCAGGGTTCTCACCATATGCAACGCGTTCCCAGTTGCCGCCAGTAGAAGGCGTAAAGGTAATGACCTGAAGTTGTACGTGATCTGCCGAGAGAACGGGAGGCTCGATTGTCACCCCCATGCCTGGATAGGCATGATGAAAATCCGAGATGTCCCGCGCCACCAGTTGCGCTAGGTTTTTTGTCTCGGGTACACGAGGCTTGTAGTCGGCTTTGGCATACATGACCGTGTCGGCTGCCGAAAAGGTTGAGCCGTCGGGAGCCATCGCGTTGAAGCTGAAGTGATGCGACGAACCGCTGTCAAAGTGCCAGCCATGGGGAGGCTGCACTTTTGGCCACCACTGAAGCTCGATGCCAGAAATCGTAGGCGTCGCAATCTTCTCAATCTGGGCATTGGCCGCAGAAGGAAGGAGAAAGATTAGTGCCAGTAACCTGATGTGTGTCATTGGGCCCTAGCGCTGGAATTAAGCGGCGGCGAAGCCGTCCGCCTTGAACGAGTAAAAAGAGACTTCCTCCCCTTACGGCCTCGAGGGCCATGATGGTGTTGCGAAACATCCGTCAGCAGAAGAGGAAGTCTCCATGAGCAC
>Ga0134126_10009269_pt1 | contig 12402 bp, 12 predicted proteins | sample KB31752_FD_96881 | JGI IMG/M metagenome (GOLD analysis project Ga0134126, IMG submission 96881) | Terrestrial soil microbial communities with excess Nitrogen fertilizer from Kellogg Biological Station, Michigan, USA - KB3-175-2 | ecosystem: Environmental > Terrestrial > Soil > Unclassified ...
TCGCGGATCGAGCGCTCGGTCTCGCGAGCGTCCTCTTCCTCTTCCGGGAGGTAGGAGATCGCGACGTCGGCGCCCTCGCGCGCGAAGGCGATGGCCACAGCTTTGCCGATGCCGCTGTCGCCGCCGGTGATCAGTGCCGCTTTGCCGGAGAGGCGTCCGGAGCCGCGGTAGGATTCTTCTCCGTGATCCGGCTTCGTGCGCATCTCCTGTTCCGAGCCCGGGACGCTTTGCCTCGGCTCGTTGAAAGGAGGCTTCTCCTGATGCTTCTCTTTAGGGTCTATGGTGGTTTCCTGGGGCATAACTAGACTTTCAAATCTTCCAGTTGATGTGCGGCGCGAGTGCTGAATTCGTAACGGTCGCCGCGATCGAGATACCGGACCTTTTGCTGCAGGCCCGCCTCCACAACGGCGCGCTTGAAGTTTTCCAGCGGATCCTTGAAGACATCGTAATCGTCGTAATGAACCGGGATCGCGCGCTTCGGGTGCACGATCTCCATCATGCGTATGCCTTGCGCGGCGTCCATAGTGACAAGAATGCCGAGCACGCGCGTGCCGCCGAGATGGAGCAGCGCGAGGTCTATGTCGGGATAGCGATCCGGAATCTCTTCGATGTCGTTGTAGACGAGCGTATCGCCGCTGATGTACAGGCGATACTCACCCGCCGCGTTGCGGAACTCCAGCATGCTGCCCATGACGGACGGCATCGCCAGCGCGGACACAAGCAGCGGACCGTGCCGTGCCGGCATGCTCGTAATGGTCAGTGAAGTGTCGCCCTTCGTGACGGTGACACGATCCCACGTGCTCAGGCCGGTGGCGCGCGCAAAGCCGATTTCGCGAAGCGAGCGCGCCGCACTCTCCGTCGTCAGGATCGGGACGTTGCGGTCGAGGCGTTCCTGCACGCGCTTATCGAAATGATCTTCGTGCATGTGGCTGAGGATGACGAAGTCGATATACGGAAGATCGTCGAAACTCATCGAGGGCTCGGTCAGGCGCGTCGAGTGCATGCCGTAGCCGATGTGCACCTGTTCCATGCGGTGAAGGAAGTTGGGGTCGGTGAGAATGGTCATGCCGCCGAAGCGGATGAGGGTGGTGGCCGTGCCGATGAACTCGACGGACCCTTCGGGGTCGCCGGCGGGTTCGGTGCCGGGTTCCAGTTGCAGACGGAAGTTGCGCGGATTGCGCGCGCGGCGCTTCCAGTACAGTGCGGCAGCGCCAGCCGCGGCCAGTGCGAACCAGTATCGCGCCTTCATGCCCCGAGTTTAGCCAAGCGGCACAAGCGGACAGTGTGGAATAGCGGACAGAAAAGAGCCGTGTGGGCGGTTTGGTTACAGTCGAGACGGTATACTGCCACAGAGGGGGACACACCATGCCGGCCACTCGACGCGCCTTCCTGCAATCCGCCGCTCTTGCGCCCATCATCCTGTATGCCGACGATAAAGCCGGCACACGACGTCCGGTGCTCGGGTCCGGCGACCATGTTTACGAGGCTTATCACGATTGGGGTGAGGTGCCCTCCAACATCCTGTACGGCAATACGCACGGTGTGGTAGAGGATTCGCAGGGCCGGATTTATGTCCACCACACGGTCTTCGCAACCAGCGAGAGCTCGGATTCGATGGTGGTCTTCGATCGCGAAGGCAAGTTCGTCAAGAGCTGGGGCAGGGAATTCAAGGGCGGCGCGCACGGGCTGCATATACAGAAGGAAGGCTCGACGGAGTTCCTCTATCTCTGCGACACCCGCCGCGGCGTGGTAGTGAAGGCGACGCTGGATGGCGAAGAGGTCTGGAGCATCGGCTACCCCGATGACTCGCCCGCCTACAAACCCGCGGCGGACGGCAAGAAGCCGAAGTACAGTCCCACGAATCTGGCGATCGCGCCGAATGGCGATATCTATGTCGGCGACGGCTACGGGTCCAGCTTCATCAATCAGTATAATCACAAGGCTGAGTTCATTCGGACCTTCGGCGGGAAGGGAAGCGCGCCGGGTCAGGTGGATTGTCCGCACGGCATCGTGCTGGATGCACGCGGCCAGAGTCCGTCGCTCTTGGTGGCGGATCGCGGCAATAAGCGCATTCAGCGCTTCACACTGGACGGCAAGCACATCGAATTCATCGGCGGCACGAATCTGCCCTGTCACTTCAGCTTTTTCAGGAATGGTGACACCGTTGTGCCCGATCTCGGCGCGCGCGTCACGCTGCTGGACCGCAACAACACCGTCATTGAACATCTCGGCGACGATTCAGCCGCGAATGCCTGGAACGCCACGCGCAAGCTCACGCGCGACCGCTTCACTCCCGGTAAGTTCGTTTGCCCTCACGGCGCGTGCTTTGACCGTGAAGGAAATATCTATGTCGTGGAGTGGGTGGAAGTCGGCCGCGTGACTAAGCTCAAGAAAGTGTAGGCGGCGCGCTAGCCTGAGAAGGGAGGCGCGATGGATTTTCGCAATATCGGATCGCTGAAGGTCTCGGCGATCGGGCTAGGCTGCAACAACTTCGGTTGGCGCGTGGATGCGCGTGCCACTGCGGAAACCGTGGACGCGGCCATCGCCCACGGCATCAACTTCTTCGATACGGCGGATATTTACGGCGGCGGCCAGAGCGAGGAGTATCTCGGACGGGCGCTCGGCGCGCGCCGTACGGATGTAATTGTCGCGACGAAGTTCGGCATGAAGATGGACGAGGAGCGGCAGGGTGCGCGTCCGGATTACGTGAAGCGTGCGGCGTCCGATAGCTTGCGCCGCCTCGGAACGGACTACATCGACCTCTACCAACTCCATCAGCCCGACCCGAAGACGCCGATCGGCGACACGCTGGGTGCGCTCGATGAGTTGGTGCGCGAGGGCAAAGTTCGCGAAATTGGCTGCTCGAATTTCTCGGTGGAGCAACTGCGCGAAGCGGAACGCGCGTCCGGGGAGCACGTGCGGTTTGCCAGCGTCCAAAATCAGTACAGCCTGATGCATCGCGATCCGGAGCAGGGCGTGCTCGCGGAATGCGAACGCGCCGGGATCGCATTTCTGCCCTTCTTCCCGCTGGCGAGCGGACTGTTGACCGGCAAGTACCGGCCGGGCGCCGAACCTCCGCCGGGAAGTCGCGCGGCCTCCGGCTGGGGCCCAAAAGTGTTTACTCCGGAGCACGTCGCCGCTGCCGAACGCTTGCGTCAATTTGCCGAAGGAAGCGGGCATACGCTGCTGGACCTCGCATTCTCATGGCTACTGTCCAAGGCGGCGGTGGCGAGCGTGATCGCGGGCGCGAAGTCGGCGGATCAGGTGACGGCGAACGCGTCGATGGGCACCTGGCAACTGACGGCGGACGAACTCGCCGAGATAGATCGCATTCTCGCCGGCTAGACGGGCGCCGCCGATCGCTCCGAAACATGAGAGTTTTGCCGTCGCCTGGGCACTCCTTCTCTACCGGCGATGAACCAATGGGCGGCATGGGCTCTTGCGGCGCTTGCGATTTGGATGCTCATTAGCGGGCTCGATGACCTGCTGATTGGCTTCGTTTCGTTATTTGTGAAGGGCTGCGAACTGCCGCTGCTCCCGGAAATGTGTTCCATCCCGGAGCGCCGGATCGCCATTCTGGTGCCGCTCTGGCACGAGCACGGCGTCATCGGCCGCATGCTGGATCGCAATGTCGCGGCCATCGATTACTCGTCGTACGACGTATTCGTCGGCGTATATCCGAATGACGCATTGACCGTGCGGGCTGTGCAGCAGGCGGCGTCGCGGCACGCCCGCGTGCACGTCGCCATGGTGCCGCACGACGGCCCCACGTCCAAAGGCGATTGCCTCAACGTGATTTTCGCGGAGCTGCGTTCCTACGAACAGCGCGAGGGCGTGAGGTTCGAAACCGTGGTCACGCATGATGCCGAAGACGTGATTCACGCGCAATCGCTGCGGCTCATCAACTGGTACGCACGCGAATACGCCATGGTACAGATTCCGGTGCTGGCTCTGGAGACTCCGGCGCGCGAACTCACGCACGGGCTGTACTGCGACGATTTCGCCGAATCGCAAACCAAAGATATTCCCGTGCGGCAGCGTCTGGGCGGCTTCCTGCCCTCCAGTGGAGTTGGCACCGGGTTCGAGCGCGCCGCGCTGGAGCGGCTCGCGGCATCGCGTGACGGCAAGATCTTTTCTCCTGAGGCGCTCACCGAAGACTACGAGAACGGGTTCGCCTTGCACGCTCTTGGGTACCGCCAGATCTTTCTGCCCGTGCGGTTTGCCGGCGGAAAACCGGTGGCGACGCGCGAGTATTTTCCGCGAAATCTGCGCTCGGCGGTGCGGCAGCGGAGCCGCTGGGTTGCGGGCATCGCCCTGCAAGGCTGGCAGAGGCATGGGTGGCGCGTGCCGGTGTGGCAGATGTACTGGTTTTGGCGGGATCGCAAGTCGCTGATCGGCAGTCTGCTGTCGCCTGTTACGAATGTGTTGTTCGTCTGCGGGTTGGCGGGTTGGCGCATCGAGCAGGCCGGGCCGCGGTGGCTGCCGCGCGCTTGCGGCCTGCTGCTGGCCAATGCGGTGACGCAGATTGTGTTGCGCGTTCGCGCCAGTGCGCGTGTCTATGGATGGAGGCACGCGGCGGGTGTGCCGCTACGGATTCTGTGGGGAAACGCCGTGAACTTTCTGGCGACGGCGGCGGCGTTGCGTCAGTTCACCGCCGCGGCGCTGCGGAATCGCGCGCCGGCATGGAATAAGACCGAGCACGTGTATCCGCCGATGGAACAGCATCGGCCGCTGCTGGGAGAGTTGCTGGTCCGCATGAAGGCCGTGCCGCTGCCGGTCGTGGAAACTGCTCTGGCGGCGAAGCGCGGTGGGATGCGGCTCGGCGAGTACCTGGTGCAGTCGCGGCATTTGACGGAGGCGAAGTTGTACGAGGCCCTAGGCACGCAGGCGGGCATCCCGGCGGGTGCGCCGCCGGTGCAGGAAGTGAATGCGTCCATCGCCCACACGCTTCCCGGCGAAGCCGTGCGGCGATGGCGCGTCCTGCCGTATCGCGTGCAGGACGGGCAACTACTCGTCGCGACCACGGAGGTGCCTTCGAGTGCGATGACGGAGGCGTTGCAGCAAATGGCAAACCTGGAGTTGAGCTTCCGCCTGGTGAGGCCCGCCGAATTACGCGCCCTGGCAAACGGCTGCGGAGTCCGCCTGTAGGTACCGGTCTCCAGACCGGTACCAGGCGCGCAAAGCGGGCCCGCCCGCGTATATCGGTCGCGAGCCCCCACCTACCGCAGCGAGGCGACCGATTGGGCCGGGATGAAGCGGAAGTGAAGCAGTACCTCGCTCTTGATCTTCTGATCGCCCACGCGTGCCGGCGTGAACGTCCAATGCCGCGCCGTGTATACCGCGCTAGTCCCAAACAGCCGGGCGTCGCCTCCTGACGTGGAGAGCAGTTCCGCGTAATCCACCTTACCGGCGTCATTCAGATAAGCCTTCACCGTCACCGACACCGGGCGAACCAACGCCTTCCGCTCCTGCGCAGTCAGCGACGGCCGGGGATCGCGGACCGGTTCGGGAGCGACAAACGCCGGCCGCTCTTTATGGATGCGTCGCAAAAGCGGGATCTTGCCGATCACCGCCCCGAGTCGCGACGGCGTCACTGGCTCCGCCCGGACTGCCACCTCGGGCTGTGCCTCCGGCGCCGCCCTTTCGATGTTGTTGTTGTTGACGACCGCCGCGATTGGCTGGACAGGCGCCGGAGCCGCGGCGGGCTTCGGTGCCGGTTGAAAGGGAGATGGTCGGGCGTCGGGCTCAGCTTGCCGGTCGGCACCTGCCTGACTCCCGGGCGCTTGCGTTTGTGGAGGGGGAACCGGCTTCGTCGCGGCTGTTTGTGACGCCGGCTCGGGTTCTGAATCGCTGGAGGCCGCAGCGGCAGGCGTCTTCGCCGAGCTTGGAGTGCCTCCCACCACGCGGATCGAATCATCGCTGCTCTGCGTGGGCGAAAAGACCTCCAGCCGGAAGTTCACATCCTGCGTTTCCGGCCAGTACGACACTAAACCGGAGCCGAGCTCGTGCTGATCCAAGTCCAATTGGCTGTTGTGGCTGCCGTCAATTATATAAAGCATTCCATGAGTCGCGCTTCGGACCACCGGGGAGTTGCGGTCCCACATCAGCCGCAGTGCCCGACCATGCCTCTGCACTTCGAGCGCAACGTGCGGCTCGGTCGCCGGTTTCGCCGCTTCGGCGGGTCTTGAAACAGAAGGCGCGGTCGTGGCGGGAATCGCAGCGGTGCGCGGCGAGCTCGCGTGCGGCACCAGTTTATAAACGGCTGCTCCGGCTAATGCGCCCAAGACCAACGCGGCAGCGGCGATGGCCCAGTTCCATCGCCTGCCGGACGGCTCTGGGTCTCGGTTTGCGGCCGCTCGGGCAGCCATCAGTGCGGCAGCGCGATCGGACGTTGGACGCGTGGCCGCCGGTGTCGGCTCGGCGGGCGGATCCGGAATCCGCAATGCGGTCCGCCGTGCCGCCTCAAGCGCCGCCACGCGAGCGGCGTGTGGCGTAATCGGCCGTTCCACCGCTGGCGGTGCTGGCGCGGCCTCCACAACCGCCGGAACGCCGGATTCCGGGGCGGCTTCCGCCTCACTGGCGAGGTCCGATACCCGGAATGGAAATTCGTGTACGGCGGCGAGCCGGCCATCCTGGCGAACAAAAACTTCGGCGGTGGAATCGGCCGGACGAATCAACAGAAAAACGCGGTCTGGACCGCTGAAGTATTGCTCGAAGAGCTGAGTATCAAGCGTCTGTAAAGAAAGCTCTTCTGAGCGAGTTTGAGTGCGATAAATCCCGATGGAATCGGGGTGGCTCGAAACCTCCGTTTGCAGCCGCTCGAGATCGTTCTCGGATAGCAGGTAAGACGGACCGGAGCGATGCTCGGACTCCACAGGGTCAAAGTCGTCTATGTAAATTGTGGCCCGGTCATCCTGAGTTTCGATTCGGCCCAGCAGAAGCCCGCCGATTTCCAGGCCGCGTCGAGGCACGGACTTATATGCTTCAAGGGCCTCTAACCCCAGCCTGCTCACTACATCCAGGGAAAAGTGAATGCAAAGCTTGCGGTCAGATGCGGTCCAAACGTAGCTTTGGCGCATGACCCTGAAGGGTGCATCCTCAGAACCAGTGTGTGGTTCGCTACTTCGCCGTCACCAGAGGCAGGATGGCGCGATCGATCTCGGCGTCCGTCCAGGCGGCGACGTGCACGTTGCGATGCAGCGTCCAACGCTCGGTATGGGTGATTGCCTGATTCGGCAGCACTTTGCCGAACGGGCCTAACGTCTCCAGCTCCAAAAAATCGTTGTTTGTGAAGGTCTCGAAGGAGCAGCCGAAATCTGGATATGCGGACACCGGCGCGGTCGCGGCGGCGTGCTTCACGAACAGGTCGCCATTGAGCAGGTATGCGCCCCAGGTGTCCTTATTGTATGACCCGAGTTTCTGGCCTACGGGGTTGTGCGGATCCTGATGGAGCACCAGGTATTTGTTCAGCAGACCCCAGCGCTTGTCTGCGAGGTTGGTGTAGACCCACATCACCAGCGGGTTGGTGGCGTCCAAATCCACGGGATGTTTGCCGCGCGGTGGGAAGCCGTGGACTCCGGTGCCACCCTGTGCGAACATCGTCAGCGCCCAGGGAGCCAACTCGTAGGGACTGTGCCCCGCATTGCGGATCTGATGCACCACTTCGACGGCCGATCCGGTCGCGGCCAGATGGATCGTGATCGTCTTTTCGAGCCCGGTGAGCGGTTCCACCGGTTCGGTTGCCTCCACGCCGTCCGCCAGCACCTTTATTCGTACCGGTCGATTATCGGGAGCGTAGGTCTTGACTTTATCCTCGGGCGAGATCCAGAGGCGATGACCGCCGCGCGCCTGCCAGTCGGCCTCGCCGGTTTTGCCCATCTGCTCGTCGAATTCCTTGAACAGATTCTGGCCGCCGGCGAAGCCATACCGGATGATCCGCGGACCCACATCGCCGGTGACGATCAGTTCCACCGTCCCGTTCGAAATGCGGTAGCAATTGGGCCAGCCGCGATATGCGGTCTTTTCGACTTTCACGGCGGAGGAAGCGCTCATGGCGATGGTGACTAGAAGGAAGATGGATTTTAGCATTGCGCGTGCACCTTACTATGTGGCGGAGCCGATCAGGATGAGGCCGGCGGCATACCCGGCGAGCATCAGCACGATGAACTTCCCGGTGCCTGCCGGCGCATGGCGGAATTCACGCCAGATCACGAGTCCCCAGAGCGCCGCCACCAGTGTCGCGCCTTGCCCGAGCGCATAGGACACGACCGGACCGGCCACGCTGGAGGCGATCACGTTGAAACTCAGGGCGAGCATCCAGATGCAGCCGCCGAGAATGCCAATCAGGTGCAGCCATGCGCTGCCGCGGAAATACTGCGCATAGGTGACACCGCCGAACATCATGAAGCCCGTGTTCCAGAGGAAGTTGCTGAGAAACACACCCATGCCGAAGCAGAACAGCGCGGCGTACGGCGTGAGCATACCCGGTTGAATGGGCTGCGAGTTGAAATTCGGTGAGATGGCGCGCATCAGCATGGGGTAAAAGAAGCCCATGAGAAAACCGGCTACCAGCGAGGCGATGAGACCGCGCAGGGGTTTTCGTCCGGGCGTTTGCGGAAGCCGCCGGTGCGCGAGAGCGGACATCACCATCGCGAATACCACCAGCGCCACTCCGCCGAATAACAGGGGTGGATTGCCCTTGGGATTTTCGATGTAGCTTTCCACCGTGCCGATCACCAGCGCAAGTCCGACACCGATGGGGAAAGCCACCGACATACCCGCGGCATCGATGCCCACGACTAGGAGAATGTTCGACAGGTTGAAAATGGCTCCGCTGATCAGCGCCGCAACCACATAGCCCCACTGCGCTCCGTGGAGATTCGTCATCGCGGGCGCACCGGCGGACCCGTAACTGCCCAGCGTGTGCGCGAAAACCAGACCGAAGAGGAGCACGCCGATGGCGTAATCCCAGTAAAACAGCTCGAACGGCCACTTGCGCGTGCCTGCGAGTTTCTGCGTGTTGGCCCACGAACCCCAGCCCAGCATTGTGATGACGCAGAACAGAATGGCAACGGGCAGTGAGTTGACGACGAACATGGCGCCTCCGCGATTGGAGTATTCAGCATAGTGTATGGCGCACTGAGGTTCAACGGGCCGCATGGTAATCTGATGCGCATGCGCTTACGGAGTCTGGTTTTGTTTGGTGCGGCGGTCTGCGCGCTTCTGGCAACTGAGCCCAATGCCGCCACCCGGCGATGGTGGCGGCATGTGACGGCGCTGGCCAACGATGGCATGGAAGGTCGCAACACCGGGTCGGCGGCGTACCGGCGCGCTGCTGAATATGTCGCGGCGCAGTTCGAAAAGGCCGGAGTGAAGGCCGCGGGCGAGAAGGGCTGGTATCAGAGCGTGCCGCTGCATGAAGTCCGGCTGCGTGCGGACCAATCCAGCGCGACCATCATGGGCACGGACGGGACCACGCAGTTGCAGTTTCTCCGGCAGCTCACCGTCGGCGCGCGCGCCACGCTGCCCGAACATGTTCGCGGCCCGATGTTTTTCGCCGGGTCGGAGCGTGGCGGGGCCGATCTCGCGGGCAAGGTGCTGGTGCAGCTTCCAGGCGCGGGTCGCGGCGCGGCGGGCGGGGCTCAGGGCGCGGCGGCGGTAATTTCGATCGATGCCGCCACCGGTCCCGAGCCGCCGCGGTGGCCGGCTGCGTATTCGGTATCGATGACCTTGCGCGGTGAGCCGGCGGCTGCCGGTCCCCAGCGGCAGGGCGGGGGAGCGGTGGCGTTTCGCTTCAATCCCGCGGATGCCGAGTTGTTATTTCGCAACTCGGGGCACACGTTCAAAGAGTTGATGGAATTGCAGACCGCCGGCACGCCCCTGCCGCGCTTCGAGATTCCAGCAGAGTTCATGGCGACGCTGAAGACGGAGAGCTCGGATTTGTCGAGCGACAACGTGATCGGTGTGCTGCCGGGCAGCGACCCGGCGCTGGCGAAGGAGTATGTCGTCGTTTCCGCGCACCTCGATGGTTACGGCCTCGGCGAGCCCTGGAACGGCGATCGCATCTACAACGGCGCCTTCGACGACGCGGCCTACGTCGCGACGCTCATCGATTTCGCCGAGCGATTGCACGACGCGGGCGTGAAGCCGAAGCGCAGCATTCTCTTCTGCGTTGTGACGGGCGAGGAGAAGGGGCTGTTGGGGTCGAAGTACTTCGTGGCGCATCCGACCGTGCCGAAGGAGAGCATGGTCGCGAACGTGAACCTGGATCAGTTGCGGCCCATCTTTCCGCTCCATACGCTCACCACGCTGGCGGTGGATGAATCGACGCTGGGCGATACCGTGCGCGAGGTGGCAGCAAAGCGCGGGATCAAGATTCAGCCCGATCCCGAGCCGCAGCGCAATCTGCTGCGGCGAAGCGATCACTACAGTTTCATGCAGATCGGCGTGCCGGCGGTCGGCTTCATTTTCGGATACGTGCCCGGAACGCCCGATGAGGCCGCGTATCGCGAGTGGTATGCGAAGCGCTATCACAGCCCAGCGGACGATCTGAATCAGCCGTGGGTGCCGGACGCAGCGGCAAAGTTCAACGACTTTTTCCATGACCTGGTAGTCGCGCTGGCCGACGCCCCGGAACGGCCGAAGTGGAAGGCAGGTTCAACGTTCGCGAAGTAAAGCTCAGGCGCTCCATCCGCCTCTCGATGCACCTTTTACCGCTCCCTCACGGTCACGGCTCCGTATCGGTTGATTCTGCTAACGGAGCCGTGACCGTAAGGGAGCGGTAAAAGGTGCCGGGAATGCGAGTGCACTTGAACGCAGCATGAAAGCAATTCGATTTTTTCACAACTCAATTCCACTTCCTTTATAGACACCGCTGCTGTATTATATCCGTAACGGATGTATTCACCCGAACCACTGACGCCTGCCGTGTTCCACATTCTCCTCGCGCTCGCCGATGGCGAGAAGCATGGCTACGGCATTATGCTCGACGTCGCCGAGTCTACCGGCGGCAAAGTGAAGCTCGGCCCCGGCACGCTCTACGGCACAATCAATCGCATGCTCGAAGCGGCCCTGATTGAAGAATCGGGCGAACGCAGCGATCCCGATTTGAACGAGGAGCGGAGGCGGTATTACCGCATTACCCGCAATGGCCGGCGGGCAGCGTCGGCCGAGGCGGAGCGGCTCGCGGACTTGGTGCGCCTGGCCTGGGCGAAACGCGTCTTGAAGGAGGTGGCAACGTGATGCTTTCCGAGAGAATTTACCGCTTATTATTGCGCGCGTATGCGCGGACCCATCGCGAGCGGTATGCGGGTCCGATGGAGCAGCTATTTCGCGATCGCTTGCGCGCTGCCACCGGCTTCCGCGCACGTGCGGCTCTGTGGGCGCACACGCTGGCGGACTGGGCGATGTCGGTGCCGTCGAGTTATCGCCGTTCGGCGGAATTGCAGCCGTGGCAGGTGTGCTTTGGGGCCGACGCGCGGCGGAGCATTTTCTTCGCGCGCTTCGAGGCGAGCTCCGTATCCAGGCGTGAGATCACGCTGGAGCATTTGCTGCTTGGCCTCTTGCGACAGGATCGGAGCTTGCTTTCCGCGGAAGGCCGCGACTTGGCGCGGCGGCGGATTGAGGCTGCCGAAGCGAATCCCCGGCGGCGACCCGTGAGGGAGGACCTGCGGCTGAGTTGGGATTGCCGGAAGGCGATCGAGGCGGCACAGGAGACGGCGCGGTCGAACGGCCGGCGCCATATTTCATCGGCGGATCTGGCCGCCGGAATTCTGGCGCAGGAAGAGAGCTTCGCGGCCCGGCTGCTGCGGGAACTGCGCTAGGGCCCGACTCACTCGTGCCGCAGCGCCGAAATCGGATCGATCTTTGCGGCTGACCGTGCCGGCAGATATCCGGCCAGAAGCGCCGCCGTCACCAGCGATGCAGCAGCCATGGCAATCGTGAGCGGATCGTGCGGCTCGGTTTGATAGAGGAAAGACTTCACCAGCTTCGATCCAAGCATTGCGGCCGGAATGCTGATCGCCATGCCCAAACCGGCAAGCACCAGGACTTCGCCCAGCACCATCCAGACCACCCTACGCGTCGATGCCCCGAGTGCCATCCGGATTCCGATTTCACCCGTTCGCCGGGCCACGTTGTAGGACATCGAGCCGTACAATCCCACGCAGGCGATCGACAGCGCCAACATCGCGAACGCACTGCTCAGCCGGGCGAAAATAACCTGACTGCTGATGGTGCCATCGATCAGCGCGCTCTGCGTTTGCATCTCCGATATCGGGAGGCGCGGGTCGGCGTCGCGTACCGCTTGGCGCACCGTGGCGGCTAATGCCATTGGGTTGCCGGCCGTCCGCAGTTCGTAATACATCTCGCGACGCCCGCCCCACACGTCCATGGTGTAGGGCA
>Ga0134126_10009270_pt1 | contig 12401 bp, 11 predicted proteins | sample KB31752_FD_96881 | JGI IMG/M metagenome (GOLD analysis project Ga0134126, IMG submission 96881) | Terrestrial soil microbial communities with excess Nitrogen fertilizer from Kellogg Biological Station, Michigan, USA - KB3-175-2 | ecosystem: Environmental > Terrestrial > Soil > Unclassified ...
CTAGCTGGGCCAACGGTCAGGCTCAGCGGGCCAGCGGGCGGGCTAATGGTCAGGGTCGGCGGGCTAACGGTCAGGCCGGGCGGGCTAACGGGCGGGCCCGGCGGGCCAGCGGGCAGGTCGGCGGGCGGCCTTGGAGCGCATTGCCTGGCAGTTCGCCGGGTGCGGAGTGTGGGCGCGGGGCCGCCGGAGCTTCTGGGCGGAGCGGGGGTGCGCGGGTTAGCAGCGGACCGTTCGGACTGAATTCTCGTCCCTTGACTTTGGATTTCAGTCCGAACGGGGGCTGGCTTCGCGTTACGGGATGAAGACGATGCGGCCTGTGGTCAGGCCGGCGCCTAGGCGGCGTAGGCCGTCGGGGACGTCGGCGAGCGACAGGCGCTCGGTGACCACCGTCTTGATCGCGCCGGTCTCGGTTAGCTCGATCAGCTTCTGGTAGTGCTGCTTGATGGCGGCCGTCTCGAGGAACCGGTAGGTGCGGCCCTGGAGGCCGAGGATGTCGTAGTTCTTCACCAGGGCGTGGTTGAGGGCGGCCTTCGGGATGTCGCCGCTCGCGAAGCCGACGACGATGATCCGGCCTTCGAAGGCGATGCACTTCGTGGACTTGGCGAACACGTCGCCGCCCACCGGGTCGAAGATGACGTCCGCGCCTTTGCCCTTGGTCACTTCCTTGACGACGGTGACGAAGTCCTCTTCTGAGCGGTCGATGACGACGTCCGCGCCGACCTCCTTGGCCAGCGCGACCTTGTCAGGGCCGCCGACCACGCCGATGACGTGGGCGCCCGCCGCCTTGCCAATCTGGATCGCGCCGGTACCGACGCCGCCGGCGGCCGCGTGCACGAGGAGGGTCTCGCCTTCGGCGATGCGCGCCCGCCGGTGCAGGCCCAGCCAGCAGGTCTCATACGTGACGTAGAACGGCGCGGCCTCGGCGTCGTCAAGCGCCCTGGGCGCGGGCAGCGCGGCGGACGCGTCCATAAGCGCGTACTCGGCGAACGCGCCGTCCGGCAGCGCGGTGTCGCCGATCACCCGGTCTCCGGGCTTAAAACAGGTCACTCCCGGGCCGACCTCTATAACTTCACCGCACAACTCAACGCCCAAGGTGAACGGCAGCGGAATCTTCACCTGGTACGTGCCTCGGCACAACAGCACGTCGGGGAAGTTCGCCGCAGCGGCCAGCACCCGCACCAAGATCTGCCCGGGGCCCGCTTTCGGGCGGGGGATCTCCGCGAGTTCCAGGACCTCTTCCGGCTCTCCATGCTGGGTTACCTGCCAGGCCTTCACCCGAGCGTCTCCTCTGTCTCGACCAATATGTGTCTCATGGTTATTGATGCCTAAATAAGTGATTGCCGTTACTAGGCGCCCTGCCTGCCGCTTCGCTCTCCCCGCGACCGCGGCCAGGCAGGCGTCACCCACTGCTCAGCCCCTGCTACTAGTTCCCGCCTCTGCCTTGTGTCGCACCGCCAAGGCGCATGTAGAGGGTTTACCATAAGGGACTCATTCTGGCGCCTGATGGGACGTAATGCGTGATGAGGGATATCGCAGTCGAATCGGTACCTGAAGGGTGGCTGACGTGACCCCCGTGGCGCCCGTGCCGGGGCTTGAGCCCGCCTTTACGGTAGACGCGCGACTCGGCCCGTTGGAGGACCACGGGGTGACGCGAGCCGGGCACCGGCGGGTCATCGCGGTCGCCGGCGGCCAGGCCAGGTTCCTGCCCTGGGACGGCGGTCCCGGCGAGGCCGTTGACGCGGAGATCCTGCCTGGCGGGGCGGACTGGCAGGTGGTCCGTGCGGACGGGACGATTGAGATCGACACCCGGTACTCGGCGATCACTTCGGCCGGAGAGTACGTGCACTTCCGGACGTCGGGGGTGCGCAGCGGGCCGCCCGCGGTACTCGCCGCGCTACTTGCCGGAGAACAGGTCGACCCCGCCGCGTACTACTTCCGGGTCGCGGTTTACCTGGAGACGGCGGCGGCCCGGCTTTCGTCCCTTGAGCGGTCGATCTTCGTCGCTTCGGCGATCCGGGGCGCGGACAGTGTGGCGTATACCGCGTACCGGGTGACCTGAGCCGTCGGCTAATCGCCAAAGCGCGGCTTCGCGCGCTGTGGCCGCCCCGGGACCTTAAGCGTCGCTTCCAGAGTTTGCGCCTCGGAGGTTTTGCGCCCGGCGGTTCGCACTGCGGGGGTCGCGCCGCGGACGCTTGTTGCTGTTATCCAAGTTAATCGGTGCCTGTTGCTGTTATCCCATGTTTGGGCGACATGGACCCCCGCCACAGAAATGGGCCGCCGGAAAACCGGGCGCGGACCGACCGCGGGTCTCGTGGCCAGGCCGGCGGCAGGGGTTGTGGTCGGGGCGGGGCCGGGCTGGCCGGGGTGTCACCGCCTGGTCGACCGGCGGCTGCGCGCGGCGGCACGGGTGAGGGTGGCGCACGCCATGGCAGGCCTTGAATCCGCTGGGTCGGCGCACGGTGGCATCATCGTGGGTCAGGCGCGGGAAACGCCGTCAAAGGGGTCGCGGGATGCCCTATTTCAGCCTGGTTTGCCCGCCCCGAATGACTCCGTTTTCGAGATCGTGGGTCATCGGCGGCGAATATAGCCGTCTACGACCCACGGTCTTGGAAGAGGCGCGCGGCGGGGGGTGTTCAGGGTGCCTGGGCGCATCGCGCTTCCGCGCTCGGGGTCCTATCTCAGGAGTTCCCTGGCTATCACCAGCTGCTGGATCTGGCTGGTGCCCTCGTAGATGCGGAACAGGCGGACGTCACGGTATAGGCGCTCGACTGGGATGCCGCGGATGTAGCCGGAGCCGCCGTGGATCTGTACTGCCCGGTCGGCGATGCGGCCGACGGCCTCGCTTGCGAAGTACTTCGCTGCCGAGGGGGCGAGGCGGCGGTCGGCGCCCGCCTCGTAGGCCGCCGCGGCGTCGGTTACCAGGGCGCGGGCGGCCGCGTACTCCGTGTAGGAGTCGGCCAGCATGGCCTGCACCAGCTGGTAGTCGCCGATCGGGTGGCCCCCTTGCTGCCGCTGCTTCGCGTAGGCCGTGCTCTCCTCAAGGAGGCGGCCGGCGACTCCGACGCAGACGCCGGCGATGGTCAGCCTGCCGTGGGCGAGGCTGCGCATGGCGGTCGCGTACCCGGCCGTGGGCTCGGTGCCGACCAGCGCGTCGGCGGGCACCCGGACGTCGCTCAGCGACACGTCGGCGGTCCAGGCGCCGCCCTGCCCCATCTTGTGGTCGCGGGCGCCCACGGACAGGCCCTCGCTGGCCGCCGGGACGACGAATACGCCGATGCCCTTGCCAGCCGGGGCAGCCGGGTCGGTGCGCGCGAAGACCATGAAGAGGTCGGCCATGGGGGCGTTGGTGATGAAGCGCTTGAGCCCGTTGAGCACCCACGTGTCGCCGTCCCGGCGGGCCGCGGTGAGCAGGCGGCTGGGGTCAGAGCCGGCGTCCGGTTCGGTCAGTGCGAACGACGCGACCAGCTCGCCGGAGGCCAGGCGCGGCAGGAAGCGGGCCTTCTGCTCTTCGGTTCCCGCCGCGACGAGGACCTGGCCGGCGATGCCGTTGTTGGTGCCGAACAGCGACCGGAACGCCGGGCAGGTGTAGCCGAGCTCGATCGCGACGGCGACCTGCTGCGGCACCGACAGGCCGAGGCCGCCGTACTCTTCCGGGATCGCGTACCCGTACAGCCCCATCGCCTTGGCCTGGCTGATCAGCCGCTCGGGTATCTCGTCGTCGGCGTCGATCTGGGCCTCGACCGGGACGACTTCCTTGCGGAGGAACTCCCGCAGCGCCGTGCGCAGGTCCGTGAAATCCGCGTCCGTCATCATGCGCTGGCCTTCCCGGTCGACGACTTCTGCGTCTAACGATCGCACACGGAACGGAGCGCTGGTTCCCGCCAGGATCGCCTGGACGGGGGCGCCGGTCCAGGCGATCCCCGGTCACCTCAAGCGGCGGCGCTCACCGCGACGCCGACGCGGCCGCCGTCGACATCGATGACCGTGCCGTGGACGAACGCGGCCTCGTCGGAGGCGAGGTAGAGCGCGGCGGAAGCGATGGCGTCGGGGTGCCCGGCCTGGCCTGCCGGAGTGCCGAGCATGAGCGCCTCACCGGGAAACTCCTTGCCGGGCGGGAGGTCAGGCGTGCGGATCACTCCCGGGGACACGGCGTTGACCCGGATGCCCAGCGCGGCGAACTCGGCGGACCAGGCCCGGGTAAGCGTCTCCATCGCGCCCTTGGTCGAGGCGTAGAGGGCACCGACCGGAAGGCCGAGCCGCGCCACCCAGCTCCCGAGGTTGATGATGGTGCCCCCGCCCTGCTGCGCCATGACCGGCGCCACCGCCTGGGTGAGGAAGAACGGCGCCTTCACGTTGACGCCGTACACCAGGTCGAACATGTCATCGTCGGCCGTCAGCGTGCTGGCCGGCGGATAGACGCCGACGTTGTTGACCAAGATGCCAAGCCGGCCGCCGAGCTTCTCGGTCGCCGCGTCCGCCAGCTCCTTGCTGGCCTTCGAGCTGCCGTCGAGATCCGCGCGGATGAAGTCCGCGCGGCCACCCTGGTCACGGATGCCAGCGACGACGGCCGCGCCGCGCGCCTGGTCCCTGCCGGAGACGATGACGTGGGCGCCCTCGGCCGCGAAGAGCTGGGCGACGGAGCGCCCGATGTTGCTGGTCGAACCTGTTACGAGTGCGGTCTTGCCGCTTAGTCGCTGACTCATGGGACCGACCATATGCAGCCAATTTTGGACTCGCAAGTCCAAAATTCTTGAGCAATTCTGGACTGTCCAGTCCAGGAGTGAGCTAGCCTTGGACCATGACGCTTACGGCGAAGGGGCAGGCGACGCGGCAGCGCATCATCGAGGGCACCGCCGCCCATTTGCGCAGCCAGGACCCAGGCAGCATGACGCTCGACGACGTGCGCGCCATCACCCGGACAAGCAAGGGCCAGCTGTTCCACTACTTCCCCGGCGGGAAGGAGGAACTGCTCTTGGCGGTCGCCCGCCTTGAGGCGGGCCGGGTGCTTGACGACCAGCAGCCCTACCTCGGCACGCTGGACTCGTGGGCCGCCTGGGAGCGCTGGCGCGATGCCGTTATCGCCCGCTACCGCGCGCAGGGCACGCAGTGCCCGCTCGGGTCGCTGATGAACCAGATCGGCAGCGTGCCAGGAGCCGCCGAGGTCTCGACGACGCTGCTGCGGCAATGGCAGGAACAGGTGCGCCGGGGCATCGCCGCCATGCAGGCGAACGGGAAGGTCCGGGCCAGCGTCGACGCCGAGCGCACCGCTGGCGCGTTCATCGCCGGCATTCAGGGCGGGGTCATGGTGCTGCGGACGACGGGCAAGGTCGACCATCTCGCGGCGATCCTCGACGTGCTGATCTCGTACCTGCGCGACGGCCGGTAGCGACAGACGGCAGCCGAACTTTTTGGACGAGCGAGTCCAAACAGTAACCACAATATTGGACTCACGGGTCCATTAATGTGGTTTCCCCGTTCAGCGCGGGGAAGCACGGCGTCAATGCCGCCGAGGCCGCCGGGGGTTGACCGTGTTGCGTAACGGCACTTTCTGGACCTACCCGCTGATCTGCTGATGGTTACTCAGGGTAATTTTTCTGAACTGGATTACTTACAACTCGTAACTGGGTACTGGCAACCATTGTGGTAGTAGTGACTGGTGCTGAGGCATCGCCAAGGCTTCTGCTCGGGCGAAGGTACCGGCTGGACGAACGTATCGCTGCGGGCGGGATGGGTGAGGTCTGGCGGGCCACGGATCTTGTCCTGGACCGGCCGGTGGCGGTGAAGCTGCTGCGCTACCGGTACGGTGCGGGCCGGCTGGAGCTGGCCAGGTTCCGGGCCGAAGCACGGCACGCGGGCTCGCTGTCGCATGCGGGCATCGCGCAGGTCTATGACTACCACGAGGCCGATTCGCCGATCGCTCCTTACCTGGTGATGGAACTGGTCAACGGGTCGTCGCTGGCCAAGCTGCTGGAAAAGGGGCCGGTGGGCCCAGCGCGGACCTTGAACCTGCTCGCGCAGGCCGCGCGAGCGTTGCAGGCCGCGCATACGGCCGGCCTGGTGCACCGGGATATCAAGCCAGGCAACTTGCTGGTCAGCCGGGACGGGCAAGTGAAGATCACTGACTTCGGGATTGCCCATGCGGCCGGGTCCGAGCCACTAACCAGCCCAGGGACACTGATGGGAACGCCGGCATACGTGGCGCCGGAACAGGTCACGGGCGCGCCCGCCACGCCTGCGACCGACCTGTACGCGCTGGGCATCGTGGCGTTCCAGTGCCTTACCGGCAGGCCCCCGTTCACGGGGCCGCCCGTGGCCGTCGCGCTGGCGCACCAGGAGAAGCCACTGCCGCCGTTGCCGCGGTCGGTGCCCAGGGAAGTCGCCGCACTGGTCGCCGACCTGACGAGCAAAGATCCCTGGATGCGCCCGGCCGGCGCGGGAGTGGTCGCCCAGCGAGCAGAGGAACTGCAGACGGCCTTGACCGCGGCGGCCGCCCGACGGCAGCGGAAACACCGCGGGCGCCATATCAGGCAGTCCGCTTACGCCGCCTCCGCGACGTTGGCGGGTGCCGCCATCGCTGCGACCGGGGTGATCTTGGCGGGCATGCACGGATCGGTACCAGCGCACACGCAGTCCGTCCTGCCGACCGTGAGCCACGCGCCCGCCGCCCGCTCGAGCCACCCGGCCCAGCGCGTTGCGCACCCCAGCAGAACCCCGGTCACCATTGCCACTGCGGCACCCGACCGCGGGCAGCAGTCCGCCGTCGGCTCTTCCCAGCCGCGCACGGCGAATGTCGTCGCGACCGAGGCGCCCCCGTCGACCCGGCCCCGGGCGAGAGGCACGACTACACCCAAGCCCACGCCAACGCCTACGAGGAGCTCGACCGGCGGCACGCCGACACCGACCGGTACCCCGACGACGGGCACGCCCACGCCAACCGGAACCCCGCCGAGCGGCACGCCCACCCCGACCGGTACTCCACCGACGGGCACGCCCACACCAAGCGGGACCCCGACAAGCAACCCGCCCAGCCCAACCGCGAGCCCGACAACCAACCCGCCCAGCTCAACAGCAGGCCCGACGAGCGACCCGCCCACACCATCAGGGGGCCCCACGAGCGACCCGCCCACGCCAACGGCTAACCCCACGACGGGCGCGACGAGCCAGTCCGGGAGCCCGGCGAATGAGACGCCCGCGTCAGGCGGGCAGCGGGCTTTACGGTTACAGGGCCGGGAGGAACACGAGCCACAAGGGCGGCGCGGTCGGCCGCCGGTACCTTGCCCGCGCCCGCTTCCGCTCGCTTGCCTGGCGCGGCTGCCCTTCGCCGTGCTGGGTGCGGGCTAGGCTGTCCAGGCGCCTGGTGAGTCCGGCGATTTGCTGCTCCAGGGCCCGCACCGTCGCGGTCAGCGTACGGATTTCCTCTGTGTCGACGCTGGGCGCCGCACTGAAGGTAGCGGTCTCCGTGACGCTGATCTCCGCGACGGCCAGTTCCTCGGCCGCGTCCAGGATGCCGTTCACTGACTCGCCGGTCACGCACTCGGGGAAAAGGCGCAGGTACAGCAGCCAGTACCGCTCGCTCGGCCGGCGAGCGCCGCGCTCCCACGCGTTGATCATGTGCGTCAGACCGCGCAGCGTGGCCAGCGGCTCGTCGGCGGCGGTGATGAACTCACGGGCCAGCCGGGGGACATCCCACCTGCGGGACAGCCGCCACCGGCGCAGGGTCGCACCGTCAACGTAGCGAACCAGCGCGCTGAGCGCGAAGCTGAAAGCGAGCACCCCCGCCACAGTCATAGCTGTAGCCATACGAGCACATTCGGCTATTAGCCCTGCCGTGTCAAGAGAACACCGCATATTCGAACGGGCTGCTGAGGTTAACCGCAGGTCAACTGTAGTGCTTTCATGAGTTACATTGCTCGAAATGACGCTCGAATATGGGCTTAGTCCTTTGGGGTGGCATGTTGCAAATACCGGCCGCTATTTAACGGGAACCGCAGCCGTCTATCCTGTAGATCCTGTCACACGAGTAACATTCTGCAACTCCTATCTTCGGGCCAGGTGTCGCGGTATAGAGGGGGAGCGCGTTCGCTCCCGAGCGCTCCCAGTCGCTCCCCGGTAGCCACTGTTCGCCGCGCGGCCACAGGGTTTGAACTGGACTGGAGCAGATCGAGCGGGACCGCAGGCATCTCCTCAGCAGCGTTATCGGTCACCTGAGCCGGGGCAGGAGGCGAACAAATACCATGAAGCCGCGAGCTAATAGGCTGTACCTCACCACTGGCGAGGTGGCCGCACGACTGGCCGTCAACCCGCGCGCCGTGAAGTGGCTAATCCGCACGCAGCAACTTGTCGCGCAGCGCATCAACGAAGAATTCCTCATCGAGGTTTCTGACTTGGCCGCGTTCATCACCGCGAACACCGTCACGCCGCATCCAAAATTCGAGGGCGGCGTCATCGAATGAATGACCACGGCTTAGTTAACCGTCGCAAAAGACCTTCGTGGAACACTCCGATCTCAGTGGGGGGAGCCGGAGTGAGGCCACCTCGGTGCCTTTTAGGGGGTGGGCACCGAGGTGGCCCTATTTTTGCCTGACCGGGATCCGCTATCGTGGTCCCCGCCACCTATTGATTTGGAAACCATGTCATATGGATTCAAGACGATCGGAGGGCGGGGACAAGGCCGGCCGGCGGCAGCGGGCGCAGGAGATCAGAGACGCCCTGCGCACGGTGAACTCGCAGCTGTCCCTGCTGACCCAGCGCGTCGGCGGTCACCTTGAACTGCGCGGGGCGGACTTCCTGTGCCTTGACCTCATTGGGCTCCACGGCGCGCTCAGCCCGAGCGCGCTGGCCCGGCTCAGCGGCCTGCATCCGGCCACCATGACCGGGATCATCGACCGGCTGGAGGACAGTGGATGGATCACCCGCGAACGCGATCCCGGCGACCGGCGCGGCGTCGTCCTGCATCCCGTGGCCGGGCGGCGCGCCGAGGTGCTCAAGCTCTACGCCGGGATGAGCGCGCGGATGGCCGAGGTCTGCGCGTATTACTCCGACGCCGAGCTTGACCTCATCGCTGGCTTCCTGCGCCGTACCGCGGAGGCGGGCGGTGCCGCCGTCGCGCAACTCGACGCGGACTGACGCTCAGCGGACGCCGGTTAGCTGGTCCCTGATCGCAGCCTCCACGCGGCGCTGGAATCCCGCGATCAGCGCGATCTCGTCGTCGGTGTAGCTCTTGGCGATCTCCCGCCACGCCGCGAGCACCGGCGCGAACGCGGGGGCCACGTCCCGGTGGACGGCGCTCACGATGAGCCGGACGACCACCCGGCGGCGATCGCGAGCATCCCGCTCACGTTCCGCGTAGCCAGCCTGCTCCAGCCGGTCGATCACGCCGGTGATCGACGCGGTGGTCAGCCCGGTTGCCTGGGCTAGCTGCCCGGCGGTCATCGGTCCGCTGAAGCTGAGGATGTTCAGGCAGTTCAGGTCGGTGGCGTTGATCCCGATCCGCTCGGCGGCGGCCTGGCTCAGCAGCTGCATCAGCGCGCCGGACCGGCGGGCCGCGTCGATGTATGAAGCGAGCAGTTCGGCCCGCCCGCCGCCGTCGACCGGAGCCGTCTCCGTCACCTCGCACCGCCGATCTTTAACGTTCCTAGAGGTAGGCCATTCATAGCATCATCGCTCATGAGCTGAAGCCAAGAACGCGTGCGGGTACCAGGACACCCCGGTACCCGCACGCGCTGCGCCGAGTTCGACAGCCAGGTCAGGCGGGGTCGAACGCGGCGGCCCGGCGGGTGTAGCGGGGCAGCCAGACGAACGCGTAGAGCAGGCGGGCCGGCGGCGGCAGTAGCCGCAGGACCTGGTCCCGTGTCTGCGGGGCGGCGGCGGACAGCGCCCATGGGAACATGACCGCTGCCTGGCGCAGGCCGCCCAGCTTCCTGAACTGCTTGTTGATCGCGGTTAGTTCCTCCTGGGTCAGCAGCGAGCTGACCAGCGGGAGCGCGGCGGACTCCTCGTGGGCGAGGTGGCCGAGCAGGGTGGCCTGCAGGCGGGTCAGCAGGTCACTGACCCGCGGTCCCGCGGCATCCAGGGCCAGTGCGTCGTCGACCGCCGCCAGCAGCGGGTCGATGAGGCTGTGCTCCTCTTCCATCGCTTCCATCAGCGCCAGCCCGTCAGCGTTCCCGGCCAGCTTGGCGCGGACCGCGGGCCAGAGCGCCTCGTCCTCCCCGGTGTGGTGGAACGTGAGCTGGTCGCGGAACACTGTCCAGCGCCCACGCGGCGCGGTGCCGCGCCTGGCCGTCTCGATCATCGTGTCGAGGTCGCGCCGGAACGCGTCGTGCACCGCCCGCATGATGATCCAGTCGGCGCGGGTGTCGCGCCCTATCGTTTCCTGGCCGCTCATCGGTGCCATCTTCCTTTCTCGAACCATTACTGACGTGCTGCCACGGACCTCGGGCGGGGACCACCCGCCTGCGTTGTCCCGCTGCCGCGCCGGCCTGGCAGCCACCAGGCGGCCTTGCCGAGGATGGCCACCACGGCGGGGACCAGCAGGGCACGGATGACGGTGGCGTCGAGGAGGATGCCGGCGCCGAGCGCGGTGCCGAGCATCTTGACCTCGGTGGCGGGCGCGGTGGCGAGGGACAAGAAGGCGAGGAAGAGGATGAGCGCGGCCCCGGTGATGAGCCGGCCGGTCCGGGCCAGCCCCTCGATGACGGCGGCCTGGGTGTCGCGGAGCCGCTCGTGTTCCTCGCGGACGCGGGTGAGGATGAACACCTCGTAGTCCATCGACAGGCCGAACAGGAACGCGAAGATGATCAGCGGCACCCAGACGGTGATCGCGCCCGTCCCTGGCACGCCGAACAGCGCCTGGCTGCCGATGCCGCGCTGCCAGATGAGCGTGAGGATCCCGTAGGCGGCCCCGAGCGAGGCGAGGTTGAACACGACCGCCTTCAGCGCCAGCAGCACCGACCGGAAGACCGCCGTCAGCAGCAGGAAGGTAAGCGCGGACAGCACCGCGAGTATCAGCGCGAAGTGCCCGTACACGGCATTGCTGAAGTCACGGTCCAGTGCCCCGGCACCGCCGATCCCGCGCACCGCCGGGTTGCCGCTGACGGCCGCGGTGACCCGGGCCAGCGTGTCCGCGCCCGCGGACTGCCCGGTCTCGGTGACGGGCAGCACGTCGACGATGGCGGTGCCCGCCGCGCGGAAGTCCGCCGCCGACGGGGCGAGCGCCGCGTGGACGCCTGGCAGCCGGCCAAGCTGGGCCGCCACGGCACCGCCGGCGCCGCCAGCGCCGCCGACCCCGCCGGCATTCCCTGGCCCGCCGGAGACGATGACCTCGATCGGGTCGAGCACCCCGGTCGGGATCCCGTCGCGGGTCAGGTCGTCGAGCGCGACCCGGTAGGCGCCCTTCGCGGCCAGCGACGTCGCGCTGACCTCGCCGGTGTGCATCGTGAAGAAGGGCACGATCAGCGCGGCGAGGATGCCGAGGCCGACAACCAGCGCGCCCCACCGGTAGCGGACCACTCCCCTGGCCCAGGCGGCCCACAGCCTGCTGCCCGACCGCTCGGTGCGCCGCCGCGGCCAGTCGAGCCGGTCACCGACGGTGTAGAGGATGATCGGCAGCAGCGTGAGCGCGACCGCTTCTGAGACCAGCGGGATCAGCAGCCCGCTGTAGCCGAGGCTGCGCAGGAACGGCACCGGCACGGCGATCAGGCTGGCCAGCCCGACCGCGACGGCGAAGCCCGAGAACAGCACGGCGCGGCCCGCGGTGGCGACCGCGTTCTCGACCGCTTCGCGGCGGCCCGCTCCCTTCGCGCGCTCTTCCCGCCACCGGGTGGCCAGCAGCAGCGAGTAGTCGATCGCCACGCCGAGCCCGATCAGCGCGATCAGGAACTCCGCGATGAAGCTGATGCTGGTGATGCCGGTCAGCCCGAGCACGAGCAGGAAGGTGGTCAGCACCGAGACGATCGCCACCACGAGCGGCAGCAGCGCGAGGAAGCTAGCGAACAGGAAGGCCAGCACGACGAGCGCGCCGACGCTGCCGATGACCGTCTCGGCGAACACCCCGACCCCGCCCGCCTTGCTGCCGACGGCGAGCTGGTCAAGCCCGGTCGCCTCGGCGGTCGTCCCCGGCGGCGCGGCCGTGCGGACCGCCGCGAGGATCGGCGGCGCGTAGTCGGTGGTCCGGTCGCCGGAGTCGTACGGCGGGAACATCAGCGCGTACGTCGCCCGGCCGCCGTCGGCCACGAACGCGGCGTCGCCGGTGTCCGCGTAGTCCAGGACGCGCAGCGGCCCGGTCGAGTTCGCGGCCGCGAAGGCGCGGCCCGCCTGCGCGAGGTCGAGCGTGCCGCCGTGCGGCGCGGTCAGCAGCACCACGACGGGCGGCGTCACCCCGCCGGTGTGGTAGTACCGCCCGA
>Ga0134126_10009271_pt1 | contig 12399 bp, 12 predicted proteins | sample KB31752_FD_96881 | JGI IMG/M metagenome (GOLD analysis project Ga0134126, IMG submission 96881) | Terrestrial soil microbial communities with excess Nitrogen fertilizer from Kellogg Biological Station, Michigan, USA - KB3-175-2 | ecosystem: Environmental > Terrestrial > Soil > Unclassified ...
CCTGATCGCCGGCGCGCTGCTGGCCGCGCTCGACGATGCGCCGCTCGCGCTCACCGATCACACTTTGGTGAATTTCCGCTTCGCGGTCGCCGACGTGCGGCGCGAGGCCGATGGCCGCACCTATCACGCGCTGGTGCGCTTTCGCGCCGTCACCGAGCCGGCTTAAGAAAGGACAATCGCAATGACTGCTCAGAGAGGCAAAGACCTGCTCGTCAAGATCGTCGACGGGACCGATTACACGACCGTCGCGGGATTGCGTACGCGCAGACTGTCGTTCAACGCCGAAACTGTCGATATCACCAACGCGGAATCCTCGAACCGCTGGCGCGAATTGCTCGACGGCGCCGGCGTCAAGCGCGCCTCGGTCTCCGGACGAGGATTGTTCAAGGATGAGCCGTCCGACGCGTTGATGCGGCAGACGTTCTTCGACGGCACGATCGTCAATTACCAGATCGTCATTCCGGCGTTCGGCACCGTGCAGGGCGCATTCCAGATCGTCAGCCTGGAATTCGCCGGCGAGCACAACGGCGAAATGACCTACGACATGTCGCTAGAGTCCGCCGGCGAACTGACGTTTACGGCGGCCTGATATGGCGAACAAACACCGTGGCGAGATCGAGGCCGAGATCGGCGGCGCCAAGCGCACGCTGGTCCTGACGCTCGGCGCGCTGGCTGAACTCGAAGCCGCGTTCGGCGCCGAGGATATGGTGGCGCTCACGGAGCGCTTCGGCGTGGGCCGCCTGAAGGCGCGCGACTTGATCCGCATCATCGGCGCCGGTCTGCGCGGGGCGGGTGACGTGGCGAGCGACGATGACGTGGCGCAGATGGAAGTCGATGGCGGCGCGCAAGGTTACGTGCGCATCGCCGCCGAGCTGATTGCGGCGACGTTCGGCCCTTAGCTGTCATCGCCCGCGAAAGCGGGCGATCCAGTAGACACGGGGAGCGCAGTGATTACTGGATCATCCGCTTTCGCGGATGATGACCGGAGATAATATGGACGCGCCGATGAATCCCTTTCCCTGGAAGCAGGCGATCGGCTTCGGGCTCGGCGTTTTGCGTCTGGCGCCGGAGCAGTTCTGGCGCATGACGCCGCGCGAACTGGCTTACGCAATCAAAGCGGTGAGCGGCCGCGGCGCGCCGCTCGATCGCGCCGCGCTCGCCGACATGATGACAAGGTATCCGGATGTCCGACATTCTCGACACAAGCGTTAGCGATGCTGCAACGTCCGGCGCCGGTCTCGGCAAGGTGCTCAACGGGTTGAACGCGCAAACCGCCAGTCTCGCGGTGAGCGCCAATGGTTTTGCCAGCGCCATGACGCGCGCCTTCACACAGGCTGCGAGCGGCGGCAAGCAATTCGACGATGTGCTCAAGGGCCTGGCGCTGCGCATTTCGAGCCTGGCGGTGACGCAGGCGTTCAAGCCGATCGCGAGCGGACTCACCACCGGTATTTCCGGCGGTCTCAATCAGGTGTTCGCAGGGCTGTTCAACTCCGGCGGCAGCGTTTCGCTCTCGGCCGGCCTGGGCGCGATCAAGCCATTTGCCTCCGGCGGCGTGATCGGCACACCGACTTATTTCCCGATGTCGTCGGGCGGATTCGGTCTCGCCGGGGAGGCGGGGCCGGAAGCAATCATGCCGCTCGCGCGCGGGCCTGACGGCCAACTCGGCGTTGCGATCAACGGGGGTGGCGCGGCCCCCAACGTCACCGTGCACATTTCGACACCCGATGCGTCGAGCTTCCGCCGCTCGGAGGCTTACGTCACCGGCCAGATCGCGCGCGCGGTGGCGCGCGGGCAACGCAGCCTTTGATCCATGACAGCTTTCCACGAAATCCTGTTTCCGCTCGACATCGCGCTCAAAGGTGCGGGCGGCCCGCAGCGCCGCACCGACATCGTCGCGCTCGGCTCGGGCGCCGAGGAGCGCAATGCACGCTGGGCGCATTCGCGCCGCCGCTACGATGCGGGCTATGGCGTGAAAACGTATCAGGAATTGTCGGACGTCGTGTCATTCTTCGAAGAACGGCGCGGGCGGCTCTACGGCTTTCGCTGGCGCGACCGGCTCGATCATTCGAGCGCGCTCACGGATATTGTAACGGCGACCGATCAGACAATCGGCGTCGGCGACGGCATAACCGCGACGTTCCAGCTCGCCAAGACCTATGGCTCGCTCTATTCGCCCTACCGGCGGCCGATCGTAAAGCCGGTCGATGGCAGCGTGCGTGTCGCCGTCGCAGGCATAGAGGCGGACGAAGGCACGGCCTTTACCGTCGATACAACAAGCGGCGTGGTGACGTTTCTCGCCGGCCACATTCCGCCCAGCGGCGCGGTGGTAACGGCAGGCTTCCTGTTCGACGTGCCGGTGCGCTTCGACACGGATTATCTCGAAGTCGATCTGTCCGCCTTCGCCGCCGGTGCGATTCCGAAAATTCCGCTGATCGAGATCAAGACATGAGAACTATTCCGGATGCTCTGCAAGCCAGGCTCGATAGCGGCGTCACGACGCTCGCCCGCTGCTGGCTGATCACGCGCAACGACGGCGTGGTGCAGGGCTTCACAGATCATGACGAGGACATCGTGCTCGATGCCGTCACCTGCCGCGCCGGTACCGGACTGACCGGCTCGGAGGCGACGCAGAAGCTCGGCATGGCGGTGGACGGGTCGGAGATTTCCGGCGCGCTCGCCGACGAGTCGCTGACCGAAGACGATCTTGCCGCCGGCCGTTATGACGCAGCTAACGTGGAAATCTGGCTCGTCGACTGGAGTGAGCCGGTGCTGCGCGTGCTGCTTGCGAAAGGCAGGCTCGGCGAGGTCAAGCGCGAGGGAAAGGCCTTCACCGCCGAAGTGCGCGGGCTTTCCGATCGGTTGGGGGAAGAATCCGGCCGTCTCTATGCCGCAACGTGCAATGCCGATCTCGGCGACGCGCGCTGCACCATCGATCTCGCCGATCCTGCGTTTCTCGGCCACGGTACGGTGAGTGCGCTCAGCGCGACCTCGACTTTCATCGCCTCCGGCCTCGATGGTTTCGACGACGGCTGGTTCACGGCAGGAAAGCTCACCTTCACCAATGGCGCCAATGCCGGTCTCGCAATGGAAGTGAAGACGCACGTGAAGAATGCAAGCGGCGTCACCATTGCGCTATGGCAGGCGATGCCGCAGCCGATCGTGGCGGGCGATACGTTCGCAATCACGGCAGGATGCGACAAGCGCTTTTCCACCTGCCACGACCGCTTCAACAACGTCGTCAATTTCCGTGGCTTTCCGTTCATTCCGGGCAACGACTTCGTCATCCGCTATCCGGTGCAGGGCGAGCCGGGAAATGATGGAAGCAGTTTGCAATCAGGTTAGCGCAATGCGCGCTCCCTCTCCCTGAAAGGGAGGGGGTCACAGCAGCGCAGCTTCAATGACCCCCACCCGGTTCGCTGCGCGAACCGACCTCCCCCTTTTTGGGGGAGGTAAACAGAAGCTCCGATGCACAATTCACAAATGCCTATCACTCGTACCCTCATCGTCGCCGAAGCGCGCACGTGGATCGGCACGCCGTATTACCATCAGGCGTCGCTTAAAGGCGTCGGCTGCGATTGTCTCGGCCTGGTGCGCGGGGTGTGGCGCGCGGTTGTCGGCGCGGAGCCGGAACACGCGCCAGCTTATGCGCCCGACTGGGCGGAGGCGACCGGCAGCGAAGCATTGGCGCAGGCTGCTGCGCGGCATCTCACTCCGCTTGCGCTTGCTGATTTTCGCGAGGGCGACGTGCTGTTGTTCCGCTGGCGCGCTCATTTGCCGGCGAAACACGCGGCCATTGTCACCGCATCCGATTTTATGGTGCACGCGCATGACGGCGCCGCGGTGGCGGAAGTCGCCATCGCGCCGTGGTGGCGCAGACGGCTTGCTTATGCGTTCCGTTTTCCAAACGTGATTGACTGACTCTCTTTGTCGTCTCCGCCAACAGGGCCCGCGCAACTCGATGACAGGCTCTGGCGCATTGGTGTTAGGTCTGTGTCCCGAGCGCGGCGCAGCGCGCAACGAGGTGGAGCGGTGCGCTGCAGACCCGGAACCTTTCCAAATTCTGGAATTCACGACGGTCCCGGGTTAGCAGCGCAACATTTGATGTTGCGCAGCACCCGGGACACGAAGCTGCGCTCAATCGAGATAGACCATGGCCGCTCTTCTTCTTTCCGTCGCCGGCGGTGCGGCCGGCAGCGCCTTGTTCGGGCCGGTCGGCGCCATTGCCGGCCGTCTCGCCGGAGCCCTCGCCGGCAATGCCATCGATCAATCGTTATTCGCATCGCGCCGCGACGTTGCGATCGACGGTCCCAGGCTTTCCGATCTCACCGTCATGGCCTCGACCGAGGGCGCAGCCGTCCCGCGTGTCTATGGCCGCGCGCGGCTGTCCGGCCAGGTGATCTGGGCGACTAATCTCGAAGAGGTCATCAGCACCAGCACGCAGTCGTCCGGCGGCGGCAAGGGCATGGGCGGCGGGCCAACCGTCAGCACGACCACGACGACTTATTCCTACTTCGCCAATTTTGCGGTCGGCCTGTGCGAAGGGCCGATCGGCACGGTGATGCGCGTGTGGGCAGACGGCAAGCCGCTCGATCTTACCGGCATCGCCATGCGTGTCTATGCCGGCGACGAGACGCAGACCGCGGATCCGCTGATCGTGGCGAAGGAAGGTGACGCGCCCGCTTTTCGCGGACTGGCTTATGCCGTGTTCGAGCGCCTGCCGCTCGCAAATTTCGGCAACCGTATTCCGCAATTGTCGTTCGAAATGGTGCGGCCGATCGGTGAACTTGAACGCATGACGCGCGCGGTGACGCTCATTCCGAGCGCGACCGAATTCGGCTACGAGACGGCAACGGTGGTGCGGCAGCTTGGGCCCGGCCAGTCGGCGGCGGAGAACCGTCATATTACTTATGCGGTGTCCGACGTCGTTGGCGCGCTCGACGAATTGCAGGCGGTGTGTCCGCTGATCGAGCGCGTCGCCATTGTCGTTTCGTGGTTCGGCACCGATCTGCGGTGCGGCGAGTGCCGCATCGCGCCGGCGGTCGATAACCGCGAGAAGGTGACTTACGGCGGCACCTGGTCGGTGGCGGGACTGGACCGCGGCAGCGCCCGGCTTGTCTCGCAAGTCGACAATGTGCCCGCATTCGGCGGCACGCCGTCGGACGATAGCGTGCGTCATCTGATCGCCGATCTGAAGTCGCGCGGCCTCAAGGTCACGCTCTATCCGTTCGTGATGATGGATATCCCGCCGGACAACACGCTGCCCGATCCTTGGACCGGCGCGGCGGCGCAGCCGGTGTTTCCGTGGCGCGGGCGCGTGACCTGCGATCCGGCGCCGGGGCAGGCCGGTTCGCCAGACGCGACGAGTGTCGCCGCCGATCAGGTCAATGCGTTTTTCAGCGGCGGTGCGGACACCTGGAATTACCGCAACTTCATTCTGCATTATGCCGCGCTCGCAGCGCAGGCCGGCGGTGTCGATGCCTTTCTCATCGGCTCGGAACTGAAGGCGCTGACGCGGGTGCGGGCGGCGCCCGGCGTTTATCCCGCAGCCGATGCACTGGCGGCACTTGCTGCAGATGTGAAGGCCATCGTCGGCAGCGGCACGGCCGTCACCTATGGCGCCGACTGGACCGAATACGGCGCGCACGTCGTCGGCGCCGGCGCGAGCGAAGTGCGGTTTCCGCTCGATCCGTTGTGGGCCTCGGCCTCGATCGACGCCATCGGCATCGACTACTACGCACCGCTTGCCGACTGGCGCGGCAACGCCAACGAGCTCGACCGCGCGATTGCCGACAGCCCTTATGACATCAATTATCTCGCCGGCAATCTCGCGCGTGGCGAAGCTTATGACTGGTTCTATGCCGACGATGCCGCACGCGTTGCGCAGACGCGCACGCCGATCACCGATGGGCTCGGCAAGCCGTGGGTCTTCCGCCAGAAGGACATCCGGAATTTCTGGCAGCAAGCTCACTACGAGCGTGTCGATGGCGTCGAGCTCGAAACGCCGACCGCCTGGGTGCCGCAGTCGAAGCCGGTCTGGCTCACGGAAGTCGGATGCCCGGCGGTCAATAAAGGCGCAAATCAGCCGAGCGTATTTCCCGATCCGAAATCGTCGGAGAACGCGCTGCCGTATTTTTCCAGCGGCAAGCGCGACGATCTGATCCAGCGCCGCTATCTGCAATCCGTGCTCGGCGCGTTCGATCCGGCGTTCGGCGCCGCGGCGCTCAATCCGGTTTCGGCGGTCTATGGCGGGCGCATGATCGACCCGTCCGCGATCCATCTGTGGGCCTGGGACGCGCGGCCTTATGCGGTGTTTCCGGCCGCGAGCGACGTGTGGCGCGACGCCGTAAACTGGCAGACGGGGCACTGGCTCACCGGCCGCTTCGGCTCGACGCCGCTCGATGCGCTGGTGCCGGCGATCCTCGCCGATTGCGGCATCACCAACGTCGATGCCGGTTCGCTCGGCGAAGGCCCTGGCGGCTATGTGGTGGACCGGCCGATGGCGCCGCGCGCCATGCTCGATCCGCTGGCGCTCACGTTTTCCTTCGATGCGACGGAGGAGGGCGGCAATCTCACGTTCCGCGCACGCGGCGGCAACACGGTTGCCGAGCTTGACGAAGACGATCTCGTCTTGCCGGACGACACGGCGCCGGCGCGCGTGACGCGCGCACAGGAGACCGACTTGCCGCGCGAGGTTTCGCTCGCCTTCACCGATTTCAATGCCGACTACCAGCGCGGGGCCGTGATGTCGCGGCGGCTGGTCGGCGGCTCGGCGCGCAGCGCCAGCGCCGAAATTGCCATGACCGCCGACGATACCGAGGCGGAGCGGCGCGCCGACATTTGGCTGCAGGATGTGTGGGCCGGGCGCGAGAGTGCCGAATTCGCGCTGCCGCCGAGCCGGCTTGCGCTGGCGCTGGGCGACGTGGTGGGGCTGACCGTCAACGGACGGCGGCGGCTCCTCGAAGTGCAGGAAATCACCGACACGGAAAGCCGCGCGGTGACGGCGCGTTCGATCGATCCGGAAGTTTTCGACCTGCCGCTGGCGCCGCCGCACCGGCGCACGCCTGCTTCGCCCGCCGCGCTCGGGCCGGTGCATGCGGCGGTGCTCGATCTGCCGACGCTCGACGACGCGCAGCCGCCGGTGCTGATGCGGCTCGCGGTGTTCGCTGATCCGTGGCCCGGCCCGGTCGCAGTGTGGACGGCAACGGACGATGTCAATTTTCAGCGCGCGGCGCTGGCGGCGGCGCCGGCGACCGTCGGACAGACGCTCGACGATCTGCCGGCCGGTCCGGCTGCACGCTGGCACGAGGCGCGCTTTCGCGTGCGGCTTTATGGCGGCGTGCTTTCGTCCACCGCCGACAGCGCGGTGTTGTCCGGCGCCAATGCGGCGGCCGTGCAGCGCGCCGACGGTGCCTGGGAAGTGATCCAATTCGCCAACGCCGAACTGGTCGGCGAGCGGACCTATGAATTGTCCCGGCTGCTGCGCGGGCAACTCGGCAGCGAGGGAGCGATTGCGCCGACGCTGCCGGCGGGCTCGCCGTTCGTGTTGCTCGACCGTAATATTGTCGATGCGGCAAGCGGTCTCAATGCGCTGGAGCGCGGGCTGCAATTGCGCATCGTCGCGGCCGGCCGCGACACCGGCGACGCGAGCGCGGTTACGCTCGAAGCGACGCCGCATGCGACGTCCCTGCGGCCGCTGGCGCCGGTGCATCTCGCGGCCAAGCGCGGCGACGACGGCGTCAGCTTTACCTGGATCCGCCGCGCGCGCTTCGACGGCGACAGCTGGGAGGGCGAGGTGCCGCTATGCGAAGACCACGAAGAATATAACGTCGATATTCTTTCCGGCACGACCGTTGTGCGCACGCTCGCTGTGTTATCGCCGGGCGCGCTTTATGCCGCCGCCGACGAGATCGTGGATTTCGGCGCGCCGCAGGCCGCGCTGACGATCAGCGTGACGCAACTTTCCGCCACCGTCGGCCGCGGCTTCGCGGCGCAGGCGAGGCTGACGCTTTGATCCTTCCCGCGTGCTGGGAGCGGTGAATCCAGCAATCACTGCGCGGACGGAGGCTACTGGATCATCCGCTTTCGCGGATGATGACAGCAGAAAAGCCGTAGCCGAATCTCTCATCTGTCATCGTCCGCGAAAGCGGACGATCCAGTAAACGGCTGCCTCCCGAAAGAAATTTTGACGTTTGCGATTACTGGATGCTCCGCCTTCGCAGGGCATGACGAGTCGGAATTTGCTGCCGTTGGATAAGGAATTTTCCATGACCGACACCACCAATCTCGGCCTGCCGTGCATCGAAGCCGCGCAGGCGCAAAAGCACGTCACGCACAACGACGCGTTGCGCATGCTCGACGCGCTGGTGCAACTCGCGGTGCTCGACCGCGATCTCTCCGCGCCGCCATTGTCACCCGTCGACGGACAACGCTGGATCGTGAAAGCGCCCGGCACCGGCGCCTGGGCCGGCCACGACAACGCGATCGCCGCGTGGCAGGACGGCGGCTGGAGTTTCTACACGCCGCAAACCGGCTGGCTCGCTTATACGCTCGACGAGGGCGCGATGATCGGCTGGGATGGCAGCGCCTGGACCGATGCCATCGCTGTGCCCGCCATCCTCAACAACATGGCGCAACTCGGCATCGGCACCGCGGCGGACGCAACCAATCCGCTGAGCGCGACGCTCAACAATGCGTTGTTCGCCGCGAAGACCGTGGCGGACGGCGGCGACGGCACGTTGCGCTACAAATTGAGCAAGGAAACGGCGGCCGATACGCTGTCGTTTCTGTTTCAGAATAATTTTTCCGGCCGCGCCGAGATCGGCCTCACCGGCGACGACGATTTTCACTTCAAGGTGTCGCCGGACGGCACGAACTGGATCGACGCGCTCAGGATCGCAGCCGCGACTGGCGCGATCAGCTTTCCGGTAAGCGGCACGAGCCTGCGCCAGCGGCTGACGGCGGCGCGCACGTATTACGTCGATGCCGCCGCCGGCTCGGACAGCAATGACGGCCTGGCGGCGGGATCGGGCCGCGCCTTCGCGACCGCGCAGCACGCGGTCGACATCGTGTTCGGCACGCTCGATCTCGGCGGCAATAACGTCACCATCCAGCTCGCCGACGGCACCTACGGGACGGTGGCGCAACTCTCGCCGCAGGTCGGCGCGGGGATTGTTACCATTCAAGGCAATTTGACGACGCCGGGGAATGTTGTTGTGGCGGCGACTGGTGGCGGAGTGCATGCGGTCGACGCACGGAATGGAGCGGTGCTGGCGCTTGTCGGGTTCGAAGTTCGGTCTGCCGCAGCTCGCGGGGTTCATGCGTCAAGATATAGCTTGATTACCTTCTCAAATTTACGTTTCGGCGCATGCGCGGATTGCGAGATTGAAGCTTCTGATCTTGGATATGTTCAAGCGACGGGAAACTATACGATCGTCGGTGGGGGAAACAGCGGAGCTCATTGGAAAGCAGTCGGCAATGGTATCATACGAGTGGGGAACGGTTGGATTGTTACGATATTGACGCCGCAGAATTATACCGATGCTTTTGCGTCCTCTTTAACGGGTGCCAACATTATCGTGAGCAGCACGTCATTCGTAGGATCAGCTACAGGAAAAACTTACGATATCCAATCCAACAGCGTCCTACAGCTTACTGGCCTGACGTTGCCGGGAAATGCGGCTGGCGTGACTTCAACCGGCGGTCAGGTGATATGACAGACACCGATTTCAACCCTCTTAACTGGTACTGGCAGATCGGTGCCGACGCTCAGAATATCCATGCGCTGGAAGCGGTGATCTTGCTGATGCTGCCGAAACAGCGATCAACGCCAATGCATCGGCGCGCGCCGCCGTTCCACACTGCAAGTTCGATTTATGCCGATGACCCGGAATCGCGCTCGCTGCTCACATCGGTCGGCGCTAACCCAATGTAACTCTTACGCCAGATACTGGCATCTGACGGGCTAGATCAATGCTCAAGAATCATCATGTCTTGATGAAGCAAGCCATATACTGAGATCGAGGATGGCCCCACGCACCTATATATTCCGCTTTCCACGGCAAGCCATTACAACAATCGCTCAAATCCGAAAATCTGTGATGATAGGGGTCGCGCGCAGCATGCGTAATCCCGCCGTGTTGGTGCTTGTGCGGCTGTGAATCCGGATGTCCATCCGGAATCTCAAAGAATGTCACGTAGAAACGGCCACTTTCTACCATTGCAGTGTGGAGCCGCTCCAGACAGGTACGGAGAAAAGTGGCAGGAAGATGCGTGAATACCGATTGCGCCAGCGCAAAATCGAAAGGCTTGACGCACCACGAAAAATCAAATGTGCCATCGGCGATCAAGTGAGACTTGGGCAATTTGTCCGCCAGCCCTTCACGCGCTACTTCGATTTCATAGCCCGCGCGCAACAGCGGCTCGTTGAGGTCCGTGCCAAAATAGTTATTCGGATCAAGGTATCGCACAAACTTCACGCCGCCGCGCAGACTGCCGCAGCCGATATCGAGAAGTCGATGCCGTGGCTGCAATCCTTGCGCGATCAGAAAATCCAACTGAAGCTGCCCAATCTCGTCCCACATCCCGCCGATGAGGCTGCGATGTTCGCCATTGGCCACGGCGGTGTCGATCGCATCAGCATTGTAATAATGGGACGGCGCTGGGGACGCATGCCAATACTGCGGATCGAGCAATCCCATCGCGCGCAGATCTGGCACTTGATTCGCGTAGCGCGTCTTTAGCAGCGTCATGACATCTTCGTTAATCGCGAGCGGTTCAGGTGCTTCGTCCGTCACGGCGTTGCGTACGCACTCTCCTGTGGACCCGATGATGTTGCGAGCATCATCGAAAATGAATTTCTGCCACGCCTCGGCGTTTTGGCGTCGGCATATACCCCAATCGTACGTGCCACCATTCACGGTTTTCAGTGGCCACGTACCGGCCGGCACGGCAAGTCCGAGAAAATCGAACAGCGATTGAAGTCCATCTTGCGAGTGCGTGAATGCTTCAAACTCAAGTACGAGCATCTGTTCGCGCGCGAAGTTCTCAAGATATAGACCGAGATAACGCGCATAATCGCCGAATGCGAGGATGTCGCGATATTTTGGTGACGCTTCCGGATCATCGAGCATAATCGGAATGCCGACATTCGGATGAATGCACGGAATTTGTCCGTGTCGCAGGTAATGCAGATAAGAGGCGACTGCGCGCTCGGCCGGATCGCGCAGGATCGCGATCAGTTTGGCATCCGGCGAATGCGATTTGATGCGCGTCGGCACTTCAGGCCGACCGAGGTAGGAGGGGTGCTTGATGCCCTTAAGCTTGTCCGCATCACCCTCCGAAAAATAAAGATCGAGACGCTCGCGTTTTGGAAAAAACGGATCGCGAAAATAACGAACCTCGTTGACAGGCATCGTCACGTGCGGTGACCGCCGCAGTCGGTCGACGAGCAACGTCGTGCCTGATTTCTCGGCGCCGATAATGACGAAGTCTAGTTGAATCATTCAGCCACAATCAAAAATCCGCGTCTTTATTCGCGTGAAACCTTAGCATGCTTCTCTTCCAAAATTAGCCTTTGCTGATCGCGCAGCTTTAGCAATCTAAAAATCCAGAAGATCGATCATGTCATCCTCATCCTACGAGGCCGCTCTCGCGCGCGTGCTCGCGCACGAAGGCGGCTACACCAACAATCCCGCCGACCCCGGCGGCCCCACCAATTTCGGCATCACGATAGCGGACTACCGCAGATACGTGAAGCCGGGCGCGACGGCAGCCGACGTGCGCGCGATGACGGCGGACGAGGCGAAGGCGATCTACCGCGCGCGCTACTGGGATGCGCTAGCCTGCGATGATCTGCCCGCCGGCGTCGATTACGCCGTGTTCGATTACGGCGTGAACAGCGGCATCGGCCGCAGCGGCAAGGTGCTGCGCCGCATGCTCACGCTGCCGGACAACACCGGCGTCGTGGACAATGCGGTGATCGCGGCGGTGGCACAGGCCGATGCCCGGGCGCTGGTTGCCGCGATCTGCGACGAGCGCCTGCGCTTCCTGAAATCGCTCAAGACCTGGCCGGTGTTCGGCAAAGGTTGGAGTAGCCGCGTCGCGGACGTGAAAGCTTTTGCGCTTGTGCTGGCGTCCGGCGCGCCCCGGAATGACCGGAACGACGAAAGCGAATGACGAGTGAAAGGATGAGAAACAATGTGGGATAAAATCAAAAGTTGGTTCAGACATTCGCTGACGATTCTGTGGGCGCGCGCGGTCGCGTTCGGCGGGCTGCTGCTCGCGAGCGGGCAGGCGCTGATCGCCGATCCGAACGTCAACGATGCGATTCATGCGCTGCTGCAGCCGAGGCTCGTTCCTTATTACGTGATTGCGATCGGTCTCGTCACCGAGCTCGCGCAC
>Ga0134126_10009272_pt1 | contig 12399 bp, 9 predicted proteins | sample KB31752_FD_96881 | JGI IMG/M metagenome (GOLD analysis project Ga0134126, IMG submission 96881) | Terrestrial soil microbial communities with excess Nitrogen fertilizer from Kellogg Biological Station, Michigan, USA - KB3-175-2 | ecosystem: Environmental > Terrestrial > Soil > Unclassified ...
CGGTGGTCGGCGGTGATCACGAAAAAGGTGTCGGCGAAATAGGGTTTGGCCCGCGCACGGCGGATGAAATCGCCAATTGCCCAGTCGGTATAGGCCACCGCACCTGCGCGCGTGTGGTTGGCAAACTTCACGCGATCGTCGGGGAAGGTGTAGGGCCGATGGTTGGACGTCGTCATCACATGCAGGAAGAACGGCTTGCCCTCGGCGTGGATCTGGTCCATCTGGCCCAGCGCCAGCGTATACAGGTCCTCGTCGGCCACTCCCCAGACGTTCTGGCCGTGGATCGTCGCCGTCTTTGGAATGTCCCGACGATCCACGTCGCGGTAACCGTTGTGGCCGAAGAAATAATTCATGTTGTCGAACTGGCCGTAACCGCCATAGACGAAGTCCGACTGGTAGCCGCGGTCATTGAAGATACTGGCCAGGGAGAACAGGTCTTCGTTGTTGTGTTCGCGGACCAGCGAGTCTCCCGGGGTCGGCGGCACGGACAGCGCCAGCGCCTCCAAGCCCCGCACCGTGCGCGTGCCGTTCGCGTACAGCCGGTCGAAAAATACGCTTTGGTCGACCAGCGAATCCAGGTACGGGGTGAGGTGCTCGGTGTTGCCGAACGTACCCAGGTAATCGCCCGAGAGGCTCTCCACGCTGATCAACACAACGTTGAGGTGCTTCTCCGGGCCGACGTGGCGGATCGCCCGCGTGAGGTCGCGCGGATCGTCACTGATGAAGCTGGCGTCCGGCGTCTGCAGCAGTCCGCGCAATCGTGCATACGCCTGGTCATCGGGCAGCGTGCGATAGAACTTCGCGTAGTCCAGGTGGCTGCTGCGGAAGGCGGCAAAGAACTGGTATATGCCGTTGCCGGCCAGCTCGTTGACATAGTTGTTCGCGGTCCGGTCCTTCATGGCGCCATTGACTGCAAACACGGAGACCACGGTGAGCACCAGCCACAGCAGCACCACCTTGCCGCGCTGCCACAGCCGGCTGCCGGGATCGCGCACGCGCAAGCCGCGCCGGCCGACGAAGAACACCACCATGGCCACCACCACCAGCAGCGCCAACCAGCGCCCGACCGGATACGACTCCTGGATGTTGCCGATTACCTCGGTGGTGTAGACCAGATAGTCCACGGCGATGAAATTGAAGCGCGCGCTGAACTCGTTCCAGAACACCAGCTCGGATGCCGCCACGAAGAGCAGGCCGTAGACCAGCAGCAGGCCAAACGCGTACAGCACCCATTGTCCCAGCCGCGAGGTATACGTGAACGCCGCCAGTGGCAACACGAACAGGAAGGGCAGGATCGCCGGCCAGGTCACCTTGAGGTTGGCGTGGTAGATCAGGTGCAGGCTGGTCACGCACAGGAAGCAGGCCAGCGCCACGCCGCAGGCGTACAGCAGCCAGCGCAGCAGCGGTGGCATGGCCCCGGAACGCGTCGGCACCAGCCACAGGAACAACACCAGCGGCCACGCCAGGTAAAGGAACGTCACCAGGTCGTAGCCCAGGCCGACCCCAAACACATACAGCAGGTTCAGCGGCGTGTGCGCCACGCTGTCGCCGGACATGACCAGCAGCACGATCCGCGTGGCCAGGCAGATCGCCAGGTAGGTGAATGCCAGCCACCACAGGGGCCGGTAGCGCTCGCGCAAGGGCGAAGGGGGACTGAAGAGCTTGGCCACGAACGGCTCCATCGACGATGAGGGTGACCGATTCCCGCAATCGGCAAGGCGTCCGCACTTTATACCGTGGATTGGGCTCCCGCATGGCTGGCCTTCACCGCGGCAATCGCTGCAATCCGTGCCGCACGCATCGCCTCGCCAATCGCCGGCCCGGTCAGTCCGGCAGCAGTGAACTCCGCCGCCTCGACCCCGAGCGCCGCGGCGTGGGCCGCACGCAGATACCCAGCTTGCGGGTAGGCATCGTCCTCGTGGCCCAGGCGGCCCCGCTTGTCAGCCAGGCACGCGGCGAGGAACGGCTCCAGCCGTTGCGGCCGGCGCAGCGCATCGAGCGCACCCAGCAGTTTCAGCACCGTGGCGGGTTTCAGTTCCAGCGCACGATGCACGTTCAAGTGCTCGCGGCACACGTGCTCGGCCAGCACCGCGTGTTCGGTCGGCACCTTGAGCCGCGCGCACAGCGCGCGCAATGGCGCCACCCCGCGCTGCTCATGGCCGACATGTCGCGGCCACTCGGTGACCGGGGTCAAGGCCTTGCCCAGGTCGTGGGTCAGCGCGCAGAAGCCGACCAGGTCATTGCCGGGGGCAATCCGCGCGGCGGCATCGAGCACCAGCTCGAGGTGTGCGCCGGTGTCGACCTCCGGATGGAATTCCGCGCGCTGCGGCACGCCGTACAGTCCATCCACCTCGGGCAATAGCACTGCCAAGGCCGCGCACTCGCGCAGCACGCGCAGGAACGCCGAGGGCCGGTCTTCGGCCAAGGCCTTGCGCAGCTCGGTCCATACCCGTTCGGCCACCAGGTGCCCCACCTCCCCGGCGTCGACCATACCGCGCATCAGCGCCATGGTTTCCGCCGCCACGGTGAAGCCCTGCGCGGCAAAACGCGCGGCAAAACGCGCCACGCGCAGCACGCGCACCGGATCCTCGGCAAACGCCGGCGACACGTGGCGCAATACCCGGTCGGCGAGGTCACGCGCACCGTGATGCGGGTCGATCAGCCGTCCGTCGGCGTCCTGCGCCATGGCGTTGATGGTGAGGTCGCGCCGCGCCAGATCCTGCTCCAGGGTCACCGTGTCATCGGCCTGGAAGACGAAGCCGTGATAACCATGGCCTTGTTTGCGTTCGGTACGCGCCAGCGCGTATTCCTCACCGGTGCGCGGGTGCAGGAACACCGGGAAATCCTTGCCCACGGGCTTGTAACCCTCGGCCAGCATCGCCTCGGGCAACGCGCCCACGACCACGTAGTCGCGGTCCACCACCGGCCGCTGCAACAAGCGATCGCGGACCGCGCCACCAACGAGATAGATCTGCATGGATCGATTGTGCCACGCACGCGCCATCGACTCGCCGCGCCGTGACCGGCCGGCAAACCGTGGCGAGCCAGCCCACATTGCCCATTGAGCGCCCGGATGGCTACTAGACTAGGGCGCGACACACGGGGAGGAACCACTCCGTAATACGTTCGCGAAGCGTAGCGGGCCGGGCGCGGCCAAGGGAATGTGCATGTACGCAATACAGATCGTCGACATCGGCAAACCATTGCAGGGGCGCGAGCTGCCAGTGCCGGAACCCGGACCGGGCGAGATCCGCGTCAAGGTGCAGGCGGCGGGCATTTGCCATTCGGACGCGCACTATCGCGATGGCACGGGCCACGTGGCCTTTCTGCCCCTGACGCCGGGCCACGAGATTGCCGGTGTGGTCGACCAGTTGGGCGCCGGCGTCGACGGCGTATGCGTGGGCGAGCGCGTGGCCTTGCACTATCTCCTCACCTGCGGCCGTTGCGACTACTGCAGTCGCGGGCTGGAGCAGTTCTGCACCAGCGTGCGCATGCTCGGCAAGGATGCGCCGGGCGGCTACGCCGAATACGTCGTGGCGGCGGCACGCAATGCGATCCCGGTGGCCGACGGCGTCAGCATGGCCGAGGCGGCGATCATGATGTGTTCCAGCGCCACGGCCTTCCACGCCCTGCACCAGGCGCGGCTGCGCGCAGGCGACAGCGTGGCGGTGTTTGGCGCCGGCGGCCTGGGCCTGTCCGCAGTGCAATTGGCGCGGGCCTGCGGTGCCGGCGCGGTATTCGCGGTGGACATCGAGCCGGCCCAACTCCAGGCCGCGGCAGCCCATGGCGCGATCGCCATCGACCCGGCCAATGGCGCACCAGAGCACCAGCTGCGCGTTGCCACGCAGGGGCGCGGGGTGGACGTGGCGCTGGAATTTGCCGGCTTGCCCTTGACCCAGCAACAGGCCGTGGCGGCGCTGGCCGTGCACGGCCGCGTCGCGCTGGCGGGGATTTCACGGGCGACGTTCGCGGTGGACAGCTATGCGCATGTGATCAACCGCGAAGCCCGCATCGTCGGCGTGTCCGATCACCTGCGCAGCGAGCTGCTCACCTTGATGGAATTCACCCGCCGCGGCGTGCTCGACCTGAAGAGCGTCATCACCGATCGGTTGGCGCTCGATGCCGGACAGATCAACCATCGCCTGGACGCCTTGGCGACGTTCCATGGGCAGACGCGTTCGGTCATCGAGCTGGCCTGAACGCGGCGCGGCCAGGCTCGTGATCGGTCGCCGCTGCGGGAAGCCTCAGTGCGCCGCGCCACCAAAGACGGCGACGCACTCGATTTCCACCTGCGCGCCAATGGCCAGGCCGTTGACGCCCATCGCGCTGCGCGCCGGATACCGGCCGTGGAAGTAGGTCTTGTAGACCTCGTTGAACTCGTCCCACTTGGACATGTCGGCGAGCATCACCGTGCACTTGACCAGGTCGCGCATGCCCAGGCCCTGCGTCTCCAGCACGGTCTTGATGTTGTCCATGGCCTGCCGTGCCTGGGGCTTGATGCCGCCTGGCACGAGCTGCATGGTGCCGGGCACGATGCCGACCTCGCCGGACAGGTACAAGGTGTTGCCGACGCGGACCGCCTCGGAGAACGGCAGGCCCTGGCCCACGACCTTGCCCGAGTTCAGGAACTCCACCTTGGGGGGCGATTGTGCCCAGGCCGCGCCGGCAAGCCCGCAGCCGAGCAAGGTTGAAAGCAGCAGGGATCCAATCTTCATGGCGCGACTTCCTGTAGATGGGGAACACCGGCGCCCGTGCCGTCGCGCAACGCGGGAGGGAAACGTCAAGACCCGGTTGCGCGCTTCATGGCGCGGGGCGGAGCGGGAAAGACTGGCACGGGACATCGCGAGCCATCGTCCAGTAACGGCGCCAGGGCGTCAACATGGCAGAAGGCGGGCGGTCGCGACGGCCCCGGACACCGCACCCGCCACAAGCCACGTTCGAAGGCCGCGCGTCAGCCGACCGGAGCCTGCGCTGCGGCAGGCACTGCGGTAGGCGCTGCAGCAGGCGCCGGACAGGCAACGGCGGTGCGCGGCGTCTGCGCGTTGGGCACGGCGTAAGGCTGGCCAATCGCGTCCATGCGGATGGACAAGGGCACGGCATCGCCATTGAGGCGCCAGTCGTAGATGACGCTGAAAGCCATGACCCGCGCCACGTACTCGCGGGTTTCCTTGTACGGGATCGTGGCCACGAAGATGTCCGGTGCAAGTCCGCCGCGCTCGGCGACCCACTGCGCCACGCGGTTTGGTCCGGCGTTGTAGGCAGCGCTGGCGAGCCACGGGGAACCGCCGAAACGCGCGGCCACCTGGGCCAGGTAGCGCGTGCCCAGCACGATATTGACGTCCGGGTCATACAGGCTTTGCGCCCCACCCCACGGCAGGCCGTTGGTCTTTGCCACCCGCGCCGCGGTGGACGGCAGCAGTTGCATCAGGCCACGGGCATCGGCGCCCGAGCGCGCATCGCTCATCCAGGCGCTCTCGGCGCGCAGGATGCCGTAGGCCCACGGCGGATAGACGCCCGCCTCGCGCGCCTGCACCACGAGGCCGTCCTGGCTCGCCAGCGGGAAACGCAAATCGTAGAGTTGCAGGGCATCGCCGCTGCTGTAGGTGAAGATGGCGCGGTCGTACCAGCCCCGCTGGTTGGCCAGCTTCGCGGCAACGCGCTTGCTGGCCTCGTCGCTGCCGCGCAGCGCACGGGTCCACTCGCGGCGGGCATAGGTGGGCAAGTCCACCGCAAAGAGCTCGAAGGCACGGCGCAAACCTGCATTGGCCAGCAGGTCGCGCTCGCGCTGCGGATCGGTGGCAAGCGTCGCCGGGCACAAGGCATAGGGCTGGCTTACCTGATCCGCCGCCAGGAAACCGAAGAACGTGGGCTGGTCGGCGAGCGCCGCATAGTCCTGGCGAGCCTCTGCCGCGTGTCCGATGGCGGCGAGCGCACGTGCGCGGAAATACCGCCACTCGCCATCCTGTCGCTCGCTTTCCGGCATGGCTTCGATCGCGGCCAGGACTTCGGGCCAGGACTGCCGCGCCAGGGCGACGCGCACGCGCCAGGCGCGCGTGGCCGGGGACTGCGCGGCCGCCGGCAGGGCCGCCAGCACGGCCAGCGCCTGGTCGTCGAAGTCGGTGGCATGGAACAAGGCAAGCGCATGCAGCACCTGGTTGCGCTGCTCCACGCTGAAGGCGAAGCGGCCTTGCAGGTCCTGCCAGGCGCGGTCGGCGTTGCTGACCTGGCGGCGCGCAAGCTGGGTCAGGGCCAGGGTGGCAGCTTGCCGATAGCGCGGAGCATCCGGCCATTTGGCGGCGGCGCTCACGGCCGCGACCGGGTCGCGCAAGGCCAGGGCCAGGGCCAGCGCATCCGGGGACTGGCCTGCCGGCAACCAGCCAGCCAGCGCGGCAATCGTGCCACCTTGGCCGGCCGTGGCCGCGCGGTCGATGCGGTCCCACAATCGCGCAGTGGTGAGCAGGCCCTGCGCCTGCGCGGCACGCAACACCGGGTCACACGACGATGGCAGGGCCGCGCGGGTCCACAAGGTCGCCAGGTCGGCGTCGAAATCCAGCGCCTCGCCGCGGCTCAGGCGCGCCTGCAAGGCGTCGCACGCCAACGTGTCGCCGAGGCCCGGCTGGTACATCGCGCTGAAGCTGCTCCAGTCCTGGCGGCGGGCCAACTCCAGCAGGAAATCGCGGCGCAGGTCTTCGGCCGGAAGCCAGTCCGGATAACGGCGCAGGTAAGCCTCGACCACGGCCGGATCGAGTTGGCGCAAATCATGTTCCAGCGCCGCGGCTTCCAGGTAGGGATACAAGGGATAGTCGGCAAGGCCGGCCGCCAGCGTGCGCCATTGCGCGTCGCCGGCCTGCGCCGCCGCATAGGCCTGCATGAAGGCCTGGCGTTGGCCGGTATCGACGTCCGCGGCACGCAGCGTGCAGACCGGCGACAACCAGACCACGGCGAGCAGCAGGCCGCTCCATGCGGCGCGCCAGGGCGAGGTGACAGACATGGCGGCTCCCAGACGAAACGCCGGGCATTGTACGGGACCGCGCTTGAACCGCACCGCACCCCAAACCCGACACCCCGCCGCGGGCTCCGATGCGGCGGCGTGGCCGTGGCCGTGGGCTGCTAAGCTGGGCGCGTTTTTTTGGCAACGGATCGACATGGCAGCGCCAGTGGGGTTGCGTGGCATGCGCGCATGGATGTGGCTGGCCCTCGGCGTTATGGCGGCCGCCGCCGCTTGGGGCTGGTGGCGCCTGGGGCAGCCGGTGACGCTGCCCGATGCGCCGTCGGGGCGCATTGCCTGTGTCTCCTACGCGCCGTTCCGCCTGCCCGGCGAAAGCCCCCTCGACGTGCACGCCTTCGTCAGCCCCGAGCGCATCGATGCCGACCTGCAGGCCTTGTCGCGGCGCTTTGATTGCGTGCGCACGTATTCGCAAGGCCAGGGCCTCGGCGCCGTGCCAGCCATCGCCCAGCGCCACGGCATGCAGGTGCTCATGGGCATCTGGCTCGGTCGCGACCGCAAGGTCAACGCCGAGCAGATCCGCCTCGGCATTGCCGCGGCCCACCGCTATCCCCAGGTGTTGCGCGGCATCGTGGTTGGCAACGAGGTGCTGCTCCGCGGCGACCTGTCCGAGGCCGCGCTGGCCGGCTACCTGCGCCAGGTGCGCGCTGCCGTCAGCGTGCCGGTGACTTACGCCGACGTGTGGGAATTCTGGTTACGCCACTCCGACCTGGCCAAGGTCGTGGACTTCGTCACCATCCACATCCTGCCGTACTGGGAGGACCACCCGGTCGGACCCGAGCACGCTGTGCAACACGTCGCCGCGGTGTACGCCAGGGTGCGCGCGGCATTTCCGGGGCAGTCGGTGATGATTGGCGAAACCGGCTGGCCGAGCGCCGGGCGGCCACGCCAGACCGCCGTGCCGAGCGTGGTGAACGAGGCGCGCTACCTGCGCGAATTCCTCGATTACGCGGCCAAGGTGCACATGCCGTACAACGTGATCGAGGCCTTCGACCAGCCCTGGAAGCGGGACCTGGAAGGCACGGCCGGTGGCTATTGGGGCATCTTCAACGCGCAGGCCGAACCGAAGTTCAGCATGACCGGCCCCGTCACCGAAGTGCCGCGGTGGTGGCTGGGCTGGCTGGCCGGTGGGCTGGGCGCTTTGCTGTTCCTCGGCTGTGGCGGCGGCGAGCGTCGGCGTGGTGGCTGGATCGCCCTGGCCTTGGCCGGGTTCGCCAGTGGCGCCGTCCTGGCCTGGCAATACCGGCAGGTCGCCCTCGCCGCGCGCGACTGGTGGGAATGGACGGTCTCGCTCGGTGCCTGCGCTGCGGCCCTGGTGACCGTCCTGCTCCTGGCGCGCACTTTCGCCGCATACCTGGCTGGCCGGCTCGACGAGACGCCGGCAACCATGGACGAACCACCGCAGTGGACGCCGTCGGGCAATTGGTGGTCCTGGTTGCAGGGCGCCTGGCTGCTTGCCCTGGCGTACTACGGTCTGTTGCTGGCCTTCGATGGCCGCTATCGGGATTACCCGCTTGGACTCTTCGCCTTGCCCTGCGTTGGCTACGCGCTCTGCGCCTGCCTGCGCGGCGGGCGCGCCATGCCACCGCTGGAATCGCGTTTCCTCGCCTGCCTCGTGCCCCTGCTGGCTGTCGTCGCGCTGGTCCAGGAGCGCGGCATCACCCACGCCGCATGGCTATGGCTGGCCTTGAGCCTCGCCCTGGCCTGGCCGGTACTGCGCGCCTGGCGACGTACCCGCCTGCAGGCGCAACAGGCGTAGGCAGCCCACCAAAAAGGCCAGCGCGCCAGCCTGGTAGCAATACAGCCCGAGCGCAAACAGGCCAAGCGCGGCCGCCAGCCAGGCCACGGCCGGGCGGCGCGAGAACAGCGCCAGCGCCGCCGCCACGAGCGCGAGCACGCCATAGACGTCATGCAGGAACCCCAGGACCAGCCACTGCCGCCAGGTACACCAGGCTGGACTGCCGGCATCGCCGCACAGCGCCGCGACATGGCTGGGTTGGATCAGCCCGTAGCGCAGCCACGCAGTGGCGAGGCCGACTGCCAGCAAGGCCAGCCAGGGCAACAGGTTCGCGATCGCCGACCGGCTCATCGATGCCGACGGCGGTGCCGCGGCTTGCCGCCCACGTTGGCCGGCAAGCGGATCTCGGCAGCCAAGGGAAGGTGATCGGAAAACGCCTTGGGCAAGGCCCACACCCGATCCACCTGGATCGCCGGCGAAGTGAGGATGTGGTCCAGCGCGCGGCGCGGCTTCCAGCTCGGGAAGGTCAAGGTGGATTGCGCCGGCGGCTGCAAGCTGGACTTGGCGAAGAGCTGGCGCATTTCCAGGCTGTCCGGCTCGCTGTTGAGGTCGCCCATCAACACCGCATGCGGGAAATCCTGCAGCAGCTCGGCAATGAAGGCGAGCTGGCGAGCCCGCGCCGCCGCGCTGAGCGACAGGTGCGCAATCATCACCGCCAGCGCCTGCTCGCCTTCCCCGAACTTGGCCAAAAGCGCGCCGCGTCCGGGGATGCGCGAAGGCAGCGGATAGACCTGCACCGACTGCGGCTCCAGCCGGCTGATCAGGCCATTGGCCGAATACGCCACCCGCGCCATTGCCCGGTTCGGCTGGTGGCTCCAGAACGGCATGCCGGAGGTCTCGGCCAGGTAACGGGTCTGGTTCAAGAAGCCCGAGCGCAGGCTGCCGGCGTCAGCCTCCTGCAAGCCGATCACGTCGAACTGCGGCAGGACTTCCGCCAGGTGGTCCAGGTTGTCCATCTTCACGCGCCCAGGCAATAACGCGGCGACCGAGCGCGTCACATAGTCGCTGTAGCCGCCCACGCTGGCCCCGGCCAGGATGTTGCAGCTCAGCAACCGCAAGCGACGCTCGGCAGGCGTGGCAGGGGCTGGTTTTGCGGCATCGGTCATGGTCGGGGATTATCACCGTAAGGCAGCGGCGCACGCCCAGCATGCACGATCGGTAGTGAACGGAACGCCAGCAAGCGCGGCACTCCGCCATGCACCCCTCCCGATGGCCCGGGCATCGCTACTACTTCCGCTTGGCCAGCTCGCGCTTGGCCAGCCACAGGGCAACGTCCGCCATTTCCTGCGGGCTCTCGACATCGGCGACTCGATAGGTGCCGTCCACTACCACGGCCGGCGTGCCATCGACCTGCCAGTGCTGGATGAGCGCCAGGTCGCGCTTGAGCTGGGCGGTGGCCTCGGGCGAATTTGCCACCTGCAGGAACTTGGCCCGGTCGACGCCCTCGCGGGCATAGAAATCGGCCAGCTCGTCGAGTGTGTTCATCGGGTAATGCTGGTCGAACTTTTCCACGAACAACTTCTGGTGCGTGCGCTCCGCCACGCCCAATTGCTTGGCGGCATAGTAGGCCCGCGCATACGGCAGCCACTGCTCGTTGAACGGCGCCGGCAGCAGCTTGAATTCCACGCCCTTGGGCAACTCCTGGCGCATCTTTTCGGCGATCGGGGCGAAATGCGCGCAGTGGATGCAGCCGTAGGAGAAGACCTCGACCACCTCGACCTTGCCGGTGCTGCTGTCGCGCTGATGCGGCGTGGGCAGCGTCACGTACTCCTTGCCCTCGGTATACGGGGCCGCAGTATCCGTTTGCGCCGCGCAGGCCGATGCCAGGAGCACCCCGCCAAGCAACACCAGTACCCGCAACACGCTTGATCGCCCAAACATCGCGCCTACCTCCGTGAAGACCTCAGCCAATGGCACCATAACGCGGAATCGACGGCATGGGCGGCGCATCGCGCCCGATCACTTCCCAGCCGCTTCCTTGGACACCAGCCACTGGGTAAGTTCGAATGCCTGCGGATAACCGCCCGCGCTGGCCACCGTAAAGCGGTACTTGCCATTGATCACGATCGTGGGCGTGGCGTCAACGCCGTACGCCTTCACCAGGTCGTCGGCCCGCTTCATCTTGGTGTTGACCGCAAAGGAATCGGCCACGGCCAGGAATTCCTGGGTGGAAACGCCGTACTTGGCATAGAACTTCGCGGCATCGTCGATCGTCGGCCACGCCGATCGCGGCTTCGGCATGCCAGTCTGCAGGTTGTAGGTGGCCAGCTCGCCGCTCTTCCAGGTCGCGTCAAACATCGCGTCATGGGTCTTGTCGACCAGGCCCAGCGCCTGCGCCGCATAGAACGCGCGCTGGTACATCGGCCAGTTCTCATCGGGGCGGAACGACGCCGGCACGTAATTCATGACCGCCCCGGCCGGCAAGTTGCTGGCGATGCGATCCACCGTGCCGTGGAAGGCGTTGCACGCCGGGCACACGTAGGAGAACACCTCGGTCACTTCGATCTCGCCCGGATGGGCCGTGGGCTGCGGCGGGTCGATCAGGAAGTAGTTCTTGCCCTCCACCCATTTGCCAGTGTCCACGAACGGGGCGGGAGGTGGCGCATTGCTGGCGGCGACGGACTGCGCCGCAGCCGGTGCGCTGCTGGCCGACGAGAGCGTCGTGGTCGGCGCAGCCGGCGTGCTTTCCACCTGGGCGGAGGACGATGGCGCCGGGGTCACCGGCGCGGGCGCGGCAGCCTGGTCATGGCTGGTGCATGCCGCCAACGCCAACAGCGCCGCGCACACGACAGGTAGATGCTTGAACATGATTGGAAACCTCGTGGTTGGCGTATGCCGCAACGAGCCCCGCCACGACCAGCGAGGCCGTGCCTCAGGGCTGGTTGGCGCCCGCTGGCTCGTTCGTGTGCAGCCCTTCGATGTAGCTGGACAACGCAGCAATGTCTTGCGCGTCCAGTTTCTTGGCTATGGTCGGCATGATCTGCGCGTGCACGCTGGTGCCCCAGACGGTGCCGTCATGCCAGGCCTTCAGCGTCGCCTCGACGTACTGCGCGTGCTGGCCGGCCAAGTGCGGATACATCGCACCTGGATTGCCGCGGCCATCGGGGCTGTGGCAGGCCATGCAGGCAGGAATGCCGCGCGCGGCATCGCCCTCGCGGAACAAGGTCTGGCCATGGTCGACCAGGGCCTCGTCGGCCACGCCCGGGACTGCCTTCTGGCTGGCAAAGTAGGCGCCGAGATCGCGCATGTCCTGCTCGGACAGCGGCGCCGCCATGCCCATCATGATCGGGTTCTGGCGCACGCCAGACTTGAAGTCCTCCAGTTGCAGGACGATGTACTCCTCGCTCTGCCCAGCCAGCTTGGGATATTGCGCATCGGTGGAATTGCCATCCACGCCATGGCACGCGCCGCAGACGGCAGCCTTGCCCTGGCCTGCCGTGGCGTCACCGGGCTTGACCGCCGCGCCGCCTGCTGACGCCACGGTCGGAGCCGCCGCGCTGCCTGCGGTCGCCGGTGCCGCAGCGGACTGGGCGGCGGCCGGACTCGACTGGGCCTGCGCCTGCGCCATCAGCACACCTACTGGCAAGGCGAGCGC
>Ga0134126_10009273_pt1 | contig 12399 bp, 13 predicted proteins | sample KB31752_FD_96881 | JGI IMG/M metagenome (GOLD analysis project Ga0134126, IMG submission 96881) | Terrestrial soil microbial communities with excess Nitrogen fertilizer from Kellogg Biological Station, Michigan, USA - KB3-175-2 | ecosystem: Environmental > Terrestrial > Soil > Unclassified ...
GCTGGCGGGGCCACGCGATGCTGCGCGGCCTGGCCGAGTTGCCGGTCGACTTCGGCACGCGGCGCGACTGAGCGCCGTGGCCGCGAGCGTCGAGGAGCGACTGGAGGCACTGGAGGACGAGCGCGCCATCCTGCAGCTCCTCTACGCCTACGCCCACACGATCGACTACGGCCCCGAAGAGGCTTGGGTCGAGCTCTGGACCGAGGACGCCGAGCTCTCCTACGATTTCGACGTCGCCCGCTCGCGCGGCCTGACCGAGCGCGAGAACATGAGCTTCGTCGGCCGCGAGCAGATCGCCGGCTTCTGGCAGCGGCACTCCCACGCCCCCGACCGCTACCACAAGCACTTCATGGTCGAGCCGCGGATCGTCGTGGACGGCGATGCCGCGACGGTCGAGTGCTACTACGCCAAACTCGACGAGTCGCCGGAGGGGCCGCGGATGTCGAGCTTCGGCCGCTACACCGATGTCCTGCGCCGCGGGCCCGACGGTCGCTGGCGCTTTGCCTCGCGCCGCGGCGAGACCGAGGCCCGCGTCCCCGGCAACCGCTGAGACCTAGATGAACCCCCTGCTCCCGCAGGGTCGCCAACTCGGAGGAGTCGAGGCCGATCATCTCGGTCAGAACACGATCGGTCGAGGCGCCCAGCTCCTCGCCGGCGGTCCGCACCGAGCCAGGAGTACGGGTGAGCTTGGGGACGACGCCGGGCATCTTGATCGGCCCGAGGTCGGGGTCGTCGAAGTCGAGGATCATCTCGCGGGCGATCAGATGGGGGTTGTCGATGATGTCCTCGCCCGACCAGACCGGCGTCCCGACCGCGCCGGCCTCGTGGAAGAGCCGATCGACCTCCTCGATGTCACGCTCTTTCATCCAGGCGCGCAGGTGGGCGTTGAAGCGGTCGCGGTGGCGGTCGATGCCCTCGATCGTCCCCAGCTCGGGGTCGTCGCCGAGGCCGACCAGGTCGATCAGCGCCTGCTGGGTCCGCGGGGTGGCGTTGGAGACGGTGAAGAACTCGCCGTCGCCGGTCTCGTACATGTTCACCGTGGCGACGCCGGGGTTTTCGTTGCCCATCCGCCGCAGCGTCCGGCCGAGCTGGTCACGGACGATCACCTGGTGGACGATCATCCGCATCAGGCCCTCGTTGAGTCCGACGTCGACCACCTGTCCTTCACCGTCCCGGCCGCGGGCAAGGATCGCGAGCACCACGCCGTAGGCCCCCCAGAGGGCGGCGACGGTGTCACCGAGCGAGACCGCCGAGTGCATCGGCGGCCCGTCCGCCTCGCCGTTCAGGTGGGAGAAGCCGGAGCCTGCCTCGCCGGTGCGGCCGTAGCCGCGTCGGTCGCTGCGCGGCCCGGTCTGGCCCCAGCCGCTGACCCGACAGACGACGAGGCCGGGGTTGACCTCGGCGTGGAGCCGGTCCGGTGCGAAGCCGAGTCGCTCCAGCACCCCGGGCCGGAAGTTCTCCACCAGGACATCGGCGTCGGCGAGCAGACGGTCGAGGATCTCCTTGCCGCGGTCGGACTTGAGGTCGAGCGCGATCGCCTCCTTGTTCCGATTCTCGACCCGGGCCCAGAGCCCGATCCCGTCCTTGGGATAAAGCCGGCGCTGTGGGTCAGGGCGCCGCGGCCCCTCGACCTTGATCACCCGGGCACCGAAGTCGCCGAGGATGCTGGCGACCATCGGGCCCGCGACGAGCTGGCCGATGTCGATCACCGTGACGCCGTCCAGCGGCGGCGCCCCGGTGCTCATCAGCCGACCTTCTCGCTCTTCGCGGCCGCCTCCGTGGCCATCGCCAGGCCGGCCAGATAGCCGAAGACCATCGCCGGCCCGAGGCTGGCGCCGGGTCCGGCGTATTTGGTCCCCATCACCGAGGCGGAGGAGTTGCCCGCCGCGTAGAGGCCCTCGATCACGCTGCCGTCCTTGCGCAGGACGCGAGCGTCGACGTCGGTCATCAGCCCGCCCTTGGTGCCGAGGTCGCCGGGCTGCAGGGCGAAGGCGTAGTAGGGGCCCTTCCCGAGGGGTGCCAGGTTGGGGTTGTCGAGCGAGTGGTCGCCGTAATAGTTGTCGTAGGCCGAGTCGCCGCGTTTGAAATCGTCGTCGTGGCCTTTGGCGGCGAGATCGTTGTAGCGGGCGGCGGTCGCCTTCAGGTTCTCGGGCGGGACGCCGATCTTGGCGGCCAGCTCCTCCATCGTGTCGGCCACCTTGGCGTTCCCGGATTCCAGCCAGTTCTTCGGCATCGGCGTCAGCGGGATGTGGCCGGCGATGAAGTTGTGGGTCCAGGAGTAATGGTCGGTGATGTACCAGGACGGGATGTGGCTGACCCCGGTCGCCTGCCCGGCCAGCACGTGCTGGACGAAGACGACGTAAGGGGAGGACTCGTTGACGAAGCGCTTGCCGTCGCCGTTGACGATGAACTGGGCCGGGTACTGACGCTCCGGTACGAGGTTCATCCACTCGCCCTCGGGGGAATGCATGGTCGGCATCCACCACGCGTCCTCCATCAGATCGGTGGCGGCGCCGAGCGCTTCGCCGGCGAGGATGCCGTCGCCGGTGTTGGTCGCAGCGCCGAGGCTCCAATCCTGGGTGATGCCGGGCTGGTGGGCTTCGCGCATCGGCAGGTTGTGGTCGAAGCCACCGGCACCGATCAGGACGCCATGACGGGCGCCGAGGCGGATCGGCTTGCCGTCTTTGGTCGCCTCGATGCCGACCACGCGGCCGCTGTCGTCGGTGATCAGTCCTTCCATCGGGGTCAACCGCCAGAGCGGGATGTCGTGCTCTTTGACCGCCATCCGCATCCGCGTCACCAGTGCCTGGCCGGAGCCGCCGATCCGCTCGCCGGTGGTCCGGGCGCGGACCACCCGCCAGCCCATCTTGAAGAGGACCTTGCTCTGCTTGATCCCCTTCCAACGCAGGGCGAGAAGATCGTGGAGGTCGACCGAGGTGATCCAGGCGCCGAGCGGCAGCTGCATCCGCTTCACCCCGTAGTGGAGGTATTTCATTTCGTCACCGAGGACTTTGCGGTCGATCGGTTTCGGCCAGATCCCACGACCCAGTGGGTTGCCGCCTTTGTCGGGGTGGTAGTCGGAATAGCCGGGGATCCAGAAGAACCCGTCCTTCAGATAGGAGCTCTGCGATTCGACGAATTCCATCATCGCCGGCACCGTGTCGAGGTAGGCGTGGATCCGCTCGTCGGAGACGCGGTCTCCGGCCAGCGTTTTCATGTATTCGAACGTCTTGGCGGGATCGTCGCGCTGGCCGGCCTTGATCAGGGTCGGTGAGTTGGGCGCCCAGACGCCGCCGCCGGAGCGCGCCGAGGAGCCGCCGAAGTATTCGGACTTCTCGACGATCAACGGCTCCAGCCCACGGCTCTTCGCCGCCAGCGCTCCGACCATGCCGGTCACGCCCGAACCGACGCAGATCACGTCGTAGGTGGCATCGAAGCCCGTGCTGGTCCCCTGACCTCCGTTGGTACTGCTCGCCATGCGGTCCTCCAAATTCTGGTTGTCGTTGTGCGGCGATCGGGGGGCCGGTCGCCGGTGGGCGTTCAGCGGAACGCCGGAATGACTTCGCGCCCGTAGCGCTCGATCGCCTCCATCTCCTCGGCGTGTCCGGGGCCGGTCCCCATCCGCATCGAGATGACCATGTAGTCCATGTCGATCGCCGCCTGGAACTGTCGGATCGAGGCGATGATGTCCTCGGCGGTGCCGACGAAGAGGCGGTCGATGCGGTGGCGCTCGAACTGGAAATCGCTCTCCTTCTCGACGCTGGCGAGGAAGGGCTCACGCTCCGCGTCCCAGCGGGGGACGGAGTCCACGTAGAACCAGTGGTCGGCGCGGATGTGGGGCCACCAGACCTCTTCGACCTGTTGCATCGAGTCGCCGATCCAACCCTCACGGATCAAGACGACGCCGAGGTCGTCGGCGGTGCCGTATCTCGCCCCCGCGGCGCGGTACATGTCGCACCAGCGCTTGATCACGTTGACGTTGTGCAGGGTGTCGGCCATCCATGGCGCCCCCAGTCGCGCCGCCCGGTCGATGCCAGGGTCGGACATCGCCCCGAGCCAGATCTCGGCGCCGAGCGGCAGCGGCGTGATGTTGCCCTTGATCCGGAAGTGCTTGCTGTCCCAGTCGAGCGTCTCCCCCGCCCACAGCCGGCGGATGATCTCGATCGTCTCCTCGAAGCGTGAGACGTTCGTCTTGCGGTCGATCCCGAACAGATCGAACTCGGGGCCGAAGTTGCCGAGCCCCAGGCCGAGGCGCAGCCGCCCTTCGGAGAGGATGTCGGCCATCGCCGCGTGCTCGGCGACGTGGACCGGGTGGTCGAGCGAGGGCAGGTGGACGGAGGTGCCGATCTCGATCCGCTCGGTGACGGCTGAGAGCGCCCCCAGGGCGGCCCAGGGAGAGGGCAGGTATCCGTCCGGCATCTGGTGGTGCTCGGGGATGAAGACCGCGTCGAATCCCGACTCCTCGGCCAGCTTGGCGGCGGCGAGGATCTCCTGCCAGCGACCGGCGATGTTCGCGGCGGCCGGCGGATCCTGCGGTCGAAACAGCAGGCCGAACTTCATCGGTCCCCCTTCGGCAACTCGAACATCTCGAGCTGGATGCCGTCGGGATCGCGGAAGTAGAGGACCTTGTAACCCTGCAGATCGCCGACCGCCGGGAGGACCTCGCCGTTGGCGTGGCCGCCACCGTCGAGCAGGTCCTTGGTCACCGCCTCGATGTCGTCGACGATGAAGCACGGGTGGTTGGCGCCGATTTCGTTGTTCGACCGCGTGAACGGCTTGCCCGGTGGGCTGCGGAACTCGGTCAACTCAAGCTTGTGCGGCCCGGCTTCGAGAAAGGCGGCGCGTAGATCGGTACCGGGCACCTCGAGCAGGTCCGACACCACCTCGCCGGACCCGTCGGCGCGGGGACCGGCGCTCATGCTGAAGAGCTTCGTGTACCACTCGACCGAGCGCTCCAGGTCAGGAACGGTGAGGCCGATGTGATCGAAGGCGAGCGGCTCGACCGGCAGCGCGGCGTCGGTCTCGGCCCCCTCGCCGGGGGCCTGGAACAACTCGATGCGAAAGCCGTCCGGATCGTGCAGGCGGAGGATCCAGTAGCCACCCATCTCACCCTCGGGGACTTCGAAAGGCTCGCGCACGACCTCGACCCCCTCGGCCACCAGCGCCGCGTGGGCGGCTTGGATATCGGCGACGCGGAAGCAGACGTGGGCAGCGCCGGCATCGTTCTCCTCGAGCTGCTGGTGCGAATCGACCCGCGGCTCGTAGTACTGGATCAACTCGAGGTGGGCATCACCGAGGCCGAGAAAGAGGGCCTCCATGTTGGCCCCGGGAACCTCGAGGAATTCTTCGATGATCTCGCCCTCGCCGGTCGCGCCCTTGCCGCCGATCAGGCCGAAGACCCGTCCATACCAGTCGCGCGAGGCGCCGATGTCGGAAACCGTCATGCCGAAGTGGTGGATGCCCGTCGCGGTCGCCATCTCAGCTGCCGCTCCGCTGCGGCATCGGACGGGTTCCGATGCCGACCGAATCGAGGAAGCCGCGACACTTCTCGCCGCACTCGAGGCTCGCATCGAGTGCGCCCATCGCACCGAGACGGTCGGAGAAAACCTCGGGGCCGACCGGCGGCAGATCGCCCTTGACCGCGAACCGGCGCATGTACTCGGTGATCTCGAGGCCGCCGTCGCCGGGCAGCTCGCGGTGATGAAGAGCGTCCTCGAAGTAGTCGGCGCCCAGCTGGTCGGCGGCGGCGTCGGCGAGCTGAATGTGAAACACCCGCTCGATCGGCACCGGGTCGAGTTCGTCCGGATCGTTGCCGCCGCGGGCCATGTTGTAGGTATCGAGCAGGAGGCCGAGGTTCTCCCGGTCGACCGCCTCGACCAGCGCCAGGGCGGTGGCGACGTCGGCCACCCTGGAGGTCGGCACGACCTCGAGGTGCGGACGCACGCCGGCCTTCGCCGCGTTGTCGGCAAAGGCACCGAGGCTCTCGACGATCGCGTCGAACTCGGGGACGGGTCCGCTGAAGGGGGCGACCAGCGTCAGGAACGGCGCTCCGAGCTCGTTGCCGAATCGAAGGACGTCGTCCTCGGTCGCCTTCAGCAGCGCCGCCGCCTCGCCCTCGACGCTCCCCGGGTCCCAGCCGGGGTACCAGCCGAGGTAGGGATCGATCGCCGAGACCTTGCCGCCGCGCGCCTCGAGCTCGCCGCGCAGCTTCGCCAGCGACCAGCCCTTGCTCTCGGTGCAGGAATCGATATCGGCGGTGAACAACGACATCGAATCGAAGCCGCCGGGCTCGACCGCTTCGGCCCGCTCGAGCAGCGGGTGGTTCATCACGTTGGCCGCCCAGAGCACCAGCGGCACGTCGGTCTGGCTCACAGATTCTCCTCCTTCGACCCGTTTCCCTGGGCTCAGTCTATCCCGATCGCCAAACAAACGGTGGTAAGTTTCTTCGCGGGATCGACTGCCTGGACGCGGTCGCAAAATTCGGATGAGGAGAGGGTGCCTTGCACGACGACATCTTGATCGCGGACGCGACGGCCCACGGCTACAACTGGACCGAGGAGAACTACAAAGAGCCGGGCGCGGCGGGGATCAAGGACGCCAGCTACGGCTTTCACCAGCTGCTGACCACCGACCCGAGCCTGGTCCTCGGCGAAGAGGAGTTCGTCCGCGACTGGCCCGCCGAGGACGTCGCCGACACGCTTTTCTACGAGGCGGGCGTCGACTTCATCTGCCACCACGGCACCCCGATCTACGACTTCTGGAAGGACGGCAACACGGCCAACCAGAAGGGCTGGGACATGCAGGCCCTGCACCCCGACCGGGTCATCACCTACGCCGCGATCAACCCCTATGAGCTGACCGCCGACGAGACCCGGGACGAGGTCGACCAGTTCGTTAAGGAGAAGGGCGTCAGTGGGCTCAAGGTCTACGCCGCCCGTTGGTCCAACGGCCGTACGATCGAGCAGCGCCTCGACGACGAGCAGCTCGCCTTCCCGATGATCGAACGGGCGCTCGAACTCGGCGTCAAGGCGGTCGCCACGCATAAGGCGATCCCGGTCGGCCCGGTCCGTTTCGACCCCTGGGGCGTCACCGACCTGCCGGAAGCGTGCTCGATCTTTCCCGAGATGAACTTCGAGGTCGTGCACACGGGCTTCGCCTTCGTCGAGGACACGACGTTCCTGGCGGCGTTCCCGAACGCCTACTTCAACCTCGAGACCAGCTTCGCCCTGATCAACCGGGCGCCACGCCGGTTCGCCGAGTTCCTCGCCGCGCTGCTCGCGATGGGCGCCGGCGACCGCATCTTCTACTCGAGCGGCATGGCCTTGGTGCATCCGCAGGCCGCACTGCGGGCCTTCCTCGACTTCGAGATGCCCGAGAATCTGGTCGAAGGATTCGGTTGCCCGCCGCTCGACCGCGAGCTGAAGGCGAAGATCCTCGGGGAGAACTTCCTCCGCATGCACGGTATCGACGTCGCCGGGCTGAAGGCGAAGATCGCCGACGACGGGGTGTCGAGGCGCCAGGCGAACGGGCTCGAGGAGCCTTGGTCGAACATTCGCTCACGGATCGGCACCCCCGCCTGATCGACGGACGACCGGGAGCGCGACGATGACGACGACAAGCGGGCTCGAGACAGAGGTCCTCGAACAGCTGGGCACCGTGATCGACCCCTGCTCCCGTCACAACGGCACCTGGCTCAGCTTCGTCGACCTCGGGATGGTCGAGGGCGTGATCGACGAGGGCGACGGCCGGGTCCGGGTGCGGATGCTCCTCGACGACCCGGTCTGCCTGTTTATGGTCGACATTCAGAGCGAGGTGCGCCAAGCGGCGGAATCGGTCCCCGGGGTCGAGTCGGTGGCGATCGAGATCATCGGCGACCAGCTTTGGACGCAGGACCGATTGACCCCGGAGACCAAGCAGAAGATCGCCCGCTGGCAGCAGATCCGGGCCGAGCGAGCGGCGCGACTCAACGGCAGCTCGCCACTGCTGCAGATCCAGACCCACCAGACCGAAGCGACGAGGAGCGAGGGATGAGCGACAGCTACCGACGCAGTTCGATCAGCGCCGCCGGAGCGCAGCGCGTGATCGCCGCGGGGATCGCCAAAGCGGAGGAGATCGGCGTGCCGATGGTCCTCGCGGTACGCGACGAGAGCGGCATCCTGAAGGCGCTCGTGAGGATGGACGGCAGCCCACTGATGAGCGTCGAGGTGGCGCAGGCGAAGGCTCACACCGCGGCGGCGACGAGCTTCGACACCCACGGACTCTGGGACTACATCAGCAACGAGCCGCAACTGCTCGCGAGCATGCCTTCCCAGCCGGGGATGGCGATCTTCGGCGGCGGTGTGCCACTGATCGAGGACGGCGTGGCGATCGGCGCGGTCGGCGCCAGCGGCGGCTCACACGACGAGGACGCCGCCGTCGCCGAGGCCGCCGCGGCGACGCTCGCGGCCTGAGTCGCACCGTGCCCGAGAGCGTCGATCCACTGCAGCGCCTGATCGCCCTGGAGGCGATCAAGGCGCTGAAAGCGCGCTACTTCCTCGCCCTCGATACGAAGGACTGGCGCGGCCTCGAAGCCGTCTTCGCGCCCGACGCCGTGATGGATCTGAGCGAGGAGATGAAACATCACGGCGGCGGCGTCGACACCGGCGCCGATCCGATCTCACGCACACCGGCGGGAATCGTCGGCTTCATCTCCGCCACCGTGGCACCAGCGACGACGGTCCACGAGGGCCACATGCCGGCGATCGAGCTGAACGGAGCCGACCGTGCCTCCGGCACCTGGCAGCTGCACGACTGGATCGAGCTCGACGGCACCGGCTTTCACGGCTATGGGCACTACCGCGACACCTACGCGCGCCACGACTGCCGCTGGCTGATCGAGTCGACGCGGATCACGAGGATCCGCATCGACTACTACGGGACCTGAACCGGCCACGGCCGGAACAGTCGTCCGGATCAGTCAGTCTTCGGTGTCGACGATCTGCGAGATGAAGATCGGCGCGGTTTCGAAGCTTTCGAGGGCCTCACGGGCGGCGGCGGAGGGATTTCCGTAGACCTCGGTCGGCAGCACCTCGCAGATGTCGAAGATCGGCGGGAAGAGCGGCGCGGCGTTGCCGAAGTGCGCGAGCATCGCGTCGCTGTCCCTGTAGTGCTCGATGAAGAATCCCTCACCGGTCTCCTCGTCGACGAAGGCCGAGTAGCTGACGGTGCCGGGGTCTTTCTCCTTCACGGCCTTGGCGAGGCCTTCACAGGTCTCGCGGAACTCGTCGTAGCGGCCGTCTTTGATCTTCACCGGCGCGCGCAGTCTGATGTGGTCGCTCATCGTGTCTCCCTCTTTCTCGATCTGCTTTTGGTTGGCGGCGCCCGCGATCAGCCTCGCTGGCTGACCTCGACGACGTTGCGGGACGGATCGCGGGTGTAGATGACTTCGCGGTCCGGCGCCATCGGCTCGGTGCCGTCCACCCAGCGGGCGTCGCGGGCGTCGAGCGCCGACTTCACCTTGGCGAGGTCCTCGACCTGGACCGCGAAATGGCCCTGGTCGTAGGGGTTGATCGGCCCGGCGGCCTCCCACTCGAGGACGTCGGGGTCGGCGACGTGCACGCCGAGCCGGTCTGAATCCTGCTCGGGGAAGAAGACGAACTTGTCGGAGTCGACGCCAGCCCCGGCGGGCAGCGGCGCCTCCTCGAAGCCGAGCGAATGCTCGATCCAGTCTGCGGTCTTCCGGACGTCGAGCGAGGGCACGCAGGCGTGGTCGATCCACCACTTGGCACGACCGTCGTCGAACAGCGACGACGATTGTTTCGCCGCCACGGCGCCGGTCTCAGCGGTGTCGTTGACGCGTTCGTTCGGCTCGAAGATGTTGAGGAAGTGTTCGTCGGTGTAGAGGCGGACATATCCGGTCGGCCCCCACTCCTGCGGCGCTTCGAAGAGCCACTCCCGCTCGTTCAGCTTGCCCTTCACCGTGTCCAGGCTGTCGACCGTGATCGCGATGTGCGGTTCGGTCGGATTCTGGTTCTGTTTCTTGTACTGGACGAAGAAGTTCGGAGTCGGGTTGATCAGGTGCAGGCTCGCTCCGGTCGGGTCGAGGATGTGGGCGAACTGGCCTTGTTTGATCGGCTGGTCCGGATGCGGCGTCAGTTTCAACTGCGTGGTGACCATGCCGAAGACGTCTTCGTAGAACGAGGTGCTGCGGGGGATGTCGTAGGCGCAGATCGCTACGTGATCCATCGACCAGCTCATGCTTCCCTTTCGCGTCGGTTCTCGATGCGGCGGCGCCCCGGAACCCTGCCGGGGGCCTCTCGACGACGACGGTAATCGATCAACCGCTTGTTCGTCAAGAAGGCGAATCCGGGATCGGTTACCGTTCGAGGATCAAACGACCGTTCGTCAGATTCTTGGCGAGCTCGGGGAGAGCCGCGTGGGACGCGCTCGGTCGGGGAACGGGCAGCACTACTCCAAGGAGAGGTATCGATGAGAGATGTCGCGAACGTCAGCTACGACTTCGGCGGAGAAGTCGTCCTGATCACCGGAGCGGGCCGCGGCCAGGGCAAGAACCACGCACTGAACTTCGCCAAGGCGGGTGCCGACCTCGTGATCGCCGACATCGGCGAGTCGCTCTCGACCATCCCCTATGACCTCGCCACGTCGGATGAGCTGAACGCCGTCGCCGCGGAAATCGAGGCGCTCGGGGTCCGCTGCCAGGCGGCGATCTGCGACGTCCGCGACAGCAGGCAGGTACAGGTGATGGTCGACGATGCGATCAAGGAGTTCGGCAAGATCGACGTCCTGATCAACAACGCCGGGGTCGAGAGCTTCCCAAGCGTCGCCGAGATGACCGAGGAGGGTTGGGACCAGGCGATCGACACGATGCTGAAGGGCACCTTCCTCTGCTCGAAGGCGGTCTCGGCTCACATGATCGAGAAGCGCAAGGGCAAGATCATCAGCACCGGCTCCACCGCCTCGACGATGGGAATGCCACGGCAGGCGCACTACTGCGCCGCCAAGCACGGCATCGCCGGGTTCTCCAAATGCCTGGCGATCGAGCTCGCCGAGTACGACATCAACGTCAACGTGGTCTGCCCCGGCGGCATCGACACGCCGATGGTCGAGGGGCTGCTGGCCAGCCGCGAAGCCGAGTTCCTGGAGAAACTGCCGGAGACGACCGGCCCCTACAACCTCTTCAATCCGGAGGAGATGCTCGACACCCAGGAGATCAGCAACGCGATGATGTGGCTGGCCTCCGACGGGGCCAAATTCGTCACCGGCGCGCTGATCGCCGTCGACGCGGGCTTCACGATCAAGTAGCGATGCCGCGGTGAGCCGCTACCTCGTCTACGGCGCCGGGGCGATCGGCGGCACGATCGCCGCCCGCCTCGCCCGCGCCGGCGTCGAGGTACGGCTCGTCGCTCGCGGCGAGCACCTGGAGGCGATCCGCCGCGACGGCCTCAGGCTGGCCGATCCCCTAGGCGAGGAGCGATTCCGGATCCCCGCCTTCGAGCACCCGGCCGAGGCCGAGGTGAAGGCTGGGGACATCGTCGTGCTGGCGATGAAGACGCAGGACACGGCCGCCGCACTCGATGAGCTGGCCGCCTGCGCCGATCCGGCGACGACGATCGTCTGCGCCCAGAACGGGGTCGAGAACGAGCGCCTGGCGCTGCGCCGGTTCGGCGACGTGCTCGCGATGTACGTCTACCTCACCGCCGAGCACCTCGAGCCAGGGGTCGTCAGGGCCTTCTCCAGCCCGGTGCCCGGCGTGCTCGACCTCGGGCCCGCCGGCAGCGGCGGCGACCCCGCCCGGGCCGCGGCGATCGCCGGCGACCTCTCGCGCGCCGGCTTCGCGTCGCGGGCGCTCGACCATCCCGAGCGCTGGAAGCACGCGAAGCTGCTCGCGAACATGGTCAACGCCGCCACCGTGGTGGCGGGCCCGGACGGGCATGGCGAGAAGCTGCGGGAGCGGGCGCGGGCCGAGGCGATCGCCTGCTTTCGCGCCGCCGGGATCGATTGGGCCGCCGACGAGGAGGTTGCCGAGCGGGTCGGGGTCGTCGCGCCGATCCGGGCGGTTGGCGGGCGCGAGTGGACCGGCTCCTCGACCTGGCAGAGCCTCGCCCGCGGCAGTGGCGCGACCGAGGTCGACTACATCAACGGCGAGGTCGTCCTCCTCGGCCGCCTCTGGGGGGTGCCGACCCCGGTCAACCGCGCCCTGCAGAACCTGGTCGGTCGCATGGCGCGCGACGGCGCCGCGCCGAGGGACCGACGCTACCTCGCCGAGCTCGAGCGCCTGATGGACCTCAGCGCCCCGCGAGCCGCTCGACCACCGGGGCGAACTGCTCCATCACCGGATAGGCGACGGTGACGTAGGAGAGGCCCCAGCGCTCGCGCCAGCGCAGCAGATCGTCGACCAGC
>Ga0134126_10009274_pt1 | contig 12398 bp, 8 predicted proteins | sample KB31752_FD_96881 | JGI IMG/M metagenome (GOLD analysis project Ga0134126, IMG submission 96881) | Terrestrial soil microbial communities with excess Nitrogen fertilizer from Kellogg Biological Station, Michigan, USA - KB3-175-2 | ecosystem: Environmental > Terrestrial > Soil > Unclassified ...
AAGTACGGGATCGGGCGCATCGACCGGGTGGAAAGCCGCCTGGTAGGGATCAAATCGCGTGAGTTGTACGAGGCGCCGGCGGCGGTCCTCCTCCATACCGCCCACGGTGCAATCGAGGATTTGACCCTGAGTCGCGACGTGGCGAAGTTCAAGCAGATCGTGGCCACCGAGTACGCCGACCTCGTATACAACGGTGCCTGGTTCTCCCCGCTCCGCAACCACCTGGCGGCCTTCGTAGCCAGTTCGCAGAAGTTCGCCACTGGGACTGTCCGCCTCAAGTTGAGCGCCGGTACGGCGCGGGTGGTGGGGCGCACGTCGCCGTTCTCGCTCTATAATCCCCAGCTTGCCACCTATGGCGCCGACGACAGCTTCAATCACGACGCGGCGGTTGGGTTTATCAAGCTCTGGGGTCTGCCCATCCGCACCGCCGCCGCCGTGCAGGGTATCGCGCAGGGCCAGCAGTCCACGTTGTTGAGGTCGGGCTCTCCTGCCCCGATTTCCCTTCCCGAGTAGCGGCCCCGACGTGATATGCAGCAGGATGGAGTTGGATCGTGAGTACCCTGGCAATGAGCGAGGTGATGGAGCGCGAGCAGGCGGCGGCTCAGGTGCCGCATGACGGCGCGAAGCAATGGGGCGGGCGGTTCGCCGCGCCCACCGACCCCTTGGTGGAGCGGTTCACCGGATCGGTGGCCATTGATGGGCGACTCATTCGGCACGACATCGCCGGCAGCCTTGCGCATGCACGAATGCTGGGCCGGCAGGGCATTATCACCGCCGACGAGGCAGCGAGGCTGGAGGCCGGACTGCGGGCGGTCCGCGATGAGGTGAACGCCGGCACCCTGATCCTCGACCCGACCCTCGAGGACGTACATACGGTGGTGGAAGTAGCGCTGCGCCGCCAGGTGGGCGACGTGGCGGGAAAGCTCCATACGGCCCGCAGCCGGAATGATCAGGTCGCCCTGGATCTCCGCCTCTTTACCCGCGAGGCCTGTGTGGACGCGATCGCGGCGATCGCGGATCTCCAATCAGCGTTTGTCGAGCAGGCCAAGACCTGCCATGGCCTGATCATGCCCGGCTACACCCACTTGCAACGGGCCCAGCCGATCCTCGTCTCGCACCACCTGTTGGCCTACGTGGAGATGCTGCAGCGGGATGTGCAGCGGTTCGCGGGTTGCTTTTCGCGCGCGGACGTACTGCCGCTGGGGTCTGGCGCCCTGGCTGGGGTTCCCTACCCCGTGGATCGGGTCTGGTTGGCGGCGGAACTGGGGATGGCCGGCGTGGCCCAAAACAGCATCGACGCGGTGGCCGATCGGGATTTCGCGATCGAGTTCTGTGCCGCCGCCGCGACCGCGATGATGCACCTCTCGCGGTTCGCCGAGGAGGTCGTGCTCTGGTGCTCGGCTGAGTTCGGATTCTGGGAACTGGAGGACGGCTTCGCGACCGGCAGTTCGATCATGCCACAGAAAAAGAACCCGGATGTCGCGGAGTTGATTCGCGGCCGGACCGGCCGGGTATATGGGGATGTGCAAGCCCTCCTTACCTTGATGAAAGGGCTCCCGTTGGCCTATAACCGCGATATGCAGGAGGACAAAACTCCCCTATTCGACGCGCGTGATACGTTGCTCGCCTGCCTTGAGGCAGCGGCCGGACTGGTGCGGGCTCTGCATCCTCACGCCGAGACCATGGCGGCGGCGGCGGGCAATCTGCTCTGCGCCACCGACGTGGCCGACTATCTGGTGACCAAGGGGCTGCCCTTCCGCGAGGCGCACGCGGTTACCGGCTCGCTCGTGCGCCTGTGCCTGGCCACCGGCACCGCGCTCCAGGATCTCGAACTGGCGAGCTATCGCCGCGCCTCACCGCTGTTTGACGTGACTGTATACGACCGCATCAGCCCCCAGGCATCGGTGGCGGCGCGGTCGGCGGTGGGCGGCACGGCGCCGGAGGCCGTCCGGCAGGGAATCGAGCGCGCGGTGACGTTGGTATCGCAAAATCGCACATTAGCCGCCGATCTGGGCTGATTGGTCAGTTGCCATTCACCGTCAATGTGTTAGGATTCGGCAGGTGAAAGGATTGACCTGCTGATGCCTAGACGAACAATTGCTCTCATAGCGGCCGCCGCGGTCATCCTGTTGGTGATCGTGGCCGTGGTGGCGGCGCGGCGCGGGTCCAACTCGAACCCGACGCCCAAGCCCAGTCCAACCGTGACTGCCGTGGCGAGCCCTTGCCCAACCGCCGTGGCCAGTGCTACCGCCTCAAGCGCGCCCACAGCCTCCAGCGTTCCTACCGCTTCCAGCGTTCCTACCGCTTCCTCCATTCCCACTAATACGCCGACTCCGCGGGCGCGCGCGACTGTCACCTGCGCCGCTCCCTGCCCCACCCCGAGAGTCTCTACCAAGACCCCGGCTCCGCGGCCGACCGCGACCTCTACCGCGACCGCAACCCCTTGCCCGACCGCGACCGCGCTCCCAGAGCGGCTGAAGCAGTTCCAGCAAGCACTCGTGATTCCCCACCCCGCGTTCGTACCGGGACCGCTGACCGGCCAGCGAGTAAGCTGGGCGGTGGCGCATCGCCGGCCCATGGCGATCATCGTGGAAAACTATGATCCGGATTCGCGGCCCCAAACCGGGCTGAACTATGCCAGCCTGGTGTTCGAGACGGTGGCCGAGGACGGGATCACGCGTTTCATGGCCGTCTATCTGGAAAACCAGGCGCCGCTCGTGGGGCCGGTCCGCAGCGCGCGCGTCTACTACGACGCCTGGGCCAATGGGATGCACGACATTCTGGTCCACGCCGGCGGGAATGACGACGCCCTGGCGGAATTGTTCGTTCTGCACAATATCCTCGATTTGAATGAAGTGGCGTTCGAGGACGTGAACTATGTTGCCCACGTCCCATTCTTCATCCGATCGACGGATCGGGTCGCGCCTCACAATCTTTACACTATTCCCGCCAAGGTGCTGGTCTATCTGCGATCACAGCATAAGCAATTGAGCGGGAACTTTCCCGATGCTTTGCCCCACAAAAATCCCGACTCTCCATTCCACCGCCCGAACGGCGGGGTGCTGGATCTCAACTTCTCCGGACCAGGGTATGAAGTACAGTACAACTACGACCACGCGACCAACCGCTACCTCCGTTTCATGGGCGGGGTGCCTCATGTGGACGCCGTGACCGGGCATCAACTAGCGCCCTCCAACGTGGTGGTCCTGGCGGCCTCGATCGCTCCCGATCCCAAGGCCGGCGTCTCCAACCCGGGCGCCGTGTACGTGCAGGATACGGGCGTCAACAAAGCATATTATTTTCAGGACGGGAAGGAATACCTCGGCACCTGGAAGAAAACGCGCGGAAGCAGCCCCCTGCAACTCCTGGACAGCCACGGACGCCCGTTCCCCCTGGTGCCGGGCCAGACCTGGATCGAGGTATTGCCGAGCACGGGCAGCATGACCTGGACCCCTGGGCACTGAATCTATTCCCGTCTATTCCTGCGCTTGAAAGCGCATGGGCATTGAATCTCTAGCCTGCGCTTGAAAGCGCATGGAACGGACGACGGGCCGGATAAATCCGGTTGGGGCGACGGTCTCGGAACCGGATTTATCCGGCAATTACTCTGCCATGCGCTTTTAAGCGCAGGATCGGGATTCCTACCGTCCTTATCAGGCGGGAACGGCGCCTACAAGCTCCCTGAGTTCCACCACGCTTGGCGGGCGGGCCAGGCCGCCCGCCTGCTCCACGCAACGCGCCCCGCACAGGCTACCGGCCAGTAAACATTCGGCTAGCGCGTAGCCATGGAGGCGCGCCCACAAGAAGCCCGCCGCGAACATATCGCCCGCGCCCGTGGTGTCCACTACCTCGCGCACCGGCAAGGGCTCCATCTCGGCCCTTACGCCCTTTGCATAGGCTATGACGCCCTTGCCGCCCCGTTTAATCACCACCGTGGCGCCCTGAGCGCCTAGCATGGCTAACGCGCGATCGAGCGACCTCGTATGCGCAAGCCGTTGGGCTTCCACCTCGTTCGGGAAGATAATATCCGCCTCACCCAGCCAGGCGCAGAGACGGCGGTCCCAACTAGTTTGCCAACCGAGGTCCACCGACACCGAGGTACCGACCGCGTGGGCCTGGCGCAGGAGGCCGAGCCAATGGGTGGGATCGTCGGTGGCGCTGAGACAGAGGTGTAAGTGGCGGCTCTTGGCGAGGCACCACGAATCCATGCTCAGGGTATCCAGGGCACGGCTCGCCTCGGTATGGGAGAGGAACCCGCGATCCTTGGCGCAGGTGAAGGCCACGCTAATATCAGTCCCCCGGTCGCGGAGAATCTCCACATGCGAGACATCCACCCCCTCGGCACGGACCTGATTCAGGAGACCGACCCCCGCCGCGTCGGCGCCCACCCGGCTGACCAGCCCGCTGCGTAACCCCAAGCGCGCCAGGGTTACGGCGACAATGCCCGCTCCTCCACCCAGGGCCGTGGTGTACGAGTCGGCGAACATCTCACGTCCGAGGCGCGGCTGGGCGCCGGCCAGGGTATGGAAGATGTGATCCACGGTTATCTGCCCGTACGAGGTAACATCGAGGGAGCGCGTATCATCATTCACGATCTGTATCATATGCCAAAATGAACCACCGGCTAAACTCCTGTCCACCAGCCACGAAGGCGCGGCCTGTGTATAATAAACCAAATCCTGGCGGGCTCGCGGGAAGCCGCGGCCGCGGGCTTGCCGCTGATGATCGTTCGTTGATGCCGCGTACCCTGAAAGGAGGCTCGCCAGGGCAGGAGGCTGGGATCGTGCTTTTTGGGGATGCGGGAGTGGCCGCTCCCCGATTCTCGTGCCTTCGCGCCCTTGCGCCCCGCTTTCGGATCATCGCGGAGAGTTCGTGCTGGAGGGTTTGGTGAAAGTCTATTCGTCCACGCAGATTCGCAACATTGCGCTGCTATCGCACTCGGGTGCGGGGAAGACGAGTCTGGCTGAAGCCATGTTATTCGACAGTGGGGCCGTCGGGCGCCTGGGCCGGGTAGACGAAGGGACTACCACCAGCGACTTTGATCCCGACGAAGTCAAACGGAAAATTTCCCTGAACCTTGGCCTGTTGCCCTGCGAATGGCGCGACGCTAAGTTGAACGTTATTGATACTCCCGGCTACGCGGACTTCGTGGGCGAGGTCGTCGACGCGCTCTATGTCGCGGACAGCGCGGTGCTGGCGGTGTGCGGGGCCTCGGGAATCGAGGTGGGCACGGAGCAGGACTGGCAGCGGGCCCGTGAGCGGAACCTCCCGGTAGTGCTTTGGGTCAACAAGCTGGATCGGGAACACTCCGATTTCGAGCGCGTCGTCGATCAAGCGCGAACCCGCCTGAAAGCGCACGCCGTGGCGGTGCAACTGCCGATTGGCCGCGAAGCCGGGTTCCGCGGAGTGGTCGACGTGATTAGCGGCCGAGCCTATGTGACCGCGAACGGGAAGACCACCGAGCAGGATCCCCCGGAGGATTTGGAGGAGGACCTCGCCACCTACCGCGATCGGCTTTGCGAGGCGGTCGCCGAATCGGACGATACGCTGATCGACAAGTACCTCGAGGGCGAGCCGCTGACCAGCGATGAACTTCGCTCAGGGCTGCGCGCGGCGGTCCGGGCGGGGACGTTGGTCCCGGTCCTGTGCGGCTCGGCGCTGCAAAACGTTGGTATCGTGCCACTCCTGGATTTCTTGGTTGAGTATCTTCCCAATCCGCTGGATGGCCAACATGGACAGGCCGAGGACGGGGGCTCGGTGAACGGCGCCACCGCCGCCGTCGTGTTCAAGACGGTGGCCGACCCTTTCGGCAAGCTCAGTTTGTTCCGCCTGTTCGGTGGGGATCTGAAGTCCGATGCCCATCTGTATAACGTCAACCGGGGGCACGACGAACGGATCACCCATCTGCTGGTCGTCCGAGGGAAGAATCATGAGGTCGTGCCTGAACTGCACGCGGGAGACATTGGCGCCGCGCTCAAGCTGCAAGACACCAATACGGGCGACACCCTGGCACTCAAGGAGAAGCAGGTGCGGCTCGCTCCCATCGCCTATCCCGAGCCGTCGTATTCGGCGGCCATCGAGCCCAAGACGCGCGCCGATCTGGATAAGTTGGGCGGCGCCATGGCGCGCCTGATTCAGGAGGATCCCACCCTCCACTGGCACCGAGATCCCGAAACCTCGCAAAGCATTCTGTCCGGCATGGGCGAGAGCCATCTGCAAGTGGCGGTGGATCGTCTTCATCGGAAGTTCGGGGCCGACGTGACCCTGGGGGAGCCCAAGGTTCCCTATCGCGAAACCATTTCGACCTCCGCGAAGGCCCAGGGGCGGCATAAGCGGCAGACCGGCGGCCATGGCCAGTTTGGCGATGTGTGGCTGGAGGTGGGGCCGCTTCCCCGCGGAAGCGGCTACGAGTTCGCGGACAAAGTGGTGGGCGGATCGGTGCCCCGGCAGTTTATCCCGGCGGTGGACAAAGGGATTCAAGAAGCCCTGCACGCCGGTATCCTCACCGGCAGCCCCGTGGTGGATATCCGAGTCACCCTCTATGATGGCTCCTTCCACGCGGTGGATTCGTCGGAAATGGCCTTCAAGACCGCGGCGGCGATCGGCTTCCATGCCGCTTGTGAGAAGGCGCGGCCGGTGCTCCTGGAGCCGATTATGGACGTACGGGTGGACGTGCCGAACGAGTACATGGGCGATGTGGTCGGTGACTTGAATGCTCATCGGGCGCGCATCCTGGGGATGGATCCGACCAGCGAGGGAATGACCCAAATCTCCGCGCATGTGCCGATGGCCGAGATGTTCCGCTATGCTACCACGCTCCGCTCGCTGACCCAAGGCCGCGCTAGCTATACCATGGTAGTATTGGGATACGAGGAGGCGCCGTCTCACGTAGCCCAACAGGTGGCGCTGGCCCACCAGCACGAGAAAGAGCAAAGGGAGCACAAATAGCGGTCCCGCCCCAGGGACGGCACACCTATGGCCACGACAGTGAAGCCCAGGCGACGGATCGGATTTCGCATCCCTCCGCGGGTGGAAAAGATCGTCAACATCCTCAGCATCGTGGCCATCGTGCTGCTGCTGGCGATGATTGCCCTCTGGAAGATTCCCAGTAAATACTTGATCTATTTGCCTGCCACGGCGGAGGCGGTTAATCCGCATCTTTACGTGGCGGGTCATCCGTCCGCAGGTGGGCGTGGGCAGTTCCTCTTCACCTTCGTGGCCGAGCCGGATTCCAATCTGCTTGAGGAGATCTTCGCTCGTCTCAATCCCGATGCCTCGTTGGAGCCAGAGCCGCCCTCGTTCTCGGCCTCGCAGTACCAGCAGCAGAACGTCCAGATGATGCTGAGCAGCGAACAGACGGCGGAGTTGGTGGCCCTCTGCCATCTGGGCTACAACCTGTGCGACACGGGAGTGGTGATCGAACAAGTCGCCACTTTTAGCAAGGACGCCAAGATACTCAAGGCGGGCGACGTGATCGTGGGCGTGAATGGCACGCGGGTCGCGACTACCCAGCAACTGAGCACCTTGATCACCGGCCACCCCGCCGGCACGATATTCCAACTTACCTTGCAGCGAGGCGGCAAGACGATCACGGTGCGCGCCGTGACCACCCGCTCTCCGAACCCACCGAACCAACCGGTGCTCGGAGTGACCATCCAGCAGGGGCTTGCTCAGCAGTTCCCCTCAAAGCTGCCAATCGACATGAAGATCAACGCCGGCGACATCGGCGGCCCCTCGGCCGGCCTCATGTTTACCCTCGGCTTATTGGAGCGCCTGTCCCCCACCGATCTGACCAAAGGCTACAGCATCGCCGGCACGGGGACGATCGCCCTGGACGGCACCGTCGGGGCCATCGGGGGGATCAAGCAGAAGGTCATCGGCGCCGAATGGGCCCATGCCAACTATTTCTTCGCCCCGGTTGACGGCGGCAACTACACGGACGCCAAAAAGGTGGTTGGGCACGGTATGACCCTCGTGCCGGTCAGAACGCTGGACGACGCGCTGAACTTCCTCAAGACGCTGCCGCCGAAGAAGTAGATGGGGTGAGCCCCGCGGCAACCGCGGCGCCCACCGCCGTGCACAGCGCGTTCACGATCTCATTGGTACACCATCCCTGCCCACGGGCCAACACGGTGGGCGTCCCGCATCGGTGTGTCTTGCGTTCGGTTGATTCCTGGCAGGCGGGGCAGCGATACCCTGCCTGGATCGTGGCGCCGGCCAGGCTGTCGGCCAGTGATCCGGCCATTCCGGCCAGGGTGATCGCGAGAGCGCGCCGCGCGGGATACGGTCCCTTCAGTGAACACGCGGCCACGATCCCGATCATCGCGCTCCCGGCCATGGCGCCCGCGAGCCCCACGGGGGTGATCGCGCCGGAGGTTCCCGGCGGGGCCACGCGGCCACTGAGGATCATCCGGGGCGGGGCCGGACTGAGCGCCCCAACCTCGGTGGCCCAGGTATCGCTGTTGGCGGCGGCGTAGGCACCCGTGAAGGCCCAGGCCAGCCACGGATGAGGCGCGACGATCTGGCAGAGGGCCGCGAGGGTACCCACGCCGCCGTTGGCCAGCACCTGCGTCAGATCGCGGCGGGAACCTCGTTCGGTCATGGCGGCGATTGCGCGGCCGCCCGTGCTCCCTCGTTCGAGGCGGGAAAGGATGCTGGAGCCGGCGAAGAAGGCCAGGAGCGGGGCGCTCCAGCGCCAGGATCCGGCGCCGTAGGTGATCGCGCCGACCACGGCGGCCCCAAGGGCGCCGGATCGACTGAGCGCATGCCGCCGGTAGCCCGCGGCGGCCACAACCGTCCCCAAACAGGTGGCGGCCGCCGCGTGGCGCCGCGTGCGCCTGGTCCTCCCGGTCATCAGGCCGATCGAGCGACGAAGCCGCCCGCGAAGGCTTCGAGTCGCGCCGACCACTCCGGTGAGGCCTCCAGAGCGGCCAGCGCGCGCAACCCAGCCTCCCAGTGCGCGGCCTCCTGATCCGTGGTCCGCGAGTCCGCGCCCGCGCTCGCCAGGAGCGCCCGTACCACCTGCTCGTCATCCGCGTCCGCGGGAGGAGCGCCGTAACGGGCGCGTAGAGCGGCGCGCTGCTCGGCGGTGCCATATTCCAGCGCGAGGACCACGGGCAAGGTCATCTTCCGCGATGAAATATCACTTGACGCGCTTTTCCCGGTCACCCATTCCTCACCCCAAATACCCAGCAAATCATCGCGGATCTGGAAGGCCAGGCCCATTTCGTAGCCAAAGGTTCGGGCTTGGTGGAGGCGGTCGGGGTCATAGCCGGCGCACCGCGCGCCGACCCAGGCGGCGGCGCCCATGAGGCCGGCGGTTTTGCGCCCGATCATGGTCAGATAGGCGTCGCTGGTGACGTCAAGGTTTCCCTCTCCACTGATGTCTAAATGTTGACCCCTGCACAGATCCAGGACCGTATCTTCCAGGACGCGGAGAATCGCGAGGCAGGCGGCAGGATCGCGTTCGGCGAGCGGCGATCTCAGCCATGCCTGGTGCGCCAGGGAATAGAGGCTATCGCCCACGTTGATTGCCTGTGCCTCACCCCAAAGGGTCCAGACCGCCGGCCGGCCTCGGCGGGTGGGGCTGCGATCCTGGATATCGTCATGCACCAAGGTGAAGTTGTGGAGCAGTTCGATGCCGCCTGCGAAGGCGGCGCACTCCTTGAGGTCGGCGCCCAGTGCCTCGGCAACCAGCAGGCAGAGGGCTGGGCGGAGGCTCTTCCCCGCTCGGGCTGGCTCGGGTATGAAATGCTGGTCCACCCATCCAAGGTGATAGGCCATCATGCCATGGAATGCTGCCAGCCCCGGTGAACTGGTCACCACGGACTCCATTTCACGGCGCGTTAACTGGCCGTAGCGAGCGAGCAGGCTGGGGAGTTCCGCGACGTGCGAGGATGGGTCCGAACCCGGAAAGGCGGCCATTGGCGGTATTCTCCCAGCGGATAGGTTAGGGCCGCGGTGGGTCGCGGCTCACTGACTGAATGCACGCTGGCCCAATGGTACCTGGCTACGTGTGATGGCGGCAACCTGAGTCGTGACCTCGCTGCCGGCCCGCCCCGTCTTGGTAGGGGCACTCCTCGTGGGTGCCCTGCCGACAGGCCACCAAGGGCACCCACGAGGGGTGCCCCTACCACACGCACGGAAACGTATGCCTAGCTGGACGACCCAGGCCAGGGGAGGAAGTAGGTTATAGTGAAGCAGGTAAATTCGGCACGGCACGATTGCCGTGGGAGGGAGAAATTATGAGCCATCCATTGACACCCGAGAACCTGATCTATGATCTGCGCGCGGCGGCAAATCCCCAGATTTCCCCGGACGGCTCCCGGATCCTCTACTCGCTGACCAGCATTGACCAGGCGACCAGGAAGACCGCCGCGCACCTTTGGGTGTGCTCTCGTGACGGCGATGATGCCCGTCGCCTCACCTGGCCTGGCGAGCGGAATACCGGCGCCCGCTGGTCGCCCAATGGCCACTCCATTGCCTTCGTCTCCGATCGAGTTCAAAAGAGCGGGATCTATGTGCTCCCTGTCGATAACTTTGGTGAGCCGCGGGAGATCACCAGGCACGGCCGGTCGGCGATCAGCGAATTGGCCTGGTCGCCCGATGGCTCCCAGCTTGCCTACACAGTCTCGGTGGATCCAGAGAACCCGGAAGAGTCCGAGCCGCCGACCGATGCCGCGCCGCCGGTCCGGGTCACCCGCCGCTACGACTATAAGCAAGACAATCGCGGCTATCTCGGTGACGCGCGCATGCAGGTCTTCGTAGTGGACGTGGCATCCGGCAAGCGCCGGCAGGTCAGTCGGCTCCTGAACGACTTTAGTTTCCCGCAATGGTCCCCCAACGGTCGCCTCCTCGCCGTCAGGGTCGCCTACCGGAACGGCTTCACCTCACAACTGGCGCTGATTGAGGTTGATTCGGGTGAGACTCGCCTGGTTGGCCCAACGGACGGCATCATCGGCGTCTGGGCCTGGTCGCCCTCGGGCGATCGGGTGATCTTCGCCGGTGACGACACCCATACGCCGCAACTGGACTTTTTCGTCTACGATCTAGAGACTGGGGCCGTCCGGCGGCTGACCGAAGATCTACCCTGGTACCCCGATGCTGGGTTCCCCACCGTACGGCCGCCCGCGCAACCGGTCTGGCTGGACGAGCGGATGGTGCTCTTCCACGCGGCGAGGGCGGGCGCCAGTCTTCTGGCCACCATCGACAGCAAGACGGGGGACGTGGCCGTGGTCCAGCAATGGACATCCCTCCACTATGGCCTGAGCATGGACACGGCTCGCCGCCACCTCGTGCAATCCTATACCTCCCTGGAACAGACGGGCGAGATCGTGCGGTATGATCTCGAATCCGGGTCCACGCAAGTGATCAGTACCATGAACGCCGAGGTTCTGCGCGAAGCCCCGCCTGCGCGCTTCGAACGGCCGCGGGTGCGGCGAGGCGAGACCGAGATCGATGCCTGGTTGCTCCTGCCGCCCAACTTCGATCCCACGAGGCGTTACCCGTTGGTATTGGATGTGCATGGTGGGCCGCACGGGTATTACGGGTACACGTTTAACGCGGTCCAGCAATGCCTGGCCACCAACGATATGCTGGTTGTCTACGCCAATCCTCGCGGCTCCTCCACCTATGGGCGGACGTTCGCCGAACAGGTGATCCGCGACTGGGGCGGCGAGGACTACCTTGATCTGATGGCCGTGGTGGACGCGGCCATCCAGCAACCGTTCGTGGACACCGAGCGGCTGGGCATCTGGGGCTACAGCTATGGCGGCTATATGACCGCCTGGACCATAGGGCAGACCGATCGCTTCCGCGCGGCGGTCTGCGGGGCGCCCTGCTTCGACCTGACTTCGATGTATGGGACCAGCGACATTGGTCATGTGTTTGGTGACTTGCAGTGGGGGTGCGAGCCATGGCAGGATCGGACCTGGTACGCCGAGCATTCCCCGTCTACCCATGCTCATAAGGCCACCACTCCTACGTTGATCATTCATGGAGAGGCCGACGATCGCTGTCCCATCGGCCAGGGAGAGCAGATGCTTATCGCCCTCAAGAAGGCAGGCTGCGAGGTAGAGTTCGCCCGTTACCCAGGCGGATCGCACCTCTTCATGGGCACTGGCTTCCCCGCGCACCGGGCCGACGCGCTGTGCCGCGTGCTGGCCTGGTTCAAGGAGCATCTTGGCGACCCGTCGTAGACCGAGATCGGACGGATCAGTCGGATCGGTCCGATCCGACTGATCCGTCTGATCTGTCCGATTTTCAGGGGAGGGTGGGCCTCGCATTTATGGCCGAGAGTACTTTTTAGGGGCGCGGGTCTCCAGACCCGCTTTCGTGACCAGGCGCGAGGCTTCATCGCGCTACCCGAACACTGGCCCATGGCTGAACCAAGTGGGTCT
>Ga0134126_10009275_pt1 | contig 12396 bp, 9 predicted proteins | sample KB31752_FD_96881 | JGI IMG/M metagenome (GOLD analysis project Ga0134126, IMG submission 96881) | Terrestrial soil microbial communities with excess Nitrogen fertilizer from Kellogg Biological Station, Michigan, USA - KB3-175-2 | ecosystem: Environmental > Terrestrial > Soil > Unclassified ...
CCTTAAGAAGGTTCTTCGCCGTCGATTCGGCGTCGTGCGCGCGGCCGGTGCGGAAGTAGAGATCCGCCAGCTCGTCATTCAACTGCGGCGAGTCCGGATCGGCATCGAGGGCCAGCTTGTACTCCTCGATGGCGTGGGTGATTTCGTCCGGTCGGCCTTCGGAGATGGCATCGTCCTCGTACATGCTGGCCAGCGCCGCGTGGTAGTACGCCATGGAACGGTTCGGCTCAGATGAGGAAGGCTGCCCTGCCGGTGCAGGCTGAGCCGCAGCGCCGGAGGCGGTAGCGGCCAGGGTCGATGATTGCGCATTGGCTGCAGCGATCGGCAACAGAAGCAGCGAGGCTGCCGCTGCGGCAAACCGTAAATCTAGGCGAAAAAATTCTGTTTTCATCATTCCTGAGGACACCGCGCCCTTTCCGTCAGTTGCGCCGGACTTAAATCGAAAAAATGGCTCTCGTACAAAGGGCTCCGTACAGGCAGTCGCGCCTGGCAGTCGAACTTGTCCTATTGTACAGACGAATTTACAAGCCGAATGTCGCACGATCTGGCGGCGAAAAGCAATCTGGCCTGCGCGGCCCGAAGTCCCCGCCTGAAGTCCCCGCCCGGAGAATCTGTCGCTCCCCGGTCCCGAACCTCGTCCCGAACCGTCGTCCAAGCACGACCCGGCCGGGTTGAACTGCCCTGTTTGGATGCGCCGGGCGGCATCTCCGTCTGCGCGCTGAATTTAATGGCAAAGCTGGAAAAGCACCGAAGCCGGATCAGTACCGGAAATGGATCAGTGCCGGAAATGCCGCATCGCGGTAAAGACCATGGCAATGCCAAGCTTATCGGCGGCGGCGATCACTTCTTCATCGCGCACCGAGCCCCCTGGTTGAATCACGGCCGTCGCGCCGGCCTTTGCCACCTCTTCGAGGCCATCGGGGAAGGGAAAGAACGCGTCCGAAGCAGCCACGCAGCCTTTAAGCGACAGAACCGCTTTCATCGCGCCGAAACGCGCTGCATCCACGCGGCTCATCTGTCCAGCGCCGACGCCCAGCGTTTGCCCGTTACGCGCATAGACGATGGCGTTTGATTTGACATGCTTGCACACGCGCCATGCGAACAGCAGGCTGCGCAGTTCCTCGGGCGACGGCGGACGCCAGGTGACCACCTTCAGCTCCGACTCCGCCACGCGGCCGGTGTCGGCGTCCTGCAACAGCAACCCGCCGGAGACGTGCTTGACGACCGGCCGAGGCGGCGCAGCCTTCACTTCGACCAGCCGCAGGTTCCTCTTTGCGCCGAACCGCTCGCGCGCCTCAGCCGTGAAGCCGGGTGCAGCGATGGCTTCCACAAAGAGTTTGGCGATCTCGTCGGCCGCCGCGCCGTCCACTTCGCGGTTGATCCCGATCACTCCTCCAAAGGCCGAGACCGGGTCCGCTGCCAGTGCCTTTTGATAAGCCTCAAGCACCGAGGCGCCGGTTGCCGCTCCGCAGGGGTTGGTGTGCTTGACGATGATGACGGCCGTCTCGTCGAATTCCTGAGCAAGCTCCCAGCAAGCGTCGAGATCGACCAGGTTGTTAAAGCTAAGCTCCTTGCCCTGCAACTGCCGCGCGCCGGCGATGCCGCGGCCGGTGCCGTCGGAATAAAGCGCAGCCCGCTGGTGCGGGTTTTCGCCATAGCGCAGCGACTGCGCCAGCGGGAAATTCACGCGGACTGTCTGCGGGAAGGCTGTTTCATCGATTGTTGCCGCTGCCTTGGGTTCCGGTGCAGGTTCAATGCGCTCAAGCGTGTTGGCGATGGCGGCGTCATAAGCAGCGGTGGTGGCAAAGGCCTGTTTCGCCAGCCGCCAGCGCGTAGTGCGGCTCAGCGCTGCGGCGCCCGCGGATTTCATCTCATCAGTCAGCGCCGGGTAATCGCTCACGCGCGTGACGATGGCGACATCTTCAAAGTTCTTTGCCGCGGAGCGCACCATCGACGGTCCGCCGATATCGATATTCTCGATGAGGTGTCCGAAAGCGACGCCTGGTTGCGCGGCGGATTTCTCAAACGCATACAGATTCACCACCACCATATCGATGGGCTGGATGTGATGCGCAGCCACAGCAGCTTCATGCTCAGCGTTGCCGCGGATGTAGAGCAACCCGCCGTGCACGAGCGGATGCAGCGTCTTCACGCGTCCATCGAGCATCTCGGGAAAGCCAGTGAGTTCGGAAATATCTTTGACCGCCAAGCCTGCTTCGCGCAGCGCTCTCGCAGTACCGCCGGTCGAGATGAGTTCCACCCCGTACCCCGCGAGCACCCTGGCAAAGTCCACCAGCCCGGTCTTGTCGGTCACGCTCAAAAGCGCGCGCCGAATCGGCTTCCGCTGTTCCTCAGTTGCCACCGCTACAACTCCTTTCCACGCAACCTTCCACGCAACCTTCTACGTAACGTGGATGAATCCCAATTTCAGACTACATCTCCGTGCCCGGAGAAAACGGCGCTGTGTTCCACAGGCGGTCTGCCGCCCCAATGAGCTTCCGTGCCCCATCCATTCGGCAGCTTCATCGCCGAATGGGCGGGAGACCCACGTACTCAATCAAGCCCTGAAACCACGGAATGCTTTACAGTTAAATAGATGGCCAGTACGCCCCCAGAATTCACACCGAACGCGCATGGACGCGTCCGCGAGCCGGAGATTTTGCCTCCGGCAGGCGGGATGCCGCCTGTGGGCGGGGCGCCACCGACTTGGGGCGCACCGCCTCCGCAGCGGCGCAGAAAGTCGCCATGGGCAGCAGCGCCCGCGACGCACGCGCTGGTGGGCATCAATTGCGCCATCTGGCTGGCGATGGTGGCGACTCACATCAGCCCCATCAGTCCAACCGTCGATCAGTTGATGAACTGGGGTGCGAACAACGCCGGCGCTGTGCTCATCTATGGTCAGTGGTGGCGGATCGTTATGGCCATGTTCCTGCACGTCGGCATCATCCACCTGGCCACCAATATGTGGTGCCTGTGGAACCTGGGCCTGCTGGCCGAGCCGCTGATGGGCTCGTTCGGCCTGATCGCCGCCTACATCCTCACCGGCGCAGCCGGCAACCTGCTCTCCACGCTGGTCAACTGGATCTCGCCCATCCGCGACAGCGGCCACGTGCTGTTTCCTGCCGGGGCCGGCGCATCGGGCGCGGTCTTCGGCATCGCCGGCGTGCTCATCGTGCTGCTCAAATCAAACCGGCTGCCAGTGCCGCCGCGCGAGCTCAAAAAATTGCGCAAGTCGGTGATCTACTTCGCCGCCATCAACCTGATCATTGGCTTCTCAATCAGCTTTGGCTCCGCGGTTACGCACTTTGGCGTGGAGATCGACAACATGGCGCACCTGGGTGGATTTTCAAGCGGGCTGCTGATGGCCACACCGCTGGTGCCGCGCATCGGCTCGGCGCGCAGCACCTTCGAGCGGCGGCTGCGCATCTCACTGGTCATGATTGTCGGCCTGCTGGTGCTCTTCGGCTTTTACATCGCGCACGTGCCGCCGCCGCAACCATAGAGATTCACCCGGAAACCCCAGAGAATCCCCCGGAAATCTCCGTGCCCCATCCATTCGGCAGCTTCATCGCCAATGGGTGGGAAAGCAGAAAAATCGCCTACCGCACAGCCGTCGCCGCGAACTTCTTCACCATCGCCAGCAGCAGCTTGCGGTCGCTCTCATTCAGGTTGTTCGAATAGCGCCGGATCTGCGTCAGGAAACGCAGCTCGTCATCCGACAACTTGTGCGTGTTGAATTGCCGGCCCAGCGAATCATCGGAGAAAAACTGGGCGATGGGCAGGTCGAGGGCCTCGGCGATCTTGGAAAGCGTATCGAGCGAAGGAACCGTGTGGCCGTTCTCCACCCGCGAGAGATAGCAGCGGAGCAGGCCGGTCTTCTTTTCGATATCGCCCTGGGAAAGCCCTTTTTGAAGACGATAAGTACGGATGGTGGTGCCGATTTTTATTGCCATGATTTCCTCGGAGCGGCCGGTTTACTGGCTGGGTAGCAATCGAAACACTATTAATTCAAGAGTTAACATGCGCGGAAGGTGAACGCAATGTGGAAATCAGACAGAATGATTGGTACGGGTTAACTCATGAGTGACGCGAACCTGTTCGCATTGGCCGCGAGATGTCCAGCACGTAAACCTGGGTGCGAAATAAGCCGTCAGTAGATAACAGAGCAGGACTACGAGCCAGTTATCGCGCGTTGGTCATCACGAGCGGGTTATGAAGAGACGGGGGAACGAGAATGCGCGGGCTGATTTTGACGGGCGCGGTTGCAGTGGGAGTGTTTGCCGCGGGCTGTACCGTTGTAGCAGCGCAGAACGCTCCAGACCCAGCCGGCACGCCGCAAGCCGCTTCGCCGAGTCCGGCCCAACCTGCGTCCGCGCCTGTTTCTTCCACACCTAATGCAGTCTCGGGCGGCCGTCTGCACGGGGTCGTCAAAAGCGGCAACATCCCGCTGCCTGGCGTTACGATCGTTGCGCAGAACACGCTCACCGGCAAACGCTACTCGACCACCACCGATATCCGCGGCATCTGGTCGCTCATCATTCCACGGGACGGCCGCTATGTGATCCGTACGCAGTTTGCCGCGTTCGCGCAGCAATCGGGTGAAGCATTGCTGAACGACACTGGCCGCGACCGCAACGTCGATTTCCAGTTGATCCTTGCTTCGCGCGCCGCCGAGCAGAATCAGGAGCAGGCCCGCCAGGACGCTGCCGCAGGTCAGGGAAACTTCGGCAGTATTCAGCAGGCGATTCAGCAGATCGCCGGAAACATGCCGGAGAACCTGAGCCTGATCAGCCAGACCAGTTCTGATACCGAGACCGGTGGCGGCTCGGCCGGCCAGGCCGGAGCGGAACTGCCCACCGTGGCCTCGAACACCGATTCCAGCGGCGAATCTGTAACCGTCAGCGGGCAGTCGGGGCAGGTGAGTCCCTTAGCCGGCGTCGATATCGACCGGCTGCGCGACGCCCTCGAGACTTACCGTGCTCAGAACGGCGGTCAGATGCCGAACATCGGTGGCCTGTTTGGTGGCGAAGGCGGTGAAGGCGGCGGCTTTGGCGGAGCTTTCGGTGGCGGATTCGGTGGCGGCGGCGGCTTTGGCGGTCGCGGTGGTTTCGGTGGCGGGCGCGGCGGTTTCGGCGGTGGTGGCGGCCGAGGAAATTTCCGCGGCTTCAATCCCGCACAGCCGCACGGGGCGATCTTCTGGACCGGCAACAACTCCGCGCTCAATGCATTGCCGTTCCCCTTGCGCGGACAGGAACAGATCGAGCCGCCGTACGGCTCCAACCGCTTCGGCGCAACGATGATGACCGAGCCATACATTCCCGGGCTCACCAAGCCCAGCGGTAAAGACACGGTCTTCTTCACACTCTCTGGTACGCGCAGCTCCAGCCCCGACGACTTTTATGCGACGGTGCCCTCCGTGTCCGAGCGCGGTGGCGACTTTTCGGCGACAGGCCTGCCCGCCATCTACAACCCTGTCACCGGCCAACAGTTTTTCACTAACGGCAGGGCCAACGTCATTCCGGCATCGGGCCTGCCGTACCAATCCATCTCGCCGCAGGCTCTGGCGCTGCTCGGATATTTCCCGCTGCCAAACATCGCCGGCACAAGCGCCATCAACAACTACAACTACCACCTGCTTACCACCGCGCAGACAAACACCACGCAAGCCGGCATTCGCTACATGCGCAGCCTGGGCGCCAATGCGCAGCCATTCGGCCGTGGCGGCTTCGGCCGGCGCGGCGGCTCGGCCACGCAAGGACTGCGGCAGAGCATCAACTTCAACTACAACTGGGCGCACTCGGCCACCGATGACGTGAACATGTTCCCGCAGCTCGGCGGCAAGAACGCCTCGGAATCCAACTCGTTGCAGGCCGGTTACACAGTGGGCTACCACCGCATCACCAGCATCTCGAATGCGAGCTGGAACCGCAGCAACAGCCACACCACAAACTTCTTCACCAACACTGCCGTCAACCCCGCCGGCGCGGCTGGGATTGTTGTCCCCAATCAGGTGCCGCTCAACTACGGCCTGCCCGGAGTTACCCTGAGCAATTTCTCCGGCCTCAACGATGTCGAGCCGAACTTCTCACTTTCGCAGACGATCTCGGCTTCGGAAACCGTGAGCTGGATCCATGGCAAACACAACATGCGCTTCGGCGCCGACTACCGCCGCGTGCACCGCGATTTCCTTGTCGGTCTCAATGCCACTGGCAGCTTTACATTCACGGGTCTCTTCACCGAGAACCCGTCGATAGCGAACTCGGGCGGCAATTCGGGCTCCCCCTCCGGTTCCCAGTCCGGTTCCTCGCTTGCCGATTTTCTGCTCGGGCTGCCGCAATCAAGCAATCTCAATTCTTCGGTTGCGAAAAGCTACCTGCGTGACAACGTGGTGGACGCCTATGCCACGGATGACTGGCGCGTGCTGCCCTACCTCACGCTGAATTACGGACTGCGCTACGAGTACTTCGCGCCGTACACGGAGAAGCACAACCGGTTGGCGATGGTCGATACCGATCCTGACGCAGCATTCGCGCAGCAACTCCAGGTAACGAGCGGCGCCGTTGGCCCGGTGAGCGGCCTTCATCTTCCCGCTTCGCTTGTGTACCCGTGGCACAAAGCCTTCGCGCCGCGCATAGGGCTTGCGCTGCGCCTGCCCAAGCAAACCGTACTGCGTGCCGGTTTCGGCATGAACTACACCGTTGGTGAGTACGCCACCTTCGCCAACACCATGGCCCACCAGCCGCCCTTCACCAACGAGCAGACGAATCTTGAAGCAGTCGGCAATTTGCCGTCCACAACCTGCGTGCAGACGGCAACCTGCTTCACGCTCGCAAACGGATTTCCGACTCCGGCGCAGGTTGGCAACTACGCGCTCGATCCGCACTACGGCTTGCCCTACGTGCAGACCTGGAATCTCGACGTGCAGAAGACGCTGCCAATGGGCATCGTGATGAACATCGGCTACATCGGCTCGAAGGCCAACCATATGGACATGGAGAGTGCGCCGCGAGCGTTGCCTGACAGTCCGGCCACCAATCCGACAGCGTTGATCTTCAATTACGACCAGCCAGAGGGCTTCTACAAGATGAGCGCGGCCACCGTGCGCGTCAACAAACGCCTGTCCAAAGGAATTGCGATGGGCGCCAACTACGAGTTCGCGCACGCCATCGATGCCTCGACATCTGTCAACGGCAGCTCAGGCACAGTGGCGCAGAACTGGCAGGATCTGTCCGCCGAGGAAGGCAATTCGCCACTCGTGCTGCGCAATTCGGTGAGCGGCAATTATGTCTACGAGCTGCCCTTCGGCGAAGGCCGCACCTGGGCCACCTCGGGCGTGTCCAATCACATTCTCGAGGGCTTCTCGATCTCCGGCACATTCACCTTTGCCAGCGGTAAATGGCTCACGCCGGCGCTCACGCCAAACAGCATCGGCGTCACCTGCGGCACCGCCGGCTCGCTGCGCGCGAATCTTGTCCCGGGCGCATCGGTCACCGCGGGCGGCGGGAGTATCGGGCACTGGTTCAACACAGGCGCGTATGAGTCGCCTTCGTTCACGAAGGGTTATTGCAACGCTTTCGGCAACGCGGCGCGTAACTCGATCGAGGGGCCGGGCACCCTCGAAAACAACATGTCGCTTTCAAAGACAATCCAAATGCGCGAGACGCGCAGCATGGAGATTCGCGCAAACATCGACAACGTCTTCAACACGGTGCAATACACCGGCGTCAACACCACGGTTGGCTCGCCAACTTTCGGACAGGTAAGCTCGGTGGGCCAGATGCGCACGTTTTCGTTCATGGCGCGCTTCAGATTTTAAGGGCTGCTTAGTGTCAGGGCACGGCTTTAGCCGTGCCGGGTTTTATGTCAAGGCACCGCTTTAGCCGTGCCGAAAAAGCTTTTGGAGAGGGGCTTTGTAACAAGGGCACGGCTTTAGCCGGGCCGCAAACGCAGCCAAGAAATTAAGCGGGGCTTTAGCCCCTGAGGGAATGGGCAATTGGCAGGGGATCGGATGAAAGTACTGCGGACTATTTCGGCAGCGATGGCGCTTGCGCTGGCAATCGTCTGCGCTGCGGCACAGCAGCAGGTCACTTCCACACCGCAGGCCGGCTTCACGCTCAAAATGAGCGGCGAACTGGTGCTGACCAACATTGTTGCGCGCGACGCCAAAACAGGCGAGCTGGTGCGCGGCCTCAAGCCGAGCGACTTCCGCATCTACGAGAACGGCAAAGAGCAGCACATCGATACTTTTGATTTCGAGAGCGTCGACATGGCCACGCCGCTCAAAGAATCCACTGTGAGCGGCCTCGCCGCCGGGCCGGTGAACAAGGGCAGCAAGGCCGTCGCCGTCGCCAGTCCCCAGGAACTGCGCAACCACCGCCTCATCGTGATGTTCTTCGACCTCACATCCATGCAGCCCGATGATCTGGAACGCTGTGTCGAAGCTGCACAGGATTTTCTGCGCACAAGAATGCAGCCCGCCGACCTGGTAGCGCTGGTTTCGCTCGGCGACACGCTCACCGTCGATCAGGACTTTACGCAGGACAAAGACGCGCTGATCCGTGAAGTCGCCGCCTATAACGGCAGCGAGGGCCAGGGCTTTGCGCAGGGCGCCAATGCCAACTCCAACCAGACGGAAGACACCACCGGCTATACGCCAGACGAGAGCGAATTCAATGACATCAATACCGATCGCGAACTGTTCGCGCTGCGCGCTATTTCAAAATCTTTGGAACGGATCTCGGTGAAGAAGTCGCTGCTCTATTTTTCCGGCGGCATCTCGCGCGACGGCATTGAGAACCAGGCTTCGCTGCGCCAGGCAATCAACGCCGCCGTGCGCGCCGACCTTGCCATTTACAGTGTTGACACACGCGGCCTGCAGGCAGTGCTGCCCCTGGGCGACGCCTCCACCGGAAGCATGCGCGGCCAGGGCGCGTACAACGGCGGCGCCGTCACCAACAACATGAACCAGAACTTCGCCGCGCAGGAAGTGATGGCGACGCTCTCCACCGACACCGGCGGCAAAGCCTTCTTCGACTCCAATGATTTTGCTCCCGCCTTCGCAAAGGTACAGGAGGACTCTTCGGCCTACTACGCCATCGGCTTTCATTCTTCGAATCCTGCGCGCGACGGCAAGTACCGCAAGCTGACAGTGAAGATCGACCGGCCAGGCATCAAGCTCGAGTATCGCCCCGGCTACTACGCGCCGGCGGATTTCCAGCACTCCGGCAAGCAGGACCGCGAGCAGGAACTCCAGGACGAGCTCGCCAGCGATTTGCCTGCCACCGACATCGCCGTTTATCTCGACGCCATGTACTTCCGCCTGAACGAGAATCGCTATTACATGCCGGTCTCGCTGCTCATTCCCGGCTCGCAGATTCCGTTTGTCAAAGGCGGCGACAAGGACAAGGCCACGCTCGACATCATCGGCGCCGTTGTGGACGAGGTGAAGCGCCCCATTGGCCGCGTGCGGCAAACCGTCAAGTTGAATCTTGACCAGTCGCAGAACGCTCGCCAAAAGAACATCCAGTACACAACGAGCTTCGATCTGCCGCCGGGCAAATACACGCTCAAATTTGTGGTCCGCGAAAACCAGACTGGCCTCATGGGCTCATTCGTGGCCGAAATCACGCTGCCCGACTTGAAGAAAGCGCCGCTCCCCGGAAAACGGATATTGCTGAGCTCGATTGTGCTTGCATCGGCGCGTCAGCCAAGCAAGGCGCAGGATCCTCTTGTAAGAAATGGCCAGGAGTACGTGCCCAACATCGCGCACGTCTTTCGCCAGGACCAACACATGTATCTGCTCTACGAAATCTACGACCCGGCACACGAAAAGCAAAGTGAGAGCGGAGCACCCGGAACCGGGGAGAAGATACCCAAAGGCGCAATCAACCTGCTCAGCAGCCTTGAGCTGATTCAGGGATCGACCAAGGTCTACGAAACGCCGCTGGTGCGCGCCCGCCAGGTGAACGTAGAAGACCGCGACGCCGTGGCAATGGAACTCGATGTGCCGCTGAATGGCCTCAAGCCCGGCCAGTACATCTGCCAGTTGAACGTAATCGACGACGCCGGCGGCAGTTTCGCCTTCCCGCGCTTCGCCGTGCTGGTGCGCCCGCCCAACTCGCTGGCCACCACGCAAACACTCGCTCCGCCAGCCCCCGGTGGAAATTAGGTGCTCTCATCCCAAAGGTGGAAAGAGCAGCGGCGCGGAAGGAGCAGGAGCCTTCAGGCTGATGAAACAACGAGCGCCGAAAATTTGGCCTTTAGGCCCGGACAGTTTTGAAAGGGCCACGGCTTTAGCCACTGCGGGGTGATTCCTGCTTGTCCCGCGAGTTGCCGTAAGGGCAATGCCTGCACCCCGACCCGCAGCAGTAACCGCGCTTCAAATGGTATGCCGCGGTAAACACCATGTACGGACCTTCAAAGTAGTAGTCTTCCGGTTCAAGCACGCGCGGCTGCAGCGGAGCCTCGGGTTTGCGGTCCATTTAGATATTTTCGCTCACCTAGCCAAGCGGGAAGGCACGGTTTTATCGAAGTCGCTCTCAACATCTCTTATAATTTCCGCAGTTTTTCGGAGGAACTTATCGTGAACTCTGCGCTGGCGGTCGCACTCGTGTCCCTCTTATTGGCCGAAGGAGGAAATATGTTGCGCGGAGTGCAGGCCCCCACCGGGCCGCAGACTGAGACCGCCGCTATGCGCTCCAAGCTTACAAATTCGGACCCCAAATCGCTACGGGAGTGGTTGCGGAGCTACGTTAGTGATGGAGATACGCCAGACGACATGACCCGATTTGTTTCTGCAGATGTCGAGCTCGACGGTGGTGGCGCGCATCAGGTTATTGTTTATCTCGTTGGGAGTGGCTGGTGCGGAAGTGGTGGATGCACAATGCTCGTGTTGTCTTCTCAGGATTCTGACTACAGAATTATTAGTGAGGTCTCGATCACGAGACCTCCAATACGGGTGTTAAATACGAGAACCAATGGCTGGCATGATCTTGGTGTTGTCGTTCAGGGAGGCGGCATCCTCAATGCCTATGAGTCAAAGCTTTCCTTCGACGGTACGTCCTACCCCGATAACCCGACCGTACCTCCAGCTCAGCCGTTAAAACACACGGCCGCCGGAAAGGTCGTTATTTCAGGAACCGAAGACGCGGTTCCACTGTTTGGAAGATGACCGGGTCTTCAACCGATCTATATCAACACGTGCCGATACAATCAAACCATGGCACTCTCTGCGCAAGACCGCGCTCGCAAGATCAAAATCATCCTCTTCGATGTGGATGGAGTCTTTACCGACGGCACCATCTGGCTCGTTCCTGGCGCAACCGGGGGCAATCTCTCCGCCGAGCTCGAAACTGCGCGCAGCGGCAACGACATCGGCTTCGGTGTGCAGTCGAAAACGATGGTCGAAGCCAAGGGCTACAGTGCGCACGACGGCATGGGCATTTCGCTCGCGCGCATGGGCGGCCTCAAGTGCGGCGTCATTACCAAGCGCATCTCTGAGACGGTCGCCACGCGCGCCCGCGACCTCAAGCTCGAATTCGTCTACCAGGGCCAGGCCTTCAAGATGAAGCCGATCCGCGAAATCATGCAGAAAGAAGGCGTGACGCTCGATGAGATTTGTTACGTCGGCGATGACATCATCGACCTGCCGGTGCTGCGCCAGTGCGGCCTGGCAGTCGCTGTCGCCAATGCGCGCCCGCAGGTGAAGGCCGAAGCGCACTACGTCACGCCGAACTCTGGCGGTTATGGCGGCGCGCGCGATGCCATCGAATTCGTCCTCGACGCCAAAGGCATTCTCGGCAAGTGCATCGAACAGTATCTGGACGAGGACCAGTCAATCGCGCCGACGATGGATACTGGCAAAAGCGGAGACCTGTAGTAGTAATGGTGAAAAGCTATGTCCAATCTTGAACGATTGCAGGCTTGGTACCTAAGCCAATGTGATGGCGATTGGGAGCACAGTTACGGGGTCAAAGTCGAAACTCTCGATAACCCGGGCTGGAGTGTTGAAATTGATTTGAATGAGACGGAACTGGAAGGATGCGCATTCGAGAAAATTCAAATCGAAAGGTCGGAAAATGATTGGCTGTTCGGTATGCGCCAAGAAATGAAGTTTCGGATTGCCTGTGGGCCGAAAAACCTTGAGGAAGCTCTAGCGATTTTCTGCGACTGGGCAGGGCATAAACACTAAGGCGAATAAAGGAAAGATGGAGAATCGGTCAAAAAAGGCTATCGTACTGCTCAGCGGCGGCCTCGACTCCGCCACAGTGCTGGCGATTGCGCGCAGCGAAGGCTACGACTGCTACGCGCTTTCATTCTCCTACGGCCAGCGCCACGCCTGGGAGCTGGAAGCCGCGAAACACGTCGCCGCGTCACTCGGCGCCGGCGAGCACCGCA
>Ga0134126_10009277_pt1 | contig 12395 bp, 10 predicted proteins | sample KB31752_FD_96881 | JGI IMG/M metagenome (GOLD analysis project Ga0134126, IMG submission 96881) | Terrestrial soil microbial communities with excess Nitrogen fertilizer from Kellogg Biological Station, Michigan, USA - KB3-175-2 | ecosystem: Environmental > Terrestrial > Soil > Unclassified ...
AGCCTTGCTGGAACAAGTACCACGCCCGAAGGCGACGCCATTCGCGCCAATCATGGGGCTGCTTCATGCCTCCTATTATAAACGCCAACGGAAAGTTTAGTTTCGAGCGCAGTTGTCAGTAAATGCGTGGTCTGGTCGTTCCAGCTGGCTACACGGTCACGAGAGGTTCCACATAGTAAGTCGGCGCGTCGGCCGGCAGGAAGGGGGTGAACGGCGGGATCTCCTCGCGGTATAGGCGAAGCTCGAGCACGCCGGGCCGGCCGGCCCAGCACGGACTGTCAGTCAGGACTTCGTTCAACTCCTCGATGGTGCCTGCCGAGCCCACCCAGAGGCGATCGGGAGGGCCAAGCCCCCGCGCGACCTCGGCGACGGAAATGGCAGGGTACCGCGAGGACTCGATGCGCCCGCCGAAGAAGAGCTGCTGCCGGGTGACACACATTCCATGCATGCCGTTGTTGAACACGACGAATAGGATGGGCAGCTGGTGCGCGACGGCCGTGTGTACCTCGGTGCCCAGCATCAGGAAGGCGCCGTCACCGCAGAAGACCATAGATCGCGAGCCGGGCGGGGAGCCCAACTGCGCGCCGATGGCCCCAGCGATAGCGTAGCCCATACCCCCCATCCCCAGGGCGATCGTGGCGCTGACGTTGGCGGGGATGCGCAGGTAGTGCAGGGCGGCCGCCGCACAGTTGCCGGCGTCGAAAAGCACATGGCCTTTCGTCGGCAGGAACGGCTGAAGCATCTCAAGGGCCTGACTCTGTAGCAGATCTCCGGTTCGAGCGATCAAGGGCGGGCTGCACCTGTCCGGTGGCAGGTTGGGGGCCAAACAGGGCGTGAAGCGAGTGACGGGCAGCGAGGCGGTCACTCGAGGGACCATGTGGGCCTGGTCCGCTAGCTGATTGAGCTGGGAGAAGACGACTCCCGCGTCCGCCTTGATGGACAATGACGAGCGGACGATGCGTGACACCTCGCCCATGTCGATGTTCACAACGGCCAGCCGCTCCGGCTGGAGGGCCTGGTGGATCGGCTGGGCCGTCATCACATTCAGGCCCGTTCCGACAGCGACGATGAGGTCCGCCTGCTCCGTCAGGAACCGATGCGCCGAAGGCTCGCCGGCCACGCCCACGGTGCCCAGGTACAGCGGATCATCGTTGGGGAACGCCCCCTTGCTGGCCAGCGTCGTGGCCGTCCGCACTCCCAGGCGGCGCGCGAACTCGACGACCGCGGCGGGGTTGCTACAGCGGTCCACTCCGCTACCCAAGAGCATCACGGGCGTCTGGGCCGTGCGGAGGACGTCGAACAGCTTAGCGACCGCATCGGCCGGTGCGTGCCATAGGCCGTTCAGCTCCTTCAGACGGTCGGGCATCCAGCACGGTCGCGGCCCGACGTCGCTGTCGAACAGATCGCGGGGGATCAGCAGCACGGAAGGGCCAGGCCGGCCGCTCATCGCCGCAGTGACCGCCCAGTCCAGGCAGCGCCAGAACTGGCCCGGCTGAGTGATTCGCGCCTGGTACTTGGAGATGGCGGCCCACAACCGCTCCGCGTGTACGGACCGGCCGATGCCGGACGAATCCTGGAAGGCGCCGCGTCCTTCGAGCCGGGTGGGCGGTTGGCCGACGATGGCCAGGAGCGGCACCGACTCCGCGAACGCCTCGGCGACGCCCACGGCTAGGTTCATCATCCCACCGCCGGAGGTGCTGCAACAGACCCCCAGCGTGCGATGCACCCTGGCCCGGCAGTCGGCCATGAAGGCCGCGCCCACTTCCGACTTGGCGCACACCGAGCGGAAGCGCTCGCCGCCCAGGCGATGCACGGCATCGTGCAGGTGCTCGATGTTGGCGCCGCTGACGCCGAACAGGTATTCCAAGCCCCAATCGCGCAGGGTCGTCGCCAGGGCCTCGGCCAGTTTCATGGGAGTGCCTTTCCAAGAATTCCTACGAAGAGCCGCTAGCTTTTTGGCGAGCGGCCGGTGTCAACCGGCTGAGGGACGCCAGACCAGCCGGTTGACACCGGCCGCTCGCCTGCGCGCCGCTCGCCGGTGAGATTCGTCGTGCGCGACTCAGCAGGCCGGCTTCCAGTGGATGACCGCGGAAGCGGCGAAATCCCCCGCATGAGAGAATCCGCCGAGAACGAGATGAGAGTTCGCCTTCAGCTGTCCGCTGTCGATTGCCTCTTCCAGACAGATCGGCAGGGCGGCGCCGAACAGGTTGCCGTGCCGCTCGAATGTCGATACGTGTCGTTGCGCCGGCACTTGTAGCGCCTCGCGCCAGTTGCGCAGGAATAGGTTGTTGGGCTGGTTTGTAATGAGCGTGCCAATTTCGCTCGTGGGCAACTCGGCGCGGCGGCACGCCTCGCGGATGGCCTCCGGAACGATGCGATTGGCCCGGCTCATGATGTGGCTGAGCTTCGCTTCGTTGAAATCCACATAGGTGCATGCCATGCTTGGCTCCCACCATTCGCTGCCATCGGTACGAACGACGGTCATGTCGCCGGCGTACTCGCAGTGGTTGTGATGCACGACCTCCTTGATGGGCGATTCGCCCGAGGCCGTCAGGTAGGCCACGCCGCAGCCGTCGCCGGGGATGCGGGCCTGCTTGAGCTTGCGGGTCTGTTCGCTGCCAAAGAGACGGCCGGCCGAGTTCTGGACGTTGCACAATAGGGCCGTCCTCGCTCCGTAACAGCTCATCAGCGCTCGGGCCTGGGCGATCATGGAGATGAACGAGACGCATCCGCCATTGTGGATGTCGAGGATCCAGGCCGGACGAATGCCCAGTGCCTTGGCGGCGTCGGCCCCGCAGCCGGTGAACGGCTGGTCCGGCGAGGTGACGTTGGTCAGGAGGATATCGACGTCCTTGTGCAAATTCAGGTTCAGGCGGTCGGCCAGCTTGCGGGCGGCGTGGACAATCATGCCACTGGCTGTTTCCTCGCGGGACACATGATGCCGCTGCTTGACGCCGCGGAACATGATGTGCGGCCGCTCCGCTTCGTTGTCCTGAAAGAAGGAGTTCTCGACGATTCGCGGCGGGAAGTAACTGGCCGCGCCGATCAGGCTCACGGTCTTCATGACTTGCCTCCAATGGTCATGGGCAGGCCGTTGGCGTGGCGATACTCCAGAATGTGCTTGAGGTTGTCCAGCTCGACCTTGTGGCCGGCGTAGAAGAACGGCCACATGTCGCCCACCCAGACCTTGCGATCCTTGGGCGCCTTGTTCGGGAACGGGTTGTTGTCGTAGTAGGGGTGGCGGCAGTTGGTCCAGAGAATGACGCAGCCGGGCCGCTTGAGTACCAACTGGGCGGGCACAACGCGCATCAGGTAGATCATCCACAGCTCGTCGCCCTGGTCCCAGGCGCAGTGATAGTCCACCGTCATCGCCTCGCGGTTGGCGACCGCTCGCGTGTAGATCTTCGTGGCGCCGCCGATTTTGTCGGTGGCGATGACCATGCCGCTTTCGTCCATCGGCGTGAAATCGCGGAGGCTGTAGGTCCACTCCTGTAGCGTATACACATCGGCCAGGTACTCAAACGCTTTCTCCGGCGGGCAATCGACGAACTCCTCCAGCGAGCAGTATTGGCCGTAGACCTCATCGTGCGGATAGACCGCGTGGGTCATCTCCATCGACAGGCTGGTCATGTCATCCTTCGAGCAGTTCTCGATCCGATGGACGCCGGGGAGGCGGTCGATGGCAGTCGAGACGTCATTCATCGCGTGTACTCCTTGTCCGTAACGTGATCGGAGGCGGAAATCCAGGGCAGTGGGAGAGCCGGCATAACGACGAAGCGTGCTGCCTGCTACAGTCTTATGGTGCTGCCAACCGCAACTGTGACGGCTGAATCTCTCCGCGCGCCGCCGGCGGCCAATTCGCTGGGGCGACTGTCACAAACCATCGGGCGCGACGGAACAAGAGGGGGAGAGCGAAGCGAGCTCTCGTCGTCGCGGATCTCAAACGGCGGATGGCAGAATGAACAAGCTACTTCTTGAGCATCTGCTCATCTGGAAATCGACGAGGCTGAAGCTGCCCTACGCGCTGGTCACGGTCTGGCGGCGCCAGTTGCGTTATCTGCCCGCAGTTTTCGCGGTCGCCTTCAGCGCGATGCTCAGCACGCTGCAATGCGGGCTTCTGGTGGGCATCCTCAACATCGCGGCCCGACCGATCCATCGCAGCAAGGCCCACGTCTGGCTGGCTTCGCCGGGCGTGCGCGGCCTGGGGTTTGGCCGTCCCATCCCCCTGGCCTGGAAATCGCGCCTGCTGTCGCAGCCGGAAGTGCAGCGGGTGGAGGAATACTTGTGCGGCTTTGCCCAGTTCCAGAGGCCCGACGGCAGCACCGATCAGTGCAGCGTCGTCGGTATGCAGCTGGAGGCCGGCTCCCTGGGGCTGCTGGCGGACCTGACACCGCAGATGCGCCAAAGCCTGACGCGACCGGGTACGGCGGTGGTATACGAGTCGGAGCTGCCGCTGTTGGGACTACGGGACACGCCGGGGGAGATCGGTGAGGTGGCCGGCCACCGCGTGGAGATTGTCGGCACCCTCCGGGGCGGCGACGGGGCCGGGTTGACCCCCGGCCTGTACTGTTCGCTGCGAACGGCTCGGGCGCTGCTGGCCCCGCTGCCGGAGCGGCAGACGACTTATTTACTGGCCCAGTGCCACGATCGCGAACAGGCTCCTCTCCTGGCCCAAAGACTGGAGGCGAGCTATCCGGACATGGACGCGATGACGAGCGGAGAGTTGGCCTGGCGGACCCAGTGTTACTGGTTAATCAAGACGCGGGCAGGGCTAGTCCTCGGCTTCGCCGCGGCGCTGGGCCTGATTGTCGGCGCGGTGGTCACGTCGCAGACGCTTTACGGCGCGAGTGTGGCCTCGCTCCCTGAATACGCGGTCCTGCGCGCTCTGGGCATTCCGCGCTGGCGGCTGCAACGGCTGGTGCTGGGCCAGTCCTTCTGGGTCACATTGGCCGGGCTTGCGCTGGCCCTGCCGCTGACGGTGATCCTGGCCCACCTCGCCCGCCCGATGAACATTGAGGTACTTCTGCCGCCCTGGCTGGTGGCTGCGGTCGGAAGCCTCACGCTGGCCGTCGGCCTCCTGTCCGGGACCGCCGCTCTGCACGCGCTCCGCCAGGCCGATCCCGCCACCTTGTTGCGCTAAAAAGGCGAGCGGCCGGTGTCAATCGGCCGTTCTCAATTCCAGCCAGTTGACACCGGCCGCTCGCCTTTTTGTTAGGATCTTTAGAGAGGAAGAAGTGTGGTGCAGACCCTCACCGCTCACAACCTGCGGCGCAGCTTCGGTAGTGGCGATACCAACGTGGTCGCCCTGGACGATGTCTCTCTGGAGCTGCACCCCGGCGAACTCTCGCTGCTCATGGGGCCGTCGGGATCGGGCAAGTCCACGCTGCTGGCCGTCCTCTCCGGGCTGGTGCCGCCCGACAGCGGGCAGGTCGTCGCCCTGGGACAGAAGGTGTGGGCGCTATCCGACCTCCAGCGCGAGGAGTTCCGCCGCCAATCGACCGGCTTCGTCTTCCAGGGCTACAACCTGTTCCCCGCTTTGACCGTCCGCGAGCAACTGGAGATGGTTTTGCTCTGGGCCGTGGGGACGCCGCCTCGCGAGGCGGAGCGCAAGGTCGAGGCTATGCTGGACCTGCTGGGCCTGGCCGAGAAAGCCGACCGCCTGCCCGAGCAGTTGTCCGGGGGCGAGAAGCAGCGCGTGGCCATCGCGCGCGCCCTCATCAAGGACCCCCAGCTCCTCTTCGCCGACGAACCCACCAGCGCCCTCGACTGGCAGCGCGGCCAGCAAATCGTCGAGCTGTTGAAGGCCAGCGCCCGCCAGCGCGGGGCGGTCCTGGTGGTGGTCTCCCACGATAGCCGGCTGCTCCCCTACGCCGACCGCGTGCTGCATCTGGAGGACGGCCGCTTCAGTCAGCCGGAGCGGCCGGCCGCCCCCGAACTCCCCAGGAGGAACCCATGAAAACCTTCCGCCCGCGCACGTTAATCTGTCTGCTGGCCGTGACCGTGGTGCTGGTCGGCCTGAGCGGCGCCGTCGGCGTCCTCCGCCAGCCGATGGCTTTGTTCGGCTACGGGCCGCAGCATCCCTCACAGCCCAGCTTGCAAGGCGTGGAGTGCCTCGGCCGAGTCGATGTCGAGGGCGGCCTGCTCGAACTCGCTCCCGTCCGCTCGGGCCAGGTCGTGGCCGTGAGTGTGCGTGAGGGGGAGGCGGTGCCCGCAGGGGCGGTTTTGCTGCGACTGGATGAGCAACCGGCCCGGCTACTTGTTCAGCAGGCCCGCGCGGCCCAGCAGGTGGCCCAGACCCAGGTCGCCCTTGCCGAGGAGGCGGTCAGGATGCACGCATCCCGGTTGGCTACTCAGGAGGCGCTTGCCAGGGCTGCCCGGAGTCGCGTGCCGGCCGCCCGCGAGCAGATGAGGCGCACGGAACGACTCTTCGACCAGGACCTGATCGACAAGGAGGAAAAGGCCGCTGCCCGGCAAGAGGTGAAAACGCTGGAGTCCCTGGCGGAAGCAGAGGAGAAGCGGGTGGAAGGCTTGCGAGGCGAGAACCCTCATCTGCGCGTTCAGCAGGCCAGGGCGGAACTCACGCGGCAGGAGGCGCTGCAGGCGGAGGCGAGCTACGCCCTGGAGCAGTGCGTGGTGAAGGCGCCCTCCGCTGGCAGTGTGCTGCGGCTGCGGTGCAGCGCCGGCGTGGTCGTCTCGCCCCAACTGGCCGTAATCGTGTTCGCCCCGGCGCGACCGCGAATCGTCCGGGTCGAGGTGGAGCAGGAGTTGATGCACCGAGTCGAGGTCGGGCAATCGGCCGTGGTGAGGGACGAAATGAATCCGGAACGGTCCTGGAACGGCCGGCTCGACCGCGTGAGCGACTGGTATTCCGACAGACCCACCATCCCCCGCCGCATGGCCAGGTTCACGGACATCCCGACGGTGGAATGCGTGATTGCGCTGGAGTCGGGGCACCCGCCGTTGCGCATCGGCCAACGGATGACCGTGCTTCTTGTTGCCCCGTGACCAAGCCGTGGATACAGCGATTGGTTGCGGGGCTCGTGCTGGTCTGCCATGGCTTGCTGCGGGGAGTCAGCGAATTGCTCAATGACTTGTTCAACTGTCCTCTGTATCTGTGCATCGTCCGCAACATCGTCCTGTCGCTTCTGAAAAAGCCCTTCTGTCAGTCGCGCAGTTGATGGCGCAGCATGAATCAGAGAGGGCGGCTTCGGAATCTGCGGGGGGAGTAGTGAGAGATGCACCCTCGGCAAGCCCAAGGTCTGTTCTTGCTCTCCAGGCGGAGCAGGAGCGCTGCCCGAACCAACGGGGTGAATAAGGCGATCGACGCCACGACTCACGCGCCGCGACGAGAGCGCTGGTGCAAGCCGCCCACAATTAGCTCGGCAACGACTCGGCCACGCTCTGGTGTCTCCAGCGCACGCGGCTTTAGGGCATTATGACGCCGACCGCAGGCAAAAAATGTCGCCCGCCTATTAACCCGTGTGTGGCAGAGTTTTGTGAAGATCCCATTTCAACAAACTGGTTAACACTCGGCGCGAGCGCGTTCGAGGGTGTCTCACTCGCACCTCGATTTGGCAGGAAATGGCAGGTTTTGTCAGGTTCCAGAGACCCCTCGCGACGCGGCCGCCGCAGGAAGCCTGGTATGGTTCAGGGTGGCGCGGAAAAAATGGTAGCCGTTGGTGTGGCTGCCGGTGATGACCTTGGCCACGGCGCTGAGGGAGGGATAGGCGGTGCCGGCATAGGCGAAGCCGTCGGTAAGCACCTGGACGTGCAGTTGCTGTCCCTTGTAGGGGCGTGTGAGGATGGTGCCCGGCGGCAGACGCGGATCGATCGGCGTCGGAGCGCAGATCGGCGTCGGGACGTTGTCCGGCTCCGGCGTGACGGGCATGGATTTGGAGCGGGGCGGGTTGAGTCGCAGATCGGCGTCGTGGGCCAGTTCGCTGGCGCGTCGGCGCGCGCACTCCGAGAGGTTCCCTTCGGCCAGCGCTTGCAGACGCCAAGCGATGCGTTTGACCAACCAGTGCGATTACTGGCTGGTGTGGCTTCGCCGAAGACTTCGGCAAAGCGTTGCCGCAATTGGCCAATAGTTAAGCGTTGCAGGGCGGCGACCTCGTGGAGGATGTTCAGCTCCATACGGTGTTCCTTTCTCTCGATCTTGAAACGGTAAACCCGTGTGGACAGTGAGCCTCATTTATCCGAGAAGCTCAAGGTCATAAGAGATAAAAAAGAGAGATTGTTTGAGACAAAAAGTGGTGGGAAGCAGTGAGATGGTTGCGTGGGAGTCCCGCGTGAAACCGGCCACGGGCGGGTAGAAGTCGTGGTTCAGTCAGGAAATGGATGCCAAGTCCGAGTCAAGAGAGAGGCCGGGTATTAGGCCGCTGTTTGGGGCAGGCGATTGGCACCGTAGCGCACCTCGCGGCCTCGGTCCATCTCTTGGCGAGAACTCGCCACCGACTAAAATGCCGCCAGATTCACGCCCGGTTTAAGAATCCGGTGGTCGCGGCCAAGTTCAACAAACAAGTGACGGAGGGTTTTGGTGTGGCACAGTCGCTGCAAGACGAGCAGACGCCCATCTTCCAGCGGCTGGCCCACGCGCTTGTCGAGGCCACGCCCGAGTGGTGGTCGTCGGCTACATTGGAACTGACCGCCCCGGCGTCGGGGTCGGGCCTCGCCCACGCCATCAGCAGCGCCGAGTACCCTCGGGACGTAGTTGTGTCCACCGACGAGGTGTTTGAGGCCACGCGGGCGCTGGAGCTGGCGAGCGTTCGGCACGGCGACTCGTGGCGGCGGTGCCTGTTCCACATCGTCCGGGAGCCGTCCGGGGCGTGGAGGTTCACCGCAGACTTCGAGCGGTAGCATCGAACCAGGCGGCGCAACGAGCCGTCGCTAGGCCCCGCTCAACCGACGCATCGTAGGGTGATGATACGGTGAAATAATGCAGGAATATAGCTATATTCGATGGGGTCGTTAACCGTCAACGCACTCGTTCGCGGGGAGAGGGCGGTGACAGCGAGATGCCGGGGAGTACAATTTCCGCGATCTGGCATTCGATGGAGAATGGCCGAAGGCAAAACCATATCAGGATCGCCAATCCTCAATCGCATGAGAGGAACAACTGATGAAGACGATGGACGCTGCGCTCGCCGCCGCCGTGTGTATCCTGTCCACGCTGTCCACCGCTTACGGGCAACAGACGAGGCTGGAAAGCGGCGTCACGGCGATCGACATCCTGCTCAAGCCGAACGCTACGATGATGAGCCGTGCGCAGGTGGCCAACGCCCGGCTTCGCGCCGACTATCCCCAGGGGTTTGCACTCGACGCAGACCATACTCCACACATCAGCGTCGTGCAGGCGTTCGTGCGGACGGCAGACCTCAACATGATTCAGGCGGCCGTGGCGAAGATCGCGGCGGCGGAGAAGCCGACGACCTGGGATTTGAAGGCCACCGGCTATTACGACATCCCGTTAGACAAGCTCGGTCTGGCCGGAATCGTGGTTCAGCCGACGCCGGACTTGCACCGACTGCAGCAGAAGTTTCTTGAGGCGATTAAGCCGTATCGGTCGGACAAGGCTGTCAGCGAAGCCTTTGCGCCCCGACCGGACGGCAAGCCGATCATTCGGCAGACCATCGATTACGTCAAAACATTCGCCGAGAAAGCCGCCGGTAAGCAGTACAACCCGCATGTGACCATCGGCTGGGGTAACCATGCGTTCCTCAACAAGCTGAAATCGGAGAAATTCGAGTCGTTCGCCTTCACGCCGGTGTCTGTCGATATTTTCCACCTCGGAGAGTACGGCACCGCCCAGAAATTGCTCTGGAGTTCAGCGCCGGCCGATCCGTTAGCGTCGTGGAACAACGGGGCCGCGAAGAAGGCGATCCTCGACTTCGTGGCGAAGACGACAAAAGAAGGGTCGCCGCATTTCGTCCCGCGCGCCGAGCGCGTTGCCGTGTTTGATAACGACGGGACACTATGGCCGGAGAACCCGATCCCGTTCCAGATGGCCTTTGCGTTCGACAGGCTCAAACAAGGGGTGCCAAAACACCCGGAGTGGAAGGACGACCCGTTCGTGAAAGCTGCGCTTGCCGGGGAGACTGCGACTCTGCTCGCCGACCATTACAAGGGACTATTCCGCATCCTCGGCCTGACGCACGCGGGCATGACCACCGACGAGTTCGACGCCCACGTCAACGACTGGCTGAAGACCGCAAAGCACCCCCGGTTCGGCCGGCACTACAACCAGTGCGTCTACCAACCGATGCTCGAAGTCCTCGCGTTCCTCCAGGCCAACGGGTTCAAGACGTTCATCGTCTCTGGTGGCGGTGCAGACTTCATGCGGGTTTGGAGCGAGCGGGTGTACAGCATTCCGCCGGGACAGGTGGTCGGTTCGACCGCGCGGACGACGTTCGAGTTCCGCAACGGCAAGCCCGTGCTCGTAAAGACGACTGAGCACGTATTCGTGGACGACAAGGAGGGCAAGCCGGTCGGTATCCACCAGTTCATCGGTCGCCGTCCGTTGATGTGCTTCGGCAACAGCGACGGCGACAAGGCAATGCTGGAGTACACGACGATCGCCAACCCAAGGTCAAGCTTCGGGCTGATTGTTCACCACACCGACGCCGACCGTGAGTACGCCTACGACGCCAAGCCCAAGAGTACCGGCAAGCTCGTCGAGGCCCTCGCCGACGTCCGGAAGCGTGGGTGGGTAGTCGTGGACATGAAGGCCGACTGGAAGCGTGTATTCGCTTTCGAGAAGTAATGCTCCGGCGATAACGACGAACCGGCGTCGTCAGCGCTGGAATCCTGACTCTTCCCTCGCCCCACGGGGCTGCACAGGCTCAAGCCGCATCAGTGACACCTACGTGATTCGCCGAACGCACACGGTGGTGAGAATGATGCCCGAAGGGGAATATTCTTGGGATCCCGATCCTGGTTGGGGTGGTCGGTGAAGAATCGTTCGCGTGCAAAGGAGGTTGTTTGATGTCAGATGGGATGGAAGCGATCCGTGCGTTTTACGCGAGCCGCGTCGGGGATTTCGCCGAACCCAGGATGCGGATCGGCGGCGGCCCACTGCACTCAATTGCGGGGCCGGACGACTGCGAGCCGGTGCCGTCTGCGGTGTTCGAGGCGGTCGGGTTCTACTTCGTCAACGTCCTTGAGCAGGACAACGGCAGCGTCTTCGTGTTCCGCTCCGAGGGAGGCGGGCAGTTCACCTACGGCGTGCTGGCCACCACGGACGGCAGTTCGTCCCACCTGGAGGTGTATGCGCAGGACGGCGCTTTTCTGGCCGCTGGCATCCCGGACTGGACCGCCGGGACTATCTCCTGGAAGGACCGTGAGCAGGTTCGGCGGCACGCAGCGATGTGGGGCTAACGTCGCGCTCCAGACGGAACCCATATCCGTCTAGGTTAAAGAACACACTCATCATAAACTTACCGGATTAATCCAAAATGCTCGAATCACTGTGCGATGTGCGTCAGGTAATGGAGTCGTTCTGGCTTGCCGACATCATGAAAGGCGGACCGTTTGACCCGTCTGCCTACCTTGAACGTCTCGCTGTCGAACGAGGGCGATTGGCGGGATTGAACATCGGGCAAATTGAGTCTGGAATCCACGATGGTCATCGGCTTGTTCGATACAAAGGCGGAATGTGGCGGAGTATGGTTGTCCAACTCGCGGACTGTTCGGTCTGGCCTCACATGGGCGGCAGACGATGGGCAACTGGCCCAGTGCTTCGCGTTGTAGAGATGCTGCCGAGGATGGGAGCATCGACTGACCGCTTGCTTCAGATGGCGCGGATGGTGTCTTTGTGGATTTCAGATCTCCCGTTGATTGTGTTCCAGCGCGGACGAGCCGCTGGCCAGTTTCGGATTGATGACGGTTGTCACCGCGCTGTTGCAGCCTACATGGCTGGGTATCGGCAGATGCCTGCCTTTAGTCGGGGAGTTGGTGGTCGCCACAAGTTGGAGTGGAAATGGGAAGGGGACGGTGCGGCGTAAAATCCACCCGACATCCGTTCGGGATGTCTACGATTCTAGGCGAAGTCGGCTATCTGCGGTGTGGGATGAGTCATGACGAGAGGGTTGAAGGTAGAGGACGTGATCGTCGGCTCCGGTGCAGTCGCCGAAAGGGGTAGCACGGTCTTAATCCGCTGGCGAGGCAATCTAAACCGTGGCGATCCGTTCGGTTCTGGCGAGTTGTGGGTTCGGATTGGCGAGCGACAGGTGGTCGCCGGACTGGAAAAGGGTCTTGTTGGGATGCGCATCGGTGGCACTGATGGACGACAACTGTATATCCCGCCCGACGACAACTGGATTTCCCGATCCGGTCTGACTCGTTCGCAGGTCAACGACAATTAGATTTCCCGATCCCACAACGGCCCTACGCTATCCAGA
>Ga0134126_10009278_pt1 | contig 12395 bp, 12 predicted proteins | sample KB31752_FD_96881 | JGI IMG/M metagenome (GOLD analysis project Ga0134126, IMG submission 96881) | Terrestrial soil microbial communities with excess Nitrogen fertilizer from Kellogg Biological Station, Michigan, USA - KB3-175-2 | ecosystem: Environmental > Terrestrial > Soil > Unclassified ...
GCCGGCGCCAAGCTGTCCGAGGCCGACAAGACCAAGCTGAAGGAAATGAACGCCGAGCTGGCCAACCTCGGCACCAAGTTCAGCCAGAACGTGCAGTCGGAAGTGAACGCTTCGGCGATCACCGTCAACGACGTCAAGGAACTGGACGGCCTGTCCAAGGAGCAGATCGCCGCTGCCGCCGAAGCCGCCAAGGCCCGTGGCCTGGACGGCAAGTACGTGATCACCCTGCTCAACACCACCGGCCAGCCGCCGCTGACCAACCTGGCCAACCGTGCCCTGCGCCAGAAGATCTACGAAGCGTCCACCACCCGCGGCAGCCGCGGCGGTGAGTTCGACAACACCGCGCTGGTCGCGCGCATCATGCAGCTGCGCGCCGACAAGGCCAAGCTGATGGGCTTTGCCAACTTCGCCGCCTACAACCTGACCAACCAGACCGCCAAGACCCCTGAAGCGGTCAATGCGATGCTCGGCAAGCTGGCCCCGGCCGCGGTGGCCAACGCCAAGCGCGAAGCCGCCGACCTGCAGGCAATGATCGACCAGGAACAGAAGGCCGCCGGCAAGCCGACCTTCAAGCTGGAGCCGTGGGACTGGGCCTTCTACAGCGAGAAGGTGCGCCAGGCCAAGTACAACTTCGACGAATCACAGCTGAAGCCGTACTTCGAGATGAAGAACGTGCTGGAGAACGGCGTGTTCTTCGCCGCCAACCAGGAATTCGGCCTGACCTTCAAGCAGCGCACCGACCTGCCGGTCTACCACGATGACGTCACCGTCTATGACGTGTTCGATGCCGACGGCAGCCAGCTGGCGATCTTCATCTTCGACCCGTACGCACGCGCCTCCAAGCGCGGCGGTGCGTGGATGAACTCGTACGTCTCGCAGTCCAAGCTGACCGGTTTCAAGCCGGTGGTGGCCAATCACCTGAACATCCCCAAGCCGCCGGCCGGCCAGCCGACCCTGCTGACCTGGGATGAAGTGAGCACCACCTTCCACGAGTTCGGCCATGCCCTGCACGGCATGTTCTCGAACGTGAAGTATCCGTACTTCTCGGGCACCGCGGTGCCGCGCGACTTCGTCGAGTTCCCCTCGCAGGTCAACGAGATGTGGGCCGACAATCCGGCCATCCTGAAGAACTACGCCAAGCACTACCAGAACGGCTCGGCAATGCCGCAGGCACTGCTGGACAAGGTGCTGGCCGCGGCCAAGTTCAACCAGGGCTTTGCCACCACCGAGTACCTGGGCGCCGCCATGCTCGACCAGCGCTGGCACCAGATCGGCCCGGACCAGGTGCCGGCCGCCAAGGACGTGATGGCCTTCGAGCGCGCCGCGCTGGAGAAGGACGGCATCTACTATGCGCCGGTTCCGCCTCGCTACAAGACCCCGTATTTCAGCCACATCATGGGCGGCTACTCGGCCGGCTACTACGCCTACATCTGGTCGGAAGTGCTCGACGCCAACACCCAGAAGTGGTTCCGCGACAACGGCGGCCTGAGCCGCAAGAACGGCGACCACTTCCGCGCGACCCTGCTGTCCAAGGGTGGCAGCGTGGATGCGATGCAGCTGTTCCGCGATTTTGCCGGCCACGAGCCGCAGATCGAACCGCTGCTGGAAAAGCGTGGCCTGACCGGCACCGGCAACTGATCGTCGGCACCGCATAGCGTGAAACGAAAACCGCCCGGGAGACCGGGCGGTTTTTTTTTCGCCGGGGGCAGACCTGGCGCATTGCCGATGCTGGCCTTTTACCCGCTGTCGCATTCGCCTCTTGCCATGACGTAGGTGCAAGAAGATGGCCGCGTCATATACCCCTCATTCAGCCAGATACAGCAGTTCGCGACACCGCTTGTCGCAAATCAAATGGAGTTGTCAGGAGAAGATCATTCCACGACGAAATTTGACAGTGGCCCCAGAACGCGCGGTGCCGCTTGTGGCCCACTCGGCCCCGACCGACCACGGAGGGAGGCGAGCACAGGAGGTGCGAACGCCAGTCAATCGTCCTGACTTCCCGTTGTGAAAAAACATGAAAATGCGCTTCAAAGCTCCCTTGCTGTCTGCCAGCGTGCTGGCTGGCATCGCAATCTTTTCTGCATCCCAGGCCATGGCTGCAGGACGTGCGTACGACACGCAGGAGGTTGCCTGCAACGATCCGGCAGATGCGGTCTGTCTGTCGTGGAACCTGCAGACCGCTCCGGGCGGATCCCGCACGGCCGGCATCAATGTGACGCTGATGGAGGGCGAGAGCATTTCCGGCGTCGTCAAGCCCAAGGCAAACCGGTACACGACGACCAAGCTGCGCGCCAATCCCGACCTGGACATCTACATTGGCATGGGCTTTGAACCCACCGAAACGCAGTTCACCTGCAAGGTCGATGAGCTCGAGGAATGCCGCATGAGCGGACGCAATCTGCCGCCGATGCACTTCAAGGTCAGAGCCCGAACCGACACGGCCAACACGTCGTTGGGATACGTCTACACCGTCGCCAACTGACGCAAGGGTGATGCCGCAGCAGCCCGGCAAGACGGCGGGCTGCTGCGGTTGCGCGCCTCCGCCGGCGATCACCGCGGCGCTACATATCCCCCGGGCACGCCCTCCGGCGACAGCACCAGCTGCCACAGCTGCGCATGCCGGCAGCGGAAGCTGGCCATCGATCCGGCCAGATAGAAACGCCACATGCGCCGGAAATGTTCGTCATAGCGCGCGTCCAGCCGCGGCCACGCCGCTTCCACGTTGCGCCGCCAGGCTTGCAGCGTCAGGTCGTAGTCGGTACCGAAGTTGTGCCAGTCCTCCAGCACGAAGCGCCCTTCGAACGCCCGGCTGATCTGCACCGCCGACGGCAGCATCGAATTGGGAAAGATATAGCGGGCGATCCACGGATCGGTGCGGTGACGCGAAATGTTGCTGCCGATGGTATGCAACAGCAGCAGTCCCCGCGGCGAGAGGCAGCGCCGGGCCACGTCGAAAAAGCTGCGGTAGTTCTTGTCGCCCACGTGTTCGAACATGCCGATCGAAAAGATCGCATCGAAAGGTTCATCAAGTTCGCGATAGTCCTGCAACCGGATCTCGATCGGCAGGCCAGCGCACAGCTTGCGGGCGAAGTCGGCCTGCTCCTGCGAGATGGTGATGCCCACGCCACTGACACCGTATCGTTCGGCGGCGAACTTCAGCGCCTCGCCCCAACCGCAGCCGATGTCGAGCACGCGTTGCCCGGGACGCAGCCCCAGCTTGCGGCACACCAGATCCAGCTTGGCTTCCTGCGCGCCATCCAGATCGTCGGCATTGCGCCAGTAACCACAGCTGTAGACCAGGCGCTGGCCGAGCATCGCCTGGTAAAGGTCATTGCCAAGGTCATAGTGGCGGCGGCCGACTTCGTAGCTGCCCGCCCCGGACTGCAGGTTGAACAGGCGCGCCTTCAAGGCGTCGGCCACCTCGCGCCAGCCGTGCACCCGTTCGTCCAGGTGCGCCTGCATCAGGTGGTACAGGAACTCGTCGAGGACGTTGGCATCCCACCAGCCGTCCATGTAGCTCTCGCCCAGGCCGAGTGAGCCGTGCGCGATGACCCGCGCGAAGAAACGCGGGTCATGCACCTGGATATCCTGCGGCCGGGTTCCATCGATCTGGACCCCGGCCTCGTGGAGCAGGCCGGTGACCCGCTCCTGCAACCCTGTATCCACGTCACCTCCTCGTCTACGGTTACCCGCGTGCGAACAGCTCCACGTAGTCCTTGGCCACGTGTGGCAACAACACCGAAGCCGGCACATCGGCGGTCTGGGTGCCGTCCGAGTATGGACCCACCTGGTAGGGCGGGAACACGAAGCGCAGCGCGGTGATCTGTCCCTTGTCGTCGGTCAGCGGCTGGAACTGGCTGAAGTTGTCGGCCTGCGGACCGGTGCCGTCGGCGATCATCCGCGAGGCATTGCGCAGCGATTCCTGCAGCTGCGACGGGTCCATGTCCTCGCCGCTGAGGCGGGTGGCCACACGCTCGCGCAGCTGGTCGGCGACGAAATCGCTGATCGCTTTCCAGCCCTTGGCATCGGCCACCAGCTTGTCGGCGCTCAGCATCTGCTGCTGCGCGGGCAGCCACACGAAACGAGCAACCAGCGGTTCGCCATGGGCGCCGCCGGTGTAGCGGCTGCCGTCGGCACTGACCACCACCAGCTGCGGCGTCTCCAGCAGCTTCTCGAAGCTCAGCGACAGCTCATAGGGCATGGTCGGCTTGTCGTTGCCCAGCCCGTCCAGCGCCTGCTGCAGATCGCTGCGGGCGGAGGTGGCATAGGCCTGCAGCGCGCGTGCCAGGCCCGGATAACGATCGATGCCCGCCGGGTAGCTGATGCCGACCACTTCACGTTCGTTGTTCTCGATCACATCGCGCAGATCCAACGGCGCTTCCGCCGCGGGTGCCTCGGCGGTGCCGGTGGTTTCGGCCGCAGGTGCGGCATCGGTGGCCGGAGCCGCCTCGTTCTCGCGCTGGCAACCGGCCAGCAACAGCACGCCCATAGCGCCGGCCAGCACGCTGGCGTGCAGTGGCCGGTTGTTTCCAATCTTCATCGGGATCCCCTGTTCATGTTCATGCATCATCGCCTGCCCTGGCTGAAGGGTGGCCCGCTGGATTCAGCCCACAAGCAGATCGTGGTACTCCTCGTGCCGCTGCAGGAAGGCCTCGGCATAGGCACATGCCGGCACCACCTTGTACTTCTGCTCACGGGCGAAACGCAGTGCGACCCGGGTCAGCTCACCGGCAATGCCGCGGCCGGCGATCGGCTCGGGCACTTCGGTATGGGTGATGACCATCCGCCTGCGCTTGATCTGGTACTCCAACAGTGCCACCTGCCCACGCACACGGGCGGTGAAACGGTGGTTGACCTGATCGTGTTCGACCTCGTAAGCCAGACCGGGGGGCGTGACCGAAGCCATGGGACTGTCTCCTGCGGCGACTGCGTGGATGGTGCGCACGCGGGCGCCATGATCGCGTGAAGCCTGAACAGGGACAAGTCTGCGCCCGTTGCGTCAGTTGTTGCCCTCAAGCTTCAGGCCAACCGGCCGCTAACCCCTCTGCAGGGGTGCGCCAGCCTGGCATGCCCCTTGCGACAGTTGACCAAGCGATCTGCCGTGGAGGCCCGTGATGCACCCCAGCGATTCCCAAACCGATACCGATCACGCCCTGCTGGAGGGCCTGCTGCAACTGGCCGTGGAGGGACAGACCGAAGACCAGGCGTTCCAGAGCATCGGCGAGGAAGTCTTCTCCCGCCTGCTCGATACCTACGGTCAGCAGACCCGGGCCTGACCCGGAGCGGGGCCGCAGCCCCGGGGGTCGGATCCAGTGGATCCGACCCCGGCCACCCTCAGCCGCCGCCGAGGCGGAAGGTCGGGTTGGACAGTTCGCGCAGGAAGTGACTGAAGATGCTCGGCTGCATGGCCAGCATGAAGATCACGCCGAACGCCGCACCGGCCAGGTGCGCGCTGTGGTTGATGCGATCGCCACCGCGCTTGTCCATCCAGATGCTGTAGCCGACGTAGAACGCGGCATAGACGATCGCCGGCGCCGGGATGAAGAACACCAGGATGATCGACCACGGCTTGATCAGGATGAAGGCGAACAGCACCGCCGACACCGCCCCGGACGCACCGAGGCTGAGGTAATTCGGGTTCTTCTGGTTCTTCAGGTAGCTGGGCAGGATCGAGACCAGCAACGCACCGACGTAGAACGCCGGATAGACCAGGTAGCTGCCGGTCAGCTGCACCATCACGCTCTCGATGAACCCCCCGAAGAAGAACAGGGTGATCATGTTGAAGATCAGGTGCGACCAGTCGGCATGGATGAAGCCGTAGGTGATCAGGCGGTCGTACTGGCGGTGGCGATCCACCGCCGGCGGCCACAGGATCAGGCGGTCGGCCAGCTTGCGGTTGTTGAACGCCATCCACGACAGGATGGCGGTGATGGCGATCAACAGCAGATTGACGGGGGTCATGTCAGGCTCAGGCGGTGCGGTAGTTGTCGACCATACGATAGCGTCGTGCATACCAACCAAAGGCCAACGCCGCGATGAAGGCGAAGCCGGCGAAGAAGAACATCAGGAATGCCGCCTCGCTCAACCCGGTCCCCGCGATCTGGTGGGTCACCGTCTCGTTGCGTACGGCCGCATTGGACAGCAGCACCCACAGGTTGCCGATGGTGGTGGTCAGGTTCCAGAAGCTCATCACCACGCCCTTCATCGCCTGCGGGGCCTGGCTGTAGGCGAACTCCAGGCCGGTGGCCGAGACCAGCACCTCACCGAAGGTCAGCAGCGCGTACGGCAGCATCTGCCAGAAGATCGACATCGCATTGCCGCCATCCATCACCACCTGGATGCCACCCACCACGATCCAGGCCAGGCCGCTGAAAGCGATGCCGGCGGTCATCCGGCGCAGCGCAGTGGGCTCGAAACCGAAGCGGCGCAGGGCCGGGTACAGCACCAGGTTGTTGAACGGAATCAGGATCATCACCAGCAGCGGGTTCAGCGCCTGCATCTGCGAGGCGGTGAACCAGCTCGGCATCTGCATCTGCTGGCCCTGCAGCACCCAGGTCGAGGCTTTCTGGTCGAACAGCGAGAAGAACGGCGTGGTCAGGGCGAAGATCACAAGCACGCGCAGCACCGAGCGCACGCCTTCCACGGCTTCGGCCGGATGCTGGCCACGCGCGCGGTCCAGCTGCAGCCAGGTGCCACCACCGATGCCCGCCAGGATCGAGACCAGCGCCAGGCACAGGCAGATCACGATGCCGAGCGAGCCGACCAGGCCGAACGAGGCCACCGCCAGCACCAGGCCGAGCACGGCGATCACCAGGCCCGGACGGCCCTGGCCGGCCACCCGCGTGGTCAGCGCGGTGCGCACCACATTGGCGAACGAATGCGGGTCCTTCGGAGGCAGCGGCACCAGCACGTAGCGCTTGCGGCCCAGCCAGAACACGAAGGTGGCGATGAACATCAGGATGCCCGGAATACCGAACGCCCACTGCGGGCCCCAGTTCTTCAGCACCAGCGGGATCAGCAGCGAGGCGAACAACGAGCCGAAGTTGATGATCCAGTAGAAGGCGTCGAAGACGATCTTGGCCAGGTGCTTGTTGCTCTGGTCGAACTGGTCGCCCATGAACGAGGCCACCAGCGGCTTGATGCCACCGGCTCCCAGTGCGATCAGGCCCAGGCCGAGGAAGAAGCCGCCACGGCTGCCCTCGAACAGCGCAAGGCACAGATGGCCCATGCAGTAGACCAGGCTGAACCACAGGATGGTGTGGTACTTGCCGAAGAACTTGTCGGCCAGCCAGCCACCGAGCAGCGGGAAGAAATACACGCCGATCATGAAGCTGTGCATGATGTCCTTGGCTTCACCGGCACGGCCTTCGGCCGTGATTTCCTGCAGCAGCAGGGAGGTGATCAGGAACTGCACCAGGATGTTGCGCATCCCGTAGAAACTGAACCGCTCGCAGGCCTCATTGCCGATGATGTACGGGATCTGGCGCGGCATCTTTCCCTGGCCGGCGATGGGGGCGACTGCGTCGTGGCTCATCCTGTAAGGCATTCCTGCAAAACGAAAGGCGCAAGAGTACCGGAACCTGTGCGTGCGAAGCACGCTGCAGGGCTGCATGACAGGCGCGCCAAAGCATGGCAGGCATGTGCGGCCCTGCCGGAAGTCACGGAACCTGCACGGCAAAAGCGTAAACTTATCGTTATGCGCCCCCTCCCCTTTGCCCGCATCCTGTCCAGCTGCCTTGCCCTGATGCTGGCCGTGCCTGCATTGGCACGACCGCAGGCGCCGCCGGCCGCCGGCCTTGCCACGGAGGTGCGGCAATTGACCGTCGCCGCGCTGGAACTGCCCAGCCGTGATGAAGGGCAATGGAAGCAGCGCCGCGAACAGGTGCTGCAGCTGCTGACGGATCTGCAGCCGGATGTGATCTCGGTGCAGCAGGTCCTGCAGCAGCAAGGGCGCAACCCGGCCTGCTGGTTGGCCAGCCGGCTGCGCTACAGCTGCGATTTCGTCACCGCAGACCCGCCGAGCCAGCCGGTCCGGCATGGCAACGCGATGCTCAGCCGGCTGCCGGTCAGCGAAGACGGCGTCACCCTGCTGCATCCGCCGGGCACCTTCAGTGCCGCCGGCATGATGCGCCTGCGGCTGGGCGACAACGACGTCAACGTCTACGTCGCGCGCCTGCGGCCGGAGCCGGATGAGGCCACGGCCCGGCAGCATCAGACCAGCGACCTGATGACCTGGATCGGCGCCACGGCCGAGGGCATGCCGAGCCTGATCGCCGGGGACTTTTCCGCAAGCACCGTCGAGCTGGTGCGCAGCACGCCCGGCTTCCAGCCGGCCCGGCGCAATCCCGGCGCACCGGCGGCCAGCGGCGGCGGCGCCAGTGGCCATGGGCTGGATGTGCTGTTCCAGGTCAAGCATTTCGGCGGCATCCGCCAGCAGGCGATCATGCTGCCCGCCGATGGCGACCTGCCCGGCCTGCGCCTGGGCGTGATGGCGACGCTGCGGCTGCAGGACGTGGCTGCCACCACCGAATGAGAACCATGAGGTTGCCGGCCAGCGGCCGGCACTACCGATGCGCAAACAAAAAAGGCCGGGGTCTCCCCCGGCCTTCTGTTGAAGCCGCCGGGCATGGCCCGGCGCTACCGTTCTCAGGCAATCGCTTCCTGGTAACGGCGCTCGACTTCGTTCCAGTCGATGACGTTGAAGAACGCGCCGATGTATTCCGGACGACGGTTCTGGTACTTCAGGTAGTACGCGTGTTCCCACACGTCCAGGCCGAGGATGGGGGTGTTGCCTTCCATCAGCGGGCTGTCCTGGTTGCCGGTGCTCTCGACCACGACCTTCTTGTCCGGGGTCACGCTCAGCCATGCCCAGCCGCTGCCGAAACGGGTCAGCGCAGCCTTGGTGAAGGCGTCCTTGAACTTGTCGAAGCCGCCCAGGTCCTTGTCGATGGCCTTGGCCACGTCGCCCACCGGGTTGCCGCCAGCATTCGGAGCCATCACGGTCCAGAACAGCGAGTGGTTGGCATGGCCGCCACCGTTGTTGCGCACCGGACCCTGCAGGTTCTCCGGCAGCGACTTCAGCTTCTTCACCAGTTCTTCGACCGGCAGGTCAGCGTACTCGGTGCCTTCCAGCGCCGCGTTGACGTTGTTGATGTAGGTCTGGTGATGCTTGGTGTGATGGATTTCCATCGTCGCCGCATCGATATGCGGTTCCAGCGCGTCGTAGGCGTAGGACAGCTTGGGCAGGGTGTAGGCCATGATGCATCTCCTGATTGCGAGGGCACCCGACGGTGTCGGGCGTTGCGCGGTGAATGATGGGGACAGGCCGCCAGATTACCAAGGGGGATGTAAAGGAAATTGCGTCCTGCAGGTGAGCATGCCGGCAATTGTTACGCAGCGGTGACGCGGCGCGCGCCCTCATGCAGGGTGCAGCGCGCAGGCGCTACAGTGGGCGCACCACCCTCGCCTGCTCCTGCCCATGCGCAACCCCCGGCTGTTGATCACTGCCATCGTCCTGCTGCTGCTCGGCCTGGTCGTCAATCATTTCCTGCAACGGCCGCCGCCGCCGCAGTTCGCGCCCGACCTGCAGGGCACTCCGGCGGCCAACGCACCGGCGCTGCGCAGCAACAGCGACAGCGACAGCGGCATGCCCGGCTTCCTTCCGGCCGAGGCCCGCCAGACCATCGCGCTGATCCAGCGCGGCGGCCCGTTCCCGCATCGGCAGGACGGCAGCACCTTCGGCAACCGCGAACAACAGCTGCCACAGCGCCCGCGTGGCTACTACCGCGAGTACACCGTCGACACGCCCGGTGCAGGCAACCGCGGCGCGCGGCGCATCGTCACCGGTGGCAACCCGCCCGATGCCTGGTACTACACCGATGATCACTACGAATCGTTCCGCAGCTTCACCGTACCGGCCTCCGGAGAACGCCCATGAGCCACGATGATTTCGGCCTCGGCCTGCATGACATCAACAATGCCGGCGTCTACGCGATCGACAGCTCCGATATCAGCGCGCTGTCGGCAGCGATGCGCGATGCCGACCTGAAGGTGATCCGGATCGACCTGGATGGCGTGGGCGACAAGCGCACCCTGCTGGCGCGGCTGGCCGCCCAGCTTGATTTCCCTGCCGGCTTCGGCGGCAACTGGGATGCCCTGTCTGACAACCTGCGCGACCTGCAATGGCTGCCGGCCCATGGCTATGCGCTGTTCCTGGCCGACGTCGATGCCCTGCGCGCCGGTGCAGGCAAGGAGTTCGACACGCTGCTGGACATCCTGGATGAAGCCAGCCGTGACTGGGTAGGTCGCGACGTCCCGTTCTGGGTGTTCCTGTCGCAGAGCGAATGACCTGGTAGAGGCCGACCTTGGTCGGCATGCACGTGAAGCGCATGGATCATCCACGCATGGCGTGGATCTACCCGGCGCAGCTGGATGCACAGTAGATCCACGCCATGCGTGGATGCGGCACCCTACCGGCTGCCGTTATCTTCCTGCAGCTCTTTCTTGAACGGGATATCCGGCGGCGGACGCGCCACTGCGGGCTGGTCCTGCATGTTCGGATCGGTGAGGCCACAGCCGCCACCGGCCTGCAGGATCGAGATCACGCAGGAAATCTTCGTGCTGGTACCCGGCAACGGAATCTCCATTGCCTTGACGCCCTTGCGCACCCACTCGGCGAGCAGCGATTCCTGCGGCACCCAATACTTGTCGAACGAGGTAGGCGTGTAGTCGTACGGCGGCCGCTTCAGCCATTTGCCGGACTCGGCGATGCGCTCCTTGCTCCAGCCGTCGTTGGCCCCACCGGGTGCGCCACGCTCGGCCTTGCCGGCCCCGTCCTGGCCGGCCACGCGTACGCTGCCGTCAGCGTTGAACAGACCATCGCCCTTGCCCGCACTGGTTTGCGCGGCGCCTTGGTTGGCACCGTAGCGATTGCGGCTGGAGGCGCCCCAGTCGTCACCGCGGGCGGGCGTTGCCCAGTTGCCCGGGGCCGGTGCCGGACGGGCGCCCGCCTGTGCGGCGGCGGTACTGGTCGTCGCAGGGCGCGCCACGCTGGCGCTGTTCTGGGCCGAACTGCCGGCGGGTGCCGGCGTCGGCGTGGTCGCACTGCCTGCCGCAGTCGACGCGGCAGGTTGCGGAGCGGCAGCAACCTCCCGTTCGCGCACCTGCACCTCGCGCCCGGCAGGCGCACGCACCGTGGGCTCGCGCCCTGCAACGGTGGCCATGCGCACCTGCGGATCGGTCATCGCCTGCACTTCGCGCTCGCGCACCTGCACGTCGCGCTGCGGCACGCGTACCTGGATGTCGGTGGTGCGCATCGGCTGCGGCGCCACCGGCGCTTCAACCGTGCTGATTTCGCGCTCCTGCACCTGTACATCGCGCACGCGGGGAGCCTGCACTGCCACCTCGGGCGTGCGTACCGGCGTTGCTATCGGCGCAGCCTGTACCGGCTGCACGCTGCGCTCGCGCACGGTCGGAATGGTGTCGCGAGGCACGATGCTGACCTCGGTGCGCGGCAGTGCGACCGGCGGCACCACGAATTCGGCGGTCGCCTCTGCAACTTCGGTGGCCTGTACCGGTGAGGGCAGCGGTGCGGCCACCGGCGCCGGCTCCACCTCGGGCGGCGGCACGCTGGCGGTCGGTGCCGTGGCAGCGGCAGTAGAAGACGGCGCAGGTGCAGACGGTTGCGGCCGGGGCGCTGTCGCCGCTCCGGCATCCTGGCCTGCGGCTGCGGCACCGGCCTCTGCGGCGGCAGCCGCCTCGGCACCGGGTTGGTCGCCGCCGCCTTCCTGTGCAGCACGGCCGACGAATTCAATCTGCACGCGCTCACCCTCGCTGCCCTGCTCGTCCGGCGAAGACGTGCGGATCACCGCCACCCACAGCAGCAGCAGGAAGAACAAAAGATGCAGCAACGCGCTGAGCAGCGCCGAGGTCCAGCGCATCCAGCGCTGGTCACGCGGCGCCGGATCCCAGTCCTGCCAGAACAGGCGGCGCAGGGACGCCCATGGCCCCAGCCCCGGCAAGCGCCCCGGAGGCCCGGGCAGCGGCCGCGGCAGCAGCACTGCGATCACCTCGCGCGCGTGGAACGGACGCGGCAGCGGCGTCAGCGTCCGCAGCCAGATCGCCCAGCCGTACGGCAGGCCAGTGCTCTTCTCGAGGATGGGCGGTCGCTGCTGGCGCGCCAGCAGCAGGTCGATGAGTTGCTCGGCTCTGGGCAGAGGCACGCGTTGGCGATCAGGCGGCGTTGCCGCGCGGAATATACGGAGCGTGGCCGCTGTCGTGATCGGTAGCGTCACGCACCGCAGTCACCCCAGGCACACGGCCCATCAAGGTCTTCTCGATGCCCTGCTTGAGGGTGACGTCGGCCATGCCGCAGCCCTGGCAGCCACCGCCGAAGC
>Ga0134126_10009279_pt1 | contig 12394 bp, 11 predicted proteins | sample KB31752_FD_96881 | JGI IMG/M metagenome (GOLD analysis project Ga0134126, IMG submission 96881) | Terrestrial soil microbial communities with excess Nitrogen fertilizer from Kellogg Biological Station, Michigan, USA - KB3-175-2 | ecosystem: Environmental > Terrestrial > Soil > Unclassified ...
GTCCGTGCCGCCGGGCCAGCGCTGGCGCCTGTTCGCCACGTTCAACGGCGGCTTCATCTACAACGATGGCGGCAACGGATCGTCGATCAACGGGAGGCAGTACGAGCCGCTCAAGGCCGGCCTGGCGACCCTCCTCGCCTATCGGAACGGCCAGGTGGATGTGAAGACGTGGCACGGCGGCCCGGTCGCCGGCCCGCAGGTGGCATTCGCACGTCAGAGCCTGCCGCTGATCATCGATCACGGCCGCCTCAACCCGGCTCTGAACGACAGCTCGCAGTGGGGCTTCACGCTTGGCAACGCCGTCCGCGTGTGGCGCACCGGAGCGGGCATCGACCGGCACGGCAACCTGATCTACGCCGCGGCTGATTACCAGACCGTGGTCACGCTGGCGCGGATCCTGCAGCGTGCCGGTGCGGTGCGTGCGATGCAGCTCGACATCAATCCGGAGTGGCCGACGTTGATCACCTACAGCCACCGCGGCGGGCTGGATCCGGTGCGGGTGGTGCCGAACTACCAGCAGCCGCCGACGCGGTACCTGGTGCCGGATGACCGCGACTTCTTCGCGGTCTACCGGCGCCTGCCGGGCCCGGTCACCGTTCCGTTCAGGTAGCGGTCGAACGCCGCGGTCAGCGCAGGATGCCGGTGTGGCCGAGCGAGTAGCGGCCGGGCTGTGGCCACACGCAGAGGCCGTGGGGGCTGGCGCCGACCGGGATCTTCGCCAGCAGCCGCCCGTTGCGGGTGCTGATGGCGTAGACGACGTCGTTATAGCGCCCCGAGACCCACAGCACCCGGCCGTTCGCCGACACGCCGCCCATGTCGGGGCTGCCGCCGCCCGGAATCCACCACTTCTTGACGACCCGGCCGGTGCGGAAGCTGATCACCGAGATCGAGCCCTCGCCCCGGTTCGTGGCGTAGAGATACCGGGCGTTGCGGCTGGGGTAGAGCCCGTGCACGCCGGCCCCGGTGTGGATGAACCCGGTCACCTTGAACCGCCGGCCGTCGATCTTCCAGAGGCCGTTCGCCATCATGTCGGCCACGTAGAACAGCTTCCCGTCCGGAGCCAGCTTGATGTCCTGCGGCATCCCTGCGGCGCCGTCCGGCAGCTGCAGGGTGCCGATCACGCGCTCGCGCTTGACGTCGACCTTCAGGATCTGGCCGGAGAACTCACAGGTCGCAAGCAGGTAGCGGCCGCTGGCCGAGAAGTCGATGTGATCCACCCCCGCACACGGCACGTGCAGCGAGTGGATCAGCCGGAACGTGTGCGGGTTTCGGAAGTCGAGCCGGTCGAGCCGCTCGGCGACCACGATCGCCCGGCTGCCGTCGGGCGTGAAGTAGAGGTTGTACGGATCCGCGACCGGGATCGGCCGGCCGGGGCGGCCCGTCACCGGGTTGATCGGCGTCAGCGTGTTGCTCTGATCGTTGGTCACGTACAGCCGCTTGAGATCCCACGACGGCACCACGTGCTGGGGCTCCAGCCCGACCGCGAACTGCCGGATCACCCGCCGCGTGGCCGGGTCGATTACATCCACGGTGTTGCTGCCGGAGTTGGGCACGTAGATCAGCGGGCGCGCCCGCCGCGCGGCGCCCGTCAGCATGTTGCGGCCGTCGTGGGCGTAGACGTTGATCTGGTGATGGGACGAAGCACGTCCTGCCGCTGCGCCGAGCGAGCCGCCCGCCGCGATCCGTTCATCAGCCGCGACCGCCCGCGGATGTGGCGGCGCAGCTAAGGGCGCCACCCGATCGTCGCGCTGTGCCAGTGCCAGCAGCAGTACCGCGGTGGCCATCGCGATCGTGATCGCAGGCCAGAGCACGCGCGATCCTCTCGGTGGCTGCCTCCGACGGTCGTGGCGTCCGCGTGAGGTCACCATCGAGCCAAACCGTAGCGCCGCGCACCCCGCCGATTGTTGAGCGGTTGTTAAAACGCGCTGCAGTGGCCGGGGCGTCACAGACGCCACGACGCCGTGCCTGCAGGGTGTAGGCAGGTTGAGCCGACGCCGATACACCCACCAGATGCACCATCGCTCAATGACCTGCCGCGCCGTCATCGGAACGATCCTGGTGCTCTGCCTGCTGGGGATGACCGCGGCCCAGCCGAACGCGGTGCCCGTGAAGTTCGAGACCCCCGTTGTCACCGCGACTGCGCCCTGCGGCTCGCTTGCGGGCACCGTCCCGCACGTTCGCTCCGTCGTGCTGGTGATGATGGAAAACCACGCGACCCCGGTGCTCGGCTCGATGCCGTACCTGCATGCCACCGCGGCACGCTGCGCCCGCGCGGCCGGCTACTACGCCGTCTCGCACCCCAGCCTGCCCAACTACATCGCGCTCACCAGCGGCCACATCCCCAGCGGCATCCGCGGCCGGGACTGTGAGCCCGGTGGCAGCTGCGTGTCGCGCGATCGCAGCATCTTCGGGCAGACCCGCGGCAGCTGGCGGGTGTGGGCGCAGTCGATGACGCGCCGCTGCCAGCGCCAGACGATCGGCCGCTACGCGACCCGTCACACCGCGGCTCCCTACTACACGCGGATCCTGACCCAGTGCCGAGCCAGGCAGATCCCGCTGGATGGCCCTCGCCACGGCCTGTCGGCAACGCTCAGCGCCGATCGGCTGCCCGCGTTCTCGATGGTCGTCCCCGACGTGCGAGACGACCAGCACGACGGCTGCATCTCCTGCGGCGACCGCTTCGCCCAGACGTGGATCGGCCGGATCACTCGCAGCGCCGCCTACCGCCGGGGCGACGTCGCCCTGTTCGTCACCTGGGATGAGGACGACTACAGCTCCGGCAACCACGTGCCGCTGGTGGTTGTCTCGCCCTACACGACCCCGGGCTCGGTCGCGCGCGGCCGCTTCACCCACTACGACCTGCTGCGAACGATGGAACGCACACTCGGATACGCCCCGCTGGGCGCCGCCCGCACGCGGTCAGACAGCCTCGCCCGGCAACTCGGGCTCGGCTAGCGCGGCACCACCCGCGCCAGCTTCTCGCGGTCGGTGATCAGGTCGATCGCGGCGATGCGGCCGTGGGCGATCGTGAAGCTGACCACGGCGATCGGTTGGCCGGGCCGTCCCACCACCAGCCCGGCGCCGCCGTTCACGAGCGCCGGCTGTGCCAGATCCGCGAGCGGCCGGCCCCGTTCGAGCACGCGGCGGGCGACCGGCTCTGCGCCCTCCACCGGCGGTCGCGCCAGCCGGCTGCCCGGCCCGGTGTCCGCGCGGAAGACGACGTCGGGATCGAGCACGGCGACCAGCGCTTCGAAGTCTCCGGCCCGGGATGCGGCGAGGAACGCGTCGACCAGCTCGCGCTGCCGGGCCAGACCGACCTCCTCGTTCAGCGGCGCGCCCCGCACCCGCCGCCGAGCGCGGCTCGCGAGCTGGCGGGCCGCGTCCGGGCTGCGTCCGACGATCTCGCCGATCTCGTCGAAGGGCACCGCGAACATGTCGTGGAGGACGAAGGCGAGCCGCTCAGACGGCGTCAGCGTCTCCAGCACGACCAGCAGCGCAAGGCCGACCGAGTCGGCGATCAGCGCCTCGTCCTCGGGACTCGTCGCCTCGTCGAGGCTGACGACCGGCTCGGGTAACCACGAGCCGACGTAGTCCTCACGGCGGGCGCGGCGCGAGCGCAGCATGTCGAGGCACACCCGCCCGACCACCGTGGTCAGCCAGCCGCCGAGGTTGTCGACGTGCGCGCGGTCGGCACGCGAGAGCCGAAGCCACGCCTCCTGCAGCGCGTCGTCGCTCTCGGTCACCGACCCGAGCATCCGGTAGGCCACCGTCCGCAGGTGCGGGCGGTGCTCCTCGAACTCCTGTGCCAGCCAGTCGTGCTCGTTCACGGTCACATCTCCTCGGTTGGATCCGTCAACTGTCTGACGCATCCCATGCGGCTGGTGTGACAGCCGCCCCCAAGAGGAGGCACAACGATGGATACCGCAATCGAGGTCAGGCAGCTCGTGAAGACCTACGCCGGAGACGTGCGCGCGGTCAGGGACATCAGCTTCGACGTCCACCGCGGCGAGGTGTTCGGCCTGCTCGGCCCGAACGGAGCCGGAAAATCGACGACGGTCGGCATGCTCACCACCACGGTGGCTCCGAGCTCCGGGGCGGCCCGGCTGGCCGGCTTCGACGTGGTGCGCTCGCCGCTCGAAGCCCGCTCGGTTTCGAGCGTCGTCTTCCAGGAGGCGGTGGTCGACCGCGCGCTGACCGGCCGCAGCCATCTCGACATCCACGCCCGCCTGTGGCGGGTCGCGCCGAGCGAGGCAGGCGACCGTATTGCCAGGCTGTCCGAAACGCTCGGCCTTGCCGACCTGCTCGACCGCCCCGTCGGCACCTACAGCGGGGGCGAGCGGCGGCGGCTCGAGATCGCCCGGTCGCTCGTGTCGCGCCCCAGCGTGCTCTTCCTCGACGAGCCCACGGTCGGCCTCGACCCGCGGGTGCGGGCGGAGCTGCTCGACCTGATCGCCGGTCTTCGCGATCGCCTGGAGACGACGATCCTGCTCACGACCCACTACCTCGACGAGGCCGAGCGGCTCTGCGACCGGCTGGCGATCATGCACGAGGGCAAGATCGTCGCCCTCGACACGCCGCACGCACTGCGGGCAGACCTCGGCGAGAAGATCGTCGAACTGCGCGTTCGCGACCAGCCGGCGGCAGCGCTCGACCGGCTGCGTGACAGCGGTCTGGCCGGACGCGACGCGTTCGCCGTCGGAACCACGATCACGATCCCGCTCCACGACCACGACGACACCGTCGCGGCCGCCGAGATCGAGCGGTCGGGGATCGCACCGACAGCGATCACGACCCGCGAGCCGACGCTCGACGACGTCTACCTGCGATTGACCGGCGGCCAGCTCCGCGACGCCGCCTGACCCGAGAGGAGCACGACATGACCACACGAACCCTCGACCTGGGACGGCCGCTTCCGAGCCTCCCGCGAAACCCGTTCGGCCCGCTGGCGACGCTCGCGCGCCGCCGTCTCCACCTCACCGTTCGCACACCGCGAGAGCTGCTGGTGCCGATGCTGACTCCGATCCTGTTCGCGCTCGTGATCGCGCCCGCGCTGAAGGTCGCGCTTCACACGAGCAGCTCGTACGAGGCGTACGTCGCCACCGGCACGATCGGCCTGCTGATCCCGCTGAACACGATGTTCGCGGGGCTGAGCGTGCTCGTCGAACGCGAGTCCGGCGCCCAGCGCGAGCTGCTGGCGGCGCCGGTGCCGCGACCGCTGCTGGTGCTCGGGAACCTGATCGTAGCGTTCGGCGTGACGGCGCTCCAGATCGGCGTCCTGATCGGCGTGGCCCGGGCACGCGGCATCCACTTCGACGTCGCTGGGCCGGGCGTGCTCTGGTTCCTGGGCGGCGCCGCGCTCTTCACGGTCGGCATGTACGGGGCGGCCGAGTCGCTCGCAGCCCGCGTCCCGAGCGCGGAGGAGTACATCAGCCGGGTGCCGGCGATCGCGATCGTGCCGTGGTTCCTGGCCGGTTCCCTGTTTCCGATCACGGCACTGCCGACCTTCCTCACGTGGTTCGCCCGCTTCCTGCCGCTGACCCACGCGCTGGCGCTCGCCCGCTACGGCCTTCTGAACGATCCGAGTGGACTGCACAACATCTGGAGGATGCACAGCGTCCCCGGGATGGCGGCGCTCAGCATGCTGGTCGTCGGCGCCTTCGCAGCGGCCCTGACCGCGGCCGGGATCCGGCTCTTCACTCGCAGCGCCGTGGGCTGAGGTTGCAAGCAGCCCACTTCCGGTCGAGAATCCCCGGTGATGGCCAGCTCCACGCACACCGCGCCGTCGCCGGGGATCTCTCTGCTCGAGCGCGACGACGACCTCGCCGTGCTGCACGGCGCCTTCTCGGAGGTGCGCGCCGGGCGCGGGCGGCTGGTGCTGGTGGCCGGCGAGGCCGGTGTCGGCAAGACATCGCTCGTACACGCGTTCTGCGGATCCGTGCGTGGCTCCAGCCGCGTCCTCGAGGGCTCGTGCGACGCGCTGGCGACGCCGCGCGCCCTGGGCCCTTTCGCCGACCTCGCGGCCGCTGCCGGCGACCTGCTGCGGGCAGAAATCGCCGCTGGCGTCACCGCACACGAGCTGTTCGATGCGCTCCGTGCCGAGCTCGACACGTCACCCGCCGTGGTCGTTCTCGAGGATCTGCACTGGGCCGACGAGGCGACGCTCGACGTTGTGCGAGTGCTCGGGCGGCGGATCGAGTCCGTGCCGGCGCTGGTGGTGGTCACCTACCGCGAGGAGGCGCTCGCGCCGGATCACCCGCTGCGAATCTTGCTGGGCGATCTCGCGCGAGTGCCCGGCCTTTCGCGTCTTACTGTGGAGCCGTTCTCGCCCGCCGCCGTGGTCGAGCTGGCGGCGGGCTATGAGGTCGACGCCGCCGAGCTGCACCGGCTCACGGGTGGCAATCCCTTCTACGTGAGCGAGGTGCTCGACGCCGGCGGCGGCGAGGTTCCGGCGACCGTCAGCGACGCCGTTCATGCCCGCGCATCGCGGCTGAGCCCGGATGCGCGGCACGTGCTGGAGGCCGTGTCGATCGCTCCTCCTGCGGTGGAGCTGTGGCTGCTCGACCGCGTGTGCGGCGAGGCGGCCGGGGCCGTCGACGAGTGCTTCGCCGGCGCCATCCTGGCAGAACGCGGCGACGGGATCGGCTTCCGCCATGAGCTCGCGCGAGCGTCGATCGAGTCGGCGCTCGGCCCGGCTCGCCGCCGCGAGCTGCACCGGGCTCTGCTGGCGGCGCTTGCGTCCTCGCCGGAGGGGGCCGACCCGGCGCGCCTGGCGCATCACGCCGAGGGCGCCGGCGAGGCGGCCGCGGTGCTCGAGCTCGCGCCCGCAGCGGCGCACCGGGCGGCCCAGCTCGGCGCCCACCGCGAGGCGGCCGCGCAGTACGCCAGGGCGCTCCGGTTCGCCGGGTCGCGACCGCCCCAGGAGCGCGCCAGGCTGCTTTCCCGGCTGGCGGATGCGCAGTACGCCACCGACGACCAGGTCGACTCGATCGCCTCGTGGAATCGCGCCATCGACTGCTATCGCGAGGCCGGTGATGTGGCCGGCGAAGCGGAGTCGCAGTGCCGGCTGGTGACGAACTACGCTTGCCGCGGCGCGATGGAGGATGCGCGCGCGGCCGGTGCCCGCGCGGTGGAGCTGGCGGAGTCGCTGGGCGACCACCCGGTTGTCGGCGAGGCCTACGCGTCGATGGCGCTGCTCGGGCTCTACGACGGCATATTCGACGCGTGCATCGACTGGGGGCAGCGCGGCGCTGCGATCGCGGCTGCTGCGGGCGACGGTGAGACGCTGGTCGACGCGATGACCAGCGCCGGCAGCGCCGAGTTCTTCCGCGATGGGGCGGCGTCCGGGACGCTCGCGCAGGCGCTCAGCGAGGCGCGATCCCGGCAGCTGGTGAGCGGGATCCCGCGCGCGCTCCACAACCTGGCAGCGGGAGCGGTCGAGCACAACGTCCACGACCTCGCGAACCGCAGCATCGAGGAGGGCCTGGCGCACTGCGCCGACCACGACCTCGATATGTGGACGCTGGCGCTGCTGGGGCTGAAGGCGCGCTCGCAGCTGAACCAAGGCCATTTCGAGGTTGCGGCGGAGGTCGGCTCCCAGCTTGCAGACGACGTGCACGACTCGCCCGCGCCGCGGTTCGAGGGGCTGCAGGTGTTGGCGCTGGTGCGCGCACGCCGCGGCGACCCCGGCGTCCAGCCGGCTCTCGACCAGGCGATGGCGATGGGCTGCCCGGCCGACGAGGTCGACTGGGCAGGCCCGCTGGCCGTGACGCGAGCTGAGATCGCGTGGCTCGAGGGCCGCGCCGACCAGATCGACGAGATCACCGCGCCCGCGTTCCAGCTGGCGCGTGCGACCGCGTCGGTGCCCTGGGTGCTCGGCGCGCTGGCCGGCTGGCGCCGCCGCGCCGGCCTGACCGACCGGATGCGCGGCCCACGGCCGGCCGAGCCGTGGGCGCTGGAGCTGGCCGGCCGCCATGCCGCCGCCGTTGCCGCCTGGGACCGGCTGGGCCGGCCCTACGAGGCGGCGATCGCGCTGGGCATGGGCGGCCGCCGCATAGAGGACGCCCGCGCCCGCCTCCGCGAGCTCGGCGCCCAGGCGCCGGCGGCGATCTTCGCGCGCAGGCTCCGGCAGAGCGGCGTGCGCGGCATCACCCGCGGCCCGCGGCCTTCCACGCGGAAGAACCCGGCGAACCTGACGGCGCGCGAGCTGGAGGTGCTGGCGCTGCTGGGCGACGGCCTCATGAACGCCCAGATCGCGCAGCGGCTGCACCTGTCGGTGCGCACCGTCGACCACCACGTGTCGTCGATCCTGAGAAAGCTCGACGTGCCCAGCCGGGCGCAGGCCGGGATCGAGGCGACACGGCTGGGCATCTCCTCGTCCCTGCCCTGATCGCGGTCGCCGCGCCCGTCCCAAATTAGGCAGATCTGCCGATGCGGGGCTCGGATGTGCGACCGTAGGCTCGTACGCGTCCACAGACACGGGAGGACTTCATGGACACGTACGTGATCCTACGCCGCGCCGGCTGGCGATCGGCGGAGGAGTTGGAAGCGGCCGCGGCCCGGTCAACCGCGGAGGGGGAGCGGACACCAGACGAGATTCGCTGGATCCGCAGTTACGTCCTGGCCGAGCCTGCCGGTGGCGGGCTCGGAACGGTCTGCATCTACCAGGCCAGCAGCCCCGAGGCGATCCGGCGCCATGCCGCCGCCGCAGATCTGCCGGTCGACGAGATCGTCCACGTCGCCGACACGGTGATCGTGCGGCCCGATCCGGTACCGGCCGCGAGCTGACCTCCCACGAGACGAGAGGAGCATCATGAAACGCATGATCACGGCGGTCGCGCTGCTGGCGGCGGCCACGGCGCTGGCAGGCGGCCGCGTGTCGTCCGCTCACGGCGGCACCGGCGCGCACAGCGCGTCGGCGGTCCACATGAGGGTCTTTGCCTCCGGATTCAACAACCCGCGCGGCCTCACGTTCGGCCCCGGCGGCAGCCTGTACGTTGCCGAGGGCGGCCTCGGTGGCTCGCACTCCACCGTCGGTAAGTGCCGCCAGGCTGCGGGTGCGGCCGCGCCCTACACGGGCAGCACCCACAGCCCATTCCTGGGCGGGCGCATCGCGAAGGTGACGCCCGGCGGTCACGTCTCCACGGTCGTCAAGGCGCTGCCCTCGAGCCAGACCAGCCCGGCGCTGGGCAGCCTCGTCAGCGGCGTCTCCAGCGTGGCCTTCATCGGCCACCGCATGTACGCCCTGCTGGCAGGGGCGGGCTGCTCGCATGGCGTCCCGGGTATCCCCAACGGCGTGATCCGCGTCCACCACGACGGCAGCTGGACGATGATCGCCAACCTCAGCCGGTTCCAGCGGAACCACCCGGTCAAGAACCCTGACGACGAGGACTTCGAGCCGGACGGCACGTGGTACAGCATGACCGCGTTCGACGGCGTGCTGTTCCCGATGGACTCAAATCACGGTGAGCTCGACCGCGTCACCCAGCGCGGGCGCATCTCGCGGGTGGTGGACATCTCGGCCAAGGTCGGCCACGTGGTGCCGACGGCACTGCTGCCGATCGGCGGCAACGCTCGCAACCCGGCCATGTTCATCGGTAACCTGGGCGTGTTCGGGCCCCCGGACGGCACCGTGCCGAACGAGCACGTCTACCGTCTGACGCAGGCGGGGCACCTGGCCATCCGGGCAAGCGGGCTCGAGCAGGTGCTCGGGCTGGCCCGGCGAAACGGCGTCCTGTACGCGCTCGAGATGAGCTCGACGCCCGGCGGTCCCACGCCCGGCACCGGCGCCATCGTGCGCCTCCGGCGCGGCGCCGCTCCCGAGCCGGTCGTCTCGGGGCTGACCTTCCCGACCGGGATCGCGGTCGGCCCCGACGGCGCGTTCTACGTGTCGAACCAGGGGTTCGGCTTCGGTGCCGGTCAGGGCCAGGTGCTTCGCATCACCCTCTGACGGCGTGCCGTCATGCTCGGGCCGGCCGCGGTGGCCGGCCCGAGCATCCCCTGATCCCGCGGGCTGAAACCAGGCCGTCTCGGGCACGCCTCGGCCGCGGTGCTTTCAGATGTCGAGTGCGGTAGGGTCGTTGGTTCGGATCCGCGCGAGGATCACCGCTATGAGAGGAGTGGTTCGAATGGCTGGTCTACAGGTCGGCGACTTCGATTCGCCTGATGAGGTTCGGTCCCCCGACAAGACGACGGTGGATGTGGTGCGCATGGACGACGCGACCTCGGCCGCACGGTTGACGCTGCAGCCGGGGTGGCGATGGTCTGAGTGCATCAAGCAGGTGGCGGGAACCGAAAGCTGCCAGCTGCGGCATGTAGGTGTCGTCCAGTCGGGACGGATGCACGTCAGTCACGAGGACGGGACGGAGATGGATGTCGGGCCGGGCAAGTCGTACGTGATCGCGCCAGGCCATGATGCGTGGGTCGTCGGCGATGAGCCGTTCGTCGCCTACGAGTTCGAATCGAAGTCGGCGGAGGCGTACGCCCGCGAGTAGCTTCCAGATCCGCCGCGCGCGTTCCACGGAGATCCCAGGACTGATCAATGTGTGGGAGCGATCGGTGCGCGCGACGCACGGCTTCCTCACGGAGGACGACATCGTCGCGCTGCGGCCGCTCGTCGAGGCGGCGCTCGATGACGAGGCGCTTGAGCTGTGGGTGCTGCTGACGGATCGGGTTCGTGGTGGTCGGTCGCTCGCCGCTCGACGATGGCGGGCGACCGTTCCCACTCTTGCACATGCGCCGACCGGCAACAGCAGCGAGGTCGGTAGGCGGCGCCGTCGACGTCGTCAGCACGGTCGAGTTTGGTCGAGGCTCGGCGAACCGCTCGTCGCTGCGCCGACCCAGCAGCAGGGCTTCGGCGCGCAGCACCTCGGCCCGCTCGACGGCGGCCCACCCTTCGCGGATCCCGCTCGCTCACCTGGCCGAACCAGCCGCCGAAAAATCCATCGCCGCGCCGGGAACGTCGTGAGAGCATGCGATCGATGACGGCGAGCGTCCGCATCGACAAGTGGCTCTGGGCCGCGCGGTTCTTCAAGACCCGCGCCGCGGCGACCGAGGCCGTGCTGGGCGGCCGGGTGCGGGTGAACGGTGAGCGCGTGAAGCCCGCCAAGCACGTGCATGCCGCGGACATCGTCGAGGTCAGGATCGGCGAGGTCGACTGGACGATCAACGTGCTCGAGGTCGCCGACAAGCGCGGCTCGGCCCGTGTCGCCGCAGGCCTGTTCGAGGAGGCCGACGAGTCGATGGCCGAGCGACAACGGAGCGCCGAGGAACGGAGGCTGTCCCGCCCTGCGGGCACCGTTACCGGTGGGCCGCGACCGACCAAGCAGGACCGTCGGCGAATCGAGGCGCTACGCCGGAAGCGAGGCTGACTCCACCACGAACCGCGCGATCGCGTCGTGCGTTCCCGCCGCGTCTTCGTGCCAGAGCATGTGCCCGGTGTCGGGCAGGATCTCGACGCGCGCGTGGGGTATCAGCTCGGCCGTCATGGTCGTCGTGCGGACCGGCATCGGGCTCTTTGCGCCGTGCACGAACAGCACCGGTATCGAGCTGGGCACATGCGGCAGGCGGCGTGTGAGCGTGCCGGCCTGCTCATGCTCCTTGACAGATGCGATCGTGCCGGCGAATGCGGCAACGTCGAAGGAGAGGTCGGGAGCCGGCGGCGCGGTGGCGGGATCGGCGAAGTAGGAGGGCCAGACCAGGCTGAAGGCCTCCCGCGATTCCTCCGGCGTCGCCTCTCCCCGCTCCTCCTTGGCGTCGATCTCTTCCGCGCGTGCGCGCTCGGCGTCAGACAGTGGCGCCGTCATATTCTCTCCGAACTCCTCGAACACCTCGAGATACGCGCCGAGCGGGTCGAGGATGATCGCGCCCTCGAGCCGCTCGGGGCAGGCCGCGAGCATGTGCAGGGCGAGGTGCCCACCCCAGGAGTGCCCGACGATCCACGCTCGCTCGCCGGCCACCTGGTCGATCACCGCGACAGCATCGGCGACGTTCGCCTCGACGGTGTAGGGGTCGCGGATGGTGGTCGGAGGAAGGCCCCGTTGCTGGTAGCTGACAGTGGAGAACACGTCTGCGAGCAGGTCCGTCAACGGGTCCAGATAGGTGGCGGACATGCCGGGGCCGCCGTGAAGGAGCACCGCGACCGGGCCGGCGGCGCTCTCGCCGCGCCACGCCCCGATCGTGCCTTCCCGCGTGTCGATCGTGAACGGTCGATCAGTCACACGGCGATTCTCTCACGCGGCGTTGGCTACCGTCCGGCCGTGGCAAGCGACTGGCGTGATGACCGGGTCGGATCCGCGCTTCGCGGCGAGAACCCACTGGTGATGGCGCGGATGCGCGGTGGCTTCGCCGTGATCGGGGACACCCAGCACCTGCCCGGCTACTCGCTGCTCTTGACCGA
>Ga0134126_10009280_pt1 | contig 12394 bp, 11 predicted proteins | sample KB31752_FD_96881 | JGI IMG/M metagenome (GOLD analysis project Ga0134126, IMG submission 96881) | Terrestrial soil microbial communities with excess Nitrogen fertilizer from Kellogg Biological Station, Michigan, USA - KB3-175-2 | ecosystem: Environmental > Terrestrial > Soil > Unclassified ...
CCGGAAAAAATCCACGATCCGCGAGCACCGCATAAAGCGCCTCAACCGAATGGCCTTTGCTCTGCACGTAACGATCGCGCGTCAGGCTGGAAAAAGTCTCCGGCGAGACGTTCAGGATGCGGTTGTAGAGCACGTTCAAAATATCGAGGCACGAAAGCCCCCCGCCAGTGTGGCCCGCGCCCGCCTCGAAAATCGCTTCGAGCGTTTTCTTGCGCAGACGGATGGCTTTAATCTGCAGTTCGTGGTTATTCAAATCGGTGGCGGCCATTTTATTGAAGGGATTCGGTTTTCCCAATCGCGTTGCTGGCGCCGGCTTCCGGATTCCATGTCCCGCCAAAGGTCCACGCAGCGTTAATCTGCTCCGCCTTCGGCGCGCCGGGCGCGCTGGCAAGGTTGTCACCAAACCACGAATAATCACCACCGTCGCGGTGGCAGTGATAATAATAACTGCGCTCGCCCCACTGATTGGATTTGTCCAAATCCTTGTTTCGCTGAAGGTCCTGGGGCGTGGTTTTATTTCCGTCAATCGGATAAATGACGCGATACGGCGGATGATCGGCCATCGTCCGCGAAAACTGGCAATCGATAAAATAAAACTGCGCGTCGTGATGATGCCGGGCGAGATTCCATCCTTCGGCGCCGTCAAAGCGGCAATCGCGCAGGACGAATTTCATGTCTTTGTTCTTCGACCCGTCATGCCACATCGCGGCGGTGTTTTTCATTTCGTAAAATGTGCAATTCGTCGCGTAGCACCAGCCCCGCGGGCACACAAAATCCACGGATCCCGTAATATCGCAGTTTTCCAAATAACTCCGGCCCCGATCGCCCAGCCAGAACGAGACCGTGTCCGCGCCATGGCTCCAAACATTGCAATTTCTCACCACGCCACGGTCGCCCGTGGAGTAGATAACCATTGCATGCGGCCCGATCACGTCCGCCGTGTTTTCGACCGTGATGTTTTCCAGAACGAAATCGTTGGCGCCGCTGATATTCACCACCGCGCGGCCAATGGCGTCGGGCGATTTGATGAAGTCTTCGTCCGGCTGCGCGAATTCGACTTGCGTCCCGGTCCGGCTTTCGCCGCGCAAGGTGACGAACGACGCGTCCACGCGGACTTTTTCATGGTAGACGCCGTTCTTGATGAAGACCACCACGCGCTCCGCGTTGGTCTTGGGAATCGCATCGAGCGCTGCCTGGATGGTCTTGAAATCACCGCTGCCATCCGCCGCGACGGTGATGAGCGGCTTCGGCGATGCCGCGGCGAAACCTGTATGGCCCAATGCAAAGACAAGACCGGCCGCAAAAAGGAATCGTTTCATACGTTTGCTCACAAAGCTTCAGTTCTCGTGCCGATAAACTTCCCAGCCAAAATAATTTCCGAACGCTTCCGCCAGGATTTCCGCCGAGTGCGATTGAGTCATCACCACGTGATGCTCAAATCCCTGCTTGCAAACATGGTGCATGAGCTTTTGCAAACGTGGAATTTTCGCCACCGCGCGGTTGCCGAAGGTATCAAGCGGATCGTTGGTGAGTTCGCCTTCGCCGACGTATGTTTTGATTTTTCCCTCGGCATCCGCCGTGGTGATGCGGCCAAACGTGAGCGGACCGGCCGGCGTGCGGCCCGCCAGCGCGCCATAGGTGTTTTCAACACCAAGAATGCTGCCAAGAATCGGCGCGTTGGCGATTTGAATGTCCGGCAGAAACGATTTCGCCCAATTGCCGCAATGGAACAGGACGCATTTGTCGTCGTCATCCGCGTAATTATTGTTCCAATCCACGAGCGCGGCGGGCGTGCCGCCGGCCAGTTGCATGGCATACATCGTGAGCACGCCGGTGACATCGACTTCGCAGGCGCTGGGGAGAAATTTCTCGCTCATCATGCTCATGAGGGTGCAGACATTGCAGCCGTAATTTTCCTGGACCGAAGTCCAGCATTGGATGGCGGTGGCATCGAGGACATTCGCGTCCATCCATTCGGTCAGCACCACGCCCATCTTGGCCATCTGCAACAATTTTTCCGCGGGCACACCCGGCGCAGGCGCGTAGCCGGTGATTTCGGCAAGCTTCGCTTTCACGGCGGCTGCATTCGCATCGAGCTTGGTGGCTTTGCCGAGTATTTCGGAAAGATCGACAGTCGTGACGCTGATGCCGTGCCGTTCGAGGAGTTTTTCGGAATAACGAACCGTGTTGAATGCACCAGGCCGCGCGCCAACGGCTCCAAGCCGCACACCCCGCAGGCCATTCACCACCCGGCAGACGCCGAGAAAATTTTGCAAGTCCTTCGCGAAGCTCTCCGAGGAGGGCAGCGAGACATGCTTGCTCGTTAATGAAAATTGAATGCCCGCCTGGACCAGGTTGTTGCTGACGGAAATTTTCCCACAGTAGGCATCCCGCCGGCGCGCGGGCGAGAGCTGCTTCAGGTCGTCCGGGTAGCCCTGAATCAGCACCGGCACGTTCAGCCGGGACATCTTCAGCGTGTCGGCCACGCCCTTTTCATCGCCGAAATTCGGCAGGCACACGAGGATCCCATCGATTTCGTGGGCGTGCCTGCGGAATAATTCGGCGCATTTGCGGGCTTCGGCGTGGGTTTCGACGCCGCCCAGCTTCGAATCCGATTCGCCGAGCTGGATGGCTTTAATTTGGAAGCGCGCAAAAATCTGGGCGACATCCCGGCGGGCTTCCGTGACGAGTTGGTCGGGGAAGAAGTCGCGGTTGCCGTAGATGACACCGAGGACGGGCGAGGTTTTGATGGCGTTTTTCATGGCCTGACAAACAGAAAATGATCTGGAGAGAAAGAATCGCGGCGCGGCGCGGCGATGCAAGCAGTTTTTGGTTGCGAAACGCGCAATATCACTTATCGCAAGTTATTTGGCGCTATTCGGATGACGCCAAACGAAGGTTAATAGTAGTATTTCTGCCACCATAAAAACTATGTTGTTTGTCGGACTTTTGATGTCGCAAAAGCGCGCGGCCCTGACGCTCGTGCTTGTCGGAAGCCTTTTCGTCGTCGCTCGGGCGCAGTCAGATGCGGTCGCCCATGTGGAAGCAGCCGGGTTTGCCATGGCGACAACCAATTTGATCTGCGATCACGCGGACATGGCGATCCCCTTTACTCAATCAGCCATCAAGCAAGGCGATAAGCCGGCGCTGCTCGGCCCTGACCCGGCAAAGCCGTATTTTACCGTGCGGTTCGCGATGCCCATACCCCCCGAGAATGCAAAGACGGAAATCGCGGCAGCGACAGGCATCGATCCGGCCGTGTTCACCCACAACCATTCGCCGGGTTTTGAGATTTTGCCCAACGGCGACGCCCTCGCGGTCTATTTCAGCACGCCCCCCGGCCAGGCGGAAAGCGCCACCACGACAACTTTCGTGCAGGCCCGTTTGCGTTATGGCGCGGAGGAATGGGACCTGCCGGAATTATTTCTGGATTTCAAAAATCTCAACGACCAATCCGGCCTGTTGTGGAAAGACGGAAATAAAATCTGGTTCTTCGGCGGCGGACGCGATTTTTCGGATTGGGCGCCGTTCAAAATTGCCACTTCGATCGACAACGGCGCTACCTGGACGCTGTCGCTGCCACAGCTCTCCGGACCGGCGGAGGAATTCACAGCCCAGCCGATCACCTGCGCGTTTCGCGCTCCGGGCGGGGCCATTTATTTTGCCATGGATGGCGAAAAGGCGACGAGTTTTCTGTGGCGCAGCCTCGATGAAGGTGTTCATTGGCAACAAATGAAAGGCCGGACGGGCGGACGGCATTCAGTCATTGTGCCGCTGGATAAAAAAGGCGATTTGCTCTCCATCGGTGGAAAAAATGCGAGCGTCAACGGCTGGTCGCCGGAGAACACATCGACCAATTGGGGCGAAAGCTGGAGCCAGAGCAAGGCATCGCCGTTTCCACCCCTGGGCAGCGGACAGCGGCCCTCCATGATCCGGTTGGCCGACGGGAATTTGTTTTTCGTGAGCGATGCCTATTTGAACAAGATTGGGCGCGTGCCTCCGCAGGGCTGGAAATATGGCAACGGCTGTTTCGTGGCCATTTCGAAGGACAACGGGGCTTCATGGCACATCAAAACACTGCCGGTGCAATTGCCCAATCATGAGCGCGGCACCAACGGAACGCTCGGCTATGTGACCGCCCGGCAGGCCCCCAATGGCGTGATTCATGTCCTCACGACCGAAACCCAGCCCTGCCTGCACTATGAATTGAACGAGGCATGGATATTTTCCGATGCCGGCGATATCGCGGCTGAAACCACCGGCGGCCATATCGAAAAATTTTCCGAAAAATATCCGAATGGAAAAATCCGCTCACAGTGGAGCGCAAGGATTTGCCCCGGCGGACGCTATCTGCTCAATGGCAGGGAAACGGATTTTTACGCGGACGGCACGAAACAGCACGTTGTGGAATATGTGAGCGGCCGCAAAACCGGCGCGGAAACCTTCTGGTCGCCAAACGGCAGGAAATTGTGGAGCTGGTCGCACGATTTGAAAAACAACCGCGCCGTGTGGACGCAATATTGGCCGAACGGACGGAAGAAAGTGCAATCCACCTGGAACACGCGCCCGGTCGCTCGTGATTTAAAGCGCAGCTTTTTCGGTTTGGTCGCGGACGGCCCGGCCCGGCAGTGGAACAAGGATGGCTCGGTGAAATCCTCGGTCAACTTTGCGAATGGTTTGCCGGCAACAGGAGGGAATTCTTCGAATGAATAGTTCCCTCATTGAACCCCGGAACCGGAGCGCCGACTTGCAATCGGCTTGCCGCTCGAAAGCCCAAAAATCAGTTGCGCCTGCCGAAAGCCGATTACAAATCGGCGCTCCCGTTCATGGCGGGGAGGCGCTAGAGCACAGTGGATCCATCCTTCGATGTTCGGCGTTCGATGTTCGATGTTCGATGTTCCCCGGCTTCCCGGCGGGGCTGAAACGCCCGGAGGGGGGGCGCTGACGTGAGCTCACTTCGCACATTGGACCTGGTCGTCATCGCGATTTATTTCGTGGCGGTGGCGGCTATTGGTTTTTGGTGCGCGCGGCGCCAGAAATCCACCGAGGCCTATTTCGTGGCGCGCCGTTCCATCCCGGGCTGGGCGATGGGCCTGTCCGTCTTCGCGACGATTATCAGCAGCATCACGTTCATCGCGTATCCCGGCGCGTCGTTCAAGGGCAACTGGAACCAGCTTGTCCCCGGTTTCATGGCCGTGGGCGTGCTGCTCGTGTTGGGGACGGTTTTGATCGGATTTTTCCGCCACGCCGTCGGCATGAGCGCCTATGAATATTTTGAAAAACGGTTCGGCTACGGCGCGCGGGCCTACAGTGCTCTGGGATTCACCGCGGGACATTTCTCGAAAATGGGATTTGTCCTCTTCACGGTCACAACGGCGATTTGCGGGATGACCGGCTGGGACAAATACCACGTCATCGTGGGCGTCGGGTGTGTGACGATTCTTTATACGCTCATCGGCGGACTGGAGGCGGTGATCTGGACGGAAGTGCTGCAAGGCATTGTGAAGATCGCGGGCGTGGTCGTGGTGATTGCGGTTTTGATTTCGATCATGCCGGGCGGCGCTTCGGCGGCGTTTCATCTCGCGGGCGAGAAAGGCAAATTCAGCCTCGGCAGTTTCAATCTGGATCTCACCGCCAACGGCAATTTCTGGGTGCTGCTGCTCTACGGCGCCTTCTGGTATCTGCAGAAATACGCGGTCGACCAGACCCTGGTGCAGCGCTACCTCGTCGCAAAGACGGACCGCCAGGCGATGAAAGGCGTGGCGTTGGGCGCCGCGTTGTGCCTCCCGACGTGGGCCGCCTTCATGCTCGTCGGCACGTTGCTGTGGGCCTACTACCAGCTTTCCGGTGAAGTTCTTCCCGCGCACCTGATTGGCGCGAACGGCAAAGTCATCTCCGACGAGGTATTTCCCTATTTCCTCACCACCAAAATTCCCGCGGGCCTCGCGGGGATTTTCATGGCCGCGCTTTTTTCGGCGGCCATGTCCAGCATGTCCTCCGACTTGAACTGCCTCTCGGCAGTCGGTGTCGAGGACTATTACCGGAAGCTGCGCCCGAACTCGACGGATCGGCAGCGGCTTTTGGTCGGCAAAATCCTCGTCGCAGTGAGTGGCGTGTTGGCCGTCGCGGTCGGGGCATTTATTGCGCGAAAAGGCCAGAGCGCGCTGACGCTTTATTATGCGGCGACGTCGATCGTTTCGGCCGGCCTCGCGGGAATGTTCTTGCTGGCGTTCTTCACCCGCCGCGCGAACCGGCAGGGCTTGTGGATTGGCATCATTGTCGCGCTGATTTTTACCGCCTGGGCGACGCTGACCGGCAGCAAATTCAAACTGGTCGACCTCGGCTGGAATTACGATTGGCCGGACGTGATGATCGGTGTCATCGCGCACATGATCGTGCTCGTGGTGGGTTACGGCGCGAGCTGGTTTTTCCCGCCGGATCAAAATGTGAAAAGTGAATGGACGTTCTGGGGATGGATGGCCAAAAGGAAAACCTTGCGCGGCGACGAGGAGCCGGCTGTTGCCGGCGCGCAGGAGGTGAACTCGTGAACCCAATCACGCTTTTGCAACCTCCACGCATCGCCTTCGGCAACCGCTGCGCGCCCCAATGCGCTGAATTTCTGGCCCAGCGCGGTGTCAGGAACCTGCTGCTGGTCTCCAGCACTTCGGTGCTCCCGGCCATCCGCGGCGTGTTGGACTCACTGACAAAAGAGGGCATTCATTTCATTCAAGCCCGGCCCGTGGACCGCGAGCCCACCGTGCGGCTGTTCGAAGAAATGCTCACGCATGCGCGCGCCGGGAAAATCGACGGCGTCCTCGGTATTGGCGGCGGAAGCGTGATTGACGTGGCGAAATTGCTCGCCGCGCTCGTGCACGGAAAACAAACCGTTTCAGAAATTTTCGGAATCAACAAATTGATCCGCCGCGAGCTCGCGCTGGTATGCCTCCCCACAACCGCGGGGACCGGCGCCGAAGTTTCGCCGAACGCCATTTTGCTGGATGAAACCGATGAATTGAAAAAAGGCGCCGTGAGTCCGCACCTGGTGGCGGATGCCGCGTTCGTCGACCCCTTGCTCACTTTGTCCGTCCCGCCCGCGGTCACCGCCGCCACCGGCCTCGATGCCCTCACGCATTGCATCGAAGCCTACGCCAATAAATTCGCCCATCCCATCGTCGATGTGTACGCGCTGGAAGGAATCAAATTGATTTCCGCGAACCTCGTCCGCGCCGTCCGGAACGGCACCGATGTGGAAGCGCGCGCCGCCCTTTCGCTCGGCAGTCTTTATGGCGGCCTTTGCCTCGGGCCGGTGAACACCGCGGCCGTGCACGCGCTGGCCTATCCGCTCGGCGGCAGATTCCACATTGCCCACGGCGTTTCCAACGCGCTCCTCTTGCCGCATGTGCTGCGCTTTAACTTTTCCGCCGCGCCCGATCGCTATGCGAACGTCGCCGCGGCGCTCGGCGTGGCCAAAAACGGTTCGCCATTGACCACAGCCGGCCATGGCGTGGATTTCCTGTCGCAATTGTCCCGCGACTGCGGCGTTCCCCAAAAACTTTCCGAATTGAATATCCCTCGCGACGCGATTCCCGGGATGGCGCGTGCTGCGATGCAAGTAACACGACTGTTGAAAAACAACTTACGCCCGTTAACTGAGGAGGATGCCGCGCGGGTTTACGAAGCGGCTTATTGATTGCAATGACAAAAAGGTTGAAATATGGCGGCGCAGTAGTGCCGATGGTGACGCCTTTCATGGCGGATGGGACGTTGGACGAAGCGGCATTGCAGCGTCTGGTGGAGGCTCAGGTCGCGGGCGGCGTCGAGGGCGTTTTCGTGCTCGGCACCACGGGCGAAGGCGCGAACGTGCCACGGGAACTCCGCCGAAAATTGGTCGCGCAAACCGTCAAGCACGTGAACCGGCGCGCCTTGGTCTTCGCCGGGCTCGGCGATGTTCGCGACGGGGAACTTTGCGAAGCGAATGAATTCTTTGAGGCGGGCGCGGACGCCGTTGTCGCGCATCCGCCCATTTCCGACAAGGTGACGGACGGCGATTTGCTCGCCTGGTACCAAAAACTGCTCGATTGCGTCCAGGGGCCGCTGGTGCTTTACAACATGCCGATGACCACCAGGGTTTCCATCCCGCTCGACACTGTGGAGAAACTCATCGGCCATCCCAAAGTCGCCGGCATCAAGGATTCCGAGAACAATCCGCAACGATTGGAGGAAATGCTCGGCCGCTGCGGTGGAAAAAAGGATTTTTCCGTCTTTGTCGGCGTGGGCGCCTTGATGGAAAAAGGTCTGAAGCTGGGCGCGGACGGAGTCGTGCCGAGCGTCGGTAATTTGATTCCCCACATCTGCCACAAGCTGTGCGCCGCGGCGAAAAAAAAGGATTGGGCCGGGGTCGAGAACTTTTCACAACACATGAACACCATCGCCGCCCTCTACCAGAAGGGCCGCACGTTGAATGAATCCTTGTCCGCGCTGAAAGCCGCGCTGGCTTGCCGCGGGCTTTGTTTGCCCCACATGCGGCTGCCCCTGAATCCGCTGACCGAATCGCAAATGGAAAAACTCCGTCACGAAATGGAGCGGTTGCATTTGCTGAATGGAATGTGAAAAACACGCGCCCCATTCTCGGCCTCACCATGGGCGACCCCGCCGGCATCGGCCCGGAAATTTGCCTGCGCGCCTTGCGCGAGCCCTCGGTGCTCCGGCAATGCACGCCCGTGCTCTTCGGCGATGCCTCGGTGCTCGGGCGCGTGGCGCAGACGGCGAAAATCCCCCGTGCGGATTGCCGCGTAATTCCAATCGCCGAACTGAGCCAGTTCTGTGAAATCTCCGGCCCGGCGATTGTCGATTGCGCCGCAATCGATGCCGCGAAGATCGTACCCGGCGCAATTTCCGCCGAATGCGGCAAAGCCGGTTACCTCTATATCAAGCACGCGATCGAAGCAGCCCTCGCCGGAAAAATCGAAGGCGTCGTCACCGCGCCAATCCACAAGGAGTCCCTGCATCTGTCCGGCGTCGATTTCCCCGGCCACACCGAAATCTTCACCGCGCTCACCGGCACAAAGCGAAGCTGCATGATGCTTTATTCCGACAAGCTGACGGTCAGCATGGTCACCACCCACATCGGCTTTCAGGACGTCGTGGGAAAACTTTCCGTGGAACGTGTGCTGGACGTCATCGAACTGACCGCGCACGCGATGAAGCAGCTACTGCGGCGCGAACCGCGGTTGGGCGTTTGCGGCTTGAATCCCCACGCGGGCGAGCACGGGCTTTTTGGCCGCCGCGAAGAAGAGCAATTCGTCGAGCCCGCCGTCCAGGCCGCCCGGCAACGAGGCATTCAGATCGAAGGCCCGCTCGTGCCGGACGCCGCGTTCACCGCGGCAAAGCGCAAAAATTTTGACGCCATCGTGACGTTGTACCACGACCAGGGACATATCCCGTTCAAGATGCTCGCGTTCGACACCGGCGTGAACATCACGCTCGGCCTGCCCATCATCCGCACCTCCGTCGATCACGGCACCGCCTTTGACATCGCGTGGCAGGGCAAGGCCGGGGCAACCAGTCTGTATTCCGCAATCCAGGTCGCCGCAAATCTCGCCGCCGGAAATTTGAAAGGAGCCGCGCAATGATCGGCGTCATTGCAGACGATTTGACGGGCGCTGCCGAGCTCGGAGCGGTCGGACTGCGGATGGGGTTGAAAGCCGAAATCTGGCGCAGCAAACGCCCGAAGAGCTCCGCCGATTTGGTCTGCGTGGATACAGACTCGCGTTCGTGTTCGCCGACGGAAGCGGCCCAGCGTGCCGCGAAGGCGGCAAAAATGCTCCATGGCGCCGGCGCAAAATGGATCTACAAAAAAATCGATTCCGTCCTGCGCGGCAACGTGACCTCCGAAGTCGAGGCCGTCATGCAGGAATTGGGATTCAACCGCGCTCTGATTCTGCCCGCCAACCCCTCGCTCGGGCGCATCATTCGCGACGGGCAATATTTCGTCCAGGGCAAGCCCATTCACCGCACGGAATTCGCCCGCGACCCGGAATATCCCCGGCACACGGCGCAGGTGTTGCGATTGCTGGACGCCCCGCATCGTTTCCTTTTGAGGCTCGCGAACGGCGAATTGGTCGTGCCGGAAAACACCCTCCTGGTGGCCCAGACGGATTCGTCCGAAAAAGTTCGCGACTGGGCGCGCGCGCGGGAGAAATCAATTTTGCTCGTGGGCGCCTCGGAATTTTTTGGGACATTGCTGGCGGAGGAATTGAATGCAAAGGCCCCGGCCGCGGTGGAGGATTTCGAATTCGGCCAGGACCGTCAATTGTTCGTTTGCGGCACGGCCTCCAAGGCAGGACAAAATCTCATGCGTTCAGCGCGCAAGGCCGGCGTGCCGGTTTTCACCCTCCCCCAGGAGCTCATGTGGGGAAATGATTTTTCGCGGGGAGCGCACGAGGCGATTTCGCAGCGCGTGGTCCAGGCCTTTGCCGATGGCCGGCGCGTCGTGCTCGGAGTCGGATTGCCGACCGTGCACGATGCGCAGGCCGCCCGGCGCCTGCCCGAAAGCCTGGTGGACATCGCGGAACTCGTGCTGCGGCGCGTGGCCATCAAATACATTTTTGCCGAAGGCGGCGCGACTTCGGCCGAACTCGTGCGCCGGATGAAATGGTCGCGGCTCGAAGTGCGCCGCGAATGGGCGCCCGGCGTCGCGACCCTCGCCGTGGCCGACGAAAATCCGCTGTGGCTCACCATCAAACCGGGCTCCTATTCCTGGCCTCAAGCGTGGACAGGCGCGCAATGATTCTGTAATTTATGTGATACGACGCATGGCGACAACCCTCGGCCCCGCCGATAACTTAACTTTTGTAGATCCTTCGCCCGTCGCGCGCCGGTTGTTGTGGCACATCTTTTCCATCGGCACGCGCCGCATCGAGCAGCCGGACTATCACGACCGATTCGAAAAGCCGGGCGCGCATTTGTTCTGGGTCCAGTCCGGCGAAGGCGAGTTGGAATACAAATCCCGCCGCTTTCAACTCCGCCGCGGCGGCGAAGTGTGGCTGGTGGATATGAATTCCCCGCGCACTTACATCCCACTGCCGGGGCGTCACCTCACCATCGTCGGCATCCGTTTCGGCGGCCCGGGATTGGAATTCTGGCACGAGGAAATTCGCGACCACGAAAACGCGGAATTCACGCTCGACGATTTGCGATTCGCCGGACGCACCCAGAACGAAATCCTCCGCCTCGTCCGCCGCAAGCCCGCCGGCTGGGAATGGCAGGTCCACCTCGCCATCACGCATCTGCTTGGAAAATTGCTGATGGCGCGCGAAATCCTGGCCTCCCCGCACGCCGAACTGCCGCAACCCGTCGTGCGCGTCCTCAACGCCATTTCCACCAACCCGGCGCGCGACTGGAAAGCTCAGGAACTCGCGATGGTGGCGAAGATCAGCTACTCCGGGTTGCGGGCCTTGTTCCACGCCTCCGGCCAGGGCACCATTCACCAGCACATCCAGCGCGCGCGGCTGGACCAGGCGCGGCTGCTGCTCGCCGACAAACGGCTCTCCATCAAAGACGTCGCCGCGCAGCTTAATTTCTCCAGCGAATTTTACTTCAGCCATTTTTTCCGGCATCACACCGGCATGACCCCCACCGAATTCCGCCAGCACCTCAAAGGCTGAAATGCTTGACATGAGTAATGGCATTTTGAACCGGACAGCATTCAGCTTTTGCTTCGTGAAAAGCTTTCTTTGTCGCGAAGCGACTCAGGAAATTAGCCAGCCACGAAGTGGCTGGTATCGGTCCAATACGGTCACTCGTCCTGAAGCAACGATGGAAAACTCCTCTAATTTCCGTAGTCGCCGACGTCAGTCGGCGCAAACTTCAGCCCTGAAAGGGCGACAGATGATAGCCCCGGGTAAGTCCGCGCAGCGGACGCAACCCGGGGTTAATTCCAAAAAACATCCCTCACTTTCCGGCTTCGCCGGGCGAGCGCAGCGAGTATCTCCCGACCGCCGAACCAGTGCGGATTGGCTAATATGTAGTCCCCAGTTCCTTTTTGAACTGCTCACCGACCATGAACCTTGGGCGCGTCGACGTCTAACGTGCTGCCGGCATCCTGCCGGCAGACTCTTTATTCCGACCGGTTCATGGAAAGAGGACTTCAGGACGCCCGCATGAGAAATACGAATTTTAATCCATCGAAAACTTCCACGAACAAATTCATGGATGCCGGGGTTCTTATAAACTCCAATTTCGGCTTTCGAATTTCGGCATTGTCGTCACTTACATCGATTTTCCCCTTCAATTTTTCACCGTTTTTCAACCGAATCCTGCTAACCATCAACAACTTGCTACTAAAAACTTACCGTAAGTTTTTCTTCGTAAGTATTTTATGATTTAATCGCAC
>Ga0134126_10009282_pt1 | contig 12393 bp, 14 predicted proteins | sample KB31752_FD_96881 | JGI IMG/M metagenome (GOLD analysis project Ga0134126, IMG submission 96881) | Terrestrial soil microbial communities with excess Nitrogen fertilizer from Kellogg Biological Station, Michigan, USA - KB3-175-2 | ecosystem: Environmental > Terrestrial > Soil > Unclassified ...
CTACCCAGGATGACAGCGACCGTGTCGAGGAGTCGCTTGATACGCTCGTGCCCGACAACCCCAACAAGCCTTACGACATTAAAGAGTTGATCCTGAAGGTGGCGGACGAGGGCGATTTCTTTGAGTTGTATTCAGCCTACGCGAAAAACATTGTCACGGGTTTTGGCCGTATCGCAGGCCGAACGGTCGGATTTGTCGCAAACCAGCCGATGGTACTTGCAGGCGTCCTCGACAGCGATGCCTCGCGAAAGGCCGCGCGCTTCGTCCGCTTCTGCGATGCTTTCGGAATTCCTATCGTCACCTTTGTGGATGTCCCGGGGTTCTTGCCAGGGACCGATCAGGAATACGGCGGGCTTATCAAACACGGCGCCAAGCTCTTGTTCGCCTACAGCCAATGTACGGTGCCGCTGGTAACAGTCATCACCCGCAAGGCATTCGGTGGTGCCTACGACGTGATGGCATCGAAGCATGTCGGCGGAGATGTAAACTATGCCTGGCCGACCGCGCAGATCGCGGTGATGGGGGCTAAGGGAGCAGTCGAGATCATCTTCCGCGCCGACATGGATGATCCGAAGAAAATCGCCGCGCGGACGAAGGAGTATGAAGAGCGCTTCTTATCGCCATTCGTTGCCGCCGAGCGCGGCTATATCGACGATGTGATCATGCCGCATTCCACGCGCCGCCGTATCGCGCGGGCCCTAGCGATGCTCAAGAACAAGCATGTCGAGATACCTCGGCGGAAGCACGACAACTTGCCGGTGTGACCGCAAACCCAAGTATTGCGCGGTCTGGTGTATTGCTTGCGACCCGATTGCCGACACCTGATGAAAGCGCCATGATATCCGCTTAGCGGGAAAACCCGCCGAGGGAGGGGATATCATGCGAGCAAGTCGTTCGATGCTATTATCTATTAGCGCCCTGGCACTTCTCGCCGCGGGGCTGAAATCCGTATCCGCCGAACCTTATCTGATCGTCGGCAATGATGAGAAATTGTTGTGGGATGACAAGGGTGCACCGGTCCTGCATCCGGCCGGGAAAGATTCGGTCGTCATTCTGGATCTGGCAAATCCGGAAAATCCCAAAGTTGTCGCCAGCTTGCCGCTGAAGAATTCCGTAATCGGACCTCCGGTCAACCTCGCAATCGACCCCACCAATTCGATTGCCCTCGTGGCGGATTCGATCGACGTGACGAAGGACGGCGACAAACTCAAGATGGGTCCCGACAACAAAGTTTATGTGATCGACCTCAAGGCAAAACCGCCAAAGCTCGCCAATACGGTTACGGTCGGCAAGCAGCCTTCCGGGTTGAGCATCAATCCGGCGGGCAATCTGGCCCTCGTGACCAACCGCGTCGATAAGACGATCAGCGTGCTGTCGATCAAAGGTACGGACGTCAAAGTGATAGACACGGTTGATTTGGGCGGCATTGTATCGCAAGCCGTGTTCACACCCGACGGCAAGCGTGCGCTTGTAACCAAATTCAACGACCACAAGGTTTCGTTGCTCGATGTCAATGGCGACAAGGTTACCTATACCAAGCTCGATTTGCCCACCGGTCAATGGCCGTACAATGTTGCGGTTGCACCCAGTGGCAAGATTGCGCTGACGGCAGACAACGGAAATGCCGGCAATTCTGACGGCAGTGTTGACACCGTGAGCGTGGTGGATCTCGAGGCCACTCCGCCACGCATCATCGATCGCGTTGTGGTTGGTGACGGGCCTGAAGGCTTGGCCATCTCTCCGAAGGGCAACGTCGCCGCGGCAATTATTCTTGCAGGCTCTAATAACAAAAGTGCGTACTTCCATAAGCGGAACGGCAGCGTTTCGGTATTGCGTGTCGCCGGTAAAACGGTCACCAAGGTCGGTGATGTCGAAGTCGGCGGCTTGCCGGAAGGCGCGGCGTTCACGCCCGACGGAAAATATCTTTTCGTCGGCAACTATCTCGATCAGGATATTTCGATCCTGAAGGTCAATGGGACGAAAATAACGCCGGTCAAGCGCTTCAAACTTTCAGGCCATCCCGCATCGGTCCGGATGAGTGCGCACTGAATTTCTCAAACCCAACATGAAAAAGGCCGCCTGAATGGCGGCCTTTTTTACGTCTCGCAACGAGGTGGTTCGACGCGCCGGCCGCGATAGGCCATGCCGTCATCTCATCATTGATATGACTGGCATTTTAGCGGGTATGAAAAAGGCAAGCCAGCCCGCTTCGAGGCACTTTTGAAGGACTGCTATCGGCCTGGCCGCGCGCCGTCACGAGATACGCTTCGCTTGTACGCGCGTGACTGCTAGACTTCGAATTGTTTCAGCATGCGGGGGTAAGGCAATCATGAAATGGCATCGCTTACTATTCGGGGCGTTGATTTTCTCGACGGCAATTTCCGCTCCTGCCGTGGCACAGACCTGGGCGCAAATCGGCACGCTCTCGTGTCAGGTCGATCCGAACATAGGCTTCATCATTGTCGGGCATCAGCCGATGAATTGCGTCTATACGCCGGCCCCCGCAAACCCGCCTCAGGGACCGGTACAATCCTATGACGGCGCACTCAATACGGTGGGCCTCAATATTGGCATCAGCGCCGGCAGCGTATTGGCATGGGCTGTGTTTGCTCCAACCGCGGGAGTACCGGCCGGGGCGCTCGCAGGTGACTATGTCGGAGCCTCAGGTGCTGTTGCCGTCGGGCTCGGTGGCGGTGCGAATGTTCTCCTGGGCGGATCTAACCGGACGTTTGCGCTACAGCCGCTCTCGATCCAGGGCTCGGTCGCGCTCAACGCGGTACTCGGCGTTTCGGCACTAACATTGCGCTGGCGGTAAACAAATTCGCGCGGTGCGGCCGCCCATGTGGCGGCCGCCATTCAAGCTGTAATGTGCCCTTGGATCAGCGCGTCGCAGTGACAACCAGCGCACGGATTTGTCCGTCGACCGCGCCATCGCCGAACCGGCTGGCTAGCGCTTGCGCAGCCACATCGGTCGCGCGATCGAGTCCGGAGGGATCGCGAGCCTCGATTTCACTCCGCAGCGGAGTCCCGTGGCAATAGGCAATTGCGGGTTCACGCGGGGAAGGGGCTTTGCTTCTCGCCGACACGTTATCGATCGAAATGTCGGTAAATCCTGCCGCTGTCAGGTCACGGCGGATTTCGTCTTCGTTAAAATAGCCGTGAGGCGTGCGCGCCAAAAAGCGGGGCGGGTCTTGTGGAAATAGCCCAGCCATCGCTTCGGTCGTGACGTCTGCAAAATCGTTCTCCGAAATGCGGTCCCAGACGCTGCAAAAGAAGCGCCCACCCGCCTTCAGGACGCGCCGGGCTTCCTTGTAGCCTTTGACCTTGTCGGGAAAAAACATCGCGCCGAACTGGCAGGCCACGGCGTCAAAGCTTTCATTGTCAAACGGGAGGGCCAAAGCGTCGGCCTGTTTCCACTCGATCGAGCGATCTCGCGGCTGCTGCCGTATTGCGCGATCCAGCATGGGTTGATTGAGATCCGTTGCTACGATGCGGGCCTCGGCTGGAAGTGCCGTCGCATTTGCGCGCGTCAAAACACCGGTCCCCGCGGCAGTTTCGAGGACGGAGCCCGGACTGATCCTGGCGATGCGTGAGGCAAGATCGCGCGCATATGAATCGAAAATGAGCGGAACCAGATATCTGTCGTAAAGTTCAGGAATCGAGCCCGCAAATATTTTGTCGGTAGTGGTCATCGCTTACCTTCAATATCGCGCCGGAGCCGTGGCCGCAAACTCGCCAATTCCGCTTCCCGTGAACACAGCCATTAAATTTCATAAATATCGCGCCGCATATGCAAGCACAAATTAGCCAGGATCACTATGCGTTTGTTTTGACGTTGAACATATCGTCTTGCGCCGTGTTTCTGCATCGGGGGCCGAGCGAGGTAGATTTATGCAGCAACGACAACCGAAGGTGCTCATTGCCGACGATGCCAGTGCCGTCCATGGACTCATCCGCGATGCTCTTCCTTCCGAGTACTCCGCTAACACGATCCATGCATTTGACGGCGTGGAATGTCTCCAGGCACTCGACCACGGTGTCGATCTGGCATTTATTGACGTCCACATGCCGACTATGGGCGGTATGGATGCCTTGTGGGCCGCGCGAATTGCGGGAAACAAGACTTTCGTTACGTTGATCTCGGGGCGTTCCAACAAGCGCTGCATCGATCTCGCGCGCCAGCTCGATGCCTACGAATTTCTGATGAAGCCATTCGGCCGCAAGGAAATCGAAACGATCCTCGCAACCTATCGACGCATATCGACGCCGATGCAGGTCCTCTTGGTCGACGATTCCGCGGTTTCCCTGAAAGTCATGCGCAAGGTGCTGGCTAACTCGGTATTTCACCTGAATATCGAAGAAGCCCATTCGGGGGCCGAAACAGTGCGTCGGTGCAATTCAGAAGCCTTCGATGTTGTCTTCCTCGACGTAAATATGCCCGGCTTGAATGGTTTTGCCACACTTGGGCATCTGATGCAGGCAAATCCGCAAGCAAAAGTTGTCATGATATCAGGCGAATATAATGCGCGTGAACGCGAGGCGCTGGCGCTGGGCGCGGCGGCGACCATGCGTAAACCGTTTTTCCCGACTGAAATCGACGCCGTGCTGCATCGGATTTGCGGATTGCAGTCGCCAAAGCTCGCAACCGAAGGATTTGTTCGGGATTTCGGCATCAAGATTCATGGCCGCACGATCGCCGTCGAGCACTCCGAATCCGGACATGTTTGCGAATATGTCTGGTTCCGTGATCCGCCATATCTTCGTTTGCCACTGGTGCGGGAGAATGAATCGGCCACGATCCCCGTTGCGGAAATAGTGGCGAATGCAAAAAAGGCGGCAATGCTCGAGCTTGAGAACGCGAGCTTGCTGCAGGCGAGTTAGGTCAATTTAGGTTCGCGGACGCCTGCGATGTGAAAAGGAGGGCGGCGATCAGCGCCATCCGCCGCCTCCGTTGACGTAAACCGTATCAGCCGTCATGAATTCACAAGCGTCCGAACACATGAAAAGTACCAGCTCGCCGATCTCCTCCGGTTCCGCGAAACGTTTCATCGGCACGTCGTCCAGAAAACGCTGGACGAGTTCGGGTGAACTGCTGGCGGCGGCCTGAAACGGCGTTTTCACCGGCCCCGGCGATATCGACAGTGCGCGAATTCCTTGCGCGGCGAACTCGCGCGCAACGCCCATAGTCATCGTCACGACCGCGCCTTTGGCGGCGGCGTAGTGAACTGATGAACCGGGCCCGCCGCGACGATGAGACATGCTGCCCATGTTCACGATTACTCCGAACTTGTTGGCGAGCATGTGCGGAATCAACTCTTGCATCGGATAGAGCGTGCCTTTGACGTTAAGGTCGAAGGTCTTTTCGAACAGCGCATCATCGATTTCGAGGAATTTGGCTCGTCTGATTGCGGCGCCGGCCGAATTGAACAGGAATTGCACGCTGCCAAAGCCGTCGATTGCAAGCTGGACCATGTCTTTGACCGCTCCGCGTTTGGTCACATCGATTGTGAGCGCCAATGCCTGGCCACCGATAGTATTGATCTTTTCGGCCGTCTCCGTGACGCCGCGATCATTGATGTCGGCGCAGACGACATTGGCCTTTTCGCGCGCAAAGACGAGGGCGGTGGCGCGGCCGATGCCGCTGGCCGCGCCTGTTATGATGATGGTTTTTCCGGCGAAATAGTCCGGTGTTTTCGGCATGAAATGTTCTCCCTTGGAGGTCGGCGCGAGCGATCATGGATTGCGAAACGGCTTGCGGCAATGACATGATGGCGCGTTGAAGGGAGCGCCTCATGTCCGCACCAGCACCGATCGAGTATTCCGATGCCGCGCCGCAGGTGCGCGCGGTTTATGATGACATCAAAAAGACGCGCAACGTGCCTGACGTCAATAATTTCTGGAAATATCTTGCACGAGACCCTGCGACCCTCAAGAGGACCTGGGAAAGCGTGAAGGAGGTGATGGCGGCCGGCGCGCTCGAACCGCTCACGAAGGAGATGATTTATGTTGCGGTATCGGTCACCAATGGGTGCGCGTATTGCATCGCGAGCCACACCGCGGCTGCCCGCAAAGCGGGCATGACTGAAGCGATGTTCGGCGAACTCATGGCGGTGGTTGGAATGGCCAACGAGACGAACCGGTTAGCCAACGGCTACCGTGTTCCGATCGATGAGTTTCTCAAAACCTGAACGATTGCCCAAATGGGCCATGCCGTGACAGAGTGAAAAGGGGAAGGGGGGAGGATACCATGTTCGACAGGGGTACATTGACACGATTGCTGTGCGTTGCGCTGGTCGCATCAGTCATGCTGCCGCTCGGAAGGGCACTGTTTCCGTATGTCAGTCACGAATTGACCGGGATGCAGTTTCAGGCGATCGAGGCTGTGGTGAGTGCGACAGTCGGTTTCGGGATCTATTCAGTCTTTGGCTAGCCTTGCCGCTAGCGCGCCCATTAAACCGAAGGTGATGAGTGATGAGAATGCGTTGGACAATGGTTTGTCTTGCACTGGCCTGTGCGGTCGGAAATGCCGCTTCGGCGCAGACTGCATCGCCGGCCGGCGCCAAAGTCTACATCATTAATTTGAAGGACGGCTCAAGGGTCAAAAGTCCGTTTCTTGTGCAATTCGGCCTTGCCGGCATGGGGGTTGCGCCCGCCGGCGTTGAAAAGCCGAATACGGGTCATCACCATCTCTTGATCGACGCCAGCCTCACAGCAGAAGAGTTGAAAGGCGCGATCCCGGCCGATGACAAGCACAAGCATTTTGGTGCCGGGCAGACCGAATCCATGGTCACCTTGCCGAAAGGCAAGCACACTCTTCAGCTGGTGTTCGCTGATTGGTCACACATCCCCCACAACCCGCCGGTCATGTCGAAGCCAATTGCCATCACTGTCCGCTAGACCTCGGCGACGGGCTTAGCGCCCACTGCCCGCGTTCGGGGGGCCGCCGGCCATTGCGGTCCAGACTGACGCCTGCCCCGGCGCCACGCGGCACCGGGGCGTTTTTCGTGAAACAGACAGCGCCCTATTGGGTATTGGTCTTAGGCGGGGCCGGCGCCATAGGCTGTGGCGCGCCAGACCCGGTTGTGCTTCGTGCCGGCGCACTGCTCGGCGCGCTGCTCGTTGTGGCCGCCGGCGAGCCATTGCGCGCCGTGTTGCTGTTGTTATTCCAGCCGGCAATGATAAGGAAGCCGATAAGCAGAAGTACGGCGACTCCGGCAACCCATCCCCACACACCGCCAGCGCTCTCGTCACGGCGCAGCACTGGATCGCTCAACCGCGGATCGCTGTAACGTGGATCAGTAAAACGCGGATCAGTCATGGGATCCTCCTTAATTTCGGGACGTCTCTCAATCGTCTCGAATGAAGGAAACCCGCTAGCTGTGCCCGTGGTTCCTGCCAAAGACGCACACAAGTGCGCGTCAGGGAACCCGTGCTCAGGTCAAACGAACGGCAAGCCGCCAGGCGCCCCAAAACGTAAAGAAGAAACAGGCAAGAAACACCGGGAGGCTCATGGTTTGGGACCACTGCTCGACGGTTCGCCCGATAACATAGGCGATCGCTTCGCCGGCCATGACAAAACCGACATAAAACGCGATCAATTTCATGGTGTGGATGCCCCCGATGATGCCCCATGCAGCAGCCGCAATGGAGCCCAGGCCAGTGGACATGGGTATGCATTCAAGGGCAAGGAAACTCGACATAGAAAATGGTATAGGCCTGCCGCCCGCCTCAACACCAAAGCCCGACCGTGCCGAATCAATCCTTGCGCCTCACCCGATTGGCGATTGCGGCCGCTCCGGTCGTGTTTGTGCTGCTGTGGAGTACCGGCTTTATCGGCGCGCGCTATGGACTGCCGTATATCGAGCCACTGACTTTCCTGGCCGTCCGCATGGCGCTTGTCGTACTGCTGATGGCGACGATTGCGGCCGTTGGCCGTGTGGGTTTGCCGAGCCGGAGCGAAATCGGCCACAGCCTTGTTGCGGGTTCATTGGTGCACGGGCTGTATTTGGGTGGTGTGTTCACTGCGATCAGCCAAGGTGTGCCGGCCGGCATTTCGGCGCTGATTCCCGGCCTGCAGCCGATTCTGACGTCGACGATTGCCAACCGCTTTATGGGAGAAACGGTGACGCGCGTTCAGTGGCTTGGCCTCGCGCTTGGCCTCTTCGGGGTCGTGCTGGTCCTGCATGACCGTAATATTGTGCTGGCGGGGTCGCCGCTTGGCTGGATCGCGAGCTTTATATCGCTCATCGGTATCACGCTTGGCACGCTTTATCAGAAGCGCCATTGCGGCGGGATCGACTGGCGGGTCGGCAATCTCGTCCAATATATCGGCGCCGGCTTGCTGTTCGCACTGGGCGCCTTTGCTTTTGAGACGCGAGAAATTCGCTGGAGCGGCGAACTCGTCTTTGCGCTTGCGTGGCTTGCGCTGGTGCTGTCGATCGCTGCCGTTGGGTTGATGTACTGGCTGATCCGGCGTTCCGCCGCCACGGGGTTTGCAAGCCTGTTTTATCTTGTGCCCGGCGTCACCGCACTCTTCGCATACCTGCTGTTCGGCGAGCGCCTGGATTCGGTTTCCGTAGTTGGCATGGTAATTTGCGCAGGCGGCGTTGTGCTCGCTAATCGCGGCGCGGCGAGGCCGCGTGCGGTCTGATTTTATGTTCCACGGTCGAGAACAAGCTGGGTCTGCGTGACAAGTGCGCACAATTTGCCATCACCGCGCGTGACCCGCGTCTGCCAAACCATTGTGGTGCGACCCCGATGCAAGGGCGTGCACTCAGCCTTCGCAACGTCGCCGATCGGCACGGCCGCGAAGAAATTGGTCTTGCTTTCGATTGTCGTCGTGGTTTGACCTGGTTTGAGGTTTGCAGTTGTTGCAGTGCCGCCAAGATTGTCGGCAAGGGCCATAAGGGCTCCGCCGTGCATGATGCCGAATCGGTTGTTGAAGTCTGCGCGCGCGACCAATTCGGCGGTGACGCGTTCCGGCGAAACGTGAGTGATCTTGAGGCCGAGAAATTCTGCAAATGGCGGTTGTGTTTTGGCCGCTTCATTCATGGCAATTGCTCCAGCCGCTGTACGGCGAGCACGACTATCGGTTCTCAAATCCGAAATTCAGCATCGCCAGAATAGACAAGGGCGCGGACGTTATCGCCCGCGCCCTTTGCAGGCAATCTCACCGCCGCTAGCCGCGCGGTTGGGGCACGATACGGATATAGGGTTTCGGCGATTTCCAGCCGGCGGGGAATAGCTTCTTGGCTTCATCGTCGGTAATGGCGCCGCCGAGGATCACGTCTTCGCCTTGCTTCCAATTGGCAGGCGTCGAAACGCGATGCTTCGCGGTCAGCTGCAGCGAATCCAGTACACGCAGGACTTCGTCGAAATTGCGTCCCGTGCTCATCGGATAGACAAGAATGAGTTTAATTTTTTTGTCCGGTCCAATGATGAATACGTTGCGCACCGTCTGGTTGTCATTCGGAGTGCGCCCTTCCGAGGTGCCTGACGTGCTCGCCGGCAGCATCCCGTAGGCTTTGGATATCTTAAGATCGGTATCACCGATCATCGGGTAATTCGGCGCAAAGCCAACGACATCCTTGATGTCGCCTGCCCATTTTTTGTGGTTGTCGACGGGGTCGACCGATAGGCCGATGATCTTGGCGTTGCGCTTGTCGAATTCCGGTTTGAGCCGCGCCATCGTCCCAAGCTCGGTCGTGCAGACGGGAGTAAAGTCCTTCGGGTGCGAGAACAATATGCCCCAGGAATTACCCAGCCAATCGTGAAAGCGAATTTTGCCTTCAGTCGTCTCTGCTTCGAAATCAGGTGCGGTATCGCCAATCGCCAATGCCATGATCAACCTCCACTCAAATCATTACATCCCTAATATGTAATATAGGCGAAGGGGCCAATGTGGAATAGGCCATCCGACAAGGAGCATGATTGCATGGCAAAGTGAGCGGGGCGAAGGACAAAGCCCATGGCGCCAAGGGGCCACGCAGAAAAAGTTTTCGCCGATGGCCTGCTTGCTCAACGGCTTGCGGCCTTGCGCTCCTCCAATCCGACAGTACGGCCCGAAAAGCCCGCCGCGTCAAAATAGCGCGTCTGACCCACACGCTGTCCGACCAGCATGGTTGCAAGCCCATTTGAATCCGGATCGGACCGGTCAACAAAATTCTCAATAACCGGATTTTCTCCGCCGGGCAGGGCTTCGGTCAAGATTCGGCCGGTGAGCGTCCCATGGTCCTGGATCTTCAACCCAAGTACCTGCGCGATTGTCTTGCCGATGTCGGCATTGCTTGCGGGGGCTTCACTAATATAGCCGCTCTTGAAGTCGGGGCCGATCGCCGCCATGAAATTCATGGTGTCGCCGCGGTTGAAACTGCCATGCATGCCCTGGCCCTGCTGCAAGCCTGTGTCGGCGATATTGACGGCGCATGCCGCCGGCTTATCGCAGCCGGTGGAATACGACCGGAAATTGATGACAATGGAGGGACGGGGCGTGACAGCCGAGCCTTTCAAGTTGATGGACGACATGGGCAACGTCCCGGCGAATGAGCCGAGTTCGTCATCGACAAAGAGTCCACTGACGTAGTCCTGAGCCAGCAACGCCGTAATGACACTGGCGACAGTCGTGCGGTCCTTGTTCGGGATGTAGAGCAGATCAGAGCCGCCATTGGACGCGACCACGACTTGAGGGTTGGCCGGGTCGGAGCCGATCAGTCCATTGCCGCGTTTGGGGCGCTTGCCGGCTACGACCTCTGCATTCTTGTCATCGGGATCATGCAACGGCAGCCCCAGTGCTCTGGCGACGTCGATGGCTACAAATCCGGGCGGCAGCAACCCGTTCGGTACACCGGCGTAGCTCGCCTGCGCGGCGGCGCTGGTCTTGCTCTCCTTGGATATCGTCGAAAAACCATGGTCCGCCGAAACGATGATGTCGGTGCTGGCGGAAAGCCCAAGCTCATCCAACGCAGCACGCAATGCGGCCAGATTATCGTCGGCATTCTTGATGGCAGCGCGCGATGTCGGGCCGTTGATTCCGGGTTCGACCGTCAGGAAGCTGTCGCCCTGGTTATGCTGCGTGCCGTCGGGGTCGCGCGACCAGAAGACGAGCACAAACGGTTTGTTGCGCGCCTTGAACATAGGCAGCACCACTTTGGTGGCAACCTCAGTAAAATATTTTTGCTGATCGACATTGGCGACTGTCGTACCCGGTTTCGTGGCATTGCCGGCCGCACCGTTTGGCCCGCGCGAGGGCGCGGCGGGCGGCAACCCGGCGGCCTGCAGAGAATCCTGCATTGTCTTTGAAAGCGGCACCCCCTGCGGACTGCCGGTCGCGTCGTCAACGATGATGGTGCTTTCGGCTTTACGGTCCATGTGGTCGAACATCATTGCGGGGCCAACCTTGCCGATCGCGGCAGTGCTGAAGTCCTGGTGCCGGGCGGCGAAAAGGATCGCGTCTTCGTCAACAAAATTGCCTGAGAAATGATCGTCGATATCACCGAGCACCGGGTCGCTTTCGATGAAAGGCGTTACGGTATTGCCCGCATGCTGCGTCGGAAAGCCCACATAGATCGTATTGCTGAACACGCCGGTGTCGCCGAGGAAATGGCCGGTCGAAAGGCCCGAAGCGTTCGCCATCGTAAAGGTTGGGAACAGCGAATGCGGATTGGCAAAATTCACGCCTTTGTCCCGTATCGCCGCCATGGCCGGCGCCGTCTCCGGTGTCACCGACAGGGCGCGCAGGCCGTCCGGAACAAACAGGATAAGATTGCGTGGGCCTTGTGCGCCGGCCAGCGTGATCTGCATGAGAATGGCGGCGCACGTTACTGACAGGAAGACTCTTGATCGCCACGACATGAGAAAATCCTCTCAATCTTATTTGTTATGCCGCCGCGGTAATTACGCTTCCTATAAGACACTATTGTTACGACCGCTAGTTTTGCCCGATTGTCTGCCGGCGTCGCCGTTGGGGGGCACGCGGTTTAGGGTATATCCTGCGGGTATATCCGCAGGATTCCCTGCCCCAGTGGTGTAGTGATTGACTTTTCGTGGATAACGCCGCAATCCAAAAACCCGGCATCCGAGGCCAGTGACACGGCATGTTCAAGCGTATCCTGATCGCCAACCGCGGCGAAATTGCCTGCCGGATTATCAAGACCGCGCGCAAAATGGGAATAGAGACCGTCGCCGTCTATTCGGACGCCGACAAGGACGCTTTGCACGTGGAGATGGCCGACAGGTCGGTGGCGATCGGGCCGCCACCAGCGGCCGAAAGCTATCTGGTCATCGATAAGATCGTTGCAGCGTGCAAGGACACCGGCGCTGAGGCGGTCCATCCCGGGTATGGCTTTCTCTCCGAACGCGAGGCGTTTCCGAAGGCATTGGCGGCGGCCGGGATCA
>Ga0134126_10009283_pt1 | contig 12392 bp, 12 predicted proteins | sample KB31752_FD_96881 | JGI IMG/M metagenome (GOLD analysis project Ga0134126, IMG submission 96881) | Terrestrial soil microbial communities with excess Nitrogen fertilizer from Kellogg Biological Station, Michigan, USA - KB3-175-2 | ecosystem: Environmental > Terrestrial > Soil > Unclassified ...
AATAAATCGTCATAAATAGTTGAGGAGCTATTTGTGAATTCAGATGAAGATTGAACAAAATTAAATTCAGGTTGTAGTCCAAAGGTTTTAGAGAAATTAAATTGCATAAAAACACCCAGCAAATAATTATAGTTAAATCCGTCCTTATAAGCTTGCCCGTTTATCTTATTGACATTTACGCCGGCCTTTGCTCCAATCCGGAAAAAATTTTCGTGATCAGCATTTGGATCAAATTTTTTCCCTTGTGAAAAAACATTTGCAGAAGTAAAAATTAAAAAAAATATGAGCAATCTTTTCATAAGGTCTTTTAGGTTGTGTTTCATAGAGAATCAATATTTATGCCAATGAGTTTTAGTAATATTTAAATCACCGTCTTCTCCAATGTCCCGGAACCCAAAACCATCCACCTCTTCTCTGTTGCCAATGACCGCTTATATATTGATGATACCTGGGACGAGGTGCTGCCCAATATCCTCTCCGGTAAACGTAACCATGGCCGCTCCTTATCCATTCGCCTTCAACCCAGACATAGTTAGCGTCAGGCGCAACCGGCCTTGAATAAACAGGCGCGACCGGCCTGGTACCTACCGTTATATAAGAAGGTCCACAACCTGTAATAGAAAATAAAACAATTAAAAGAAGAACTAATGTTGGAAAAAGCTTTTTCATAAAATTGATTTTAGAAAATTAGATAAAATTTATTTTGAAAAGTTTAAAGAGAAAACGATTAAAAGATAGTAATGTTTATTTCTTATACGCTAGTGCCGTGGATCATAAAGTTGTGCATTATATGTCAGTATAATTTTGCATTACATTTACAATGCCAATTTTTTAATATTTGCTATGATACAATCAGTTTCAGTAATAGGCGCCGGTACAATGGGGAATGGGATTACGCACGTCCTTGCCCAAAATGGGTTTCTCGTACATCTTGTAGATATATCGCAGCAGCAACTTGACAAAGCACTTAAACAAATTGAGAAAAATCTCACGAGACAAATTACAAAAGGTTCTTTATCGCAGGAAACAAAGCAAAAGACTTTAAATAATATAGTAACCTTTACTTCTCCTGATGAAGGCATTAATAAGGCCGATTTAATAATAGAAGCCGCTACAGAAAATGTTGATTTGAAATTAAAGATATTTAAACAACTCGATGAAGTTGCGCCCGCTCATTGCATTCTTGCCACCAATACTTCATCTATTTCTATTACAAAAATTGCTTCCGTTACAAAACGTCCGCAGCAGGTTATCGGAATGCATTTTATGAACCCGGTTCCGGTAATGAGACTGGTAGAAATTATAAATGGTTACGGCACTGATAAAAAAGTAACCAAAGCTATTATTGAATTGAGCAAAAAACTTGGAAAGATTCCCTGCGAGGTAAATGATTATCCCGGTTTTATCGCTAACCGTATTTTAATGCCAATGATTAATGAAGCCATTTATAGTTTGTATGAAGGTGTTGCCGGTGTTGAAGAAATTGATACCGTTATGAAGTTAGGCATGGCGCACCCGATGGGACCGTTGCAACTTGCGGATTTTATCGGGCTTGATGTTTGTCACTCAATTTTAGAAGTTCTTTACAACGGTTTTGGAAATCCAAAATATGCACCTTGCCCGTTACTAACGAATATGGTAAACGCAAATTATTTAGGGGTAAAAAGCGGTGAAGGTTTTTACAAATACAAGGGCGGAAGCAAGGATTTAGTGGTGAGTGAACGATTTTCAAAATAACTATTCAATTTTTTTTATTTCCAGGTTTTGAATATTGCCAAACGAGTGAAGCGCCTCCGTTAATCTATATTTTGGAATGCCGGTTTCTATTGCACAAAATAGTTGTGTTTCATTTTTAAAAATGGTGCAGTTGTATTGTTTTAAAATGTGCATCACTTCGTTCATCTCCGGGTAATTAAAATGTAAACTATAATTAACCTCGATATATTTCTGCGTAATGTGGGTGCATTGTAATGCCAGCGATGTGGCGGTTTTATAAGCATTAATAAGTCCCGGAACGCCGAGTAATGTGCCGCCAAAATATCTTACTACCACCACCAAAATATCGCAAAGATTTTTTGAATCTATTTGCCCTAAAATTTGTTTGCCGGCTGTGCCAGAGGGTTCTCCATCGTCACTCACTCTAAAGTTCGTGCCATCATATCCAATTCTGTAAGCAAAGCAATGATGAACTGCTTTTGGATGTTCTTTCTTCAGCGCCTGCAAATGCATTTTAAAATCCTCTTTTGTTTTTACAGGAAAACTATAAGCCATGAATTTACTTCCTCTATCTTTAAATTCAGCGATGCCCTGTGTATCGATTGTGTAATAAAAATCCATTAAAAATTGTTGGTTAAAAACAGTAAACTAAGCCATTTCTTTAAATTTGGAAAAATAAGCGAACAATCATTTTTTTTGAATCGTTATCTTTAGACGTTTACCTATTGTGCCGTGTATCTTTAAGTATAATTATTAAATAAACAAAGAACGATAACTGGTTGTTTATTGTGAAATAAAATCAATATGGATGAATTTGTAAATTCCCTGGCGTTTGCGCAACAACTGGATAAAGAAGATCCGTTACATAGATTTCGGGAAAAATTTTATATCCCGTTTTTCAATGGAAAGGAGAGTATTTATTTCACAGGTAATTCTCTCGGGCTGCAACCTAAAACTGCCCAGGATTATGTTTTAAATGATTTGGAAGATTGGGCCAATTTCGGTGTTGAGGGCCATTTTCATGGAAGAACACCGTGGGTAAAATACCATGAAATGTTTCCTGCAAAGCTGGCGCCGATTTTAGGAGCATTGGAAGAGGAAATAACTGTAATGAACCAACTCACCATCAACTTGCATTTGTTACTTATTTCATTTTACAGGCCTACAAAAGAGCGATATAAAATTATCTGCGAGGCGAAGGCATTTCCTTCTGATCAATATGCGTTGCAATCCCAGGCATCGATATCTGGTTTAAATCCTGGTGAAATAATTATTGAAGTACAACCAAGAGAGGGCGAGCATACCATAAGAAATGAAGATATTATCGAGACAATAAAAAAGCATGGTAACGAAGTTGCCGTCGTAATTATTGGCGGATTAAATTATTATACGGGCCAGGTGTTTGATATGGAATCAATAACCAAGGCTGCACATGACGTTGGCGCATTCTGTGGCTTCGACCTGGCGCATGCCGTGGGTAATGTTCCGCTTGATCTCCATGCATGGAACGTTGACTTTGCCTGCTGGTGTACCTATAAATATTTAAATTCAGGACCGGGGTCAGTGGCAGGTGCGTTTATCCATGAACGTCATGTCAGCAATCCTTCCATAATTCGGCTTGCCGGCTGGTGCGGAACCAAAAAAGAGAAGCGTTTTAAAATGGAGAAAACTTTTGATCCTATTCCAACTGCAGATGGCTGGCAGGTCAGCACAACTCCTTTGCTTAATATGTCTTCTCATCGCGCTTCTCTCGAAATATTTGAAGAAGCGGGATTTAATAATATTGTGGCAAAAATGAAAAAACTAAGCGCTTACCTTTTTTTTATTTTAGATGAAATCAATGCCTCCTGCCCCCAACAAGTAATTGAAATAATTACACCCCGCGATGAAAAAGAACATGGCTGCCAGTTATCTATATTTATGCTGGCAAAAGGAAAGGAAATTTTCGAATCGCTTAAACAAAATAGTGTAATTGTTGACTGGCGCGAACCTAATGTAATTCGACTGGCACCAACACCGCTATACAATACTTTTGAAGATGTTTATAGATTTGGGGAAATAGCCAGCAGTATTCTCGTGAAGAAATAATTTACCCGACATCCAGTACCTTGCATATCATCCTAAATTAACCGGGTAATGTATAACGTTCCACACTTTACAGAAACAAACGAAGACGTTGTGTTTGAATTTATGCAACAAAATTCTTTTGTCAATATAGTAGGGAGCGACGGAGAGTACCCGGTTGCAGCGCATGTGCCTGTCAGTATTAAAAAGGAAGGCGAACAAATTATTTTGACGGGACATATAATGAAGCATACAAGTCACTATAAAGCCTTTGCCGAAAATGAAAATGTACTGGTAATTTTTAATGGCCCGCACTGTTATGTGAGCGCAAGTTGGTATGTAAAGAAAGAAGTCGCTTCCACATGGAATTATATGGATGTGCAGGCAAGAGGCAAAATAAAATTTTACGACACAGAAAGAACAAAAGAAATAATTCGTGATCTTACTAATCATTACGAACCCGAAGGAAGCGATGCTGCATTTGATAAATTACCCCCCGAATATGTTGTGCGGTTAGTAAGAGCAATTATTGGATTTACGATTGATATATCGTCGATTGAAAATGTCTTTAAATTGAGCCAGAATCGTGACATTCAATCAAGACAAAATATCATTGAAAAATTGTCTGCAGCCAATGATGCAGGCGCCAACGCGATAGCTGTTGAAATGAAAAAAAGATTATCAGAATAAAATATAAAAATGACTGCAAAGTTTTTGATCGAACAGATAAAAGAAAAAAAAACGTACTTATGTGTGGGACTTGATACAAGCGTTGAAAAAATACCTAAGCATCTACAATCACATCCGGATGCGGTTTTTGAATTTAATAAGCAAATAATCGATGCGACGAAAGATGTATGTGTTGCCTATAAAATTAATACCGCTTTTTATGAAAGCAATGGAATAAAAGGATGGCAGGCAATGGAGCAAACCGTTAATTATATTCCTTCGACACATTTTAAAATTGCCGATGCAAAACGTGGCGATATCGGAAATACATCATCACAATATGCGAAAGCTTTTTTTGAAGTATTAAATTTTGACGCTATAACGGTTGCGCCTTACATGGGTTATGATAGCATACAACCTTTCCTGGAATACGAAAATAAATTCACCATTGTTTTAGGCCTTACGAGCAATAAAGGGAGTGAAGATTTTCAGCAATTGAGAACGGGAGATAATTATCTGTATGAAACGGTTTTGAAAAAAGTAAATGCGTGGGGAACCAAAGAAAATTTAATGTTTGTTGTAGGAGCTACCAAAGCAACCGAACTTGTTTCAATACGGAAAATTGTTCCCGATAATTTTTTGCTAATCCCGGGAGTTGGCTTCCAGGGTGGCAGCCTCGCTGAAGTTTCAAAATATGGTATGAACAATGAGTGTTGCCTTTTAGTTAATGCTTCCCGCGCAATAATATACGCTGGTGACGGTGAAAATTTTGCAGGTGAAGCCAGAATTATTGCTCAACAATACCAGGCAGAAATGATGAGTTACCTTTGATAAGTGATATTTAACTTCACACAATAATTTATTACCTACATGGCACAGGATCTATTTCAATCACCCGATTATTTTAATGTTGATGAGTTACTTACTGATGAACACAAATTGATAAGAGAATCGGTAAGAAGCTATGTAAAAAAAGAAATCTCTCCTATAATTGAAGATTATGCACAGCGGGCAGAATTTCCGCAACAAATAGTAAAGCAATTGGGTGACCTGGGATGTTTTGGTCCGACGATTCCTTTCGAGTATGGCGGCGGTGGCCTTGATTATATTTCTTATGGATTAATGATGCAGGAACTGGAAAGAGGTGATAGCGGCGTACGATCAACTGCGAGTGTGCAAGGGTCGTTAGTAATGTTCCCTATTTTTGCTTATGGAAGTGACGAGCAGCGAAAAAAATATTTACCAAAACTGGCAAGTGGCGAATGGCTTGGTTGCTTTGGCCTCACAGAGCCAGATCATGGAAGTGACCCAAGTGGCATGCTCACTAATATTAAGGATTCAGGTGATCATGTTATTTTGAATGGAAGTAAAATGTGGATCAGCAATGCGCCTTTTGCACAAGTTGCGGTTGTGTGGGCAAAAAATGAAGCTGGTGAAATACACGGACTAATTGTGGAGCGTGGTATGGAAGGTTTCACTACGCCGACAACACACAACAAATGGAGCTTACGGGCAAGCGCAACCGGAGAATTGGTTTTTGATAATGTAAAGGTTCCTAAAGAAAATATTCTGCCAAATATTAGGGGATTGAAAGGCCCATTAAGTTGCCTGACGAAAGCCCGGTATGGTATTGCATGGGGAACTATTGGAGCCGCTATGGATTGTTATGATACCGCATTACGATATTCCAAAGAAAGAATTCAATTTGATAAACCAATCGGGGCTTTCCAACTGCAACAAAAAAAGCTGGCAGAAATGATAACTGAAATCACAAAGGCGCAGCTTTTAAACTGGAGACTAGGCGTATTGATGAATGAAGGCAAAGCAACACCCCAACAAGTAAGTATGGCAAAAAGAAATTCATGCGAAATTGCGTCTAACATAGCTCGCGAGGCAAGACAAATGTTGGGCGGCATGGGTATTACGGGAGAATATCCCGTTATGCGCCACTTGATGAATATCGAGAGCGTTATTACTTACGAAGGCACACACGATGTACATCTTCTAATAACAGGCATGGATGTTACAGGATTGAATGCGTTTAAATGATATAGGAGTGTATGTCTAAGTTAATTTCAAAATTAAAACCGAAGCAAGAATATAGTAAGATGACGGATTTAAAACCCGCAAAGAGAAAATCACGTGCCTCTGAAAAAAAAGAAAAGATCTTAGTTACTTTGCCTGTAAAAATTTTTCTTATAGGTTTTATGGGAAGTGGAAAGACACATTGGGGAACCATTTGGGCAAAAAAGAATGGACTAAGATTTTACGATTTAGATGCCGGGATAGAGAAGGCGACGCGTATGAGTGTTACCGATATTTTTGAAAAGAAAGGTGAAGAGAAATTTCGTGAAATGGAGGGTTATCATCTGAGGAAATTTAAAAGAAAACAAAATTTTGTACTCGCCTGCGGCGGCGGAACACCCTGTTTTTCTGATAATATTGAATGGATGAAATTGCAAGGCAAGGTTATTTATTTAAAAGCTGAACCGGAAATACTTTTAAAACACGTTATGAGCGAAACTGAAAAAAGGCCAGTTATAAAAAAAGTAGATCCTTCGGAACTATTACGTTTTATACAAGATAAGTTAAAGGAAAGGGAGCCTGTTTATTCTAAGGCCGATTTTATTTTAAATGTTGAGGAACTCAATGAAAAGTCGCTTTCACATATTATTTCTCAAACAACATAATCCAGGAAAATATTTTTCAAATTTTTAATTTCTTATGCCAATGCACAAAGGTTTTTTAAAAACTGCTACATTATTAGGTGCGCTTTCTGTAGCGCTTGGGGCATTTGCCGCCCATTCTCTAAAACAGCATGTTTCTGATTATGCAGTTGGCATTTTTGAAACTGCAGTACGCTACCAGTTTTATCATGCATTTGCATTGTTAGCTGCAGGTATTTTGTATAAAGACTTTCCCAATAAGATTATACAATGGGCAGGCAAATTATTTATCGCGGGAATTATCTTTTTCTGCATCTCTTTATACCTTCTCACTTTTATTAAAGCCGCCGTGTTACCCGGCTATGATTGGGTTGGCGCCATAACACCGGTCGGTGGTTTGTGCTTCATTGCAGGCTGGCTTTGTTTGTTTTTGGGAATAAGACGAAAAGAGTAACCTTTTAATAGGGGGCGAGGAAATGCTGATGATATAATCCTAAATTTCATCGATGACAAGTCAACAATAAAACAATTCATTCATTTATCCATTTATCCATTTATCTATCTTTGTAAGCAAATGGCTAAGACTAAAAAGGCAAAAAAAAATAAAACGGCTGAACCTAAAAAATTTAAGGCTGATGTTGAAGCGAAAGTTGAGGTAAAAAAGTTGCTGAAGGATGAGCGGTCTCATAAGATTGCCGGGGCAATTCTTATCTTAACTTCGATTTTACTTTTTCTTTCTTTCACTTCTTATTTATTTACCTGGCATGAAGATCAATCAAAGGTTTTTAAAGGAGCGAAGATCCTGTTACCCAGTCATGCTGAACCAATGGCGAATTTGCTAGGTACCGCAGGAGCCTATTTTTCGGATCTTTTTTTCAGGTCGGGATTTGGTATTGCGTCTTATCTTTTTTGTACATTCTTCTTTATTGTGGGAGTAAATTTGTTTGCACCAAAGAAAGTTTTTTCAGTTGGCCGCAATATTCGCTATGTAATTGTGGGCCTTTTGGTAGTAAGCGTTACGGCTTCGTTTTTGTTTAAAGGCCATCCTTTTCCCTGGGGTGGCGCCGTGGGCGATATGGAAAATCAATGGTTGCAAAACATGATTGGTAAAGTGGGGACCGCTTCGATTTTATTAGTGGCGATAGGCAGTTACATTATCTGGCGCTTTAATCCTTCGTTCGACTTGCTGTATAAAAAACTAAACCGCAATGATGGAGTTTCCAAAGATGCCGATACTCTTTTGGAAACCGATTCAGAACCGATAAAAAAATCAACGGATGATTTCGTACCATTAACCAGCATTCCGGTTACCAAAGATGACAAGATTAATCATGAATTCAGTATTGTGGAAAAGGAGGAAAACCCTTTGATCATAAAACCCGGAGAACGGAAGGAATTTCCTGTACCTGAAATAAGAGAAGAAAAAATTACTAATCCTGTTACGAATAAATCACCCCAAAATGGTGTTCAACTCGAAGTAAAACAGCTACCAACCGATATTGAAAAAGAAGAAACTGTTGTCGTAAAACCAAAGCCTCAGCAACCTTACGATCCTATACTTGATTTAAGAAATTATAGATTTCCAACTGTAGATTTGCTGGAAACCCACGGAAGTGAAAAGATAATCCAGGATGTAACCGAACTGGAAACTAACAAAAACCAAATCATCAATACACTCAGGAACTATGATATTGAAATACAAAAAATTTATGCAACAGTTGGACCTACTGTAACCTTGTATGAAATTGTTCCGGCCCCTGGCGTTCGTATTTCACGGATAAAAAATCTTGAAGATGATATCGCTCTAAGCCTTGCTGCGCTTGGTATTCGCATTATTGCTCCTATTCCCGGGAAGGGCACTATAGGTATAGAAGTTCCTAATGTGAAGAAGACCGTTGTGAGCATGCGGTCTTTGCTAAATTCAGATAAATTTCAGAATAATAATTTTTCATTGCCTATTGCTATTGGTAAAAAAATTGACAATGAGAATTTTATTGTTGACCTGACAACAATGCCTCATTTACTAATGGCGGGTGCCACGGGGCAAGGTAAATCAGTTGGCTTAAATGCGATTCTTGTTTCTCTTTTGTATAAAAAGCATCCATCCCAGTTAAAGCTTGTTTTAATTGATCCCAAAAAAGTTGAGTTAAGTATTTATAAAAGTATTGAAAAGCATTTTTTAGCCAAATTACCCGGTGAAGAAGACGCCATTATTACTGACACAAAAAAAGTTATTCATACGCTCAACGCCTTGTGCATTGAAATGGACAACCGTTACGATTTACTAAAGGAAGCGGGTACCCGAAATATAAAGGAATACAATGAAAAATTTGTTGCAAGAAAATTGAATCCTGAAAAGGGGCATCAATATTTGCCATTTATAGTTTTGGTAATTGATGAATTTGCGGACCTTATTATGACGGCAGGTAAAGAGGTAGAGATGCCAATCGCCCGCCTGGCACAGCTTGCAAGGGCGGTAGGTATACATTTGATTATTGCAACACAACGACCATCAGTTAATATTATTACGGGAACCATCAAAGCGAATTTCCCCGTGCGTATTGCTTTTAAAGTGAGCAGCAAAATTGATAGCCGTACTATACTTGATATAGGCGGAGCCGAGCAATTAATCGGAAAAGGAGATATGCTTATCAGTTATAATGGAGAACTTACCCGTCTGCAATGTGCATTTGTGGATACGCCCGAGGTAGACCAAATCACTGATTTTATTGGGGATCAGCAAGGTTATCCGCAGGCTTTTATGTTACCGGAGTATGTTGACGAAAAAGAATTTGAAAATAAAGAATTTGATGTGAACGACAGGGATGCACTCTTTGAAGATGCTGCTAAATTAATTGTACAAAGCCAAAGCGGCAGCACATCATTATTACAACGGCGCATGAAATTAGGTTATAACCGGGCAGGCAGGTTGATGGATCAATTAGAAGCAGCCGGTGTTGTTGGTCCTAACCAAGGAAGCAAAGTGAGAGATGTTCTTATTAAAACGGATGCTGAATTGCAACAATATCTTGGTGGCAATTAAGGTCACTTACTACTGCGGATAGACGCAAATTTAACATCCTAAACAGACTTTGTCTTATTAGCTATTGACAATATTGAAATAACCTTTTCCGCATTCACTCTCAACATCATCAATTGCAAGATCCTTAAATCGGTCATAGTGAAGTTATCTGTATTGTATAACAGTTCGATTACAAACATCTTACCAATGATATTTTAATAGTTGCGTTTTGCGATTTTAATAGCTGTAGCTTACAGTAAACAGTTCTGTGGCAATTATAAGATCTTTCCCCCGCGGCTATTTTTATCACGATAAAGAATATCCTTTATCGCCATCTATGATATATGCCCTGAAGAAAGTTTGCTCTAATCAAAAAATGAGAAAACCGTTTGGCCCGAAAGACATAAAAAGATCATTATACCCTCTAATTGAAAGGGGCTTAATAAGCCTTACGTTTTGTAACATAAAGGGTGAAAAGAAAAGTACCTGGGGAGTAACCAAAAAAGGTTTGCGGTGCCTGCAATCCCTGCCAGGAAGATAGAATCTTATATCCGACTATCACCCGATTTTACCAACTTAATTATTCATTTTTTATAGGATTAGGAATTTTTTACAAAATCCTATCTTCGTTTCTAAATGTCGAAGTATTTAATTGTAGGACTTGGCAATATAGGTAGCGAATATGCCCACACGAGGCACAACATCGGCTTTGATGTTTTAAGTGCTTTTGTGTTGAAACATGGGGGAACTTTCCGCAACGGGCGGCTGGCAGAGATTGCTGAAATAAAATGGAAGGGAAAAATATTTATTTGTATCAAGCCAACAACATTTATGAATTTGAGTGGGAAGGCAGTAAAATACTGGATCGGCAAAGAAAATATTGCAGTAGAAAATTCGTTAACTATCGTTGATGACCTTGCCCTGCCATTAAACAAATTACGTTTACGTAAAAGCGGAAGCGATGCAGGCCACAACGGGCTACGTGATATTCAGAATGTTCTCGGGACAGATGTTTATCCCAAACTTCGTTTTGGAGTAGGAAATAACTTCCCAAAAGGCATGCAGGTTGAGTTTGTTCTCAGCCGATGGCTCCAGGAAGAGATCCCTATTGTAAGGCTAAAAATTGAAAAATGTATTGAGGTCATTGAGAATTTTGCAACAATCGGAATTGACAGAACTATGAACACAATAAATAGTGTTACATTTAATTCTTAATGCGGTTGTTAAGTAAATTCTTTTTTTAGAATGTTTTGTATATTTTCGCCAACTAAACTTCTGGCACCCAAATAAATAAAGCTGCTTAAAAATGAAAATTTTTTGTATTGGACGTAATTATGCAGACCACGCAAAGGAAATGGGTAATGAGATACCTGATGAACCGGTTATTTTCATGAAGCCCAAAAGTGCGCTTGTTCAAAACCATACGCCATTTTATTACCCCGAATTTACCAATGAACTCCACTATGAATGTGAACTTGTTGTTCGAATAAGTAAAAACGGAAAGTATATCCAGGAAAAACACGCCTCTAATTACTACAACGCTATAAGTGTGGGAATTGATTTTACAGCACGTGATATTCAAAATCAGTTAAAAGAAAAAGGGCTTCCCTGGGAGAAGGCAAAATCATTCGACAACTCAGCTGCCGTAGGGACTTTTGTTGATTTAACACCTGCTATAAACAAAAAGAATATTAATTTCTCGTTCGCAAAAAATAAAGAAATTGTTCAAAAAGGCAATTCCGCCAATATGATTTTTTCAATCGATGCGATAGTCGCAAATATTTCCAATTATTTCTCCCTTAACATAGGCGATCTTATTTTTACCGGTACGCCTGCCGGCGTTGGTGAATGCATGGTTGGTGATTCTTTAGAAGCGTTCCTTGAGAAAGATTCAATTCTTAAGCTTGAAATAAAATAATCGTTAACCAAGCCATCCCTTCTCTCTTTCCCCACTAAGTATTTATTGTTAATTTAAATGAATTAGTTCAGGATAGAATCTGCTGCGCTTTTAGAAAAGGCGCCAAAAAAAATTCCCTCCCGAAGAATCAGGAGGGATCTCTTTAACCCTTAAAACAATCAACCTGAAATATCTGTTGATTTTGTTTACAATTATAAATACGGGAGAATGTTGTTGATGGTTTTGGAAAATCACATAAGAGCAAGATCCAGTACTTGCTGCATTGTTTTCACGTAATTCACTTTCAGGCCCTTTATATAATTTGGGTTTATTTCATTCACATCTTTTTCATTCTGAA
>Ga0134126_10009284_pt1 | contig 12392 bp, 6 predicted proteins | sample KB31752_FD_96881 | JGI IMG/M metagenome (GOLD analysis project Ga0134126, IMG submission 96881) | Terrestrial soil microbial communities with excess Nitrogen fertilizer from Kellogg Biological Station, Michigan, USA - KB3-175-2 | ecosystem: Environmental > Terrestrial > Soil > Unclassified ...
AGAAAGAAATAAAAGGCTTTATTTTGCAGCAGCTCTTACAATTATAGAAAAGATTTAAAGGACCACCAACTCCAGGTGGTCAACATCACCGGAATGGGTGGTCAACATCATCGGAATAAACATTTAGCATTTGCCGGATTTATTTTTTTGAAATCTGCCAGGCCGCGGAAATCGCTGCCTGACGGCCAGGATACAGGCATGGTCGCTTTGGGTTCAGCGTGGTTTGATGCTAAGAACCGGAAGCTCATAATAAATGGCCGCCTGAATGACGAAGTCGGGCAGGGAAAGACAGTAGACTTAACCAAAACGGAAACCCGTGTACTGAGCATTTTCGCATTGTCTCCCAACGAGGCTATAGAGCGAAGCCGGCTACAAAAAGAGATTTGGGAAGATGAAGGTGTTATAGTAGGTCGCAGTCTCGATATGTTCATATCAAAACTTAGAAAAAAACTGGAACCTGATCCTAATATCAAAATTGCTGTTATACGTGGCAAAGGATATAAGCTTGAAATTAGCGCTTAAGAAAATCTTTCCGCTCCCAACGGAGTTTATTAGAATTCAATTGGCATTTGTAAAACACTGTAGTGAGCCAACATCCCCCGTTCTTGTTTCACGAATCGGAATGAAGAGGTTCGTGAGACTCGAACCGGGGCGGCAGTTTCAATTATATTATTTTTCAGGTTATAAAAGCGATTTGTCACTTCCTGCCATTTCTCCTCCCAGCAAGTTTTTTCCAAATACCTCTGAGCATTTGAACTTCTGATTCAGAAAATTTAAGTTGTTTGATTAAAAGTTCTTTGTCAACGATGTCAAGCACTTCTTCAATTTTTCGTTGGCGAATGAGGACATCAATTTTTTTAAAATCAATTTTGTGTTGTGATAAAAGCGGTAAAGGAATTTCTTCAATCTCTGTTGGTTCAAATGTCAGCACACCGCCTCCGTAACTTCTTCCTAATATTTCTGAGAAAGCAAAAGTGAGAGAGTTCAGATAGGAGAGTGCAATGTTTTCAGGTTTCACTTTTGTTTTAAAACGAACTCTGTGAATCGTATCTGTTGAAGATGCGTTTGTCTTGTTCAAAATAAGTTTCGGGTAATCTCCAACCTGTCGTAAAACAAAAGCATCGGGAGACCACAACGAGGGAGTGATAAACCAATTCTTACGGATTCTGCATTTATAACCAGTGTGGAAATCCATTTCCTCCCCGTAACCAATGTATTCACGACACACTTTAGGAAGTGATGAATATTCTTTGTTCTCAGGTAAGAAAAGTTGAACAGGATTATTGTCTTCAACATTCATTTCAAAATCTGCATCACTGTAAACAATGCCTTTGAAATGATTTGACTTACTAACTACTTTCGTTGTATGTCCTTTGAGTTTCCATTTTGAAACAAGTTCTTTACTCAGCATAAAGAATTCATTCCGTCCTGTTACAATTCCAACATCAACTTCCATTATGTCAGAACATGGTTTTATTCTGGCATCGGTTTTTATTTTTCTGAGAAGTTGAATTTCGTTTTCATCTAAAAAATATTTCGTCCACTTCTCTGTTGAATGTTCAAGAACTTTTACATCTGCTTTCTGAACCTTGTCAATTTCAATAGAATTAAGTTCACTAAGATTATTCATTTCAAGAACTCTAATTCCTTTATTGGTGGTTACATCTTTTTCGCAAAGAAGTAAAACAATCTCTTGCTGAATATCAGCAAAGACAAGTTTCTTAAATGTTACGATAGTGATTCTTGAAAAAAACTTTGATAAAAACACTCTTGTTTCTGCTGCATACTTTACTTGAAATAATTCTGCTGGAATTACCATTGCCAACTTTCCAAAGCGGTTCAACTTGCTTGCTGAAATTACTAAAAAAGGAACCCAAATATTTGTGAGTTTGTTAGGATGCAAATTCATTTCTTCCATCATCTTGAAAGCAACTTCACGATGTTCTTCTGGAAAATTTTGGTAACGAATGAATGGTGGATTTCCAATGACAACATCAAAGTGTGCTTCTCCATTTGCATTGGAGATGTAATCAAAGAAGTCAGCATTGAGAATGGTAGTTGAATTCAATCCATATTTCGCTGCTCTGTCTTTTGATTTGTCCGCTTCATCTTCAACCAACTCAATTCCTTTTATAAGTCCAAACAATTTATTGTTTGGAACTCCTAAATCCTTAAATCTGCGAATAGCAGATTCAATAAAATTTCCATCACCACAACTTGGCTCTAAAACTTTTTGAGTTGGTTTTGTGATAGCCCACTTACAGATGAAATCTGTAATGGCTTGTGGTGTGTAGTAACCGCCACGAAGTTTTTTTGAATCAATGTTCTCAATTATCTCTGTTGCCATTTTAATCTTCGTTTAGTTCGTTGTTTAATTCTTCATCGTAAACCACAGTATTCAATTCATCGTTTGTAATTCCGTAGAGGGAATTGACTTGCTCAACAAGTTTATTTAAAAGCAAATCCATTTTATGTTGCATCACATTCTTTTTAGCGGAAATGTAAATTCCATTGTAAGTCGCTTTCGTACCAATTAGATTCTTTACCGTCTTTACAATTTCATTGTGCAATTTTTTTTCTGCTGCATTTGTAAAATCAATTTTCCTGATTGGCAGGTTCTCAATAAACTGTTTCCCGTGCGAATAGTACGCTCCCCTGAATTCACTTGCACTTGACTTTACCATTGCTTCAAAAATCGGATGCGAAAGGATTCCCAAGATGTAGTAAAGCGAATAGTCGGAACTTGTAAACAGAGAATAATAAGGACCATTTCCACCTCCGGTGAACTGCAAATCGTTTTCGTCAAACACATAACCTGACTTTGTAGAAAGCACTGACCAAATCAGTTTCGTTGTATTATGAAACCGTGTCAAACTTTGTGACCTCCCGAATTGATACCACATAGGTTCTTTGCTACCGTTTATACTGCGCTTGGAAAGTTCTTCTTTAAAATTATTTAAGTATGCCCAGGTCAAAGGGAAATTTTCCTGAAAGAAATCTTCGGGAAAAACTTCTGCTTTGTCTTCCTGGATATTGTATGGAAAAATTATCTGAGCATTTGGTTTTACCGTGTCAAACAAACCAAATGAACGGTCATACAAACAAGGTTTGCAAATTGCTTTTTCAATTTCATAGGTTGTGTTCTTGTATTTGAAACGATAAGTTGTTTCTGTTTCTTCTTCTTGTTTGAAAATGTAAATCTTATCAGCACTCGTCTGTAAACCGACTGCTATTTCAGCAATTGAACGAAGTGAAACTGTATTTGCATTTTTTACTTTGTCAAAAACAATCTGAGATGGTTTGGAAACAAATAGCCATGGATTTTCGGTATATGCTACTGAATTATAATTGTAGTAAGTGATAGAACCCGCAGTGAGTTCGGCTACAATTCTTTTTATGCGTTTGAAAAAAATCTGTTCTCTTTTCTTCTTGTCCAAAATAAGAATTGCCGTGTAAGTGCTGCGGTTTGGAAAAACTTGCGTAACACCAAAGTGAATGATTTTGAAAATGGAAGAGTGTGAAGTGATAAAGGCACGAAGAGCTTTTCCACCTTTGACAATAAAAAATTTGTGAGGAACTATATAGCCCAACACTCCATTTTCATTGAGCAAACTGATTGCTCTTTGAATAAAAAGATAGTATTTGTCAAACGTTTCTGATTCTGCAGCTGTGTAACCCGAAACATCGCTTTGAAAGAATTTAATTTCTTCTGCCGAAAACTTTATAATGTTTTGAATTCTCACATAAGGCGGGTTACCTACAATCGCATCAAATCCGTTATGTTCTTCTAAGAAATTAAATTCTTCTTTCCAGTTAAATGGTTTGAGTTTGAAAAGCAATTCATCGCTTTCAATTGCCTCTGGCTGAAATTTAAAATAGGAATCATCAACAAGTGAATTACCACATTTGATATTGTCGTCTAAACTTGGTAAAACTTTTTGCTTGTGTTTATCAAGATAGTATTCAATAGAACCTGAGTTTTCTCCTTCCAGCAATTTCAATAGCAAACTAAATTTGCTTACTTCAACTGCATAAGGGTTTATGTCAACACCAAAAATATTTGAAGTAAGGATTTGATGTTTGGCTTTTAACGTTAGCTGATAGGAACCGTCAAATACCTGGTTGATTATTTCACTATCATTTACACCAGCCACAACAAATTCCAAAATAATTTTCTCGAAGATGAAATCATAAACTGAAATAAGAAATGTTCCTGAACCGCAGCAAATGTCTGCCAGTTTCAGTTTCCGCATTTGTTCAAGATTCTTGCCCGCAAATAATGGAGCAAGAGTTTCTTTAACGATGTTCTGAACTATCAACTTCGGTGTTGGCACAACACCACTTGATGCGGCTACTTCTGGTTCTTCAACAATTGAAATTTGTCTATCGTTTACAATTGCAATCTTGCTTCCTAAATATCTTTCGTAAATCTGGCTAAGGATTGTTGGGTCAACTACAGAAAAATCATAAGGACTTTGTGGGTAATAAAGTTCGTTGAAAATCTCAATCAGGATTTCTGATTTGAGATTGATGTTTAACGAAAAATTGTCTTCAATAAAATTAAATAGCCCAGAGTTATATTTCTTGTCTGAGGAAATGAAAAGTTGTTTGAGTTCATCATAGCTCTTAATATTTTTTAGTGTCTCAAACTTTTCTATTTCTCTGTCTTCGCAAATTCTTAGAAATACAATTCTGTTTAATAACCGCTGAATCAGAAAGTTTATATCCTCATTGTTGAAACCTTCATTGTTTGCAATAACATCACTTGCCAAACTCTGCCGCCAATTTTCAATCTGCTTTAAAAAGTAATCGTCAAATGTTGTTGTCTCTTTTTGAGTTACTGCAAAGTATTCATCAATGTAACCTGATGCGACCGATTGAAAAGAAAGTAGCTGATATAGTTCGTCAAACTTTGAAAGATATTCTGAGAATAGAAACGACTTATACCTTGCAACACTTGCAGCATCTTCCGCATTTGGTTTATGTCGACAATCGTAAACCGATAATGTTTCAAAGTTTGTAAGAATTGAAATTCCAAGGTTGGCATTCCATCCGTATCTCCTTGTTTGAAACGCTGGTTTGTTTGATTTGTCAAGGTCAATTGAAACTTTTTTTGCTTCAACAAAAAACTTTCTTGTGCCTTGAATTCTTAAAGTATAGTCGGGATTTTTTTTAGTAACAGAATCTTCTATCTCTACATCAATGCTTTCTTCCTGTATTACATCACGAAGGAATTGTGATTTAGTTTCTTCATTGTCCACATCCCAACCAAATGTTTTTAGTAGTGGATTTAGAAAATCAATTCTTAATTGTGCTTCACTGTATTTTGGAGTTTTGTAAATGGCATACTCCTTCTCAAAAGCACTAATAAGTGCTTTCAGTTGCTCAAAGCATTCTTCTTTTGTTGTTGTTACTTTATATGCCATTAAGGTTTGCCGTTTGTTTTTCTTAAATAAATAATTTTTTCTTCTGCAACCTCCAATGCTTCAACTCTAAATTCTTCAAGAATTGTCCAAATATAACAAGTCATTTTCTAATTTGCCAAAAAAATTAGCAATCTTTTTTAACAACCTGTGGACAATGTCTTAGAATAGTGAATTTCTACAAACTTGGTTTGTTTGTAAAATTGTTTAGTTGATGGTTGAGGCGATGACCATTAGAACTCCATCTCAACTCTTTCATTAAAATTTTGCTTCCTCCTTAATCAATGCCAGTAAGACAACTTATAATGCTGATTTGAATTTCTTTTTTAATGTTTCGTCGGAATGAATTAAAGTATTTTTAAAAATGTTTCGTGAGATAAGAAACTGTTATACAGACAAATGATAAAATGAAATGTCCTGGATTAGAAACATCAGGACTGAGGGTAAAATTTAAACATCTTATAGATAATTGGTCTTACACGTCCATGTTTATTAAGTTATCTTCACCAAACCAACCTTTCGCTTGTGAAATTATTTGTGGACTAGGATTGTGAAAGAAAACTGCAAGAGTTTCTTTGGAACGGGTGCAACAAACATAAAAGAGTTTTTTTGTTCTTTCTAATACACTCTCTGTTCCAGTATTCAAAAATAGATTTTGAAAATTATACTTCAGCCAGCCACCATTATCTAAAATTACAAGCACATTATTATATTCGGTCCCTTTAGTTTTGTGTTGAGTAGAAAATGGCGTCTTGCCTTCTAAGTATTGATATAGCTTTTGAAATTCAGAAAATTTTACTTCTTTTACTTGATTGTAGATGTAGCTTTTTTCTGCAATAAACTTCTGAAGTGATTCGTCAATTATACAAATGCCTTTTGCATCAGCATCAATTATTACATCCTCAATAGTCTTTTCGCCAACTTTTACTAGTTCATTTATGTTCTGTCTCAAGACTCTTTTGCTTTGGATGCTCACAATTCTGTCCTTAAAATCCGTTTTTCTAAGGAATTCGTTGTATTGTTTGTTTTGATAAAGAGAAATGTTATTCTGAATTTTGAAAAGATGCTTTATTAAATTATCTCGTTTTGAACCTTTTTTCTTCTCTTGAGTATCATCTTGCTTTTTGTCATCTAAAAGTTGGTCTTTATCTACATATATTTTAATGAATTCTTGATAGTTTATCAGCTTTGCTGTTTCATAAAGTGCCAGATGGCTATCAATAAAGCTTTGCATTGTATTAGTTGGTGTTACTGGTCTTAGTGCTGTTCCAGATTTCCCTTGTTGCAAAATAGCCAAGACTTCTCCAAATGTATTTTGTGAGAAATCAGTTGTAATATTTTTATCTGCTATGTAAGTTTTGATTCTTTTTCTAAAATCAATAATTTTATCGCCATCGTAAATATTCATTAAACTTCTAAATCCTGCTTTGTCTGCAATTAAATTATGCGTTAGATTTAATTCTTTTGTTTCTTTTGAATCTGCAAAATCCCACCCTTTGTTATCACCTAAAAATTGTTTCACTGTTTCTATATTGGCAATTGTCGAATATAAGAAGTGAATAGTCCCTTCCTTGACAACACCATTTAACATATTGGGTGCGTTATAATCAGTTGAAGGAACTTGAGTAATTCCATCCGTTCTTAGCCTATTTGCCAACTCAATAACTTTTAGAGGGCTCCTTCTATTTTGCTCTTTCTTTATTTCCTTTACCTTATCGATTTCATCACCTTTGAAAGCATTTAAATTACCTATGCTTTCATCATATATAGATTGCATCGCATCCCCAAAAAATCCTATGATATTGTTTTTAATGCTTTTCTTTAATTGAACTAAAAAAATATCAATTACCAATGGGTTTGTATCTTGATACTCATCAATAAATATAAATTTAAACTTGTCTTTAATAATATCACTTAATTTCGGATAATGCTCAAAAATGTATTGCGAAACAACTAGTAATTCGTCATGTGAAATTATTCCTTCCTTTATTTTTAAAAATTCTTTGTATTGAATTCCATCTCCTATATTATCAAAATAATTGTTGGGTATTGGCAGAGGTTCATCAATATTTACTTTTGTATTCTCTTCATCATTGGCTAATGCAATAATTGTAGATTTTAATTCCTTTTGATAGTGCTTAATGTTATCCCAAAGGAAATCATGAATTGTAGTAACATTTAAGTTTCTGTGATTTACTCTTTCTTCAATTTCTTTAACAGCAGCATTAGTATATGTCATACAGGCTACTTTAGATATAGGATATTCTAAAATGACTTGACGGATAACTTGGACTAAAGAATAAGTTTTTCCACTTCCTGCTCCGCCACTGAGTAAGAAATTGCGATTATTATCAATGCAATCGAGTATCTCCTGTACTTCTGGTTCTAGTGCTAATCTTGTTTCAACCATAATAATCCTTCTTTTATGTAGGCAGGGATATGCCAATTACTAAATTCATGTCCTGCAGCATTTGTTTCACTATTAATTAGTATTTCAATGGCAAGGGACGGTTTACTGCCAACTGCTTTTTCAGAAAACTCAAAATCATCAATAGTTCCTTGTCTGTATTCTTCTAAATACTTCGGAGTTAATGATGGAAAGGATTTTAATGGATTTATTATAAACGCTTTATTTAGGCAGAAAAAAGCATCTTCAAAACTTCTTGCATGATAGATACCTTCAGCTATCTGAAATATTAATAGCAAGTTTCCTTTCCTGTTAGAAACCCATTTTTTTTGTTTATTCTTTCGTAGGATTTTCCAATTTAGCGATAGTGATTTAAAATAGTTTATATCATTAACTCCGTTGTGAAAAAACTTTAGGGAATTATTTGAAGTATAGCTTACGCTAGGATGATTTGCACGACATCTAATTTCGTTAAAAACCGGGTTACCATTTGAAGGATATTTTTTTTGCGTTACTCCATCGGCTTCAAAAACACGTTCTAAATAGAAGCTATCAATGTCTGTTATGATTATACTTTTATACATTCCTATAAACTCAATAAACTTCTCAAAAATATGAGAATGAGCACCAACTTCAACTATAGAGATGTTTTGTGATAAGATTGGATTGATAGGATATTCGTTATCAATTTTACGCATCATCGCTGGCAACAATATCCTTTCCGTATCACCTTCAATAAAAATTGCTTTATCAGCAAAAAAAAGCTCTGCTCTATTTAATGTTAAGTATTGTTTTAAAAATTTGAAATTTTGCTTTTCAATATCATTCCCGTTATATTCCTTTTCCAAATCTTTTAAATTCTTTGAGATAACCTTATTGGGTCCAGACTTTTTCAAATATTTAATATCTTGAAAATCGCTGTCGGCAACAATATGAGATGAGTGTGTACTGATTAAGTATTGCAACTTTCTATTAATACCATCCTCTCTTACTATCCCAGCAGCTAATAGTTTTTTTATATTTTTAATGAACACATATTGCATTTGAGGGTGAGTGTGAGCTTCGGGTTCCTCAATAAATAGAAGATTTATATCTGCAGGCTTCTTTTCTTTTTCACGTTTGAATTCTTGGACCAAGATTTCAATCTCAAAAATCATACTAATTAGGTTCATGTAGCCTAATCCATTATAATGTTCTGGTAATTGATTATCTGCATCATGCTTATAAACGACTGTTGTATTCCCTTCGAGTAATTCACGTTGTTGTAAAGAGGAAACAATTTCAATTTCCGAGTCATTTATTTTAAGTCCTCCAAAAGTTTTTACTTTTTCGACAACTTCTTTAAATAAATTGGAATAAATAGATGTAAGGCTATTATCAGTTATACTCAAAGTGTCCTGAAATGCATTAACGGCAATTTTTTGCTCATCGTTAACTTCTGTCCTTTTATAAATTCTCGAAGTTTGTTTTGATAATGTTTTGTCAATTTCTTTGTTTGTTACATCTCTTCTAGCACTAATATATTTAAAGTTGATTATTTCTTTTATACTAATTTCTTCTTTTATTAAGTCAATAAAATTTGAAACAACCACAACCTTATTTAAGATGTCATATTCATAAGATTTTTTGTTTAAAGTAAAATATGAAGCATGCTTCTGTTTTAGGAAGTACATTATTCCTCTTTCTTGATAATTTCGATTTGCTGCTGCTTTTAGTCCTTCACCTATTTTGAATTCATTATAATCGCTTCTAACTTTTAAGTAATCAAAATAATTTAGTGAATATTCAAAACTTAGAACGATTACGTTATTGGCGGGATCTAAGTCCATCATTACTCTGCTAAGATTAGATAGGTCATCACAGTCATTGTAATCAATAAACAATTTGAGTTTTATGCCATCTTCGTTGTAGTCTGATTCAGATATAATCGAATTGTCTTCAATTTTGTCTTTCAAATTCTTTTTGTATTCAAGATTAAAATCGTCAATTGAAAATCGAAGATTGTCTGGTTGATTTAGGAATTTGTCAAGAATTGAAAGTAGTGACGTTTTTCCTGTATTGTTTTTTCCTAAGATTAGTGAAAGTTGTTCTTCTAGGTCAATTGAAAAGTTTTTTAAAAGCCTATAATTTTCTACATCAATTTTGAAAACTTTCATTTTTAAAGTGTCTTAATGGTGAAGGAGCCTTAGGGCTACAGTTTATATTTGAGTATTTGCGAAGTCAAAGAATTCATTGAAACTTTAGCCTGGTAAATGCTGATTGAAAAAATAATGCCGAAGTTATGAACTAAACCTGAAAAATTAATATCGAGACTGAATCACTACTGATGCTTGCACATAGCAAAACCCAGTAAACAAACTTATAATGCTAATTCCTGTTTTCCTGCATCCAACATTAAGCATTCTGCATTCTGCATTCTGCATTCCCCCCTACATCTCCCCCAAATACTTATGCACAAAACTTATCGCCATAGAACCCTCGCCCACAGCGGAGGCTACGCGGTTCATGGCGCCGGCGCGTACATCACCTGCGGCAAAGATGCCGGCGCAGCTTGTTTCCAAAAGATAAGGGTCGCGTTCCAGCTTCCATATTTTTTTATAATCATCATAATGTTGCAGGTCGCGTCCGGTTTCAATAAAGCCTTTGTCATTGGTGATAATTTCATGATCCAGCCAATCGGTAAAAGGTTTGGCGCCAATGAAGATGTATAAGGCAGCGGCATCTTCCGTGTACACTTCACCGGTAGAAGTGTTTTTAATAACCACCTGCTCTAACCGGTTGTCGCCTTTGGCTTCCAACACTTCGCGACATGCACACACAGTGATGTTTTCTACGCCCTTTATCTGGTCTATCAAATAAGAAGACATGGTGTAGGACAAGCTGTCTTTGCGGATCAATATATTTACCTGCTTTGCAAACTTGGATAAATACATCGCGGCCTGCCCGGCAGAATTTCCACCGCCTACAATAAACACATTTTTATCTTTGCAGGCAGATGCTTCTGTATTGGCCGCGCCATAATAAATGCCGGCACCCTTGAACTGCGCAATGCCCGGCGTGGTGAGCTGGCGGTAATCAACGCCCGTGGTAATTACAATGGCTTTGGCCATGATCACTTTATCATCTTCCAAAATAATCTTCTTATAATTACCCTGCACTTCAATGGCTTTTACGGATTGCGGCGTGAGAAAATCAGTGCCGAATCTTGCTGATTGGGTCATGGCCCTGCGTGTGAGATCTGAGCCGCTTAGACCCGATGGAAAGCCCAAATAATTTTCAATGCGTGAGCTGGTGCCTGCCTGTCCGCCGGGAGCTTTTCTTTCTACCAATAATGTTTTCAACCCTTCTGACGATCCATACACAGAAGCCGCCAAACCTGCAGGCCCGGCGCCAATGATCACTACATCATATACTTCATTTTTTACGTCAGGATTTAAACCAATTCGTTTGGCTACATCAATGATATGCGGGCTTAGCAACATGGTGCCGTCTTCAAAAAAAACGACGGGCAAATCTTTGGCTTCCACTTTATTGATCTGCAATAATTGCTCGCCTTCTTCATCCGTCGCTTCCAGCCATTGATAGGGAATTAAGTTGCCGGATAAAAATTCTTTGATCTCGTGGCTCTTGGGTGAAAATTGATAGCCCACCAATTTGATGCCTTTAAAATCGGGGTGAAAATTGTTTTGCCAGTCGTCCAGTAAATCACTGATGACAGGATATAATTTTTCTTCAGGCGGGTCCCAGGGTTTGGTTAAATAATAATCGAGCCTTACATGGTTAATGGCTTTGATGGCGGCGTCTGTATCAGAATAAGCGGTGAGCAACACTTTCTTTGCATCATCATAAAAGTCCATGGCTTTTTCTAAAAAATCAACGCCTTCCATTTCGGGCATGCGCTGGTCGGAGATGAACATGGCCACGGACTCGCCCTTGTTTTTTAATTCGAGCAGGCTGTCTAATGCTTCCTTTGCAGAGGTGGTGCTGAGCACGCGGTAATCCTGGCGGTATTTATTTTTTAAATCGCGCGTGATGGCACGGAGTACCTGGATGTCGTCGTCGATTACAAATATGATTGATTGGTTCATAATAATATTTTTGTTGGCCACGGATTACTTTAATAGCCACGAATTAACACGAATTTTTTTGCCACAAAGACACTAAGACACAAAGAAATAATACAATAAGAAAAACTCGCTATCTTTTTTTTCGAAGAAAAAGAACTTCGTGCCTTTGTGGCGATATTCTTTTGCTATGAATTTTTTTGCCCCGAAGACACTAAGACACAAAGAAATAATGCCATAAGAAAAACTCGCTATATTTTTTTCCGAAGAAAAGAACTTTGTGTCTTTGTGCCTTTGCGGCGATATTCTTTTGCTATGATTTTTTTTTGCCACGAAGACACTAAGACACAAAGAAATAAGCCACTAATAAAAACTCGCTATCTTTTTTTTCGAAGAAAAGAACTTCGTGCCTTTGTGCCTTTGTGGCGATATTCTTTTGCTATGAATTTTTTTGCCACGAAGACACTAAGACACAAAGAAATAATACAATAAGAAAAA
>Ga0134126_10009285_pt1 | contig 12392 bp, 11 predicted proteins | sample KB31752_FD_96881 | JGI IMG/M metagenome (GOLD analysis project Ga0134126, IMG submission 96881) | Terrestrial soil microbial communities with excess Nitrogen fertilizer from Kellogg Biological Station, Michigan, USA - KB3-175-2 | ecosystem: Environmental > Terrestrial > Soil > Unclassified ...
CATCAAGGCGCAGGCCCGGCACGCACCTTAGCAAAAAGTCGATGTATTCCTGCTGCAATGCGCGCTTGTCTTCGAGAGGCGGCACGATGGAGGGATCGGGCGCCGTGGCCACGGCCGCGTGCGCCACAATCTCCTCCTCCATCGCCAACTCAACCGCATCGGGCAGTTTGTAGCCGTCCGCGCCAAAAAGCTTGATGCCGTTATCACGCCATGGATTGTGCGACGCCGATATGACGACGCCGGCAGCATACCCGTGTGCGCGCGTCAGGAACGCGACAGCGGGCGTGGTCACCACGCCCGCGCTCTCTACGCTTACTCCCGCCTGACGCAGGCCCTCGGCGAGCACAGACGCAATCCACGGGCTCGACTCGCGGGTGTCGCGGCCGACAAGCACGCGACGCTCGGCAGCCATCCGCGGCACGGAGTGGCCCAGGGCCAGCCCCGTTGCAAAAACCGTCGTGGCGTCAAGCGGGGCCACCCCCGCAACGCCGCGAATCCCGTCCGTTCCAAAAAGCTTGCGAGCGCTATTGATCATGATTTCCGTTTTCCGGTTCCTTTCTTCGCAGCCACGGATTCCACGCGGCTGGTGAAGGCGCCATCGCTTATGCGCGTGGTAACGAGCGTACCGTCGTTCACCTGTTTCACCGAGCGCACCAGCGCTCCGTGGGCGTCCTGCACCAGCGCGTATCCGCGATCGAGCACGGCCAGCGGCGAGAGTGAGCGCAGGCGCGCGTCGAAAGCCCGCCAGCGCACGCGCTGCTCGTGAACCGTCCGCGCCATGGCGTGTTCCATGCGAAGCCCTGCGGAAGCAAAGTGCTGGCGCGCATGGGCCAGGTGCTGTCGCGGATCGTATCGCAACACCGCAGCGCCAAGTTCTGCCACGTGCCTCTGCCGCTCGCGGATTTGGAAGTTCAGGTTTCCTGCCATGCGCAGATTGGCGTCATCCATTCTCTGCTCAAGTCGGCGAAGCAGCAGCGTCACGCGCGATTCCGTCCGCGCCGTCGGCACATGCATCAACCGCTGCCGCGCCTGCAGAATCTGGAAATGCACGGCGCGATCCAATCGGCCGTCCAGACGTCCCAGGTGTTCGCCGATGCGATGCTGCTCCGCGGTAATCAGTTCCGCTGCCGCCGAGGGCGTTGGAGCGCGCAGGTCGGCCACAAAATCCGCAATCGTGAAATCCGTCTCGTGTCCCACGGCCGAAACTACTGGCGCCTGCGACGCAGCGATTGCCCGCGCCACGCGTTCGCTGTTAAACGCCGCCAGGTCCTCGAGCGAACCGCCGCCGCGCGCCACCACGATCACGTCTGCCATGCCCGAAGCATTCAGGCATTCAATCGCCGAAACAATCTCGCCCGCTGCCAGCTCGCCTTGCACGCTCGATGCGCAGAGCAGAACGTTGAGCCCAGCGTGACGTCGGCTCACAATGTTCAGGAAGTCGCGGATGACAGCGCCCGTGGGCGAGGTCACGATTCCAACGGTGCGCGGAAATGCAGGCAGAGGCCGCTTGCGGTCGGCGTTGAAGAGCCCCTCCGCCTTAAGCCGCTCTTTCAGTTGTTCGAATGCGAGTTGAAGCGATCCGGCGCCCACCGGCTCCATGGTCTCGGCCACAAGCTGCATCTGGCCGCGCTGATCGTAAACGCTCACGCGCCCGCGCGCCAGAACATGCAGGCCGTCCTCCGGGCGGAATCGCAACAGCATGGCCTGTCGCCGAAACAGCACCACCGGCAACTGCGCATCTGCGTCTTTCAGTGTGAAATAAAGGTGGCCGGAGGGCGCGGGGCGGAAATTCGAAATCTCGCCCTCGACCCACACATCGCCGTAACGTTCCTCAACAAGCTGCCGCACCTGCGCCACCAGCTCGCGCACCGGCCACACACGCCGCGACGGCGCCGCCGCTTCGAAGCGAAAATCGAGCTGAGCCGTTTCTGGATCGTGCCCGGTCACGCTACAAGTTTAACGGGTCGCGACTGCCGGAACCGATTGTCCACCAGCGCGCCTGCCTGTCAGCGCGCGCGAATCATGTCCTCGAGCTGCCGGGCAATCTGTTGCAGCCGTGTCACACCGGCAGCATCGGACGGAGAAATTCCTGGGTACGCCTCTTCCGCTTCGCGCGCCAGCGCTGTACCCTCGGTCAGCCCGAACGTCCCCAGCACCCCCGCCAACTTGTGCGCCGCAGCTGCCGCAGCCGCGCGATCCGCGTCGCAAATAGTCCCGGCCCCAAGCGCCTCCCCGGCGCTCTCCAGAATGCGCACCCGCTCGAGATTTTCTGGAAGAAATTTCGCCCACAGCCGCGCCAGGGCATCTGCAATCGTATTCTCGGAGCCCGTTTCCAATGCAGGCCTCAGTTCCAGCCCAGGGCGCTTGCAATCTGCGCCGGAAGTGTCAGCGGGTCGAATGGCTTGAACAGCACGGCATCCACGCCAAGGTCGGCAAACCGCCGCTGATCGTTGCTTTGCACTTTGGCCGTCAACAGCAGCACGGGGATACGCGCAGTGAGTGGGTTCTTGCGCAATTCGCGGAAAGTCGACGGCCCGTCCATTCCCGGCATCATCACGTCCAGCAGAATGGCGTCAGGATTGTATTCGGCCGCGCGCACCAGCCCCTGGGCTCCCGAACTCGCCACTGCGACCTCCCATCCTGCCACGGTTTCCAGGCTCAGCGCAGCCACTTCGCGTATGTCGTCTTCGTCGTCGATGATCAGAATGCGGTGAGACATCCCTGCCCTCAAGACTTCCCCTTGACACCGCCGGTAGTTGCCGGCAAGTGCGCACGCATACCGCATCCCACCTGGCGCCGAATTACGGCGTCCAGTCTGCGGAAACAGTTGGGGGAGCTTCTTCCATCTGACGCGAATTATGCAGCAACGTCAAGACTAGGGCTTCGAGTTGCTGCGGCTGCACGCGAGCCTTGGTGAGGAAATGCGTCGGTCCCAGGGTGAGCTGCTTTCGCTCCTCCGGACCCAGGTCGCGCCCGGAATAAACCACCAGCGGCATGTGGGCTAGTTCTTCGCGATGGCGCAGCGCATCCACCACGTTGAACCCATCGCCGTCGGGCAGCCCAATGTCCAGGACCATCAGGTGTGGCTGGAAACCGAAGCACTCGTCCAGCCCTCCCTGCCGCGTATAAGACACACGGACGTCGATGTTTTCTCCTGCGAACACATCGGCGATCACGCGGGCCAGATCGGCATCGTCCTCCACAACCAGAATTCGCGCCTTTTCCCCGGGACCGCACAGCACCCGGGCCAGCTCAGCCACCAGGGCGCCCTCCTCCACTGGCTTGATCAGTACGCCCTCGGGCTCGCCGGGCAGTTGCCTGGCTGCTTGACTCGCCAGGCTCAGCAGCACGATGGGGGCGCGATGGCGGGGATCCGCTCGACGAAGCAGCGGCAGAATCTCCCACCCATTCATCCCATCCAGAGACGTGTCGACCAGGATGGCCTCCACCCCGTTCTGCGCCGCGGCAACGGTCTGCTCCACCGTGGTGGATTCCAGCACGCGATAGCCGTGCCGCGCAAGTTGCTCAGCGATCACCGGCCGCGTCACTCGGCTGGCATCCGCCACCAGCACTGTCCCCTGGTCGTGCGGAGCGGTCACATCAGGTCCGGGCATCGTGCCCGGCTTGTACGGCAGGAACACACGGAACGTCGATCCGCGCACCGGGTTCCTTTCTGCCCAAATACGCCCCGAATGTTGCAGGACGATGGTCCGGCAGATGGCCAGCCCCAGGCCGGTGCCGCCTTTCAGTCGCGAATCCGACGCATCCACCTGCTGGAACCGCCCGAAGATCGCCTCGAGCTTGTCTGCTGGGATGCCGCGCCCCTGATCTATCACTGAAAGCGTTACACCCGAAGCGCCAGGTCGTGTCATCACCGAAATCGACGAGTTCGGCGGCGAGAACTTGATCGCATTCGACAGCAGGTTGGTCAGCACCTGCAACAGCCGGTCCGGATCGGCGGATATCTCCGCCTTCGTAGTATCGTGCAGCAAGCGGACGTCCGCTGCGTCCGCCACCGGCTGCATCCCGTCAATGGCCTGCCGCACAATGTCGCTGAGCTGCAGCGGACGGAACACAATTGGCTCCTTGCCGCTCTGCACGCGCTCGAGGTCCAGAATGTCGTTGATGAGGCGCACCAGCCGGTCGGAATTGGTGACCGCGATGCGCAGCAGGTTCGCCGCTTTTTGACTGATCTCGCCCAGCATCCCCGACGACAGTAACCCCAGGGCCCCCCGAATGGACGTCAGCGGCGTGCGCAGTTCGTGGCTCACCGTCGAAATAAACTCATCTTTGAGGCGGTCCAGCGCATAGCGCTGGCTGATATCGCGGAAGCTCAACACCGAGCCTGAGAACCGCCCCTGGTCCATGATCGGCGTGAAGAAGTATTCGGCGGGAAGGGAAGTGCCGTTGGCGCGGTAGATGGTCTCCTCGCCGGCGCATGCCACCTGGCGCTCCGTGGCTTGGCGCAGCGGGCATGCGTCGCCGCAACGGCGCAGTTCCGTGGCTGATCCGTGCAGCACGTCGTGAATTGGCTTGCCGGTCAGGTGCGATGCTGGCGCACCTAGCAGCCGCGCCGCGGCAGGATTGGCGAAGCTCACGATTCCGTATCGGTCCATTCCGCAAATGCCGTCCGCCACTGAATCCAGCAGGATCTCCTGCTGGCGCGAAAGCTCTTCCGCCCGGCCGCGCTCCTGCGAACGCGCCAGCATCTGGCCCAGCGACCCGGCTACGGTTTCTACCGCAGCCAGCGCTTCTGCATCTTCGCGCAGCCGCAGGTGGCAATAGAATTCCAATACCGCCAGCGTGCGATTGCCCGCACGCACCGGCACCGCCCATCCCGATGCCATCTTGCACCGCACCGCGAGTTCAGTTCGCACACCCAGGCGCGTTCCCGCCAGGTCCGGAATCCATACCGCGCGTCCTTCCCGCCAGGCTCGCCCGGGAAGATCCTCGCCAAGGCGCAGCGCCCTCCCCATCCCTTCCTGGATGATGTTCTCCGTTTGCATCCCCGGAGCACCCCAGCCGGTGCCAAACTCGAGGCGACTCTCATCGGCGTTCACTTGCCACTTCACCGCCACATCCCAACCCTGGGACACGCAAATCGCCTCCAGGATGCGCATCGACGCAATCTCAGGCGACGCGTTTTCGCCCACGATTTGGCTGACGACGAGTTGCAGAGCCAGGCGATGCTCCCGCTGCTTCTGTTGGGTGACGTCCCGCAGCAGGCAGCGCACCGCCAGCGGGCTGCCGGCCTTGTGGCGCTGGCTCAGCGTCAGCTCGAATTCCAGTACCCGCCCGTCCGGCGTGTGATTGCGCAAAGGGGCGCGCTCGATCAACTCCCCAGTCACCGCCCGCTCGAACAGAGCCGATACCTCCTCGCGGCAATCCGGCCCGAACAGTTCCTCCCACGAACCCACTTCCTGCAGAGCCGCGTGGCTTAGCCCGAAGCATCGCTTCCACGCCGGGTTGGCATAGAGGAACTTCCCCTCAGTGTCGAGGGTCGCAATCATGTCCACCGAGTTCTCAAACAAGTCTCGAAAGCGGTCTTGGGATTCCCGCGCCGCTTGCTCCTGCCGTAAAGTCGCCGCAGAATCAAGCGCCACCACCACAAGCCCGCGCATCCTGCCCTTTTCATCGCGCCGCGCCGAAAGATGCAGCGTCACGGGAAACAGCTTGCCGTCCTTCCTCCGAAATTGCGTTTCGAAGCTCGGCACCTGGCTCGGCGGCAGGCGTTGCACACTGTCCAGCAACGTCTGCAGGCGTTCCATCGGAGTCAGGTCAGGATTCGGCTCCACTCCGTTCAGCCGCTGCAGCTCCGCAATCAGGCGCGGGCCTTCGCCCTCGGCCAGGATCTCGGCAGTACGAGGAGTTCCCACCAGCTCCTCGGCATAGTAGCCCAGCAGCCGCTCGGCAGAAGGGTTCATATGCGTGATGGATCCGTCGAGACCGATGGCGATCACCATCGGACCCGACGATTCAAAGATGTCCTTGAGCGCAGGATCCTGCACGGGAGCGGAAGTCCGGCCCGCCTTCCACACCACCCATCCCAAAACGACCGCGGCCGCCAGCAACTCGATCGTGACGTCATAGGCACGGGCATACGGCACGTGCAGAAGCCGGACTGCCAGCGCGCTTGCCACAAGCGCTAACACCACGGCCGGAAGCACCTTGTCTCCCAGAGTCGTTAGGCTTCTTCCGTCCGCTGGCCGCGGAACGCGGCCCCCCGTCGCTCCTGTTGTTACACCCCTCATCAGTCTCCTCGAGACGCCTGGAGATCTCGCTGCGGCATCGTACTCAGCAGCAATCTCCCACCACCAGGTGCCTCGGCATTCAGGCGGTAGCCATGGAATCCCGCGCTGTCCGCGCTTTCTTGCCAGGTTCGACCCTTCCGGAACCGGGTACACCCCGCGCACCGCGGATTCCACTCGTTCCCGTCAATTCTGCGCGCGATTGCCCCCGCCCGCCAGCAGCAAAGCCCGGCTGCGCGCTCGTTCCCATCTATGGAAGTACTTTCCTGATGTAGTAGTACAAATACAAATTAATGATCAGCGAGGCAAGCAGAAGGATCGACAGCCCCAGGGCGATCCTGTTCACCTTGTGTCCCACCGACTTCAGGTCTTCCATCAATTCCTGTTGTTCGAGCGTGTTGCGGTCGGTGGCCTCGCGAACCATCTCCAACTGGTCTTCCACCCGCTTCATGCCCGCCGTTTGCTCCTGCAACGTGCTGCGCAATTCCGTCTGCTGCGCCTGCAGGTCGGCTAGTTGATTCTTCACCGGCGCCAGGTCCACCGTGACCTGCGTGGGACCGCCATGCGGCCGGCCCGAGAACAGGTTCCCGATCGCCCCCACCAGGTTTCCATCGATCAGCGGCAAAAGACGCGCCACAATCGGCGCTGCCTGCTTCAGAATGCCCATGGCGCGCTGCATCGCCGAGCTGTCCTCCGCAGGGGCAGATGGACCTGTCAAAGCTCGCCCGGGAGGCGTCGGCCTGTGGCCTGACCCTTCTGTTCCGCCTCCCGCGCCCGGTCCCGACGGCGTCCCGGGTAGCGGATTCCCGGGTAACGGGGATCCGACCATTCGGCCCGCCGGCTCGCGGACTGTATCGCGGCCCAGATCGCGCCCGGCATTGCGTCCCTGGGATTCTCGATCCATCTGGCCGCGAGGCGCATCCACGCGCCCGCTCAAGTCACCGTGCACGGGGTCCGGACGATACACGTCAGGACGATTCCCCTCGGGACGATACCCCTCGGGCAGATACACCTCGTCCCTGAACTGCTCCGGCTGACTCATACCCGATGTCCTTTCCCGATAACTATATAAGGGTTTCTGCATTTAGGAAACGCTTTCCATGGCCGATCAGGACTCCAGTTCGCCAACCCATCCCATGTTCTCGCAGGGCGAATTGCCACATAAAACAGCCGCCCACGCCCGCTGGGCATCCGATGTAAGCAGAGCCACCCCGATTCCTCTAGTGGAGAAACCCGTTTGAACCCTGTTGTTCATCGCACAATGCACGATCTGCGGCACAACATCCTGGCCGGCATCGTGGCCGCCGGGCCAGTCTTCATTACCTGGCTGGTGTTCTCCTTCGTTCTCGGCGTGCTCGCCAAGGTGGGCCTGCCATTCGTTCACCTGCTTGGCGCCGCATTTCCCAACAGCATCTTTGCCGCCACATCGGTGCAGTATGGCCTGGCTGTTCTGCTCACCATCGCCCTCTTCTATGGGGTGGGCCGGTTCAGCACGCGGGTGGTGGGGCGGCAGTTGTTCGAGCTGTTCGAAACCACGCTCGAGCGGCTGCCCGTGGTGAATAAGATCTATACCTCGGTGCGTCAGGCGGTCGACACGCTGACCAGCAAAAAGAACTCCGGCCAGCGCGTCGTCCTTATCGATTTCCCGCTCGCCGGCCAGAAGTCCATCGGGTTCCTCACCAATGTTCTGACCGACGCCACCACTGGCGCGCCCATCGCGGCCGTCCTCGTCCCCCAGGCCATCAACCCGTCCTCCTCCTACCTGCAGTTGGTCCCGTTTGACGCGATCACTGAAACCGAACTGACGATGGAACAGGCCATGAGCATGTTGCTCACCGGTGGCGCCGTCTGTCCGGCCACCATCCACTACTGCGCTCCCGCCCCACCCCGCCCCTCGGACCCCGCTGCTCCAGCGCAAATTGCCGCCGGCTCCAAAGCCCTCCAGGACACCGAGGCACTAGCGCCGAGTCGCTAGACCGGCTGCGCCAGTGCCCGGATGCTCCAGCGGGTGCGGGTGCCCAATCCAAGCTCTGCTTGGGTGGGAGGCCAGGTGCCCCCGGCCTTGCCCCCTTTTGCACCATATCCGTGGCATCCCAAAAATCCTTGTCAAGCCCCCTAAGTCGGCCAAAACCCACCTAAATCATTGAATCCAAAACGAAAAATAAATTTCAAAAACTTGCCGGTTTTCTGTCGAAATATGCCATGCTTATCTCGGAACAAAAAAGTGCCCGGCGGATCGTCTTCCGCCGGGCATTTTCTTTCGCTCTCGATCTGCGCAAACCACATACGCAAGCTTGGATCGTGGTTTCGCGGCCTCGTCCGAAGCCTGCCCAACCTGGGGGGGTACTACCCCCCCCCTCAATTGCCCCAGATTTGGTGCAAGTCTTGCCATCTAATAGAAAATAATAGATTTATAGTATTTTCGCCCTCCCGATCCGCTCAACCCGCGTTCGAAAGCTTCGGATGCGGCATCGCAGGCTCGTCCGACCCTGCCAGACCAGGGGGGTACTACCCCCCTCTCAAATGCCCAAGATTTGGTGCAAGTCTATGCATCTATAAGAAAATAATAAACTTATTGCATGCTTTTACCCCAGATCGTACCTACAGAAAACCATAGGTCGGTGCGGCGCTCACCCGATCCACCTGAACCTCATCCCCCGGCCATTTCTTCTCCTGCCTGTTCGCTCTGCTGCGTCACCGCCCGCAGGCTCACGTTCTCGAACTTCGCCCAGATCAGCCCCACCGGCACGATTCCCAGAAACGTCACCGCCAGCAACATGGCGGCGCACGCGGTCGAGGCCTCGGGCGCGGCATGGAAGAACCCCGTAATTGCGGCCGCCACAATCCCAATCTGGGAAAACCACCCCACCACCGGCAACTGCACAACGCTCGCCCCGCCGCTCACCACCATCAGCAGGACCGCGTTCGACGCACTGAGGGCCGCCAATTGCGGGCTGGCCACAAACGCCCGCATCGTCACGAAATACGCCGCGGCGATCAGCACCCACATACCCAGCGAAAGCGCCAGCAGCCCTGCAAAATCGCTGAACGACCGGATGGTGTCCAGCCCTTGGTGGAACGTGCGCACCTTGTGCCCGGCCGCCTGGCCCACCTTGTGCGATACCCTTCCGAATCCGCGCTCCGCTCCCGTCGCAATCGCTTCGCCGTTCAAACGTACCAACACCAGAAACGCCGTCCCGAGCAAGGTAAGCACCAGCCCGCCATAGCGGAACAGATACACCGGAACCCAAATCGGAAAATGATGGCTCAGCCATACCAGCGATTTGTAGTGTCCCATCGCCGCAAGAATCGCGGATTGCGGAATCGCCAGAATCGCCACCGAAAATACCAGCGCGATGGCCCCCATATCCGACAGACGCTCCACAATGTACACCGCGATTTGCGAGCTCAGCTCCAGCTTCGTCTTGCGCGCCACCAGGTACGGCCGCACCAGGTCGGCCACCCGTCCGATGAGCGCTACCGCAGTAAAACCCATCACCTGGGTTCCAACCAGCGATAGCGGCGGAACCTTCTTGGTATGCCGCACCAGCAGCGCCCATCGCGCCGACCGGATCACGTACCCCGCGTAGATGCACCCCAACCCCAGCGCAATCCGCCGCCAGTCTGCCAGAGCGATCTGCGATCGAAACTCCGCAAAATTGAAATGATTCCGATGCCACGCCCAGAAGCCCAGGGCAATCAGGGCCGCCAGCACCACCAGCCCGCCAATCCATTGTTTTTTACTCAAGCAGACACGATCTCCACGCCGTGCAGTTCTCCTTCAGTCTACTGTCTGTCCGGCCCGGTTTCCTCTCAAGTTCCGGCCCGGGCTGCCGATCATCGGGGAAGAAGAAGCGCAATGGGAGGGCCGTATGGAAATCGGGCCAGTCCAATCCGTTCGCCCCGTGGGCAGGGTCCTCCCGTCGCGCCCCGACTCCCCCCTGGATCGGGTTTTCGCCGCGGAATTCCGCCGCCAGGAGCAGGATCCCTCCCGGACACCCGCCCGCCGTGCCTCCCGCGGCCTCGAAGACGAAACGCCCGATGACGAGCCCGAGGATGAGGCCGATGGTCAGCAGCTCGGCGCCGGCCCTGCGAATTCCGGCTCCAGTGTCAGCATCTTTGCCTGATCTGCGCCCGCGCCGAACCCTCCAATCTGGCTTTCGCTTTTCTTTCGGTTTCGACGACAATAGACATGTGAAACGTTCCGGCACCGCCGACCTCCCCCTCCATGGCGGACGTGTGCCCCAATGGCTTGCCGCCCGAATGACCGAGCTCGGCACGGCCATCGTGGAGCAGATCGTGCTCTCCTACGGCCCCTCTGAATTCCTCTCCCGCCTCAGCGACCCGTTCTGGTTCCAGGCGTTCGGCGCGGTCATGGGCATGGACTGGCACTCGTCCGGCATCACCACGTCGGTCATGGGTGCACTCAAACGTGGCCTCAACCCTCGATCAGCCGATCTCGGCTTCCAGATCTGTGGTGGCCGCGGACGCCACTCCAAGCGCACCCCAGACGAGCTGCGCGCCTTCTCCGGCCGCACCGGCCTGGACGGCAATGCGCTGGCGCGCACCAGCCGCCTCACCGCGCGCATTGACAACAACGCCATCGCCGACGGCTTCCAGCTTTATCTGCACGCGTTCGTCATCCACACGTCCGGTGAGTGGAGCGTCGTGCAGCAGGGCATGAACGACGCCACCGGCCTCGCACGCCGCTACCACTGGCATTCAGAAACGGTGCGCGACTTCGTTCACGATCCACACACTGCCATCCTCGGCCGTCCTCAGGGCGCCATCCTGAATCTTGTCGATAGCCGCGCCACGCCCGCGCAGCAGGCGCTGCTCACCATCGCCGGCCAGCCAGTCGATGCCACACTCGACGAAGCCCGCCGCCTCGTCATGCCATGCCATCACGACGTCCGCGCCGAAGATGTCGATCTCAAGCGCCTCGGCGCGATCCTCGCCGTCGCGCACGAGCAGGAAGTGCGCGATTTCGCATCGCTACTTCTCGTCGAAGGCCTAGGCCCGCGCACGCTGCAATCCCTTGCGCTGATCGCGGAGGTTGTTCACGGCGCACCGAGCCGCTTCTCCGATCCCGCGCGTTTCTCCTTCGCGCACGGCGGCAAAGACGGCCATCCGTTTCCCGTTCCACTTAGGACCTATGACGAATCGCTTGCCGTGCTGCGCCGCTCGCTCGAAGTCGCGCGGCTGGGCGACACGGAAAAAGTCGACGGCTTCCGCCGCCTTGACCGCCTCACCCGCGCTGTCGAGCAGCAACGCGACCCGCTCGCCGACTTTACCGGTGCACTCGAGCACGAGCGCAGCATCTCGCCCTCGCTCGGCGGCCGCACGGTGTTCGACGACAAGCCAATGCCTAAGCGCAAAGCCAATCCACAGTTGTCGCTCTTTCCAATAGGAGAGTCATCAGGCCGCTGATTCTCAGGGCGGGGAAGCGAGCGCCTTGAGATCGGGCCAGACGAAGCCCTCCTCCACCAGCTTCACCCCGCCGATTTCAATCACCTTGCTGGCCGCGAAATGCGCGCCCCGCCGCACGTAAAACTGCTTCGAGGAATTGGCCGCAAGCACCCACACATCCAGACTCGTGAATCCACGTTCGCTCAGCGCCCGCGCGGTCTCGCGCAGCAGATCCGTTCCGATGCGAGCCCGCTGCGCTTGCTGAAGCAGATAGATTGCGTACAATTCGGCGTCCGAGTCTTCAACGCGGTCGCGGCTCGCGCCGCCCATCGCAAAGCCCACAACGTGTCCGTCGCGTTCGGCAACAAACACCTCGTTGCCTGCCTGCAGCAGCTTCCATCGAGCCGTCTGTTCGTTCTCGCTCATCTGAGCAAGAAACCCATCCGGCACAATCCCTGCGTAGGTCGAGCGCCAGCTCTGCACCTGCACGTGCGCGATCCCCGCGGCATCCTCCGGCTCGGCTCTTCTAATCACAACCATGACAGCTCACTCGTACCGCAGCGCCTCGGCCGGCAAAATCCGCGCCGCGGCCTGCGACGGATACAGCGTCGCCAGAAGCGAAATCCCGATCGACACCACCGCCACAATCACGCCATCCACCACGCGCGGCGCAAACGGCAGCGTATCGATCGAGTACACCTCGGCCGACAAGTGAATGAAGTGATAATGCCCGCC
>Ga0134126_10009287_pt1 | contig 12391 bp, 7 predicted proteins | sample KB31752_FD_96881 | JGI IMG/M metagenome (GOLD analysis project Ga0134126, IMG submission 96881) | Terrestrial soil microbial communities with excess Nitrogen fertilizer from Kellogg Biological Station, Michigan, USA - KB3-175-2 | ecosystem: Environmental > Terrestrial > Soil > Unclassified ...
AGACCCGAGGCTGGTTTCCAACGCTAAAATAATTCCAAAGGTTCTGTATAAAGAAGCCATGGAACTTTCTCATTTTGGGGCCAAAGTGGTATATCCTCCAACCATACAGCCAGTGATGCTTAAAAATATCCCGGTTTGGATAAAAAATACTTTTTCGCCCGAAAATCATGGAACGCTAATTGAAAATGCTTCTGAAAAAAAAGTAGGAGGAAACTCGGTAAGGGGAATTTCAAGTATCAATAAAATCGCTTTGCTTAGCCTTGAAGGAAGTGGAATGGCCGGAGTACCGGGCTTCTCAAAAAGATTATTTGAAACGTTAGCAAACGAACAAATAAACGTGATTTTAATTACGCAAAGTTCTTCAGAACATTCTATTTGCGTGGGTATCGAAGAATCTTCATTAGAAAAAGCGAAATCCGCGGTTGACAAAGAATTTTCTTTTGAAATTGAAAGGTTGAAAGTTGACCCTTTAATAGTTGAAAAAGATCTTGCCATCGTTGCATTGGTTGGCGACAAAATGAAAAGCCATCCGGGTATAAGTGGAAAAATGTTTAGTGCTTTAGGAAAAAACGGTGTTAACGTAAGAGCCATTTCACAAGGTTCCTCCGAAAGAAATATTTCCGCCGTAATTTCTACAAATGATGTAAAAAAAGCAGTCAATGTTTTACACGAAGAATTTTTTGAAACAACATACAAACAAATAAATTTATTTGTCGTTGGTACCGGTAATGTAGGCTCAAGGCTACTTTCACAATTGTTGCAACAACAAGGTTACCTACAAAAAAATCTACGATTATCTGTGAGGGTTGTGGGAATTGCCAATAGTAGAAAAATGCATTTTGACGATAAAGGAATTGCTTTAAATAATTGGAAAGAACTTTTGCAAAATGGAGACGTAATGAATCTCCCTGAATTTATAAATAATATTAAAACAAAGAATCTACGTAATACCGTTTTCGTAGATGTTACTGCAAATAAAGAAGTTGCCAATCGATATGCTGAAATTTTAGAAAAAAGCGTTTCTATCGTTGCCTGCAATAAAATTGCTGCCTCTTCAACTTACGGCTACTATGAAAAATTAAAGAACCTTGCCCGCGAATTTAATGTTCATTTTCTTTTTGAAACCAATGTAGGTGCGGGTTTACCCGTTATCGGAACATTGAATGACCTGTTGTTGAGTGGCGATAAAGTAAATAAAATAGAAGCGGTGCTAAGTGGAACTTTAAATTTTGTTTTTAATAACTATAATGGCAAAGAATCTTTTGCTAAAGTGGTGAAACAGGCGCAGGATGAAGGATTTACAGAACCGGATCCAAGACTGGATTTGGGTGGTGTTGACGTTGTAAGAAAAATAATGATACTTGCACGTGAATCAGGTGAAAAAATAGAAATGGAAGATATTACCAATAATTCTTTTATGCCTCCTGAATGCATGGAAGGTTCGGTACAAGATTTTTATGAATGCATGGAAAAGCACGAAGCTCATTTCAAAAGTATTTTTGAAGAAGCGGTAAAGGCCGGAAAAAAATTAAAGTTTGTCGCTTCTTATGAAAAAGGTAAAGCAAGTGTTGGTTTGCAGCAGATAGATTCAAGCCACGATTTCTACCATCTTTATGGAAAAGACAATGTGGTTTTGTTTTATACAAATCGTTATACCGGCCAACCACTTGTTGTAAAAGGGGCTGGCGCTGGTGCGGAGGTAACTGCATCTGGTGTATTTGCAGATATAATAAGGGCAGTAAGAATTTAAAAATAAAATGAAAGAAATAAAAGTTTTAGCTCCGGCTACGATTGCAAATCTTGTTTGCGGCTTCGATATTCTTGGAATGGCTTTGAAAGAACCATTCGATGAAATGACATTATCATTAAAAGATGAGCCCGGCATACACATTAAACATACTGACGAATATAATATACCGGTAGAAGCGGAGCAAAACGTATCTGGCGTTGCATTACAGGCTTTAATGGAAGAATATAAAAAACCAGTTGGTTTTAATTTAGTAATTCATAAAAATATAAAACCCGGCAGCGGACTGGGTTCCAGCGCGGCAAGCTCTGCGGGAGCAGTTGTGGCTGCCAATTATTTATTAGGAAATATTTTTTCAAATGAAGACCTAGTGCGTTTTGCAATGAACGGCGAAAAGCTTGCAGGTGGCGTAAAACATGCAGACAATGTTTCTCCCTGTATTTATGGTGGCGTTACTTTAATACGTTCCATTTTCCCTTTAGACATTATTCCTGTAAATTCCCCCGATTTTTTTATCACGATTGTTCATCCTCAAATTGAAGTCCGTACTTCTGATTCCCGCCAAATTTTAAGAAAGGAAGTTCAACTTAAAAATGCGATCAGGCAGTGGGGAAATATCGGCGGATTGATAATGGGTTTTATGAACAATGATTTCGGTTTAATTGGCCGCTCCATGGAAGATGTAATTATTGAACCTGTCCGAAGTATTTTAATTCCTGGTTTTGATGAGGTAAAATTAAAGTGCAAAGAAGCAGGAAGTATCGGAGGTGGAATTTCAGGTTCCGGGCCTTCCATTTTTATGATTAGCAAAGATGAAGAAACGGCTACCAATGTGGAAAAAATTATGAAAGGTATTTACGAAAAAATAGGAATTGAATACAAAACTTATGTAACTGCTATCAATCCTGTAGGCGTAAAAGTTGTGAAAATTTAAGTACCCACAACAGTAAACAAACAAATAATGAAATATTACAGTCTCAATAAAACCGCACCTGTTGCTACTTTCAAAGAAGCTACAATTAGAGGTTTGGCTCCAGACAAGGGTTTATACTTCCCGGAAAATATCCCTGTTTTTGAAAAAAGATTTATTCAGGAAATTAAAAACTATAGTGATGAAGAAATTGCATTTAAAATTATCCAGCCCTACATTGGCAACGAAATCCCTGGGATAGAATTAAGTAAAATTATTGCCGAAACTGCCAATTTTGAAATCCCTTTGATTGAGGTAAATGAAAAAATTTTTTCATTAGAATTATATCATGGCCCCACACTTGCATTTAAAGATGTTGGTGCAAGGTTTATGAGCCGCTGCCTTGGTTATTTTGTAAAAAATAATGATAAAAAAATTACAGTTTTAGTTGCTACTTCCGGCGATACTGGCGGAGCAGTAGCTAACGGATTTTTAAATGTAGATGGCGTTGAGGTGGTGATCTTATACCCATCAGGGAAAGTGAGTTCTGTTCAGGAAAAGCAATTGGTTACTTTAGGAAATAATATTCATGCGATAGAAGTAAAAGGGAATTTTGATGATTGCCAGCAAATGGTAAAAAAGGCTTTCATTGATGAAGATTTGAATAAAAAATTATTCCTGACTTCCGCTAATTCAATAAATGTAGCACGCTGGCTTCCTCAACAATTCTATTATCTATTTGCCTGGAAACAATGGGCCGATAAAAATAATCCACCTGTAATTTCGGTTCCAAGTGGAAATTTTGGAAATATTTGTGCAGGGATTTTAGCTCACATTTCGGGTTTGCCGGTAAAGCAATTTATTGCAGCATGTAACGCCAATAAAGTAGTACCCGAATTTTTATCAACCCAAAAATATGAGCCCCAAAAAGCGGTTGCAACTATTTCAAATGCAATGGACGTAGGTGATCCAAGCAATTTCGTAAGAATTTTGGAATTATTCCATCGCAAGTTTAAAGATTTAAAAAATACTTTGAGCAGCGTAAGTATTTCAGATGAAGAAACCCGCCAAACCATAAAAGAAGTATACGAAAAAGATAGCTATTTGTTAGACCCACACGGCGCGGTCGCTTATAATGCGTTAAAAAAATATTTAGAAAGGCATCCTCATCAAAAAGGGTTAATCCTTGAAACAGCGCATCCTGTAAAATTCTACGATGTGGTAGAACCGGTTATCAACGAAAAAATCCCAATTCCAAAAAGCGTTGAAGGAATTTTATCAAAAGAAAAAATAAGCACTTTAATGGAACCAGGCTTTGCAAAATTCAAAGAATTTTTATTAAGCCGGTAAAATAAAAATTCGCATTATTTGTTGCTTTACTATAAACCTTCAATTTATATTTCTGTAATCACCTTTAATCATTAAAAGAAATAGGTGCTCAACTAAATTTTAACGAATAGGCACTTCCCGGAAACTCCTAAAAATCAATTGTTAATTTAGCTTTTTTAAAGTAGCTATAAAATAGCTTTAATCTCCTTCAAAATTTTCGTATCAAACCCCTATCTTTGCGACCTTCTAAAAATTAATTTAAGTTATGAAACTGAAAGGTTTGGTGTGGTTTTTTGCCATTATGCTTGTTCTGATCTCCGTTTATCAACTTTCTTTTACGTGGGTAGTTAATAGCCATGAGAACAAAATGAAAGCAAAGGCAATTCAATTTGTAAGCCGAAGCAATCCCGGTATTTCTGGTGACCAAAAAGATCAACTGGTACAAACGGTTTTCCATCATTATTTAGATAGCACCCGGGATGTGAAAATATACCCGCTGTTAGGAACTACTTATCAGAAATCAAAAGAAAATGAATTAAGCCTCGGCCTTGACCTCCAGGGAGGTATGGCGGTTACTTTAAATGTAAGCCTTGATGGTTTATTAAAATCTTTAAGTAATAATCCTAAAGACCCACAGCTTTTAAAGGCTCTAGCCACTGCCGATGCTCAAAAGCTAACTAACGATGGAGATTTCATAACTTTATTTGGACGGGCGTTTAAGCAGCAAAACCCGGGCGTAAACCTTTCAAGTATATTCGCCGGCGCGGGAAAAACTATTAAAATTACTGACAGCGACCAATCTGTTCTGGATCAATTAGAGGCTACCGCAAAAACCGCTATTAACCAAACATACAAAGTACTTTTAAAACGTATTGACCAGTTTGGCGTTGCTTCCCCTTCTATCAACCTTGATGCAAATAAAGGAATCATTAATATAGAATTAGCCGGTGTCCAAAATGCAGAAAGGGTTAGAAGTTTATTGGAAGCATCTGCCCACCTTCAATTTTGGGAAGTTTATAATATTGGAGATATAGGAAAAAATATTGACGATGCGGATAAAGCACTGGCTAATTACCTGAGTGGCGTTTCTGATACTTCGAAAACCAAAGGGGAATCTGCTGCTGATTCTGCCAAATTATTAGCTAACGAACACCCGCTTGCGAGCATTGTACATTTCATCGGGCCGCAGCAAGGTGCAGACGGAAAGCCTCAATATTATTCAGCAATAGCAAACGTAGAAGCAAAAGATACTTCTTTAGCCAACAAGTATCTTAATATGGATGTGGTAAAAAATAACTTTCCACCAAACATCAAATTCCTTTATGGCCTTGAACAGAAAAATGATAAAACCGGGCAGAGGTATTTTGAGCTTTACGCTATCAAAACAATTCCAGGCACAGATAAAGCAAAACTGGAAGGTGAAGGAGTTGAGGACTCAAAAGCCGATTATGATGAACATGGAAGGCCAGCAATCAAAATGACGATGACACCTACGGGTAGCCGTATTTGGGCAAAAATGACGACTGATAATGTGAACAAACCTATTGCAATTGTGCTGGATGATATCGTTTATAGTGCACCAAATGTAAATGGCCCGATCGAAGGTGGTAATTCTGAGATCAGTGGAAATTTTACGGTGCAGCAGGCTCAGGACCTTGCCAGCATTTTAAGAATTGGTAAAATTGATGCTCCCGCTAAGATTGTTCAGGAACAAATTGTAGGCCCCACTCTTGGCCAGGCTGCTATTCACGGAGGAATGCTGGCTTTTATCATTTCATTTATTGTGATCTTCATTTTAATGTTGGTTTATTATAACACTGCCGGCTGGATCGCCAACATTGCCTTAATATTAAACCTTCTTTTTACCATAGGTATTTTGAGCGCTTTGGGCGCCACTTTAACTGCAGCAGGTATTGCAGGTTTGGTGCTTACCATCGGGATGGCGGTGGATACCAACGTAATTATTTTTGAAAGGATTAAAGAAGAACTTGCCCGCGGCAAGAGCCACCAGCTTGCTGTTAAAGATGGTTACAACCGGTCGTATGCACCCGTAATTGATGCGCACGTTACCGTATTCTTAACTGCAGCAATTTTATTTTATTTTGGTTTAGGGCCCGTGCTCGGTTTTGCAACCACGCAAATGTTAGGTATTTCCCTTTCACTATTTTGTGGAATTTTAATTTCAAGATTGGTTACTGATTTCTGGATGACAAAAGAAAGGCACTTTAAATATTTCACTAAATTTTCAAAGAAAATATTCCAGCACGCGAGTTATAAATTTATTGAATACCGCAAAGTGGCTTATGGTATTTCAATCGTTGTTTTGATTTTAGGAATAAGCTCTTTTATTAATGGTTTTGAAAAAGGAGTTGAGTTTAAAGGCGGAAGAAGTTACACAGTTCAATTTGATCACAATGTAAATATTGAAACCATCCGTAACCCTCTACACGTGGCATTTGACGGAGATTACCCTACAATTAAAACAGTTGGTGATGAAAGGCACCTTGAGATTACAACATCTTACCTTAAAGGTGTTAACAATGCCGATAGTGCGGTAGAAACCAGGTTGTTTCAAGGGCTAAAAAGCCAGTTCCCTACCACACTGACGGAAACTGAATTTGTCAAAAATAATATCCAGGGCCACCAGGTAGTTCAGCCAGTCATTTCTAAAGAATTGGAAAACGGCGCTATTAAAGCAGTTATTTTCGCTATTATTGCTATCATCGTTTATATCTTCCTTCGATTCCGCGATTGGAGGTATTCGGTCGGAACCATTATATCCTTGCTCCATGACGTATTTGTTGCCTTGATTGTTTTCTCATTCTTTAAAAGTATTGTTCCCTTCCCGTTGCAAATTGACCAACATTTTATTGCGGCAATTTTGACGGTTGTCGGATTTTCCATGAATGATACAGTAATCGTATTTGACCGCATACGGGAAGATAGCCATAATATGCCGGGCGCTTCGAAAGCTACCATTATCAACAAAGCAATTAATGATACGCTTAGCCGAACCATTATGACATCCGTTACAGTATTCCTTACGTTGCTGGCTTTGTTTATTTTTGGTGGTGAAGTAACACGTGGATTTTCTTTTTGTATGCTGATAGGCGTTATCACCGGAACCTATTCTTCTATTTTTGTAGCGGCACCTATTCTAATTGAGTTTTCAAAAGACAAACCATTAGGAACAGCACGCATAAAATCAGAGAAAAAGAAAGCACCAAAAGCAAAATTGGTTCATTCAAAATAATTCAAAAAAAATTATAAATTTCAAAAACCGGCAATGATTTTGCCGGTTTTTCTATGAATGAAATTTGAAAACAGAAAAACTCTTTATTTGTTTGTTTACAATATTTTGGGAGTTGAAACTTTTAGAAAATAAAGATAAATGGTAAGTGGCAGCCTTATTAAATTTTACCAATAATACCCAACTTCAATCATTAAATGTTGATAGTGGAAATAAAAACCAAAGCTGTCCCTGATTTTTTTGGGCTCCTGTCCGCCAACAAAATCTGCTATTTTTAATTTTTGGAAAATTTCAATTACTTCGTCTTTGCTATTCTGCATAAAGCCTATATGAAATGCTTCAGGATAGGCTGGTGCGCCACTTTTATTTTTCATTAATACAAGAGTGAATCCATCCGAGCCTATTAAAACCGCTACTATATTCTCACCTTTTATTTCTATGCAAGTAAAATTAAAATAGGTTTCAAAAAAAATTATTGCATCTTCCACATTTGAAACCACTAAATTGATGTGATTAAGTTTCATTGTTTTCTTTAGTAAATTTATGTTCTTATTTATTTTCTTATTGCTTTATAAAAAAAAGAAATAAAAAAAGCTTTCTGTTTATTTTTAAAATAAAGAATAAAACTAAAATTGAATCCAAAAGAATACCGTCAATTCATCATTCCTTTGGATTTCTTTAGTGTTTTTTTAGATTGAGGTAATCTATATAATATACCACTTTAAAACTTATATCATTTGAATGCGGGCTTTGTAAAACCTGGCCGAAATTTTTAAAATAAGTGCGGTATTCATTTTCGTCTAAGTAAACATAAGATCCTAAAGCATTTTTCCACGAAAGCGTAATACGGCTGCCAGGTAAAAAATCCCATGTGTAAAACATGTCTACATTAAATGTATTGTAATTAAAATCATGGCCCGGCGAAAAAACCCGTTCTGTCCAATAACCGTCTTCTTTTATATTATAAAAATGATGATAAATTACATTGCTCCAATAGTGCCTTAAACGAATTGTAAAATTCATAAGTGGATTAATAGTGTACGCTGCACCAATAATTGAGTAATCTGTTTTTACTGTTCTTTGACCCAAAACCGGCGACGGCAATAAACCTGTATTCGTATAAGCATACCCGTAATTAGCCTGGTCTTTTTCAAAATGCCCTTCAGCATTCATCTGAAAACGCTCATTAAACTTATAAGTCGCGCCCAAAGTAAATCCATAATAAGGTGCATCCGGAAGGGAGGTGATACCACTCTCGGCGGAATAATCTATAAATAATTTTTTTCTGGAATCAGTGCTTCCGGTTATATTTAAAAAATATTGTGCTGGCCGTTTTAATACGCTGCCTGGTGTCCGCAGTTCAAAAAAATCATTGGACCAAAAAGGAGCTGCCTGGAAAGTTGCCAATATATGTGAAAAGTCTTTCATCAAAAGAAAAGCAGTTGCATTGATAGCAAAATTCTGCCATGTAAATGGTTTGTATAAATATTGATTGGTAGCACCTAAAGTATACCTCTGGTTTAGAAAATGTTTGGTTGGCTTGTAAATTACATAACTAACATTACCTGTATAACTAAATTGGTTATTATTTTGCAAAAATCCAAGATCGTTAGGGTCATAGGTATCAGACATTGCATTAGCGCTAAAAAGATATTGAAATTTTCCACTTACTTTTTGAAATTTTGCATCCGCCTCGTATCCGTCATAATTTGCCAGTTTGCCCCAAATGGTACTATAAATTCCATCAAGTATTAAATTGTGAAGATTTTTTCCGTCAAATAAAGAAAGGCCAAGAGCCGTAACATTTGCATTTCGGCTGTTGCCATTTCTCAAAACATTCGTGTTGGTAAAAGTTACCGATGATCTGTGTTTCAAAGCCTGGTCAAGAACAATTATGTTATAGTTGGTTAAAGGTTCTGTTTGAATATGAATGACTGAATCAGTTGATTTATCAAGAATCTCAGCATTCATATTAGAAGTTAATGCATTGAAAATACCAATGCCAAGGTTGCCTTTGGTGCGGCCAGAAAATTTTGTACCATTGATCAACCGGGTAATTCCAGGATTATTTTTAATCTCGTAATTAGCATTAGATGCGGCTTTTGTCAATACACCATAAGAACCGGAAGGCGTAGCGCCAATTCTTCTTGAATAAAAAATTCCGGCTTTATTAAACAATTCTGTACCTTCTGTAAAAAATGGGCGAAAGTCTTCAAATTTAATATCGAAAGGGCTCAGGTTCAAAACAAGATTATCCGACTGTACTTGTGCAAAATCAGGGATCAAAGTGAGGTCGAGCGTAAAACTTTCATTAATACCGTATTTGACATCCATTCCCCCACTTTTTAAAAATTCCGTAACTTTTTTATTTCCGGCGGGGGAGATATTTAAGCCGCCGGAAATATAAGGCAAAAAAGAAAGCCTGACAGGAGGATGTATATTTTGCAAGCCTACCCATTCGCCCCATTTATTCATAGTACCGCCAACTTTCGGGTCATCAGGGCTCCAGGTAGAAACTTCGTTATTCACCCTTCTGAACCTTGTAAATTGAATTCCCCACGTTTGCAAATTAGCTGAGGGAAAGCGAATTGCACTAAATGGAATTTTCATTTCAACTATCCATCCATTTTTTTTTATGCTCACTTTGCTTTCCCAAACAGCGTCCCATGTATTGTCTTCTATTGTCGAAATTTTTGCATCCTGTTGTACGCCAGCCGCAGATACATAAAACGCAAAAGCATTTTGCTTATCGTCATAGGTATCCAGCCCAATTCCGAAAACATCCACATCGGAAAAGTCAAGCCCATCCCGTGCAGTCAACTGCCTTTTAATATTTTTTGGGTCTTCGAGCATGTATGCCAAAACGTAAACTGCAGTATTATCATAAGTTACTTTTACATGAGTCTCGTCAGCACTTTTGCCAAAAACGGGAGATGATGTTACAAATCCTGAAACGTACGGAATGTTTTGCCAGGGAATGGCATCTCCTGTTCCGTCAATTTTTATTGATTGATTAATTTTTACAGCATTTATTGATTTTGTTTGAGAAAAAGAAGCGATGCAGAAAAAGAAAAATAAGAATAAGCTTAGCAAGAGTTTACTCATCATGTTAGTTATGCGGGCAAAGATAATTTTTTTTGATTAAGAAAAAAATGAGAGTTTATTATTGATAAATATCAAATTTCACGGCTTATTCGCCCGCCTTTTTAATTCTTTTCTAATTAATAGCAGTTCCCTTCCTGTCTGGCCATTCACTGATGAATTTTCCTGAGCGCGGCGCATCAGGTAAGGTATTACATCTTTTAAAGGGCCAAATGGTACGTATTTACTTACGTTGCAGCCGGCGTCGGCAAGGTTAAAAGTAATATTATCGCTCATCCCGTATAACTGAGAAAAGTGAATACGGTTGTCATTCAATTTCAAACCATATTTTTCCATAAAATGTGTTGCCTGCAAATTGCTGTATTCATTATGCGAACCGATTACAATATGCACTTTGCTTTCAGGATTGATACAAAACTGAACGGCTGCATTGAATTCATCATCAGTTTCGGATTTGGTACTATTTATAGGCGAAGGGTAACTCATTTCTTCAGCACGTTTCCTTTCCTTTTCCATGTATGCGCCACGAACCAGTTTCAACGCCGGGATAATATTATTTTTATTGGCAAAACCGCAGCAATCTTTTACATATTGCAACCTGTCTTTTCTATAAAGTTGGGCCGTATTATATACGATCGCATTTTCAATATTGAAGCGTTGCATCATTTGAATAGCAACAGCATCTACTGAATCCTGTATCCAGCTTTCTTCCGCATCTATTAAAACGCCAATATTGCTCTGAGAAGCCAGTTGGCAAATTGTAAATAAACGATTTACAACCCTCTCCCACTCTGCTTTTTCATCTTCATTTAATTTTTCTAAAGGAATTTTCCCCTCGATAACATCTTCATAATTTGAAAAACTATCTATTTTTTCTAACAAGCCAAATCTTGCAAAACCCGTAAGTTTTACGCTGATAAATGGAATATTTGGTTGCTGTGAGGCATACCTGATGACAGTCAAAAATTCCTGTACGGCGTGATCAAAATTTTCTTCTCCGTCTTTTCCTTCTACGCCATAATCTAAGATCACTTTCACATTAAATTTGGCTAAATTCTCCACAGTTGTAGATGTTTTCTCCAAAGTTTCCCCTCCAACAAACTGATTAAAAATAGTTTTTTTAATCAACCCTTTAATGGGTAACCCTATTTTTAAACCAATCGGTGTTAACCATAAACCGAGTTTTACCAGCCAGTATTTTGCCATCGATTCAAAAATAAATCTTGCATTTTTTAGTTGCTTATCCGTCCTTGAGGCAAAAGCTGTTTTAGTATTATCAAAAGAAATCTGATTCATATAAAAGTCCGAAATTCTGTTTTAAGAAATGAACCACCAAATCTAATTAATTCGAAATAAGAAAACTGAAAAATATGAAAATGGGCTGCAGGTTTTCAAATTTTACTTAGTTAATTTTCACCATTTCACATTAAACTATCTTTGCAAAAAAATTTTAAAATGATTGTAAAAAAACCTTCGGATAGTTTGATTGTGATGACAGAACTTGTTTTACCAAATGACACTAACTTATTTGAAAATTTGATGGGCGGCAGGCTAATGTATTGGATGGATATTGCCGCCGCGCTTTCAGGAAGTAAACATTGTAGCGCTCCAGTAGTTACCGCTTCCGTAGATAATATTTCTTTTACCAATCCCATAAAACTGGGAAATGTCGTTCATATTCAAGCAAAAGTTACCCGGGCTTTTAATACGAGTATGGAAATTTACCTAAAAGTTTGGGGAGAAGATATTATACAACAATACAAATATGACAGCAATGAAGCTTATTATACTTTCGTAGCAATGGATCCGAATGGCAAACCAAGGGCCGTGCCTAAAATTGAACCCGAATCTGTACATGAAATTGAACTTTTTGAAGGAGCTTTACGCCGCCGTCAGTTAAGATTAATTCTAGGTGGCAAAATGAAACCCGGTGATGCGTTGGAACTAAAAGCACTTTTTAGTTAACTACGTAGAAAGATTTGCTTGATTAAGGGAAAATAAGAATCGTCAAAATTTGTTGGTTTACTGTAAATTAACTTTAAAATGCTCAAGA
>Ga0134126_10009288_pt1 | contig 12391 bp, 2 predicted proteins | sample KB31752_FD_96881 | JGI IMG/M metagenome (GOLD analysis project Ga0134126, IMG submission 96881) | Terrestrial soil microbial communities with excess Nitrogen fertilizer from Kellogg Biological Station, Michigan, USA - KB3-175-2 | ecosystem: Environmental > Terrestrial > Soil > Unclassified ...
ACGATCGCCGACAACGGCACCGGCCCGGTGACGGTGGTCAAGATGGGTCCCGGCAGCATCAAGCTGGACGGCAACAACACGTTTTCCGGCGGGTTGTATCTGCTGCAAGGCCGCGTGCAATTTGCCGGTTCGGAAATTGGAAACAATAATCCTGACGGCGGTGGGGTGGGGCCGATTTTCGTGCTGCCGGGCGCTTATTTGTTTCCCAGCGGAATTGGCACCGGTGGAATTATCACCAACTCCATCTTTGTGGCAGGCGCGGGCGATGCGCACGAGCCGCTGGGCGCGTTCCGCGGCGGCACTTACTCTGGCACGATCACGCTGATCGGTGACGCGAGCTTTGGCGGCAATGCCGTTTTCAATGGGCCGATTGTCGGCTCGTTTAATTTGACGCTTGGTTCGGCGGCAACGGTCAACGGTGGCGCAACGTTGAACAACCGGAACAACAATTGGACTGGCAACACCACCCTGACGGCCCGGAGCAACTCCGGCGCGAACACCGTCACCTGCGGCGACACCAATGTGATTCCGAGCGGATTCGGCTACGGCAATGTGACGATGCACGGCTTCAGCACCGGCACCATCACGTGGAATTTGAACGGCTTTGACCAGACGGTGAACGGTTTGTCCAGCGCGGGGACAGACAGCAGTTGCACGATTCAAAACAATGCCAGCGGCACCCTGGCGACACTGACCATTGGCAACAACGATCAATCCGGCGAATTTGACGGCGTCATTCAAGATGCGGCCGGCCAGACGGCTCTGACCAAAATCGGTGGCGGCATTGAAACCCTGGGCGGCGGCAATTCGTATTCCGGTTCGACGATCGTCAATGGCGGCACCCTGGCGGTGAGCGGCTCCGGTTCAATTTCCGGCAGCACGAACATCGCGGTCAATGCGGGAGCAACCTTGGATATCAGCGACGCGAGCGGCTTCTCCACTCCCTACCCGGTCCAGCTCGCCGGCGGCACGCTGGCGGGGAATGGAACCGTGGGAGCGGTGACGATGAACAATGGAGCGCTCACGTTTGACGTCGACCCGGCCACGGTAAACCTGACAGCCGGCAGCCTGACGCTTGGCGGCAGCTCGAACGTCGTCAATATTTCCACTGTCAACGACGTGCCGGGATACCCGGCGTCGTTCACGCTCGTTCAATATTCGGGCAATCTCGCGGGCGGCATGAACTTTGTGATCGGCAACGTCCCGAACGCCAGCACCGGCGGGTATATTTCCAATGACACGGCCCACAGCCGCATCGTGCTGGTGCTCACCAATGGTCCGGCCACATTGACCTGGGTGGGCAATGATGCGAGCAATCCGACTTTCTGGGATGACAGTGTCACCACCAATTGGCTGGCCTTCAAAGGCACGCCCAACCAGGTGGGAGCGGCTTTTCAAGCGCAGGATCCGGTGGTGTTTGATGACACGGCGAGCAGCTCCACGGTGAGTCTCCAGAGCGGCCTGCTGCCCGCCTTCGTTACCTTCAACAATAACACCCTGAATTACACCCTCAGCGGCCCAGGGGCAATTGGCGGGGCAACCGGATTGATCAAGAACGGCTCGGGTTCGTTGACGCTGATGAATACCGGCGGGGACAGTTACCGCGGCGGCGTGACGGTCAACGGCGGTTCGGTCGTGTTTGGTTCGGACAATGCCATAACGGGCGGCCTGACCATTGCCAATGGCGCCGCTGTTCAAGTAGGTGTCAATGCGGGCGCGGGCACGCTGCCCGGGGGCAACGTGGATGCCGAGGGCAGCCTCACGTTTAACCGCGGGACGAACCTGACCGTGGCCAATGCCATTACCGGCGCGGGCACCATCACCAAGCAGGACGCGAGCGTGCTGACCCTGGGCGGCAACAACAGCACCTTCACCGGATCGATCGGCGTGCAGGCCGGCACTTTGCGGGCGGGCAGTGGCAACGCGCTGGGCACGGGCATCACCACCGTCAATGCCGGCGCGGCGCTGGATGTGAACGGCCAAACGCTCAATACCACCGCGCAGGTGACGGTTTCCGGAACCGGCATTAACAATCAGGGCGCCATCATCAATGCCGGCGCGACGGCTCAAAACGCGCTTGGTTCGGTGACGCTGGCGGGCAATACGACCTTCGGCGGCACCAACCGCTGGGACATCCGCGGCGGCAACTCAATGCTCGCCACTTCGCCGGCGGGCAGCCCTTATACCATCACGAAGGTTGGCCCTAATTTCATCGGCCTGGTCAACCTGAACTTTGATGCGGGAGTGGGAGCCATTGATATTCAACAAGGCACACTGGATTACGAAGGCTCGACGACGGGATTGGGTGATCCGACGGCGACCCTGACGGTCGAAACCGGCGCGACGCTGGAGTTGTATAATGCCTCGACGATGTTGACCAAGAATATCGTGCTCAACGGCGCCGGGACGAACGACACGCTCGTGTGCGGCAACGGTGTCAACAGCGCCATTGGCGGCCTCATCACGGTGAATGGAACGTGCGTGTTCGACGCCGCCTCGGGAACGACGTTGAACTTCGACAACAATCTTTCCGGCAGCGGCAGTGTGGTCAAGACAGGCGCCGGGACAAATGTCATCGCTTCCGGCATGACCGCCAGCTACAGCGGTGGAACGATTGTGAGCAACGGAACGCTGTCAGTGGATGGCACGGTCTCCACCCCGGTGCAGGTGTTCACGAACGGCATGCTGGCCGGTGTGGGCAGCGTGACGGCAAACGTTACCGCGTCGGGCGGCACGCTTTCGCCAGGGGACGCCACCGCGGGTGCGCAAGCGACATTGACGGTGGGCAACCTCACGTTGAACAATGGCGCGGGCGCGTTTGAATTGTCTTCCACCCCGGCCTCCGGCAACGACCTGCTGGCTGCGGGAAGCCTGACCTTGAGCGGCACGAATACCTTGCAGGTTACGCCGTTGTCCTTCATGAACGTGGGGGACACTTACACGCTGATCACTTATACCGGCGCGACATTGCCATCGAGCGCGACGAATCAATTGAAGGTCGTGTCCAGCCGCAATTTCTTCACGTTCGCGGTGGTGGATCCCAGCACGACGCCCGGGAAGATTCAGATCCAGGTGCTCACGGCGGTGGGCAATGACCTCTGGACGGGCGCCAAGTCCTCCGCGTGGGACAACACCACGACCAACTGGACGCGCAACGGCAATCCCGCGAACTTCAATGACGGCGACCAGGTGACCTTTGACGATTCCGCGTCGGTCAATAATGTGAACATCACCGGGACACGAAATGTTTCCGGCATCCTTGAACAAGCCTTCACCAAGGCTTACACGTTCAGCGGGACGGGCAGCCTGACCGGCTCCGGCAATCTGGACTTCGAGGGCACCGCCTTGACGATTGCCAATACCGGCCCGAACAACTTCACCGGCCCGGTCTTCATCAATTCCGGGGTGTTGACTGTGGGTGACGGCACGACGAACGGCAACCTTGGATCGGGGGCCATTACCAACAACGGCTGGCTGGTCTTCAACCGCAACGACACGAATGAGGTGGCCAATGTGATCAGCGGCAACGGTTCGTTGACCAATGCCGGCACGGGCACGCTCGTGTTGAGCGGCGCCAATACGTTTGCCGGCGATGTCACGGTGGCGCACGGCGCCTTGCGGGTGCTCAACAGCGCCGCACTGGGTAATACCTTTGGTGTGACGGTTGTCAGCAACGGGGCGACTCTGGACTTTACAAACAACGTCAACGTGGGCCGCGAACCCATCTTCGCTTCCGGCGCGGGCGTGAATGGCAATGGAGCCATTGTCAACAGCAGCGGCAGTTCCGGGTTTGGAACGGGGAACTTCGATCAGTTGACCATCAGCACCAATATCGTCGTCGGCGGACCCGGCCGATTGGATTTCCGGGCCAGCAGCGCGACGGCGCAGGACGCCAATCTGTTCACCACGGGCGGAAGCCCGTCGCTCATCAAGACGGGCACGAATCTGTTCCAGATGGCGGGTGTGCAGATTGACCCGACGTTGGGCGACATCCTTGTGGGCGGTGGCACACTTGGGTTCCAATGGCAGATGCCGAGCCTCGGCGATGCGAGCCGCTTTTTGGTCGTGTCGAACGGCGCGTCCGTTGGCTTCTACGATATGTCCAACGCCGTCAGCAAGGTGCTCATCCTGAACGACAATGCTTCAGTTCTGGGCCAGCACGGCAGCAATGAATTCGACGGGCCGGTGACGTTGAATGGAACCGGCATTTTCAACATCAGCAGTGGCGTCTCCCAGTTGTTCGCCAACGAGTTGAGTGGTTCGGGCAGCCTGCTCAAAACCGGCTCCGGCCTCCTGATTCTCTCACTGGCCCAAACCAACGGCGGAGCCGAAATTTACGGCGGCAACACGTATGTGGGCCAGGGCACGTTGAGGCTCACGGATGCGGCGGCGCTGACCAACAGCCCGTCGATCTTCCTCACGAACGCCACGGTGGACGTGAGCGGACGCGCGGATGGCACACTGACGCTGGGTGCGGCAATTCCGCAGACATTGGCCGGCGGCGGCGTCATCAACGGCGCGCTGGTGGAAAATGCGGGTTCCACGGTCAACCCGGGCAGAGCGACCACTCCGGCGGTGCTGACCGTCTCCAACAACGTGACCCTCAACGGCAGCGTTGTCATGGACCTCAACAATGGCGGCACGGTGCACAACGACGAAATTATGGCCCCGAGCATCACGGCCGGCGGCGCCCTCACGGTGATCAACCTGGGTGCGGATCTGCAGGCGGGTAATCACTACCAGTTGTTCAGCGTGCCGGTGGCGGGCTTCACTTCGGCGAATCTCCCATTGAGCAACGGGTCGGGCACGACGACCTATCAGTGGAGAAATGACGTGGCGGTGGACGGCTCCATCACGCTCACCAACGTCATCACCACTGGCGGACCGACAACCAACGCGAACATAACAAGCGTGACGCTCTCGGGCACGAACCTGGTCATTCACGGCACCAACAATAACGTGCCGAACACCAACTTCCATTACGTCGTGTTGACGGCCACCAACGTGGCCACGCCGTTGACCAACTGGACGCCGGTCGCAACGAACCTGTTCAACCAGGGCGGAACGTTCGACTACACCAACCCGATTGTCCCGGGCAAGGCGCAACAGTTCATCGATGTGAAAGTGGTGCCGTAAGGCGCAGCGAAACCGGAAATTGCAAAGCCGGCGCCTGCGAGGGCGCCGGCTTTTTCCTTTTTATGACAGACTTTTTCTTCGAACGAACGTTCTATTCCAAAGCTTCATTTTCCATGCATAATCATTGATGTTTTGCGACCCCCGCTTGGCCGGGCAGAGAGAATGATGTTCTCGCGCACGACTTGCAGGTGCGAACAACGACGTGCGTAAAGGCTGTTCCGCGGCGCACCCCTTGCGGAATCTGCAGCGAGCCGCCGGATGCTCACCCCTCATCCGGCGGTTGTTTTTTGCGGAAAAAGCGAACGTGCCCGGCTACTATTTGAACGACAAATGTCCTGAAAAAACGGAGGATATGATTGGTAATATTCGCGTTCGTGTTCTGCGAATGACGATCCGATGAATTATGGCACCACGCTCGTTCTTTCCACGCAGTTGGCGCGCTTTGGAGTTGGCGGGAGTTTTCCTCGGCATTTCTTTATTCAGCGGATTCGCCGGCACGAATCTGAGCGTGTGGGTTTATCCGGGCTCCAGCGGCCGGTTGATTGAGCAGCCGGACGCGTTGGGAAATCGGATTGTGGACGCTTCGGGAGTTGGTTACGGCGCGGGCCTCATTCCATTGCCGAGCACGAACCAGGCGCCGGTCAAGGCGATCGTTTCTCCGGTGGCGGGCGATAACACCGCGAACATTCAAAGCGCCATCAACGCGGTCTCGGCGATGCCGTTGAGCAATGGTTTTCGGGGAGCGGTGCTGCTGACCGCGGGGGAATATCCGTGTGCAACGACCATCAAGATCAGCGCGAGCGGCGTGGTGTTGCGGGGCGTGGGGAGCTTCACGAACGGCTCGGGCACGGTGCTGCGCGCGACGGCGAGCAATCAATATTCGCTCCTGCAAATCACCGGCACCGGTTCCGCTTCCACGAGCACCACGCACAACATCACGAATAATTACGTGCCGGTGGGCGCGCGGAGTTTCAATGTCGACAGCACGAGCGGATTGTCCGTGGGCGATCATGTTTACGTGCGGCGTTACGCGACGTCGAATTGGATCCATGACATCGGCATGGACCTGCTGACGAACCCGTGGACGCCCGGTGGATACAACATCAACATGGACCGCACCATCACGCGCATCGAAGGCAATCGCGTGTTCGTGGATTATCCGGTCACGTGCGCGATTGATGCGCAGTATACGAACGGCGCGCTGGTGAAATACACGTGGAACAGCCGCATCACGAACAGCGGCATCGAGCATATTTACGGGAAATCGGATTTCTTTGGAACCAACACGAACGAAAGCCACGGCTGGATTTTCGTTCAATTCAACAGCATTGAAAACGGCTTTGCGCGTGATCTGGTTTCACAGTTTTTCGGCTACTCGTGCGTGGCGCTCTACAGCGGCGCCAAGCACGTGACGGTGACGGATTGCCAATGCCTCGATCCGGTTTCGATCATCACGGGCGGGCGGCGTTACGGATTCGTGATGGACGACGACACGTTGTGTTTGGTGAAGAACTGTTACACGCGGCAGGACCGGCATCAGTTCGTGACGCAATCGCTGACGATCGGGCCGAATGTGTTTGTGGACGGGTGGAGCGATAGCGCGCACGCGGAGGCGGGGCCGCATCATCGCTGGGCCACGGCGGCCATCTGGGATAAAATCACGGTGAACGGCCACGACCTCGACGCGCAAAATACGTGCGAGTCCGGCACGGGGCACGGATGGGAAGGCGCGAATTGCGCGATCTGGAATTCGAAGGCGAACAATTTGAAAGTCGCCAGCCCGCCGGGCGCGCGGAACTGGCTGATCGGCTCAATCGGCACGGTGAGCAGGGGCGGTGATTGCCACGGCGTCGTCTCGCAGCCGGGCTCGTGGGATTCCTCGGGCAAGACCGGCACGAATGTCTTTCCGGACAGCCTTTATTTCACGCAGTTGCAGGACCGGCTCGCGGAACCGAATCTGCAAACGCGGGAATACTGGCTGGGGGTGATCGATGGTTTCACCAACACAATTCCGCGCGATGCGGTGGATTTGGATCCGGCGTGGAGCAACGCGGTGCAATCCATTGCGTCCGGCCAGCCGCTCGATGCGTTCAACGTGGTCGCGGGTAATCATTGGATACCGTTCACGTTTAATTATGCGATGGGCGCGACGGACCAGGTGGTGGGTGCGACATTGTCGGTGGCGATGCGGGCCGCTTCTTCCGCGGTCAATGATGTGCTTTACGTCGGCAGCACGACGAATCATTTCTCGTTCTCAGGTCTTGGCTGGCTGCCGGTGGGCACGGGCACAAACACCACGGTGCGCGTGATGGATTTGGGCGGACAATTGAGTTGGCTGACGAATGGGCAATTGAACGCCGCGGTGCGCGGAGACGCCGGTGTTGATTGGGCGATGTTGCAGTTGGAGGTCGCGCCGATTTTGAAGTCCAGCACGAATGCGCTTCCGCCGGTCGCGGACGCGACGGTGCGGGGTGGGACGAGCGGCAATATTAATTTTGGATCCGCCACCACGCTGACGGTGAGAAATGACGCGTCGTCGAACAACGTGCAGCAGGCGTATCTGAAGTGGGATCTCAGCGGCGTGACGCAAACGGTGGCGCAGGCGCGCGTGGTGCTGACGCCGGTGAGCGTGGGCACGAACGGCATCGAACAAGGCGTGAAAGTCGTCGCGAGCAATGCCTGGGCGGAAACCGGAATCACCTTCAACAATCAGCCGGGCGCGGGCGAGCGGTTCGCGACGTGGATACCGGGAACGGGTGGCGCGGTCTCTTTTGATGTGACGCCGCAGGTGCTCGATGCGTTGCATAATGACAAGCAACTTTCATTGCAGCTTTATTCCGTGCGCAACGTGGGAACCGCCGGCAGCGTGAATTATGCCTCGCGCGAGGCGGCGGATCCGAACACGCGGCCGCAATTGCTGCTCACCGTTCTCGGCGCGGCGCCGACGATTACGGGCATCGCTGCCGAGTTGGTTCCGGTGAACGGCTCGACGGGGCCGATTCCTTTCACGATTGGTGATGCGGATTCGCCAATAACCAACCTGACGCTCGGTGGCGTGGCCGCAAACACGAATCTGGTGCCGGATGCGAATATTGTTTTTGGCGGCAGTGGAGCGAGCCGGACGGTGACGATTACGCCTGCGACAGGAAAGAGCGGAACGACGGTGATTACGCTGACGGTTTCTGATGGAACCGGCCTGAGTAGCAGCGTCGATTTTACCGTGAATGTTTCAAGCCATGCGCCGGGGACATTTGTTTGGAACGGGCCGGGCGCGGGCGCGAACAGTTGGGGAACGAGTGGCAATTGGCTGCCGGCCGGACCGCCGGAAACGCTGGATGATGTGAAATTTTTTGACAGGGGCGCAAGCGGTGTGGCGGTGTCAAATGTGAACAACGTTGCGGATGCAACTTTTGGCGGCGAGGTGGCCTCGCTGCAATACGGCAATACGAACGGAAATCATACGACGCTCATCGGCCAGGGACAGACGCTCACAATATCAGGCGCAAAGGGACTGACAGCCGGCACGGAAACGGACAACGGCTCCGCGCAATCCGTGTTCACGACCATCACCGGGCCGGGCGGGACGCTGGTGATGAATAATTCAAGCGCGGATTTGGTGGTGCGGCAGGGAAGCGCCACGGGCGGTTCGCATTTGGCCACGCTCGATATGTCCGGGCTGGACGAATTTGATGCATCACTGGACCAGATTTTGGTTGGGTTCGCGGGGCCGGTGATTCGCGCGACGGGCACTTTAAATCTCGCGAGGACGAACAACATTGTCGCGACGGGTTCGCCGGGAATTTGCGTGGGCGACAACCCGGGCAATGGCGGCGGCCAGAATTTCTTTTTGCTCGGCCAGGAAAATTCTTTCTTCGTCGATTCAATCGTCATCGGGCGGAAAAAGGCGACGTCGACGATGAAGTTCAAGCCGGGCCTGGTGAAGCCGACGGCGTATTTCCGCGCCAGCGATGGCTCGGATCCGATAGATTCGTGGAGCATCGGCGATGGCTCGGCGATCAATGCCAGCTCAAGCTCACCCGTCGGGACGAATGATTTCAGCGGAGGGACGGTGGATGCGCTGGTGAATACGCTGACGGTCGGGCGCAGCCAGCAAACGAGCGGCGCGAATGGAACCGGCGTGTTGGTTTTCAGCAATGGAACGTTCGCGGTGAATACGCTGCAAATCGGTTTTCAAACGAAGGCAGGGACAAGCGCCGGCATTGGTTTTGTGACGCTGAAAGGACCCAACGCGGTTTTGAATGCGAGCGACGTCATTGCGCTCGGCGCGTGCGGCAGCGGCCCGGCCACGAATGTCACGCGGGGTGTGCTGAATATTTTTGGCGGCACGGTTGGCGCGAGTGCGATTATGGCGGGGCCGGGCAGCGGAGCAAATGTGGTGGCGATGAATGGCGGGACTTTGATACTGACGAACTCTGCCGGGACGCCGGAATTGCCCATCGATACAGTCGCGGTGACGAATGCGTCGTTGCAATTGTATGTCGTGCCCGATGTGACGAATATCGTGGCGTCGAGGCTCGTCACCGGCGGGAGTCTGAACGCCGTGCATATTGTTTCGCTGGATGGCGTTTCGGGGCCGGGACAATTTCCGTTGATAAAATACTCGGGAATCATCGGCGGTGCGGGATTCAACTTCATGCTGGAGACATTGCCGCCGGATGGATTCATAAGCGCGTATCTTTCCAACAACGTCGCGAACAGCTCGGTGGATTTGGTCGTCACGGAATTGGCGGCGGAGCCGCCGTCGCCGGTGATCACGAATTTCGCGCTGTCAGGAACGAACTTGATTTTCGGCGGCACCAACGGCTTGCGAAACGGGGTTTATTGGCTGCGCGCTTCGCGGGACCTGACGCTGCCCGCGGACGAGTGGCCGGTGGTTGGAACGAATGTTTTCGACGGGAACGGCGGTTTTAACGTGACGAACCCCATTGAGCCCTCGGGAAATCAATTGTTCTACCTGCTGCAGTTGCAGTAGGGCCGTGTTGAAAGAAAATAATTTGGCGTCGTTGGTGAAGTTGTAAGCGTAAATGGGGGTTGATGCATCGGCAGGGAGATACTCGCTTCGCTCGCCGCGCTGCGCGCGAAAGTGATGGGTTGAATGGCTTGGAGCCCCCGGGGCAGGCCTCTTCCGCCTTCGCCGAGGCTCTGGCGCGACAAGCACGAATCGGGCAACCCCGGGCTAATTGCCTCGACACCTTTGGTGTCGTCAGAATGCCGCGCTATGCGCGGAAGAAGATTAGGATCAAATCTGATATTGACCTCAACGAATCTTGCTATTCCGGCGAGTGATCGGAGAATAAACGCCACGAATAGGTTTGAGTCCGGCGGAAATTTCAGCTTTACGAATCCGGCGGATCCTGCTGAGCCACAACTATTTTACAAGCTGCGGCTGCAATGAATGCTAATGATGCAGATCGAAGAAGCATATTTTAACGGTAAGACCGCAATGACGGAGTTGTTTGTCCGCAGTCATTCGCGAAGTGGTGGGGATTCCCTGGCGGGAATCAGGGCAGACCGGCCGGTTTGCCCTGCCACTTCGGGAATGAAGATTGGCATCCACAGGTCACATGGCCGATAACCCCCAATTCAACGAGCCGTTGAAAGGCGGCGACGCGAGCGCATCGGCTGAAAAGACGATGCGCGTGCAACAGCTTTTCGTGAAGCATCAGATCGGGTTGCGGGCGTTTATTTTGTCGTTGGAACCGAATTTCACAGACGCCGAGGATCTATTGCAGGAGGTATTCCTGGTCATCACGCGCAAAGCGAATGAATTCGAGGAGGGGACGAATTTTTTCGCGTGGGGCTGCACGATTGCGCGTTACAAGTTGATGGAACTGCTTCGGCGCCGCGCAAAGTCGCAGGCATTGTCGGAGGAAGTCATCGATGCGCTATGCGCCGTTGAGCCGGAAGCGACGTTTGACGAATCGCGGCTGGCGATATTGCAGAGTTGCCTGGAGCAACTCGCGCCCAAAGCGCGGCAGATGATGTATCTGCGTTATTACGGGGAGCATTCGCCGGCGCAAATAGCGCGGCTGGTGTCGTGGACGCCGAACGCGGTGCGGGTGGCGTTGTCGCGGGCGCGGACGGTGCTGCAGGAATGCCTGGAGCGCAAGATGCGCCAGGAGGCCTCGCGATGAGGGATGAGCGTTTAATCGTTTTGCTGGACGCTTTTCTCGAAGGCATGCTCACGCCGGAAGAGAAGCAGGAGCTGGAGCGGATGCTTCTGGAATCAGACGCGGCGCGAAGAGAGTTTTGGCAACGCGCGTCGTTGCATGGCTGGACCTACGCGGCGGCCAAGTTGAATTATGGTGCAAAACCGGCCTCGGAGGTGGCACGGGAAAGGCGCGAGCTGCGGAACACGACGTTTGACGCGTTCGTGAATTGGTTGGAGCGGGCGAGCCAGGTGGCGTGGAAGGTGATACTGGGGGGCGCGGCTGCATCGGCGGCGGTGCTGATGTGGCTCGGCATCCGGGCGTTGCAGCCCGCGCCCCGGGATGAGGCGGCGGCGGATCAACCGGCGCCCAGGATGAACACGAACTACGTGGCCACGTTGACACGCGGCAGCGGAGTGGTGTGGGACGGGGAAACGAATTACGTGGAAATCGGCTCGACGCTTTCCACGCGCTGGCTGCGCCTGAAAGCCGGCGCGGTGCAAATTGAATTCTATGACGGCGCCCGGGTGATTCTGGAAGGGCCGGCGTCGTTGAAGCTGGTTTCGAGCGGCGAAGCGCGATTGGATTGCGGCAAATTGAGCGCGCGCGTGCCGGAGCCGGCGCATGGTTTTAAAATCGATACAGCCGACGTGACGGTGACGGATCTCGGGACTGAGTTTGGCCTGACCCGCCAGACGAACCAGCCGGTGAAGGTGGAGGTGTTCGAGGGCAAGGTGTCGGTGGCGCCCGAGGGCGTGAGCCAGGCGCGCATCCTGCACGCGGGCCACGGAGTCCAGGTGAGCGCAAGCCGGATGCAGCCATTGGCCGAGGTGGATCAGAGGGAATTTCTGAGCGCGGAGGAACTGGCGCGCCGCGAGTCAGCGGAACTCTATACACGCTATCAACGATGGCGGCAGGCGGACCAGTTGTTGGATATCGATCCCGCGATCCTCGTGCATCTGAATTTCGAAGATCAACGGAACCTGGATCACAACCTGGTCAATCGGGCGCTCAGCTCGCGGGCCGGAGCGAACGCGCTGGTGTTTGGGTGCGATTGGGGCGAAGGCCGCTGGCCGGGAAAGGAG
>Ga0134126_10009290_pt1 | contig 12390 bp, 10 predicted proteins | sample KB31752_FD_96881 | JGI IMG/M metagenome (GOLD analysis project Ga0134126, IMG submission 96881) | Terrestrial soil microbial communities with excess Nitrogen fertilizer from Kellogg Biological Station, Michigan, USA - KB3-175-2 | ecosystem: Environmental > Terrestrial > Soil > Unclassified ...
CAGCAACACCGAATCCTTCGTCTCCGGCGTCGGAGCGCGCTCCGCGACGGTGGCCTATGGCGCCAACCGCGCGGACTGGAGCCATATCCCGGGCGGTGTGATCTCGGGCACCGCGTTGATCCGGCCCGACCTCCCGGAGCTCAAAGTCTGGCCCTATTTCTGGCAGCAGTCCGAGTACGTGATGGGCGGCGGGGCCACCGACTACATGTTCCTCGCCCTGGCAGCCAACGCAATTTACAACTGATGAGCCGGAACATCGTTCTTTGCTTCGACGGGACGAACGACAAGTACGCGGCCCACGGCGACACCAACGTCGTGAAGCTGTACCAGATGCTCGATCGGGACGAGACCCGGCAGCTGCTCTACTACCAGCCCGGCATCGGGACCATGGCTCCGATCGGGGTCTGGGGAAAGGCCAAGACCTGGTTCATCAAGAAGCTCGACCTCGCCATCGCCTGGGTGCTCGAAGAGCACGTCACGGACGGATACCGATACCTCATGCGGTATTACACGCCGGGCGACCGGATATTCATCTTCGGCTTCAGTCGGGGCGCATACACGGCCCGCGCCGTTGCCGCCATGATCCACAAGGTGGGACTTCTCACCAAGGGGAACGACGAGCTCATCGCGTTTGCATGGGACACGTTCCGGCGCGAGCGTCGCAAGGAGGTCGCCGCCGGATTCAAGCGGACATTCGCCCGGCCGGTCGACATTCATTTCATCGGCGTGTGGGACACGGTGAGCTCCGTCGGCTGGATGTGGGACCCGCAGCACCTTCCCTACAGCGCGAACAATCCGAGCGTCAGGTTCGTGCGTCACCTGGTCGCATTGGACGAACGGCGCGCCTACTTTCCGCAGAACCTCTGGACAGGCACCTCGACAGACCCCGAGGCCGTCAAGCAGGTTTGGTTCGCTGGCGTCCACTGTGACGTCGGCGGGGGCTATGACGAGCCAAGGCAGGCGGGCCTGTCCAAAGTCGCACTTGCCTGGATGGTGCGCGAGGCGACGGGACAGGGTCTCCTGGTAGATTCCGCAGTGAGAGATGTCATCCTGCCCAGTGCCGATACGGCCGATTATGGCGCTGCGAATCCCCTGGGCCTCCAACATGAGTCCCTCCGCGGATGGTGGTGGCTCGCGGAGATCGTTCCGAAACTTTACAGGGATCCCGCCCGCGGCTACTGCAAGAGAGTCATGCTGCATCTCGGACGGCGCCGGTTCATCCCGCCCGATTCAGTCCCGGACGTACATCAGTCCGTCGTCGATCGGATGAGCAACCCGGGCTCCTCGTACTCTCCCAGGAATCTTCCACCACGGTACAACGTCGTACCCTAGTCAACGCGACGGACAGCACAAATCACGAGGCGCAGTCATGAGTCATCGCACGTTGCCGCCATGGAGCGCCGGTCGTGAAGAGGCATTCCCGCTCATCGCGGCAACCCTCGTCATCGTTCTCGCCATGCTTTGTCGCGCGCCGACCGCATTTGGCGATGACGCCACCGTTCTCGCCAACTGCCCGGTCGAAGGCGATACGGCGGTCGCGACCGTGCAGCATCTCAACGTGCTCAAGCGACGGATGACCATTCCGTCGGCGGCGGACATGGACTATAGCGTGACGATGGCGGCCCTGACCCTTCCCGGTGACGACACGACCCGCTGGAACGCCGCGAAGGGAGCGACCATTGAAGGCTACGTAGCCGGCGTCAAAGTTGGCGGCGTGGAGTCCGTCAACTGCCACACTCATCAGACGGCATATCGCGACACGCACATCGAGTTGACTTTGAAGCCGAATGGCAACGACGAGACCACTTATGTCATCGTCGAAGTCACGCCACAGGTCAGACAGAGGATGGCCGCCGGCGGCACCGACTGGAGCACGGCCACGCTGCGCAAGCAACTGCTCGGCAAATGGATCCAGGTGACCGGCTGGCTGTTGTTCGACTTGGAGCACGCCGAGAATGCAGCGAACACCAATCCCGGCGGCAGGCACAACTGGCGTGCAACCGTCTGGGAGGTTCACCCGATCACCTCCATCACAGTGCTCCCAGGCAAGCCGAAATAGTCGCTCAGGCACTGCTTCGGGTGTACCCTTCGGATTTTTCCGGACGGGAGTGACCATGCCGTTGCGCAGCTTTCTGCTCGCCCTGTGTGCTTCGCTGCCGGCGCTGGCCGCCGGCGCCGCCGAACAGCCCGCCGCACCCGCTACGACTTATCTGCTGAAGGCGGATCGCGTGTTCGATGCGCGCAGCGAACAGACGCACGCCGGTTGGGTGGTTCTGGTGCGGGGCGACAAGATCGCCGCGGTCGGTCCGGCCGAGCAGATCAACGCACCTGCCGGTGCCCGGGTGATCGATATGCCGGGCGCCACCCTGCTGCCGGGCCTGATCGACGCCCACTCGCACATCTTCCTGCATCCGTACAACGAGACGCTGTGGAACGACCAGGTGCTGAAAGAGCCGCTGGCCTACCGCACCATCGAAGCGGTCAATCACGTCCGCGCTACCCTGATGGCCGGCTTCACCGCATTGCGCGACCTCGGCACCGAGGGCGCCGGCTATTCGGACGTCGATGTGCAGCGCGCGATCAACGAAGGTCTGATCCCCGGCCCGCACCTCTTCGTCGCCACCCGTGCGACAGTCGCCAAGGACTGCTACGGCCCGGGACCGATGGGCTTCCGTGAAGACATCACGCTGCCGCAGGGCGGTATCCCGGTAGCGGGCGTGCCGGAGATGATCGCCGCGGTGCGCGATCAGGCCGGCCACGGCGCGGACTGGATCAAGATCTACGCCGACTACCACTGCGGCAAGAGCCACGGCTCGGTGCCGACCTTCACGCAGGAGGAGCTGAACGCGGGCGTGGAAGCCGCGCATTCCCTCGGCCTGCCGGTATCGGTCCACTCCACGACGCCGGAAGGCATGCGCCGCTCCATCGTCGCGGGCGTGAACACCATAGAACATGGTTTCTACGGCACGCGCGAGGTGTTCGAGATGATGGCGAAACACCACGTCGCGTACCTGCCGACGCTGGAGGCTGTCGCCGCGTACGCCGAATACTTCCAGAACTGGAAACTGGGCGATCCACCGACGGACGAGATGCGCGCCTCACAGAACGCGTTCAAGCTCGCGATGCAGGCCGGAGTCGTGATCGGCTGCGGCAGCGACGTTGGCGTGTTTACTCACGGCACCAATTACAAGGAGCTCGAGTGGATGGTGCGTGACGGCATGTCACCCGCCCGGGCGTTGCTGGCCGCCACAGCGGTGGACGCGAGGATCCTTCGGCAGCAGGACCAGTTCGGTCAGCTGCGTAAAGGACTCGACGCGGATGTCATCGCCGTGCAGGGCGACCCCACCCGGGACATTGCCGCGATCGAGCACGTGCAATTCGTCATGAAGGGCGGCGTGGTCTATCGGAGTCGCTAGGGCCCTGCCAATCAGCTGATCGGCGCAGGGCTGCTCGCGCCGGACGGACCTGAATAGATTGCCGCCGGCTGTCGATCGGCGTGCGGCCCGTTCGTATTGGGGGTGAAACACCGGCAATATCGCCGGTGACCGTGCCGAGGAGCACCCCATGAAGCAGTACCTGCTGAGCATCTACCAACCGGACGACCGCGTCCCCGCCCCCGCCCCCGCCGTCCTAGAAGGCATCATGCGCGACGTGAACGTGCTGCGTCAGGAAATGAAGACGGCCGGCGTCTGGGTCTTCAGCGGCGGCTTGCATCCTGTCACCACGGCGACCGTGGTACGCCTGAAAGACCGTGAGTTCCTGACCACCGACGGCCCCTACGTCGAAGGGAAGGAGCACATCGGAGGCTTCACGATCATCCGCGCAACGGACCTGGACTCCGCCCTCGCGTGGGGCCGGAAGCTCGCACGGGCGACCACCCTCCCGGTCGAAGTGCGGCCGTTCTACGAGGGCGCGGACTGAGCATGCCCGACCTGCCCGTTGCAGGGATCGAGCGTGTCTTCCGTGAGGAGTACGGTCGCGCCGTTGCCGTGCTGATTCGCGCCTTTGGCGATATCGGCATGGCCGAGGAGGCGGTCCAGGACGCCTTCATCGAAGCGGTACAACGATGGCCATCCACCGGGCTGCCCCCGAGCCCGGCCGGATGGATCATCACGACCGCGCGCAACCGCGCGATCGACCGCCTGCGCCGGGAAGGAACCCGCGATCACCGTCACCGGCAGGCTGCGGACATGCTCGCTCCCGATGAGCCGGAGGAGGACACCGCCGTGGCCGACGACCGACTGCGCCTGATCTTCACCTGTTGCCACCCCGCCCTGGGGACCGCCGCTCAAGTCGCCCTGACGCTGCGCCTGCTCGGAGGGCTCACCACGCCGGAGGTAGCGCATGCGTTTCTCGTCCCGGAAGCCACCATGGCTCAGCGGCTGGTACGTGCCAAGGGCAAGATCCGCGACGCCGGCATTCCGTACCGCGTGCCGGAAGCGGAGGAACTTCCGGATCGGCTGCGATCCGTACTCGCGGTCCTCTACCTGATTTTCAACGAAGGGTATACGGCGAGCTCCGGCGACCGCCTCGTGCGGGAGGACCTCTGCGCCGAGGCAATACGGCTCGTCCGGCTGCTGCGCGATCTCATGCCGCAGCAGCCGGAGGTCATGGGCCTGCTCGCTCTCATGCTCCTCATCGACTCCCGCCGTGCCGCCCGCCTCACGCCGGACGGCCAATTGGTCCTGCTGGCCGACCAGGACCGGGCCCGCTGGGATCGCAATCTCATACACGAGGGACAGGACCTCGTTCGTGACTGCATCCTGCGCAACCAACCCGGCCCCTATCAGATCCAGGCAGCCATCAATGCCGTCCACAGCGACGCCGCCCGTGCCGAAGCGACGGATTGGCGGCAGATCCTCGAGTTGTACGATCAGCTGATGGCCGTGGCGCCCAGCGACGTGGCCGCGCTCAACCGCGCCGTGGCCATCGCCGAGGTGCGGGGACTGCACGAGGCGCTGGCGCTGGTCGATCGCCTCGACCTCGCCGACTACTACCTGTTCCACGCCATCCGGGCCGATCTGTTGCGACGCATCGGACGTACCGTCGAGGCGAAGCGTGCGTACGATGCGGCAATTGCTCTCAGCAATAACGCTGCCGAGAAGACGTTCTTGGAGCGCCGCCGCCAGACGCTTGAAGATGCCTAGAGGGCTGTCGCGGGGACTGCGTCTGCCGGCTGCTCTTCCCTCTAAATGATACGGACCGTTCCCCCGTCCACGGGAATCTGCGCACCCGTCGTCTTGGCGAAGATCGGGCCGCAGAGCTCCGCCGCCAGCTCCGCGACGTCCCGGCTCGCGACTTCGACCTTGAGCACGTTGTTGGTTTTGTAGTCCTCGACGCTGAGGCCATACGAAGCGGCGCGGGCAGCGAGCACTTCGGGCGTCCAGATACCCGTGTCGAAAACCGCATTCGGATGGAGGGTATTCACGCGGATGCGATCCGCGCCCCACTCGAGCGCCGCCACGCGCGCAAGCTGTTGCAACGCGGCTTTCGATGCCGAATAGGCGGCCGCTCCCGGCCCGGGCGCCGGAACGTTCTTTGAGCCGATGATCACCACCCGGCCGCCTCGTGCAGAGAGCTTGAGCAGGGGGTGAGTCTCCCGCAGCAGGGCGAGATTCGCATCCAGATTGACGCTCATCGTCTGCCGCCAGGTATCGCTCGAAAGAGCGCTCACGGGCGCGCTCGCCGGAAAGATTCCCGCATTCAATATCAGAATGTCCAGGCCACCGAAGGCGCGCACGCCCTCATCCAGCGCGCGGTTGATGTCGGACCCGCTGGTGACATCGCAGATGAGACCGAGATAGTCCTTGCGGCGCTGCAGCGTCGTGATGGTTGAAGCGCGATCCAGCGCGACCACGGCCGCGCCGCGAGAGAGGAGCGATGTGACGCAGGCCCTGCCGATGCCGGAGGCCGCGCCGGTCACCACAGCGACCTCGCCCGTCAAGGGCGGCGGCGAACCGCCCTTGCGCAGCTTGGCCTGCTCGAGATCCCAATACTCCACATCGAATATATCCTGCGCCGGAAGAGCCTCCCAGCCACCCAAAGCCGCGGCCGCGGAAACGATCCGCATCGTGTGGCGATAGATATCCGCGACGATGGCCGCGTCCGTCGCCGTGCGGCCGGTCGTGCCCAAGCCGAGCTCCGGGTCGAGGATGACGCGGGGAGCCGGATCCAACATGGTCAGCGACGCATTGCCATGATCCCGGAAGTACGCCCGATATGCGGCTCCATACGCGCCCACATCGCGGCCGACCAACGGGACACGTTTCGTCCGAAGGACGTGGTCGGGTGTTGCCGGGCCCTGCTGCGAGATTTCCTGGATGTCGGCGCGCCTCGCGAACGCAAGGGCCTCGGCGTCGTCATGGACGCTCAATATCATCGGTGCGCCGGCAGCATCCGAGACCTCTTTACGCAGAGCCGCTATGTCGGCACGCTGCATTTTGGGGCCCGATGCCGTCGCCGCCTCTTCGTGGGAGCCGGCGGATACCTCGGTCCATGCGCCTCGTCCGGCGAGATACTCCTCGGCCAGGGTCACCAGCTCGATCATCCGCTCGTAGGACTCCTTCGCAGTCTCGCCGAACGTGAAGAGGCCATGGTGCAGCAGCAGCATACCGACCGTGTTCGGGCCCGCCTGGGCGGGATAGAGCTCAGCGCACAAACGCGCGAGCTTGAATCCCGGCATCACATAAGGGACGTAGACGAGCCGATCCCCGAAAAGCTCACGCACCCGACGCTCGCCGGCCGGCGAGTTGGTCATCGTCAGAATGGCGTTCGCGTGCGTGTGATCGACGAAGCGCGCGGGAAGGATGGCGTGCAGTATCGCCTCGACGGAGGGCGACGGGGCACCGACGTCGGTCAGGCTCTTCCTGAGCTCCGCCGCCATCTTCGGATCCGAGAGGGTTTCGAGCTTCGATAGAGCCAGCAGCGGCTGCATCCGGCACGGCGAGAAGCCGGCGGCCTCGATCGTCTCGAGATCCCAGCCACTGCCCTTCACATAAAGGACGGGCTCTTCCTCGCCGAAGAGATTGGTGATCCTGCTCTTGACCGAGGTGTTGCCGCCGCCGTGCAGCACGAGGGACGGCTCCGCGCCGAGCAGCCGCGATGTGTACACCCGCAGTGCGAGATCGCCCGCACAGCGGCTCGCATCGGCGTCGGACCAGCGGCTCTTCATCAGTCGTACACTGTATCATACGGAATGGACAGCAGGCCTCGAAGAGGGAGACCGCTGAGCTCACCGACACGCATGCGCCCACTTGCAAGGCTCTGGCATCCCTGAACAAGGCCTGATGCCGCTCAGACAGCTCAAAGCCGGATCGAGCGGTGGGCGAAAGCCATGCGCCCTGATCCGGCCCTTCGAACATTCAGCGCCGGTCGCTGCAAGACGTCCGCGACCCCATCAGACCGCCTCGCCTCATCGCTCATACACGTCGAACTCGTGAATGACCGGCGCGGCGGCGGTTCTGTTGATTTTCAGCCAGACATGGCGCGTGTCGACCGGCTTGAAGCGAATCTCCTGATGAAATACAGCCATCGGCCAGTTGTCGAACGCGTTTGCCTGCGGCGTTCCCGCGCCCCAAGCGCGAATGTCTGCCACCTTCTGCCAGCCACCTGCCGTCTGAACGAGCAGCTCCGCCTCGCGGACATTGGCATACTCACCCTGGTAATAGCCTTCGAGCAAGATGGCTCTGGACACCGTCCTGACGCGCCCAAGGTCGAACTTCAGCCAGCATTTTTCAGTCGAGCCGTCGGATTTCCAGTATGTGCACGGGTCTCCGTCGCACACGTTGGCATTCGAAGCCGGGCTGCTGTTTGACGACAGGACCGGCACGTTTCGATTCACCGGGACCTCCCCTATCGGAGAGACATCCTCAGCCGACCCGTTCACCTCCAATACGACGATCGTCGAAGGGCTCTCCATGTCGTTACTGCCGATTTCCACGTGCACGGCCCCTGCGCTCTGCGTTGCACGCACGCTGCCGCCATTTGGCATATATGAGCCCTTGATCGTCAGCGGCAACTCCGGCAGCGTCAGACGGGTGAGCGTCACGTCATATATGTGGACATAAATGCGGTTGCCGCGACAGGTACTTCCATAGACGTTCGTGCGCAGGTAGGGGCCACCGCGAGTTTCGAAGATCGTGTCCCCGTAGCGCTCCAGCCACGGAGCAGCATCCCTCAACTTGTCCACCAGAGACGGATCGAACCGCCCCGAAGCCGCCGGCGTCAGCCCCAGGAGATAATTGCCGTCGCCGCAGGCACATTTCACGAGATTGGAGAGCCACTCCGCCGGATCACCGTACGGACCCGGAGTCCAAGCGTAGCTGCGTCCGTTAGCCGGCGTCGTATACTCCCAGGGTATCTCCCTATTGAACCGTGGCATGTCGACCTCGAGCACAGCGTAGTCTCCGACATACCGCGTGTCCGTTGGAAACCACGTTGGCATGTAGACGCTTCCATTGTATGCACACCCGACGCGCTGGTCCGAGAGCGTGTCCGGCTGCATCGACCTGATGAACTTCAGCAGGTCCACACCGCGCTCGTATGTCCATTCTTTCATCCAACCGCCATCGAACCACCACGCGAGCACATGACCGTAATTCTCCAACAGCTCCTTGAGCTGTGCCTTCATGTAGCGCACGTACCGCTCGAAGTCCGGCCTTCGACCCGCCGGCAACTCCAGTCCAGGCGGCCCGAGGTCCACCCCATTGGCGTACCTCGCACCGATGCAGTCCGGCTGATACAGGTCCGCGATCGAGTAATAGAGGCATAGCGGAAAGTTGGCTCTCCTGCAGGCCTCGGAGATCTCCTGCAGAACGTCCCTGCCGAACGGGGTGCTCATGATGCTGTATCGCGTGGTCTTCGTATTCCACATGGCAAAGCCATCGTGGTGCTTGGTCACGAAGACTGCATAGCGGAAGCCAGCCTGCTGCAATACGCGCACCCATTCTTCTGCATCGAATTCCTTCGGGTCGAACCTCCTGTAAAGGTTGTCGTAAACCGCCACCGGGACTTGGACGTTACGAGTCCAGCTGAACTCCTTGCCGATCAGAGTCGATGGGCTCCAGCACAGGAAGGCGCCATACCTTGCCCCCATCCAGCGTTGGAGCGCGGCAGGCGGGGTCGGCAATAACGGGCCGACGTGCCGCATGTCCGGCCGGCAACTCGCAGCCCGGACCTGCGCTGGCACGGCGGCGCCGGCTTCCGGAATGAGCCTCCCGGTCATGGCCGCGGCGCCAAGGACCTGAACAACCCTTCTGCGAGTCACCATATCGCCTCCGAATTCACAACGGCAGTCGAACTCCGGGGCCTACGCCGTCCGATCGCACGCGCTCCGATCGCGTTCAGAATTTTCCGTACCTCAAATAGGCCTGCTGCGGGTCCATCCCCTCGAGAATGGCCTTTCGCACCATATTCTCGGTTTTCATCGCGGCAGCCGCCTGCTCCGCAACTTTCTCCACCAACTCCATGGGCACGCGGATCATCCCGTCACTATCGCCGATCAAGTAGTCGCCGGGCCGGATCAACACATCGCCGATTGTGATGGGCACATCGACTCCGGTGGGCAGCCATCGATCGACGATGTCGAGGGGCGATTGCCGCCGGCGCCAGCATTGGAAATCGAGCTTACGGATGAATTGAACGTCGCGAACGTTTCCGTCTATCACGCAGCCAAGCATTCCTCTCGCTTTCAGTGTCTGCGCCGACAACTCCCCCATGAGTGCGATCAGCTGATCGTTCGGCTGACACACCCAGATGTGCCCTGGCTTCGCCTGCGAGAGCACGCCGGTCCACTCCAGCAATGTCCGCTGTGCGCCCGCCCCCGGGACAGGGCGTCCCTCGACGGTGAAAGCCGGCCCGCAAAGTGTCCGCCTCGACGCCAGCGGCGTGATTTCCGCAGGTAGCACATAATCGATCAGCCCCATGGCGCGCATGACGTCGTTAACCACGCCCGTGTAGCAGCCCGACAATTGTCGGACGGTCGCGTCGCTGCTAGTGGTCACGTGCGCGGTCCAGGACAAAATCAAAGTGAAACAACTCCCGCTCAATGTGCTCGAGTGTTTTGCCTTTGGTCTCGGGTACGAAGAACCACATGAACAGCAAACAGATGCCACAGACCGCCGCGAAGAGGAAGAACACCGACCGTTGAAAGACCTCCAGCATGGTGGGAAAGAGCAGTAGAACCACCCAATTACCACCCCAGAGAAAGATCACCGAGAGCGAAGACGCGGCGCCCCGGATCCGCGTCGGGAAAAGCTCGGACACCATGACCCAATAGATCCCTCCCATGCCGAAATTAAATGCATAGATGTAGAGCAACGTGCAGACCACCATACCCCAGCCCAGCCCTCCCGCTCCGGCACGGGCGAAGAACACGCCCATCAATCCCATCGACACTCCCATAGCGGTGATGGCCATGAGCATGATTGGCCGCCGGCCCAGGCGGTCGACCACGAACATCGAGGAGATCGTGCCCACGATCAGCGCCAGGCCATTGATGATCTGATAGGACAGCGCACTCGATATACCCACGCCCACGGAGGTGTAGATGCTCGGCGCGTAGTACATGATTACATTGATCCCGGTGATCGCCTGAAACAGCGCCAGCGTCATCGCCATCAACATCACCCCACGGACCCCACGCCGAAACAGCGCGCGAATCTGTCCGCGCTCCTCCTCCAGCGTCGCGAGTATTTCCTGCGTCTCCGTCTCGGCCAGTTGTCCGCCGTGCACGCGACGCAGTACTGCCAACGCCTCGGTCAGCCGGCCGCGCTTCATCAGCCAGCGGGGGCTTTCCGGCATGAAGAATATGAGGAGCAGGAACAGGCTTGCTGGAACGCCAGTTGCCACCAGCATCCACCGCCAACCGCGATCCGCCAGCCACTGGGCACTGCAGCCGCGCCCAATCCAGGCATTGACAACATAGGCCAAGGTCATTCCGCTCACGATGCCAAGCTGGTGCAGCGATACGAGAGCGCCGCGGACCTTGGCCGGAGAAATTTCCGCGATGTAGATCGGAACCAGAAGCGAGGCGAAGCCGACGCCGATCCCTCCCAAGACGCGCGCCGCTACCAGTTGGCCAACCGATGCTGCCGCATAACACCAGATGGCTGATGCCAGAAAGATGAGCGCCGACGCCGCAAACATGCGGCGGCGGCCGAGCCAATCAGTCAGCCGGCCGGCCAGCAGAACGCCCACTACGCAGCCCAGCAGCGCGCTGCCCACCACCCACCCGACACCGAGAGCATCGAGGTGGAAATGCTCGCGCAGCGAATCGGCCGTTCCCGATATCACGGAAGTGTCATAGCCGTAAACCGAGCTATCCACGGCGGCCGCGAGGCAGATCAATCGCAAATATAGTGCTCTGTTCATTTGCCCGTTGCGCCTGCAAATCGGGCTCGAGCCGAGACACGTCTCATCGTTCAGCGTTCATAGACATCGAACTCATGGACGATCGCTGCCGCAACTGTTTCGACGATCGTCAGCTTTACGTACCGCGCCTTTTCCGGTGGAAATCGCACCTCTTGATGAAACACGTTCATCGGCCAGTTGGCGAAGGCATCCTCTTTGCTGTTCTGAAATCCCCAATCCGTCACGTCCGCAATGCGCTTCCATTCGCTCTCGGAGCTCGTCTTGATGTCTATCCAAAAGCGGTGGATATTGGCCAACTCTCCCTCGTATTCCCCTTCCCAAAGGATTGCGCGAGATATGCTGCGCTCGCGCCCGAGGTCGTATTCCAGCCATGGTTGCGTCACGTAGCCGGTCGACCCACGATCCGCCTTCCAATACGAGGCCGGCGGCCACCGTGCCCGCCACCGCGGCCCCAACTACTTCTCGACGCGTAACCATAACGGCCCCCGCTGACGTTGCCTGTGATCCCAGCCCCGCCGCCGCCGACAGCAGCCCTCGCGCGGCCGACTCTATTCTCTAATGGAACGTTGTAGCGCTGGTGAATACCATGCGCTTCCCTTAGACTGTCGTCAAGTCGAGCCGCATCGCTTGTGATCCTCGATTGTTCTTGGGGTATGGCAAATGACAAAGGGAATCACCAGAAAAGACTTTCTGCGAGCTATGGGCTGCTCCGCTCTGGCGATCGGCGCCATACCATCGGGCCTGGCCCGAGGGCCGGCTGCGCCGCGCGGGATCCGCTCGTGTTCGGATCTCTCCAGGGGCCAGCCTCCTCTCTTCCGGGAGCGAGCTCCCACCTTGCGGCTCTATCCGGCCGAGTCGCTCACGCGAACCGGCAACATCCGATTCGGCCCCGCAGAACTCGACGTAATGTTGCCGTTTTTTGGTGACGGCGAGGTTGTCTGGGAGCTACCGGCGCCGTCGCCCGGAGCGTATCAGGTTGCGGCATGCTATTCGACGACCGGGGCCGACACTGAAGTTGAA
>Ga0134126_10009291_pt1 | contig 12389 bp, 14 predicted proteins | sample KB31752_FD_96881 | JGI IMG/M metagenome (GOLD analysis project Ga0134126, IMG submission 96881) | Terrestrial soil microbial communities with excess Nitrogen fertilizer from Kellogg Biological Station, Michigan, USA - KB3-175-2 | ecosystem: Environmental > Terrestrial > Soil > Unclassified ...
AGAGAAACAAGGCCGCGTTTCTACGCGCGGCCTGCCGCATCTTCAAATGCTACTACCTTCGTGTAACGGCCTTCTCTGCAAGAGTTTTTTCGGCCGCCTCAGTTTTGGTCTCTTTCTCCTCGCCAGCAACTGCATCGGCCGTATCCTTAAAGATGATCACCGTCAGGATGCCGTGGTCGGTAAGAACGTGAAGAACGTGGCGCGCAAAGTAGGCGTCCTTTCCCAGACCTGGGACCTGGCGGAGGTAGCCGCGCTTCGGACGCATGTTTTCGCCTTCGATTCTTTTATCTTCCTTGACTTTATCCCAGTTGAAATTGGGCGACTCCACACGGATGGTTACATTCTTGGCAGACAGCGAGTCTGGTGAATCATAGCGGCAGATTGTGCCTCCCTGCATGGAAGCCGGCCCAGAATCCGCATCTTTCAACTTCTCTCCCATCACCTGTTCCGCTTCAGCTTTTGTGACCAGGGTGCAGGCGTCGAGTTCTTTCGACCCACTGGATGTTGCGTTTGAAGCCGTGTTGCTCACACTGCTCGGCGCCGCCGAGTTGCTCACAGGCTTGTCTTTGCTGCATGAGGTTAAAGTTAGAAGGCCGAACAACACAATCTGGCCGAAGATGAGGTGAGAACAGGTTCTGCCCAGGATCAATGGTCCCCCTTCGAGTCTCAAATTTCCGACTTGCTTGATACAGCATTTCACTTGATGAAGTCAACGGGGATGGAACGAACGTACCTCACAGATCACGAGGCATAAGCGGGATACGTCAGGCACGCGCTGACAACGATGAACAATGCAGGCCTGACGCGATCTTACCCGGATGTAATGCGATGGCACATCGGGAATGGAGAAAAATGTCTCAGCTGACGCGAACCCGCATTGCTCGCGTATCAGCCGGTGTCACAGGAAATGTGGAGAGCGCCTTCGCTTCGCTGTAGAAAATCTCGAAGACAGTCACCAGCCGTACGATCTCCAGAACTTCATAGACTCTCCTGGTGAGATTGAGCAGCTTCAGGCAGCCGCCCTGACGCCGAACGGCGACCAGCGCACTGACCAGTTCGCCGATGCCGGCGCTGTCGATATACGGCACAGTTTCCATGTTCAGAACAAAATTCTTCTCGCCCTGGGAAATCAGGGTGCGGATACTGTCACGCAGCAGAGCTGAGTCTTCGCCGGCTACGATCCGGCCGCAAAGATCGACGATGGTGACTTCCGCAATTTTTCTATTACGAATCTGCATAAATTCCGTCTCCACTGCTTATGGCCGCCAACCCGCCTGAGGCTTCGCAAAGAACGCACACACTCAGGCCCGGCCGATGACCGTGTTTCAATTTGCTGTTTCGAACCCGTAGCCCTGGGCAGTTGGGCCAGCGAAAGATACAGGATGCGACGCGCTATTCACCCCGGAAAAGGTGGCGTTTGGTTCTTGCACCTTTCATATCTTTAATGAAGTAGTGCGGCAAAGTGGCAAAACGTTTCAACGTTTTTCGGAAAATCGTGAGAAATGCGAGAATTGCTCCTGCCTCTTTGTTCGCCTTAGTGGGAATCGCCTTAATTGGGATCACTTGGCCATCGTTTGACAATCTTATCTTTCCAGGCCTCTAATTTAGCCAACGATCTAGAACATAGCCAACGATAAGGAGGGGCGTTATGAAACAGTATCTGGTTCTGTTTCTCCTGCTGAGTTGCACGCTTGCATTCAGTCAAAAGCAAAAACAAGCCGCAGCCGATCCATGGGCCGGAACCTACAAACTCGACACGGCCAAATCCAAGTTCCACGACGCGGCTCCGAAGGAAGAAACCGTCGTCGTGGAATCCGCCACCAAGGATTCAGTCAAGTACACCATCAAGGGCACGGACGCTAAGGGCACCCCTTACACCGTGAGCTACGATGGCAAGGTTGGAACTGCGTCGCCGGCGTCAATGGACGGCAAGGAGGTTTCGCAGATAACGTATCAAATGCCATCGGCGCACGAATTTACCTCAGAGTCCCACGGCAGCGATGGTTCGGGTACGGGAAAAGTTACACTCTCACGCGACAAGAAAACGATCACCGTGGTGGAGCACATGAAAGGCGCTCAGGGTGAATACGATCAGACGACGGTTTACGTCCGGCAGTAAAAGTTATGCAAGCTTGCGACGCGGCCAGAGTGGCCGCGTCTTTTGTTTGTGTTGTGTTTTACATCATTCGTTGTCAACGAACCAGCGCCTTGAGCCAGAATTGGATGAGATCAGGCGGCTTTGTTCCTAGGCTCATCGCGGATGGCAGCCTTGACCTTGGCGGCGAGCTCTGGTGGGATCTTCTGCATTCCATGGTCCGTGCGCGCGTGCTCAGCGCACTTTTGCATGATTTCCTGTTCGGTCTCGCCGCGAGCCTCGAAATCGCAGTCCATTCCAACATCTCGACAAGTGATGACCTTTGTCATATCGGACCTCCATTCCAGACACACTGGGCGTTCTCTGTCGAATGGATGACCTCAATATCATTATGTGTTGCCAGCGTCCGGGAGGTCTGCTCCTATGTTGCTGTAACAACAATTGCAGAGCTGGATACGACAAGGTACATTCATCATCTATGACGAAGCGTCCACTCGCGGTGATCATCATCAGCTGCATCTATATCGCCGCAGGCATTCTGGGAATTGCATACCACATCGGCGGCTTCAGAACGCCACATCCGTTTCACTTTGACCCTTTGGGCATTGCTTTCATTCGGCTTCTGGCCATTGTGAGCGGAATCTTCATGCTGCGCGGTCGCAACTGGGCTCGCTGGCTGGCGCTGGCCTGGATGGCATTCCACACGGTGCTTGGCGCTTTGCATACGCTGCCGGAGTTCCTGATGCATGCCCTGTTGCTCGCTGTGTTCGGCTATTTTCTTCTTCGTCCTCAAGCGACGAATTATTTTCGCGGGGCCTCTGCCAAAGCGCAGGGAGCTTAATGCATGCAGCACCGGGGAACCATTCGTTACACAAACTTATTCAACTTATCCAACATTTCCGGCTTTCGGCGGTTTGATGGACAGTAGCTACTCTGGATCACGAGGAGATCGGGAAATGCCCCAGCACAATCTTCTTTATAGACTCATCTCCGCTACCATGATTGCGCTGCTTCTGAGCGCATCTGTATCCGCGCAGAATAACGGCGCACGGCAGGAACAAACGCCGAAGCCGGATGCAGCCCCCGCGGCTCCCATTCCGGCACAAATCCTGGCCGCGAAACAGGTATTTGTCTCCAATGCGCCCGGAGTGACAATTGATCTTCCGGGTGGACCGAACTGCATCTACGATCGATTTTATGCGGCAATCAAGAGCTTGCAGAAGTACCAGCTAGCGTCCACTCCCGCCGCGGCCGATCTGGCTTTTGAGATCAGCATCACCCGCCAAATCGCAGTAATCAAAGGGGATTCACGTGAAGATTTCGAGCTCAGGCTGGTAATCGTTGATCCTAAAACCAACATTCCCCTCTGGAACATCAATCAACATATTGAGCCAGCCATCAGGAAAGCTACAGCAGAAAGAAACCTCGAGAACGCAATAGCTCAACTTCTCAACCAATTGAAGCGAGTCACTTCACCGGATGCCGGCGGCACGCAGTAATGCAGAGCGCGCTGCTTCACCCGATGGCTCAACCCAGCAGCTCGTTCACAATGGCTTCCACATGAATCACCGTGGTATCAAGGAATGTGATGTCAACATCGGCATCGCGCAGCAACAGCGGCAGCTCAGTTCCGGCAAGAACCACTGCTTCCACGCCGTCCTCGGCTTTCATGCGTTGTGCAATGCGCAGGATCTCCGTTCTGGTTTCCGGCAGAAAGCGGTTATTCAGCAATTCACCAATGTACTTGCCGTGAATCAATTCCTGCTCTGATGGTTTTGGCGCGACCAGGGCGCTGCCGGCTCGCTGAAACTCCTGTGGATAGAAGGCCGCGCGCATGGTGAATCCCGTTCCAAACAGTCCCACCAGCCTCAGGCCGAGCGCCTTTGCATGATCTGCGGTGACACGCACAATGCTCAGCAGAGGAATCGTCGACCGGCGCTGGACCTCATCAAAGACGAGATGCGGCGTATTGGCGGCCATGAAACCGAAGTCGGCGCCGGCACGCGCGAGCGCCTCAACACCGCTGGCCAGATAATCGGCCAGGTCATCCAGCCGTCCTGCGTCAAGCATGGCAATGCCTTTATCGACATCAAGACTGTTAATGACCAAATGAGGATAACCGCCATCCGGCCTGCGCGCGCGATAACGGTCAATGATGGCGCGGTAATAATCAATCGTCGACGGCGGCCCCAGTCCACCGATCATCCCTGCGGTTCGCATGTCACCGAAGAGATGCCTGATGGGTTGTTCAGGATTCAGCTAAAAAGGGCGGCCATTATGCCGGTCTGACCGGGAAGATTCTACGGCAGGATAGGGATTGTGAATCCCAAGCCTTTGCTTTGCCAGGACAGCTTGCCCACGCATGGTATTATCTGCGGCATGCAATTCACCGTCGTAATGGCAATCAACGACGGTGAGAGCAGCGCCTAATTCCTGCATGGAGGCTTATCGATGCTAAAATCCATCGCTGTCGTTGCCGGCTCCTATCTGCTCTCGGTTGTTCTGGTCGTGCTGACAGATCCCTTGCTCTCCCGGCTCTTCCCGGGCGACTTCGTCAGGGGTCATATTCCATCGAACAACGCGCTGCTGGCCAGTACCTTGTTCTTTATCGCGATCTCCATCCTGTGCGCCTGGCTTTGCGCGCGCTTTGCTCCGGGCCGCGCTGCACGTCATGTGTTGTGGTTCTTCATCATCGGAGAAACCATGGGTATCGCCGCGACGATAGCAAACTGGAGCAAAGGCTGGCCACACTGGTATTTGCTGTCATGGCTGATTGCCTGGCCCGTTGCCTGCTGGATCGGACTGAGACTCTCCGGGCGCCACACCGCAGACGGCTCCGCGAAGCACGCTGGATCGGCCTCCGTCTAAAAAATGAATGAGGAACTTCGGCTCGCACGAGAGGCATCCTCCGCCGCGATCGCAACCGAGGAAGGGCGATAGAGTAAGCTCGGGCACACGGGTTGACCGGAGTCCGGCTCACAGGCAAGATATGACTTCCATGTTGCCCAGTCGCGTGACCGATCTCAAAGCGTTCGTACCTGCCAGGGACGCCCAACTGTCGCGGGCGTTCTATACCGATCTCGGCTTTACCGTTAATTGGGGCAACGACGAGATTGCCGAACTTCAGATTGGCGCCTTCCGGTTCCTGCTGCAGAAGTTTTACGTTGCCGAACACGCAGGCAACTTCATGATGAGTCTGGCGGTTGAAGATGCGGACGCCTGGTGGGAGCACATTCAGCGGCAGCAGTTGCCGCAAAAATATCCGGGCATCATGTGCAAACCTCCAACCATGCAGCCGTGGGGAATTCGCGTCCTTTATTTGAGCGACCCAACAGGCGTACTCTGGCACATCACGGATAAGCGTAAGTCATAGCTTTCGAGCTGCGGACCCTCATCCCGCGACTGCGCACCCGACCCTTTCATCGAGATTTAATCTCCGCCCAATCGGGCGTTCTCCGCCTGATTTCTAGGGCTTCCGTCATCGCACAGCTCTAAGAGTTGTTCATCGCCATTTGCCGGCTGCCTGAAAGGACATCCCGTGCTGCTGCTGGAGCATCTTCATCGTCAATTCCCCTAATTCTCGCAACCAGGAGTTGGTCCATGCAGTTTCCCGCCACTCGAATACTCAAGCTTACGTGTGCTGTTGCCCTGGGCTTCGCATTAACGGCGTTGGCCCAGGACACCGGAGCATCCAGTGCCGAACCCACCGCCGCCACCACCGCGCCTGCAGCACAATTTGTCTTTGTCCCGCTTGGTGACAACACTTCATTTGGTTCGGCGGACCGCCGCATGAGCGAATACCGCATCAATCCTACAACCGGCGCTCTCACGCTCTTACATAAAGGCATTGAGGCTCAGAACATTGCCTCTTTCACCTTTCGCGACCCCAGGCATCGCTTCCTCTATCTGGACGGAGCAGCCCGAGGCTCGAATTTCAGTTTCAACAACATTTCCGAGTATCGCGTGAGTACCACTGGCGCAATTACCGCTCTGCCTGGTTCTCCCTTCGGCACAGCTCAACAACAGCAACTCGCGTTCGGCGTGATACGGCCCGACTTGAAGTTCGCCTATATTCTGGACTTCCAAAGCGTGAACATCCTGCACATCATTTCCATGAACCCGACAACCGGCGCCATGGTGAAGGAAGTGAGCACGTTTAACATTCCAGGAAGTGGGTCTTTCCTGTTTGATCTGCGCTTTGACCCCAGCGGACGCTTCCTTTATGTGGCGGAAGGTGAAGCCAACGCCATAGACGCGTTTGTCTCCAACCCCACCACCGGTGCGTTGACCCAGGTTCGTGGGTCGCCCTTTGTGCCGCGCGGCAGTTCACCGCAGAGTTGTTCTCCAAAGGCGAACTTCTGCGGCGGCGCTGTGTCTATCTCGGGCAACAATTTCCTTTACTACGTAAGCGAGCTGTTTGACGGAGTAGCCATATTCAAAATCAATACCACAACCGGCGCGCTCACTGAGCTGACCAGTTCACCCGCAGCCAATCCGGCACATGCCGGACTTGGAGTGCGGGTAGCGCCCAATGGCAAACATCTCTACGTCAACGCTCCTGTGCAGTTCGGACAAAGCTTTGTGGTGGCCTATACCATCAATCAAACCACTGGAGCTCTTACCAAGGTCGCCGGATCGCCTTTCAAGGTCCCCGGCACGGATAACTTCATGGACATTGATGAGACTGGAAAATTCCTGTACACCGCAAACGGCTCCACGGTCAGCGGCTTTCACATCAATACCACAACCGGGGTTCTGACTGCGGTTCCGGGTTCTCCGTATTCAGCAGTTGGGAATACCGGATTGACCATTGTCCACTGATCCAAGGTTGTGCATTGATGATGATCGACCGGGCGAGTGGATTATCCACTCGCCTTTTTTTATTGACGGGACCTCGAATCAGCGCACGCAGCTCCTTTTACCCGCCGGGTTTCGGCAGCCCTGATGTCCGGCGAAGCCGTGTGCCACCTGAATCTTTCAAGGCGCAACTGAAAGGGTCTCCACCCGGCCCACAGCCTCAGACAACCTCCTTTCCTCCTGGCACTTCACATCTGGCAAAGCCCCTTTTCATGCTGCTCTGGAGGAGACTATGAATGCTTTGAAAATCACAGCGTTTGTCGTACTCTGTGCCTGCTTTGCTCTGGCCCAGACTCCCGCAACCGCTCAGACACCAACCACGAATCCACAATCTGCACCGCAGATCACCAAAGGCCCCACACTGGAATTTGCCAACGCTAACTCGGCAAAAATCGCGTGGACTTCAGCACAGAGTGCCCCGATGGGTATGCACTACGGAACCGATCCCAAGAACCTTAGTCAGCCCATTGCTTCCGTGGATAAAATGAACGGCGACAATCACCGCGTGACGCTCTCAAACCTGCAGCCCAATACCACTTACTACGTCCAACTATGGACCACGAATCCCGGTGCACCGGTAGGGTCAATCTATTCATTCAAAACGCCAGCCCAGGGCCAGCCGGCCGTCCACCAACAGCCGTTGACACAGGCAGCGGCACAGTAAATCGATCTATAAGCCTTTCTTGTCACCTGCTCTATCCTGCAAAGGGTGGAGCAGGAGTTCATCCCCCCATCACTGAGCTCCTACTTCAATCCAGGATTTTGCATCCGCGTTCGATTGTCATAAACAATTCCCGATAAATGGGCAGCTATGAGCCGCACCATGGCAATTTACTTTGCCTGTACGGGCTACTCGTAACCCGATACAACAGTCACAACCTGCCCCTGGCCGCGAAAAAACCGATTGTGAGTTGAATAAATTCAGAGTAAACTCGCTTCGCTTCTTAGCTGTTTAGGAACACCTTTCGCGGTTCATTTAAGTTTTTCCGGCTTTATGCCCTGTTGTAAGGAGTTTAGGGAACTTTAGCAACACGAGGAATAAGAGAATGAAAATACCCCTTGGGAAAGCAGGGGCCGCGCTCGCGGCTTTCTTGCTGGCTCTTAGTTTCACTCCGCTGTTGGCCCAGTCGCATGTTGATAATCCGGGTCAGACCCCAATGCAAGTTAATGATGAAATCATTCCGCGTCACACCGTTCTGCCTCCTGTGTTGACCGAGGGAATCGCAACCAGGACCGTTGTCCAAAATGGACACGTCATACTCGCGGCGTCAACTCCATTGACAACGTGGAACGGTTCATTCGTTTCCGGCGGCACAACCTTCAACTTCAACATGGTTGGGACTGCTCCTTCCACGGGTACTTCGACCACGGTTCAGGCATTCATTATTCCGATCAAACTGGTAGTCGGCACCCACACGTTTGATCCTCAGACTGTTTTGTCCAACGGCAAAACCGTTGTGAACAATACGGTAGCATCGCCGGTCTTTGCCACCGGAGTGACCTTCACTTCGGGCGGCGTGAGCATGGGCGCAACCCAGTACCTTGACGCATACCAGCGCGCCAATTTCTGGGGCACAGTCTCCGCCCATACCGGATACCATGTACTGCTGGGCGGCCCCACGATACAGCCCCAGGTAACGCTGACTGTTCCCAAGCGCAGCGGGACCACAGGAACGCCCTTTGGACACACTGCCGCCGAAGTAGACATCAATTATTTTGACGCGCAAATTCAGACCATCATGAAGAACACTGCGGCCATCCAGCCCAACACGCTTCCCATCTTCGTGGTTTATGACACGTATCTCACCCAGAACCGCTCTTGCTGCATCGGTGGCTATCACAGCTCGTTTGGACTTACCAGCGCTCCGCAGTCCTACGCGGTGTTCTCGTATGTTGACCACCCGGGCGACTTCTCCCAGGACGTCTCCGCTCTGTCGCACGAAATCGGCGAATGGGTGGACGATCCTCTGGTTGTCACCACCGGCGGAAACAACACGCCCTGCGGCATTCTCGAGAATGGCGACCCACTGGAAAACACCGCTAACTTCGGTGGCTTCCCTTATACGCTCGGCGGGTTCACCTATAACCTTCAGGATCTAGCCACTATGCCCTACTTCGGAGCGCCTCCGAGTACGTCGGTGAACAACGAGTTCACCTTCCAGGGCCAGCATTTAACGCAGTGCCAGAACGGCAGCTAAGCAATCGCATAGTTGCTATCCTTCAAGCCCGCGTCATACGCGGGCTTGCTTTTTGGCGGCTGTTCAGGGAAATGCTGGTTGTGGTGTGAACTGTTCTGCCATGCAAATTAAGCTGCAAGCTCCGCCGATGCGCGCAGCACAGGTTCTTTCATGGCGACCTTCTTGCTGCCTCGTTTCCGGCTTCCCTCTTGTGATTCAAAATACTTGCTTCGCAGTTGCTGCGCAGTTTTCAGACCGGTCTCAAATCTCTTTTTGGCGTTCTGCTTAATTTGCGCGATCACGTCGCAGTTCCTGCAATCCGGCAAGACCTCGCCGGCGATCCTTTCGAGTTCGGTCCAGTCGTGCCATTCTCCGATCTGGTCTTTCACCTCTCCCAGGCGGTCCGTGAGCTCGTTGTTTCCACCCGAGAGCTGCAGCACGTAACGCATTTCTTTCACTTTCAGCCGGAAAGGATGGATGTTGTCCGCGGAAAGCCTGGGCCAGTTTGCCAGTTCTTCTGAGATGCGCAATGCCGCGGCGGTTGCATTTACGGGCCAGTCTCTCTGCTGCGTCGTGCGCTTCCCAGAATTTTTACCTGTCTTCTTCGCGACGCCGGACTTCTTTTCAATGTAGGCCGCGCAAGTTTTCAGGTCCTTACTTGCCCCTTGCCGGCGCTTTGCCACCGTGTTCCGCAACTTCCCTGCATAACGGGCACGTTCTGCACCCAGGTGTTCGAGCAACTTTGTAAGGCATTGGTCATGCCCGTCGGCGGCGAGCGTGGCGGCAAAACCGGTCAGGACGTCCATATCGCGGACGTCTCCGGCTTTTTTGCGGATCGGCGTGATTGCACTCAGCACGCGACGGCCTTTCCCCTTGCGGTCGAGTTGCAGCGCTTGCAGGATAGCCTCAACGCGCCGCGCGTTTGTGCGGATATCGTGCACTTCGTCCTGCGTTGGCTCTTTCGACATCTTCCGCACCAGCTTGCCTAACTTTACCAGCGGTTTGTCCAGCTTTTTCGGATCAAGAGACATTTGTTACTTAGATGATCGCTGCGGCCCAATTGTTATTCGCCGATGCTGTGATTGCTGATGTTTCCCTGAACGATGGAGGCAAACGTAACGTTTTCACCTCACGCCTGGACCAGGTGCACTTCCCATCCATCCCCGAATTTGAGAATTCTCGCCCCTCCCTCCGGGCATCTTTGGTGGTCTTTGTAAGCACTCTTTGCTCCGCAAAGGGTTGGGGCGCGCGATCTACTCCTGGTCACTAATCCGCCGGTGTATGCGTTCGCTCGGCAGGCCCCAACTGAATAACCGACATCTTGCTGTCCGTCAGGATGTTGTCGCCTGTCGCATTCATGGTTCGCTTCGGCGCGCGCGGCCGGTCTACGTCGACATATGCCGTTGCAGTTCCAACAAACAGCAGGTCGGTCATAACCCAATCGCGCTCGCGATCAATATGAGGATCAATCCTGTGCGTCCATTTTGTTCCTGCCCTGCTGTTCATGGTGGCGATGTCATGGGTTGCCGCGCCAACCCACACTTCCTGCCCTTTGTATCGCTCGCTCATCTTCCATAGACGGATGTGATGCCGCTTGGCAAAAGTATTGAGCGACTTCTGCAGCACCACGTCGGGAGGCCGGCCATCGAGCAGCAGCGTGGAGACCGGCGCGTCGGCATAGCCGGTCTGTCGCAATGTGGTGTGCGCGGCTTTCAAGGCGCTGCGAACATTCACCGTGTCGGCTCCAATCCAGCCTGCCTCACCAAAAGCGGCGATTAACTGCTGCTCGCTGCCGAGGAACATCAGGTTGGTCACATCGGACGGCGTCTTGCCGGGAGTGGTGGTGCGCAGGGGTGCTGATTCGACCAAATGTGTGAGTGCGGGATCCAGCTTGATCTGCGGCCATCCCGCCCACATCTCTCTCTGTTTCAGTGCCGAAGAGCGCACTACCTGGATTTGAATATCGGTCCCGGCGGGATACAGTATCTCGCGGCGGATGGACAGACCATAGATGGCCTGGACACCCTTAATTGTGTATCCCGCGATTGGGTTGGCTATCCCGATGGCCGTAAACACCAGCGACACCTTGCTCTTCACGTGCGGCTGAATGATGCCGAGAATCTCGTTGTTCTGCACCGTCTCGCGAGCGTTATCCACGCTGAGCACGCGCGCATAAAGCGGCGAACGCTGGCCACTCTTGTGAGCGACGTTGGAAAAGTCCAGCACCAGCCTTGGCCGCGAATACTTATCCGGCGCCTTCTGTGCAAACAGAATGGTCCCGTTGATCCTGGTGCCGGGCGCAACAACCAACTCACCATCCTTACACTCCAGTTGTTCGCCGTTTTTGCAAAGCGGATAGGTGACCGTCCCGTGAATCGGGTCGCCCGTGCGCGACCGGTCACTATAGACAGGAACATCAAGGCGCACCGAGAGAGTTGCCCCCGGAGCAAGATCGGCTTTGCTGGCGGTCGAGCCGGCGGCCCGCACCGGCTGCGACGCTATTTCTGTTCCCTGGTTGGCGAAATGATAGAACGCGGCCAGGAAACCGCTGGTGGCCCCGTTTTCCAGTAGCAGTGTCTGCATCTCGAAATTCGGTGAGTACAGAAGGTAGTCGAGCGCGGTGTCCTGGTAGACATCTTGCCGGTTCAAGTCGATGCCCCGTGCGATCATCGCATCCGCCACCTCTTCGTAAGCCACAATCACCTTCTGCTGCGCTGAATAGCTGGAACCAAAAACCGCCCAATGGAGCGCGCTACGTCCCTGCGGGTCGGTCGCTTTCAGGTCCGCGCCCCTGTCGATAAGTTTTTTCGCTTCCTCCAGACGCTCCAGGATTTCCTTCTCCTTGGTTTCGCGAGTCGCAGCATAAAGCTCGCGTATCAGCGGCGAAGCCGTCGAGAGGTCCAGTTGCAATGCTGCTGGCGCCAGTTCATCTTCAGGAGTCTCTTCGGGATATATCGGAGAAGGGCTGGCGTTGGCTGCGGGACGACTCTCCTGAGTTTGCGCCGCCGGCGCCGCATCCTGAGCCCAGGGAGACAGGTGTGCCGGCGTGCACACGACCGCGAACACACAGATGGTAAAAACAATCGAGGTAAGGCTCCGGTCACGGTGCATGCTCATCCTCCTGAATGCAGTCATGCACCGCCGTCGCGAAACGGTGGTCAGTTACCCCGCCAGGGGACGGAGGCTATCGCTCCTTGGTCCCGAAGACTTGCAGTACCTGGTTCTTGCAACACCTGGTTTGCGCTCAGGTCAACCAGTCG